>Ga0209674_100412_pt1 | contig 21152 bp, 18 predicted proteins | sample AraplaCvi_mMS_r2_FD_184279 | JGI IMG/M metagenome (GOLD analysis project Ga0209674, IMG submission 184279) | Arabidopsis root microbial communities from North Carolina, USA - plate scrape CL_Cvi_mMS_r2 (SPAdes) (version 2) | ecosystem: Host-associated > Plants > Roots > Endosphere | place: USA... | reverse complement strand
AGATAGTCCAGCGCGGCGCATTCGGGATCGGGCGTGTCGAGGTTGATCGTCGGCGCGAACCAGCCGCCGCGCATCATTTCGATAGCCCACCATGCTTCCAGCGCGCCGCACGCACCCAGCGTGTGGCCTACGTAGCTTTTCATGGAGCTGATCGGTACGCCGCTGCCGAGCACATCGGCCGTGGCGTGGCTCTCCGCGACGTCGCCGCGGTCGGTGGCCGTGCCGTGCGCGCTCACGTAGCCGATCGCCGTGGCGGGCAGATGTGCGTCGGCGAGCGCCATGCGCATCGCGGCCGCCATCGTCTCGCGCGTGGGCTGGGTGATGTGCGCGCCATCGGAATTGGTGCCGAAGCCGACGACTTCGGCCAGGATGCGCGCGCCACGCGCCACGGCGTGCTCGTACTCTTCCAGCACGAGCGTGGTGGCGCCTTCGCCGACCACGAGGCCGTCGCGTCCGGCGTCGAACGGCCGCGGCGTGAGGTCCGCCGTGTCGTTGCGCGTGCTGGTGGCGAACAAGGTGTCGAACACGGCTGCGCCGGGACCGGAAAGTTCTTCCGCGCCACCGCACAGCATGAGCAACTGCTTGCCCTGCTGGATCGCCTCGTAGCCGTAGCCGATGGCCTGGCTGCCCGACGTGCATGCGCTGGACGTGGTGATGACACGGCCCTTGAGGCCGAAGAACACGCCGACGTTCACCGCGGTGGTGTGCGCCATCATCTGGATGTAGCTGGTGGCGGTCACGCCCTGCATGGAACCCGTTTCCAGCATGTGACCCACCGTGCGCGCCGGCTCGATGCTGCCGCCGGAAGAGCCGTAGGCCACGCCCATGCGGCCATCGCCGATGCGCTCGTCGCCTAGCAGGCCGGCATCGGCCAGCGCGCGTTCGCTGGCCGCCACGGCCAGTTGCGCCACGCGGCCCATGGAGCGCACGTGCTTGCGCGACCAGTGCGGCGGCAGGGTGAAATCGTCCACGGGGACGCCGAGCCGGCCGTTGAGCTTGTCGAAGTAATCCCATTCGCCCATGCGGCGCACGGCGTTGCGGAAGCGGCGCAGCCGCGTCTCGATGGTGGCCCAGTCGTGGCCGAGCGGCGTGATGCCGCCGATGCCGGTGACGACGACGCGCTTCATGCCGCGTGCTCCCTTGAGACGATGGGTCGATTCATGCGTTGGTTCTTTGCCGCGGAAATTTGCGAGCGATCAGGCGCGGTACGCGCGGCAGCATGCCCAGCACGAGTCGCGTATGCATGGCGGTGATGCGAGCGTTGTCGCGCCACATGCGGAAGTGCGAAAGGCCGTCCTCCGGGTAGATGACCCGGGTCGGCAGGTTACGCACCGGCACGCCACGCCAGAAGAGCCGCACTGCGATCTCGGTGTCGAAGTCCATGCGCGAGGGCAGGGGCTTGCGCGCGATTTCCGCCCGCGTCTCGTCCAAGGGATAAAGACGGTAACCGCACATCGAATCGTCGATGTCGAAGGACAGCGTCTCCAGCCAGACGAACGCGTGGGTGAGGTAGCGGCCATAGAGGCGCGCGCGAGGCACAGAGTCGTCGTAGATCGGTCGGCCACAGACCATCGCGTTCGGTGCGGCTCGGCCGGCCTCGAGAAAGCGAGGCACGTCATTGGTGTCGTGCTGTCCGTCGGCGTCGATCTGCAGCACGTGGCTGTACCCCGCCGCATGCGCCGCGACGAAGCCCGCGGTGAGCGCGTTGCCCTTGCCGCCGTTCACCGGCAGGCGGATCAGGCGCAGGTCATCGCGTCCTTCGACCAGGCGGTCGAGCGCATCGCGCGTCTCTGCGTCGGACCCGTCGTCCACCAGGAACACGGGAAGGCCGTGCGTGACGAGCGCATTCGCCGTGGCGCCGACGGTGCGGCCATGGTTGTAGACCGGTATGACGGCGCAGGGCGCGAACGTTCGCGCCGCATCGCGCGGTCCGGGCCTGCCCCCCACGGGTCCGCTCAGCGAACGAGCAGTGCCTGCACGGTGGCGACCACGTCGCCTACCGTACGCACGCTCTTGAAGTCTTCCGGCTTGATCCGGGTGCCGGTCATGTCCTGCACCTGGATGGCAAGATCGATCGCGTCGATGCTGTCCAGCTCCAGATCCGTGAACAGATTGGCATCAGGAGTGACCTTGGCAGGGTCGATCTCGAAGGTCTCATGGAGGACGGAGCGCAGGCGCGCGAGCACGTCATCGGAGGTGAAGGTTTCGGCTGGGATCGCGCTCATAGCTCGGTAAGTCCATTTCATCCCCGGACGGGCGTGTCCACGTCCCGAAGGACAGCGGCGCCACGCGCCACCACCGAGGCGACGAAGTGATCGGAATGCGTTGGTTGTCGCCGCCCCCTCGGGCGACTCCCCTGACCCAAAAGCATCGCGTAGGCAAAGCCTTACATGAGCATTCGGGCTCGGAAAGTGTAACAGATCACGATCGCGAGCAACGGGTTCTTCACATTTGCGTCTCGCGTACGGAGGCGCGTCCGCCCGGACAGTGGTTGTCCGCGGACGTCCTGCCGGGGCCGGGATGCCCCGAGGAAACCCGGCCCAGCGCGGCAGGGGACCGTTAATGCGTTCCGCTCAATCGTCGTCGATCAGCCGCACGTTCATGGCATAGGGCGGTCCGTCGACGCCCTGTCCGATGTCGAACTCGACGCGGTCGCCTTTCCTCAGGCGCGGGGCGCCGGGAGGCATGCGGAACGTCGGCTCGGAGGAAGTCGTTTGGTCCGGGGGGACATGCGTCTGGCCCAGATCGTTTCCCTCTCGCGATTTGCGCTTGCTCATTGCAGCACCCTCCCTTGCCGTTGGGGATGATGGCGTCTGCCCGGTCAGCTCACCTTGGTGACATCTTCGGCTTGCAGGCCTTTCTGGCCCTGAACTACCTTGAACTCCACCTTGTCGCCTTCCGCCAGGCTCTTGAAGCCGTTCCCCTGGATAGACCTGAAGTGAACGAATACATCCGTTCCGCTTTCTCTGGAGATGAAGCCAAAGCCTTTCGCATCGTTGAACCACTTCACCGTACCCGTCTCACGTGCACCGCTGTTCATGACCGCCTTTGCTCCTTCGATGAATGACCGTGGCGGTGCAAAACACGGCAACGCCGAGATCACGCTGCGCCGACTCGCATACACCGTCAATCAGCCAAAAGGCCAGGCGCAAAAAAGGAAAAAGCCGCCGGTTTCCCGGCGGCTTTTCGTTGTCCACTGCGTGGCGATTACTGCCCGCGCATGCGGCCCTGGAAGCGCGGTGCGCCGTTGCCCATGTGCGGCAAACGGATCTTGCCGATGGCGCTGATGCGCTCTTCGGCCATGCGGTCCGCCGCCTTGTAGGTCGGGATGCTGTCGCGCGCGGCGATCTCGAAGATGCGACCGACGTTGTAGTAGATCGTGCGCATCATGCGCATGGCGCGCTCGCGGTTGTAACCGTCGATTTCCAGCGAGACGTTCATCACGCCACCGGCGTTCACGGCGTAGTCCGGGGCGTAGACGATGCCGCGGCGGGCCAGTTCGTCGCCGATCGCGTCCGTGGCGAGCTGGTTGTTGGCCGCGCCGCAGATGATCTTCGCCTTGATCCGGTCGATGGTCTGCTCGTTGACCGTGCCGCCCAGGGCGCACGGGCTGTAGACGTCGGCGTCGACGTCGTAGATCTCGTCCAGACCCACGGCCTCGCAACCCAGCTCATCGACGCAGCGCTGCACGGCGTCCTTGTTGATGTCGGTGACGAATACCTTGGCGCCCTGTTCGCGCAGCAGCTTGATGAACTCGCTGCCGACGTGGCCGCAGCCCTGCACGGCGTAGCTGTACTTGCCGACGTCTTCATTGCCGTGCTTGTGCTGCAGCGCGGCCATCAGGCCCTGCAGCGTGCCGAACGCGGTGAACGGCGACGGATCGCCCGAACCGCCATGCACCTGGTGCACGCCGGTGACGTATTCGGTCTCGCGGTAGACGTATTCCATGTCGTTGACGTCGATGCCGACGTCTTCGGCCGTGATGTAGCGGCCGTTGAGCGAGTTCACGAAGCGGCCGAAGGCGCGGAACAGCGCTTCGGACTTGTCCTTGGAGGGATCGCCGATGATCACTGCCTTGCCGCCGCCGAGGTTGAGGCCGGCCACTGCGTTCTTGTAGGTCATGCCGCGCGACAGGCGGAGCACATCGTTGACCGCGTCCTGCTCGGTCTTGTACGGCCACATGCGCAGGCCGCCCAGCGAGGGGCCAAGCACGGTGTTGTGGATCGCGATGATGGCCTTCAGGCCGGCGTCTTTGTTATGGCAGAAGACGACTTCTTCGTGGCCCGTGTTGGCGATGGTTTCGAAAATCATCGAACGCGTTACTCCGGTGACAAGCGGCGGCAGCACCGCCTTTAGGTGGAAACCGGCGGTGGGGACCACCGGGTGGATGGTGACCGTCCAAAAAAATCGCCCCGGCCTTGAGGCGGGGCGATATGTCGTGTCAGCTGCCTAGTTTAAACCGTTGCGGGGCTCCGTGTGGGTGCGGCGCAACAGAGCGATGGGGAACCGCGCTCAACGGTGCCAATGCGGGTCGCGGTACCAGGTCTCACGCTCGATGCGCCAGCCGTGGCCATAAGGGCGCCACACGGGCGGGCGATAAACGTACCCGGGGCGGCCGGCGTACCAGTGGCCGCCGACCCATACGTAGCGACCGCCGTACCAGTTCCAGTAGCCGGGCGCCCAGACATAGCCGGCGCGCGGCGGCGGTACGCGCTCCCAGCGCGGCGGAGGCGGGCGCGTGCCGACGGTCACCGACACGTACTCCCGCGCAGCGGCGGGCGGCGTATAGGTCGCGGCGCCAAAGGCCAGGCCAGCGGCGGCCAGGGCGGCGAGGGTGCGGATGGGAAAGGTCATGGCGTGTGCCTCCTTCGGCGAGCCCGCGATCGCGAGCGGTTCGCGAGCCAAAACGCGATGCCTTGCGACGGGTTGACCTCGCTACGCCTGGACGATTCAGCTTCGTGAAGGGCGTGGCATCGGATACGCCTCGGCTACCATGGGCCGTCTCATCAGCGCATCGTCTGCCTCCATGAAACCTCCTCGCCGTTTCGGCGTGCGCACCGTCGCGACACTCCTGGGCCTCCGTCTCGCCTATCGCATGGGTAGCCGGTTCGCCCCCGCGCGCACCGTGGCGCATGCGGCGCGCGTCTTCCAGACGCCGCTACCCAGCAGTCGCGAGCGCGCGGCTCATGCCTTGAGGACGACGTCGGCCCGCCGGGAAACGGTCGAGGTGGACGGCGACGCTGTCGCTACCTATGTATGGGGCGACCCCGCGAACCAGCCCTATGTGTTGCTGGCCCACGGTTGGTCGAGTCTCGGCCTGCGTTGGGAATCCTGGGTGCCACACCTGCTCGCCCGAGGCTGGGCTGCGGTGGCCTTCGACCAGCCGGCGCATGGACACAGTACGGGCGGGTTATGCACGCTGCCGGACTTCGTGCGCACGGTGCAGGCGATGGGACGCCACTACGGGGATGCGGAAGGCGTGGTCGGCCATTCGCTTGGCGGCGCTGCGGTGACCCTGGCGCTCGATCACGGCTGGACAGCGAAGCGGGTGGTGCTGATTGCGGCCGCGGCCGATCCACAGGGCGCGACGCAACGCTTCGCGCGCTTCGTGCGTCTTCGTGAGGCCTTGCGTCCCGCGTTGCACGACGCGCTGGCCGCGCGTACCGGCATCGCCATCGACGAGCTGCACATTCGTCACCACGCACCGCGGCGAGGGCAGCCTTTGCTCGTCATCCACGACGCGCAGGACCGCGAGGTACCGGTGGAAGAAGCACGCGCGTACGCGGCGCACTGGCCGGGCGCACGCCTGCTGATCACGCAAGGGCTGGGTCACCGCGCCATCGTGGACGACGATGCGGTGATCGAGACGGCACTCGCGTTCCTCGCAGGCACCGAGGCCGTGTGAGCACTCGCGTTGCGCCGCAGCATGGGGCGGTGACGCCCGCGCAGTAGAATTCCGGGGTTCCCCACGCCGTTGCCGTCTTCCCCGGAGTTCCCATGAGTTCGCAGCCCAAGCACATTCCCGCCAGCAGCACGGACGCGGAGGCAACGCCGCTGCGCTTTGTCACGGCGGCGAGCCTGTTCGACGGGCACGATGCCGCCATCAACATCATGCGGCGGATCATTCAGAGCCAGGGCGCAGAGGTGATTCACCTCGGCCACAACCGCTCGGTGGAAGACGTGGTGCGTGCAGCCCTCCAAGAGGACGCCGATGCCATCGCGTTGTCGTCGTACCAGGGCGGCCATGTCGAGTACTTCAAGTACATGGTGGACATGCTGCGCGAGCGCGGCGCGAGCCATGTGCGCGTTTTCGGCGGCGGTGGCGGCACGATCACGCCGGAAGAAATCAAGGAACTGCAGGCGTACGGGGTGGAGCGCATCTACCACCCGAACGACGGCATGAAGCTCGGTCTGACGGAAATGATCGAAGACGTGATGGCCCGCACGCGCGAAGCCGCAGGCCGTCGTGTCGCTGTCGCGCCACCGACCGCTTCGGTGGAAGACGAGATATCCATCGGCGCGATGCTCTCCGCTATCGAGGAAGATCGCCTCGGCGACGAGGAACTGGCCCGTCTGCGCAAGGCGTGGAAGCTCGCGGGTGGCAAGACGCCCGTGCTGGGTCTCACCGGTACCGGCGGTGCGGGCAAGTCGTCGGTCGTGGACGAACTGCTGCTGCGCTTCCTGCAGGCGTTCCCGCAGATGCGCATTGCCGTGCTCGCCGTCGATCCGACGCGCCGCCGCAGCGGCGGTGCGCTACTGGGCGACCGCATCCGCATGAACTCGCTGCGTAGCCCGCGCGTCTACATGCGTTCGATGGCGACGCGCCGCCAGCATGCCGCCACGTCCGTCGTGCTGCACGACTGCATCGATTTCCTCAAGTCACAGGCCTATGACCTGGTGATCGTGGAGACCGCGGGTATCGGTCAGAGCGATTCGGAGATCGTGGACCTCGTCGATTTCCCGGTCTACGTGATGACCAGCGAGTACGGCGCGGCGAGCCAGCTCGAAAAGATCGATATGCTCGACTTCGCCGAGCTGGTGGTCCTCAACAAGTTCGACAAACGCGGCGCCGAAGATGCCCTGCGCGACGTGCGCAAGCAGTGGAAGCGCAACCGCGTGGCGTTCCAGCTCGCCGACGACGCCGTACCGGTGTACCCGACGATCGCGAGTCAGTTCAACGATCCGGGTGTGACCTGGATGTTCGCCAACCTGTGCCGTCTGCTGCGCGACAAGCTCGCCTTGCCAGAGTCGGCGTGGACGCCCGATGTCGATACGACCCTGCGCGAGCCGCGGGCCACGGTGCTGATTCCCGGTCAGCGCGTGCGCTACCTGGCCGAGATCGCGGAGCAGGGGCGTGGCGTCAACGGCGCCATCGCGAAGCAGGCCGAGGCGGCCAGCAAAGCGCAGCATTACTACGAGTCGCTGAAGGACATCGGCGACGAGGCGCTGCCGCGTGCGCTCGATCTCTACGATCACGGCCTGCTTACCGTCAGCGGCGACCGCTCGCTGGCGACCTTGCGCCAGCGCTACAACGAAGCGGTGCGCGAGCTGTCGAGCGAGGCCATCGGCCTGCTGCGCGAGTGGCCGGCACGCTTCGAATCGGTCACCGCCGAATTCAACGAGTATCAGGTGCGTGACAAGGTGATCCGCGTGGAGAACTACCGCGAATCGCTGAGCCACCAGAAGATTCCCAAGGTGTCGCCGCCGAAGACGAAGGATTGGGGCGACCTGCTGTCGTTCCTGATGCGTGAGAACCTTCCGGGGCATTACCCGTACACCGGCGGCGTGTTTCCGTATCGTCGCGCAGGCGAGGATCCCACCCGCATGTTCGCGGGCGAGGGCACACCTGAACGGACCAATCGCCGTTTCCATTACTTGTCGCTTGGCGGTGGCGCAGCACGCCTGTCCACGGCATTCGACTCGGTCACGCTCTACGGCGAAGATCCGGCGCCGCGCCCCGACATCTACGGCAAGATCGGTAATTCGGGCGTCTCCATCGCGACGCTTGACGACATGAAGAAGCTGTACTCCGGCTTCGATCTGTCCGCACCGACGACCTCCGTGTCGATGACGATCAACGGCCCCGCGCCGATCATCCTCGCCATGTTCATGAACACGGCGATCGACCAGAACGTCGAGAAGTACCTCAACGAGGACGCCTCGCGCTGGGAAGCGGCCAACAAGCGCATCGCCGAGCTGTATCCGGACGGCAACCGTCCGCGCTATCACGGTGAGCTGCCTAAGGGTAACGATGGCCTCGGTCTTGGCCTGCTCGGCGTGTCGGGCGCGGAAGTGGTCGATGCCGAGACCTATGCACGGATCAAGGCGTACACGCTCGCTACCGTGCGCGGCACGGTGCAGGCGGACATCCTGAAGGAAGATCAGGCGCAGAACACCTGCATCTTCAGCACTGAATTCGCCTTGCGCATGATGGGCGACATCCAGCAGTACTTCGTCGATCACAAGGTGCGCAATTTCTACTCGGTTTCAATCTCCGGCTACCACATCGCCGAAGCCGGCGCGAACCCGATCAGCCAGTTGGCCTTCACCTTGTCGAACGGCTTCACCATCGTCGAGTACTACCTCGCACGTGGCATGAAGATCGACGACTTCGCGCCCAACCTGTCGTTCTTCTTCTCCAACGGCATGGACCCGGAATACACGGTGATCGGCCGTGTGGCCCGCCGCATCTGGGCCCGCGCCATGCGCGAGCGCTACGGCGCCAGTGCGCGCAGCCAGATGCTGAAGTACCACATCCAGACGTCGGGCCGCTCGCTGCACGCGCAGGAGATCCAGTTCAATGACATCCGCACGACCTTGCAGGCGCTTTACGCGCTGTTCGACAACTGCAACAGCCTGCATACCAACGCATACGACGAGGCGATCACCACGCCGACCGAGGAAAGCGTGCGTCGCGCGGTGGCGATTCAGCTCATCATCAATCGCGAGCTGGGCCTCAACTTCAACGAGAACCCGTGGCAGGGCAGCTTCGTCGTCGACGAACTGACCGACCTCGTGGAAGAGGCCGTGTACAAGGAGTTCGAGGCGATCAGCGAGCGCGGCGGCGTGCTCGGCGCGATGGACACGATGTACCAGCGCGGCAAGATTCAGGAAGAATCGATGTACTACGAACACCTGAAGCACGACGGTACGCTGCCGCTCATCGGCGTGAACACGTTCCTGCCGAAGGACCATGGCGGCGAGATCGCCACGGAAATCGAGCTGATCCGTTCCACCGAGGAAGAAAAGGGCCAGCAGATCGACAACGTGCGCTTGTTTGGCAAGGCCCGCAACGACCTCGCTCCCGAGAGCCTCAAGGTCCTGCAGAAAACCGCACGCGACCGCCGCAACGTCTTCGAGCAACTGATGGAAGCCGTGCAGAACAACTCGCTCGGCCAGATCAGCCACGCGCTCTACGACGTGGGTGGCGAGTATCGGCGCAATATGTAATGCCTCGTCGCACCCGCCGGACCGGTCGACGGTCTGGCGGGTGCGTGATGCCCCACGACCTCCAGCGCTGCTAGGCTAACCATCTGCAACCCAGGGGCTGGCGCATGGCGGGGGACGGTTCGGCGGTGTCGATGTGGCAGCCATCAGCGGCGTGGCGGCTGTTCTTTACGGTGGTGATGTACCTCTATCTGGGCATGATCTTCGCCTTCATCGCCGCGCTGCTAGGGTTCGGATCGCTTCGCCGGTTTCATCCCTTGCTGTTGCTCATCGGCGCGTTCGTCGTCTCGATCGTGGTTCATGAAATCGGCCATTACGTCGCGGCGCGACAGCTCGGCATGCAGGTGTTGCGCCTGCGTCTGTGGTGGCTGGAGATTGCTCCTCTGCGGCGCGGCTGGCGATGCCGGATCAAACGCTACGCGCACAAGACGCCGACGGGCAGCGTACTGGCCCTGCCGGCCGTGGACAGGCCATGGCGTCGCGCCTTCATCGTCTTTGCCCTGGGCGGCGTTGCGGCGAACGTGTTGCTGTTGTTGATATTAGGCGCGGCGCTGGCTTTCGTGCGCAGCGATGAGGCCGCCATCGCGCTATGCGTGGTGTCGTGCATATGCGCCATGCCGTTGGTTAACCTGCTTCCCATAAAAGCCGTGGTGGACACCGACGGCATCGTCGCGTGGCGCTGGTTGCGCCATCCGCCCGCCGAGTCGGATCTGCTCGGTATGCGTGCCTTGTCGCGGCTGATCTCGGGCACGCTATTGTCCGCCTTGCCACAGGACGAGGCGGCGGCCTTTGCCAGGCTGAGCGAGGTGCATGCCGTGTATTACGCGGTGGTCCTGCATCAGGAGCGGGGCGAATGGCGCGAGGCAGCGGCGCTGGGCGATGCTCTGGACGCGGCCGTGCCAAAGAATGCCGCACTTCGATCCGCCTATGCGGAGCTGATCCTGTACGTTCGTGCGGAAATCGCTTTTTCGCGCGCTGCCGCGGATCGGGATGCCTCGCTCTTGCCGGATAGTAAAATGCTGCGACAGGTGCGTTGGGCACACGAGTGCCTTCCGGTGCGTTGCGGCGCATTTCGTGCCTGGCTGGAGGGAGACGCCCGAAAAACCGAAGCGATGGTGCGTGAGACCCTGCGTCGAGCCGCGTTGAGCATCGAACGCGCGTCGCCACAAAGAGAGCGCCTCCTGCTGGAGACGCTCTTTGGCAGGGCTGTCTGATGTATTAGGGGAGGACGACGTGCAGCGTGCTTTCCCTTTGGATGTTGTAATCGGACAGCGTGCGCTTGTCCTCGAGTTGCTTGCCGGCGAAGATGAGTCGCTGGCTCTCAGGAGGAGGCAGGCCTTCCTGGTCGGAGAGCTTCTGTTTGACGTTGTCGATTGAATCGGTTGGCTCGACCTGTAGCGTAAAAGTCACGCCTGTCAGCGCCTTTATGTAGATGTTCATATCGCTTCCTTGCAGTGATGCTCCGTTTCGTCTTCTTACGCCAGTACCCGTTAAATCACGGTAATCCAGTACCAGCGTCGCCGATAATTACAGGGCCAGAGGCAAAACTTGCGATTCGGCTGCGCCAAACGCCAATTTGCCCTCTGAAGGTGCTCATCCTGGCCATTATTGTGTGGTCCCATGAGGGCGCTGCGTCGGCGTTAGTTTGAACTCGACCCGCCATTCGTAGTCCCATGGGCCTTGGTCGTTGCGGGAGCGGTACGTTGAGCAGTCAGTCGTCGGGTTCGAAATGGGTTGCGGGTTTGCTGGTCGTGGCGATTGCGGTCGCCGTGGGCATTTTCGTCTACCGCGAGAAACAGGCGCGGGATGCCGCGGCTGCACCGACCGTGGAAGTCGCGCCTTCTGCCGCGGCAGCGCAAACGCAGGGCCACGACGCGACGGCGCCGCTGCATCCGGTCGATCCGTCCTCCGCGGGTTCCACGTCACTGCCGACGCTGGACCAGAGCGACGACGCCATCCTGTCGGGTTTGCTCGCGCTTACCAGCGACGACGCGTTGAAATCATTGCTTCGCCAGGACGCCATCGTGTCGCGCATGGTGTCCACGATCGATGCGCTGCCCAAGCAGACGGTCGGCATGAACGTGCTACCGCTGCGTACGCCCACGGGACGTTTCCAGGTGCAGTCCGACGACGGCATGTTCGTCGAGTCGAAGAAGAACCTCGATCGCTATGAAACCTACATGTACGTGGCGGACCGGATGAACCCGCAGGCCGCCGCAGCCTGGTACAAGCGCAACTACCCGCTGTTTCAGCAGGCCTACCGCGACCTCGGCACGGGCGGGTATTTCAACGACCGCCTGATCGAGGTGATCGATCACTTGCTGGCCGCGCCGGAGCCCAAAGGCAAGCTGCAATTGATTCCAGCGAAAGTGGGTTACGTGTACGCGGATCCGAACTATGAGCAACTATCGGTGGGACAGAAATTCATGATTCGCGTGGGCAAAGCCAATGAGGCGAAGTTGAAGGAGAAGCTGCGGGCGCTGCGCGAGGCGATTGTGGCCGACGCGCCTGCTGGCGCGTCGGCGGGGTAGTTGTGGGGGGGGGGGGCAGCCTGGTGGTGATGGAGCTTGCCGGTGGCGGCCACCCTGGTGGCGATGGGAATCTGCCTCGGCCGCTTCATCGCTCCGTTGGCTTATCGCCAGCAGGCTGGCTCCCACCGGTGCTTTGGGTTATCGCAGCAGGCTGGCTCCCACCGGTGCTTTGGGTTATCGCAGCAGGCTGGCTCCCACCGGTGCTTTTGGTTATCGCAGCAGGCTGGCTCCCACCGGTGCTTTGGGTTATCGCAGCAGGCTGGCTCCCGCCGGTGCTTTGGGTTATCGCAGCAGGCTGGCTCCCACCGGTGCTTTGGGTTATCGCAGCAGGCTGGCTCCCATCGGTGCTTTGGGTTATCGCCAGCAGGCTGGTTCCCACCGGTGCTTTGGCTTCTCGCCGCTATAGCGGCTCCCACAACAGGTATCAGGGTTTCTTCGACGGGTCGCGCACCGGCACGCTGATGTTGCACAGGTCGATCTTGCCGGCGGGGCGGGTGTAGAAGTCGTCGCGGCGGTTGCGCTTGGCTTCGACCACGGCGGCGAAGGTCTTGCTGTCCGTGCGCAGCACTTGAATCGGCGTGCGTTCGGCTTCCGGTACGTCCGCCGCGAGGCGCACGCTCTTGATCGTCACGCGTTGCCCGGGCTTGTCGTAGAAGCCCATGGGCTCGCCGCCGCGCGGGTAGGCCGAAAGAATCTCCATGCCCTTGATGACCTTACCGGCCACGGCCAGGTTGCGGTCGAGATTGCGCGGCGCCTGGCCGATGATTGCGTAGAGCGAGCTGCCGTTGCCGCTCTCGGCACCGGTGTCGCGAGCGACGCCCACCGTGCCGTAGCAGTGCGTGATCCACGCCTCGCCCTTGCCGTCTCGTGCCACGGGGAAGCCATCCGAGAATCCGACCTCGGGTGCGTATACGTCGCCGTCCGGCAGCTTCGTGAAGGGATAGGGTTTGCCATCCTTGCGGGTGAACTCGGGGGCGAGGGTTTCCTTCGCGGTACCGAGGCTCTTCGCTTTCTTCTTGTCGTCCCCGTCGGGGTCGCCCCATTGGGTGACGAAGTTGTCCTGCACGCGGATGATCTGCGTGCCGTCGAAATAATGCTCGCGGATCAGGGTGCGGATGTTCGCGGCATGCAGCGGCGACCAGTCCTGCGCCAGTTCGATGACGACGCGGCCCTGCGGCAGGTCCATGTAGACCAGGTTCTGCGGATCGGGCGTTCGCCATTCGGCCGGAGTGGACTTCGCCAGCAGTTCCTTGGGCGTGGGCGATTTCTTCGCTTCGTCTGCCAGCGCGGGCAGGGCGAGCAGGAGAGCGAGAGCGAGACAGGTACGGGCGAGCATGAGATCCCCTGGGCTGATTGACCCAGGGGACGTTATCAGACGCACGCCGGTTGTAGGAGTTCGATCAGAGCCCCAGCACCGCCTTCGGCTCCAGATAGGCCTCCAGCCCAAAGCGTCCGTATTCGCGGCCGAGGCCGGATTGCTTGAAGCCGCCGAACGGCGCCTTGGGATCGTGGGTCAACGTGTTGACCATGACCCGGCCGGCGTCGATGCGCGCGGCCACGCGAGCTGCGCGTGCTGCGTTCGTGGAATGCACATAGGCCTGCAGGCCATAGGCCGTGTCGTTGGCGATCGCGATGGCGTCCTCTTCGTCGTCGTAGCCAATGATCGACAGCACGGGCCCGAAGATTTCGTCGCGGGCGATGGTCATGTCGTTACGCACGTCGGTGAACACGGTGGGGCGCACGAGCCAGCCGCGGTCGTAGCCGTCGGGCCGGCCTTCGCCGCCGACGAGCAGTCGGGCGCCTTCCTCGATGCCCTTGCGGATATAGCCCTGCACGCGTTCCCACTGCTTGGCACTGACCATCGGTCCGATCTCGGTGCGTGGATCGGCCGGGTCGCCGGAGACCGTGGCTTCAACCGCCGCCTTGGCCAGTGCCTCGAACTCGCCCATCCGCGAGCGCGGCACGAGGATGCGCGTGCCGGCGATGCAGGCCTGGCCGCTGTTCATGAAGCCTGCGGCGATCACCAGGGGCACCGTGGTCGCAAAGTCCGCGTCGTCGAGGATCACGCTGGGCGACTTGCCGCCGAGTTCGAGCGTCACGCGCTTCAGCGTCTCGGCGCTCGCCCTGACGATGCCCTTGCCGACCGCCGTGGACCCGGTGAACGAGATCTTCGCGACGTCCGGGCTGGTGACGAACGTCTCGCCGACCACATCGCCACGGCCCGTCACAATGTTGAACACGCCCGGAGCTGCGCCTGCCTCGTGCAGGGCTTTGGTGACGATCTGGGTTTGTCGTGCGCTCATTTCGCTGGGTTTGATCACCGCCGTGCAGCCGGCCGCGATGGCGGCGGCGAGCTTGCCGCAGATGAAGCCGGCGTTGCTGTTCCAAGGCGTAATGAGCGCAGCGACGCCCACCGGCTGCATCACCACGGTGGCGCTGCCCATACGCCGTTCGAAGTCGAACTCGCGCAAGGTGTCGATGGCATCGCGAAACACGTTGGCGGCGTGCGCAGCCATCCAGCGACCGCGCGATGAGGGAGCGCCGTATTCTTCGACGATCGCGGCGAAGAGCTCGTCCTCGCGCGCGGCCACGGCGTCGTGCATGCGTTGGAGCAGGGCGATGCGCTCGTCGATCGATGTGCGGGAAAACGCTGGAAACGCACGCTTGGCCGCGGCAATGGCCCGACGGGCATCTTCCTCGTCGCCCAGGCGTACGGTGCCGATCACTGCTTCGGTCGCAGGGCTGTGAAGCGGGAAGCGCTCGCTGCCATGGGGCGGAACGAAGGCGCCGTCGATGTAGATCTGGTCGATGGAATACATGAGGGAGTTCCGTGGGAGGAGACCCAACCAAGGATGCGGTCGGGCCATTAGTTTGATAAGAAGGACAAACCTGGATGACCTATTAAGCAGAGGCGGACAATGCGCTCGGGCCTGACCGAACTGGAAGCCGTGGTGGCTGTGGCACGCCACGGCAGTTTCCGTGCCGCGGCGGCAGCGCTGGGCCTCTCCACGTCGGCGTTGAGCCAGGCGGTGGCGTCGCTGGAAGCGCGCATCGGTGCGCGGCTGTTCCACCGGACCACCCGCAGCGTCCGCCTGACAGAGGCGGGGGAGCGCTTCGTGGACGAGGTGGGCCCGGCGCTGGCGGACATCCGCGCCGCGATCGAACGCGCGGGCGACGATGGTGGCGAGCCCTCCGGCAGCCTGCGCATCAATACGTCGGCGGGCGCTGCGCGCTGGGTAATGGAGCCACTGCTCATCCCCTTTCTGCGCCGCCACCCTGACGTGCGCCTGGACCTCGTGACCGAGGACCGCCTGATCGACATCGTGCGCGAGGGCTTCGATGCCGGCTTCCGCACCGCCGACGTCGTGCCCGGCGACATGATCGCCGTCCCGTTCGGGCCACCCGTGCGTTTCGCGGTGGTGGGCTCGCCGGGCTACTTCGCGGAGCGCGGCTCGCCGCGCACGCCCAACGACCTCGCGAGCCATAGCTGTATTCGCGCGCGCATGCCGGCCGGGCATCTGTATCGCTGGGAATTCGAGCGCCACGGCGAAGCGCTCGCGGTCGAGGTAGGTGGGACGCTGACGTTGGACGAGCCCACGTTGATGCGCGACGCCGCGGAGGCCGGCCTGGGGCTCGCCTACCTCGCGGAATTCCACGTCGCCGAGGCATTGGCGGCCGGCCGGCTCAAGCGGGTGCTCGACGACTGGACGCCGCCGTTCGATCGGCTGTGCCTGTACTACCCCGGCCGACGCCACGTACCGGCTACGCTCCGCGCACTGGTCGAGTTCATCAGGGAAACCGGCTGAGCCAACGCACCGGGCGCATCCCGCCATGATCGTGAGAATTTGCGCATGGCCCATGGGTCATGGCAAACCCTTGCGCTTCCGCAGGCATCCTTCCCGCAGGTTTTCACGCCCCGGATCGTCATGCGCTTGCGTTCACTCCTTTTCGTCGTCCTCGGCGCCGTCGTGGCGCTTCCCGTGCAGGCGGAGGTGACGATCGACGGGCATATCGACCCCGCGGAATGGCGTGGCGCCCAGCACATCGTGGACTTCCGGCAGACCCAGCCGTTCACGGGGAAGCCGGGCAGCCAACCGACCGAGGCCTGGGTGTTGTCCACGCCCAAGGGTCTTGCGGTGGCGATACGCGCCACGCAGTCGCCGGACATTCCGCGCTCCCGGCAGCAGGCACGTCGCGACGAGAGCGCGCTGGTCGATCGCATCAACGTGATGGTCGACTTCAATGGCGACGGCCGCGTCGGCTACGACTTCGAGGTGAAGTCGCAGGGTGGCGTGGCCGACGAGGTCATCACCAACGAATCCGACTTCAGCTACGACTGGGATGGCCGCTGGGACCACGCCGTCAGCGAGGATGCGGATGGCTATTCGGTGGAACTGCTTATCCCCTGGTACATCGCGCCCATGCAGAAGGCGCATGGCGACGTGCGCACGATCGGGCTGTATCTCGATCGCGTCGTCGGCAGCACCGGCGAGCGCATGGGCTGGCCGACCATCGCCTTCGATCAGGGGAGGTTTCTTTCGAGTTTCCAGCGGGTGGAGCTGCCGGCGTATTCGCAGTCGCTGGTCGCGGTCACGCCGTATCTCGTCGGCAGGGTGGATCGCGCTCACGGTGGTACGTCGTTCGAGCAGGGCGCCGACATTCTCTGGAAACCGAACGGGCAGACCCAGTTCACCGCCACGATCAATCCGGATTTCGGCCAGGTGGAGAGCGACGACCTCGTGGTGAACTTCTCGCCCGAGGAAACCTTCTTCACGGATAAGCGCCCGTTTTTCACCGAGAACCAGGGCATCTTCGATTTCAGCCTGCTCGATGACGACTCGCAGCTCGTCTACACGCGCCGCGTGGGAGGCGCATCCGACGATGGGCACGGCGCAGCGGATATCGCCGCCGCGGTGAAGGTGAATGGCAGCGTGGGCTCCACTAACTACGGCATTCTCACCGCGCAGGAAAAAGGCGACGCGGGCCGCACCTTCGGCGCATTTCGCCTGAGCCAGAACCTGGGCTCGCAGACCTTCGGCATGCTCGCCACACGGGTGAATCACCCGTATCTCGACCGCGATGCGAACGTGCTCGGCTTCGATCATCGCTGGCAACCGAACGACGTCTTCTCCATCACGAGCAACGTCGTGGGTAGCCGGATCGACCAGCCACAGGCCGACAGCAGCGGGCTCGGCGCCACCAGCATCGCCTATTGGCAGATGGACGACACATGGAGCCAGCAATGGCTCGGGATGTACTTCGGTCGCCGTCTGGAGATCGACGATTTCGGTTACCTCCCCCGCAACGACATGACCTACCTGCACTGGGAAGTGCGTCGCCGCGTGACGGGGCTGCCGGAAGATTCGGCCTATAGCTCGCACCTGTGGCGATATCGGATATCGGCGCTCGACAACACGCGCGGTGTCACCGTGCATCGGCGATTCCGCATCCAGCGTGACAGCCGCCGTCGCGACGGTGGTAACGAAACATGGCGCCTGGATGCGTTCACGTCCGCGTACGACGATCTGCTCACCCGTGGTGGCAACGCCTTGCATACGCCACCGACGGCCAAGTTGACCTACGAGCGTGAGCGTCCGCGCGTCGGTCGCTGGGCGTGGGAAGCCGAAGGGTTCGTCAAGGGCAATGCGCTCAGCGGCTATCACCGGCTCGGTTACTACTTCAAGTTCACGCCGACGTACTTCATCACCGATGCGTTCAGCGTGTTCACTGGCGCAAGCTACGAGTGGGACCCCAACTGGTTGATCTGGCAGCACGACAATCTGGTCGGCGCCTTCGACGGACGCACCATCGGGATCGACAGTGGCGTGAACTGGAACATCGGGAACAAGCAGGAGCTTCGAGTGAAGCTGCAGACGCTTGCCGTGGGGGCGAAGCTGCGTCGGGCGCTGGAAGTGACGCCGACGGGCGGCGCTGTACCGAGCGACGAGTCGGTGGACGCGCTGGGCGTGGCTAACCTCGGTTTTCAGATCCGCTACCGCTACGAGATCGCGCCGCTGTCGGACCTGTACATCGTCTACAACCGCGGTGGCTACGTGGACGACACCAACGACGATCTCGGATCGCAGTTCCGCCAGGGTTTCAGCCTCAAGGATGTGAACGAGGGCCTCGTGAAGATCGCCTATCGCCTGGAGTTCTAGAGCTCACCGTCATCAATAGAGGAAGGCTTCACGCGGCCTGTGGCATTTCTCCGCGCCACGACGATTGGCGGAGAGGCACGTGCCACAGCGAGAGAACCCGGTGCCGGGGCGGACTATCGGCGAGCACGGCGTCATCGGCAATCTCGACACGGTGGCGTTGATCGCCAGCGACGGCACCCTCGATTTCATGTGCTGGCCGCACCTGGACAGCCCCACCGCGTTCGCGGCGCTGCTCGATCCCGACACGGGCGGGTCGTTTTCCATCACGCCTGCGCTCGATGACGCGCGACGCATGCAGTTGTACGTGCCAGAGACGAACATCCTCGTCACTCGCTGGATGAGCGAGCAGGGCAGCGTGGAGTTGACGGACTTCATGCCGCATCCGGAGGCGAAGGTGCGTGTGCCCCGCTGCGTGGTGCGGCGCGTCCGCGTGCCGCGCGGCCGAGTGCGCATCGAGGCATGCTGCCGCCCGCGCCTCGACTACGCTGCCGGTGCGCCCCAGGCGAACGAATACGGCGACACGGTGGTGTTCGTAGACGGTGCGAGCGCGCTGCGCCTGGGGGCGTCGGTGCCGCTGACGACGGGCGGCGGCGAGGCGCGAGCGACCTTCGAGCTGGACGCGCGCCAGGAAGCCTGGTTCGTACTCTGCGACGAGGAGTGCGATCCGCTGGACGCCGCGGAGTGCAAAGCGGCGCTGGACGCGACCGCGGACGCCTGGCGCCATTGGACCCGACAGTCCAACTACCGTGGTCGCTGGCGCGAATACGTCGAGCGGTCCGCGCTGGTGCTTAAGCTTCTTACCTCGCATCGGCACGGCTCGATCGCGGCGGCCGCGACCTTCGGACTGCCGGAAGCCACCGGCGCCGAGCGCAACTGGGATTATCGGGCGACCTGGATTCGTGATGCCTCGTTCACCGTCTACGCCTTCATGCGCCTCGGCTACATCGACGAGGCGGAGCACTTTCGGCGCTGGATCGAAGAGCGGATGGTGAATCTGGATGACGACGCCACCTTGAAGGTGATGTACGCGCTCGATGGGCGGGACGCTCGTGACGAGGACACGCTCGATCATCTGGCCGGCTATGCCGGATCGCAGCCGGTTCGCATCGGCAACGCCGCGCGCTCGCAAACCCAGTTGGACATCTACGGCGAACTGTTGGACAGCATCTACCTGTCCAACAAGTACGGCACGGCGATCAGTCATGCGGGCTGGGAGCACGTGAAGCGACTGGTGGAACATGTGCGCGCACATTGGCGCGATCCGGACGAAGGCATCTGGGAAATTCGCGATGCGCCGCGGCATTTTCTCCATTCGCGTCTGATGTGCTGGGTGGCGCTGGACCGCGCCGTGCGTCTGGCGAGCAAGCGCTCGCTACCCGCGCCGCTGGTGGAGTGGGCGCACGAGCGCGACCTCATCGCCGACGACATCTGGACGCATTATCGCCATCCGGAACATGGCTACTTCGTGCAGTCGCGCGGCGGTCGGGATCTCGACGCCGCGTTGCTCATGATGCCTCTGGTCCGTTTCGTCTCAGCCACCGATCCAGTCTGGCTGGCGACGCTGGATGCGATCGGCGAACAGCTCGCCGACGACGGCCTGGTGTTCCGCTATCGCAATGCGGACGGACTGGAAGGCGGCGAGGGGGCGTTCACCACCTGCACGTTCTGGTACGTGGAATGTCTTGCACGCGCCGGTCGTCTGCACGAGGCGCGCGAGATGATGGCGCGTGGTGTGCATTACGCGAATCATCTCGGGCTGTTTTCCGAAGAACTGAGCCTGCGCGCGGAGCCGCTGGGAAACTTCCCGCAGGCGCTGACGCATCTGGCGTTCGTCAGCGCCGCGTATTACCTCGACCGGCAGCTTTCCGATCCGGACGGGCAGGTGTGGCAGCCGTAGCGGCGGATCAGATTTCGTTCTCGTCCGGATCCACGAACTCGATCGCGGCCTCGCGCGTGCCCGCGGTTTCCTCGGCGATCTCACGCACGCGCTCGCCGATCTTCTCGTTGGGCACTTCGATCTCCATGGTGTAGGTACGCGAACTCATGTCGTCGGACAGGTTCTGCGAGCTGGAGTCGTCGCGGAAATCGTTCATGAAGTCGTCGATCTCTTCGACCCGCTCGACCCTGTCCACGCCATGGATGGCGGTGAGTACGTCGTCGAAGATGTCGCGGTCGCCGGTGATGCGGAGGTGGATGCGGGGCATGGGTGTCTCCTGGGCAATTAACGAACGATGCTGCGGCGGGCTATGTATGCCGGAGGTGTAGGCAGCGGCTACCATGGGTCTTTTCGAGCCGATCCCATGGCCAAGACCTACGACCAGGCGTACTTCGACAAGTGGTACCGCAGTGCCGAGCACGCGGTGCGCTCCCCGGCAGAACTCCAACGCAAGGTGGCGATGGTACTTGGACAGGCCGAGTTCTATCTTGGTCGCCCTGTGCGTAACGTGCTCGACGTCGGTTGCGGCGAGGCGCCCTGGCGCGCCGTGCTGCGGCGCCTGCGCCCCGGCATCGACTACCGCGGCCTGGAGGCCAGCGAATACGCGGTGGCCCGCTATGGGCGTTCGCGGAATATCGGTTACGCGCGCTTTGGGCAACTGGCGGAACTGCGTTTCGATACGCGGTTCGACCTGATCGTCTGCACCGACGTGCTGCATTACCTCACGCCAGCGGAGATCCGCGCCGGCCTCATCGGCATCGGCGAGATGGTGGAAGGCCTCGCGTTCCTTGAGGTCTACACGCGCGAGGACGATCCGGGCGGCGACCGCCAGGGCTTCATCGGCCGGCCGGCACGCTGGTACCGCGAGGCGTTTGCCAGCCAGGGCCTGATCCCGGTGGGTTCGCAGTGCTATGCAAGCCCGCGGCTGGCCCGCCACGTGGCGTCGCTGGAACGACTCTGACCGTTAGGGGTTTGCGGTAGCGGTGAACCAGGCGATGGTCGCCAGCGCATTGTTCGCTGCGTGGGCCACGAACGCCGGCCAGAGCGAGCCGCTGCGCACGCGCAGCCAGGCGCAGAACA
>Ga0209674_100409_pt1 | contig 21226 bp, 13 predicted proteins | sample AraplaCvi_mMS_r2_FD_184279 | JGI IMG/M metagenome (GOLD analysis project Ga0209674, IMG submission 184279) | Arabidopsis root microbial communities from North Carolina, USA - plate scrape CL_Cvi_mMS_r2 (SPAdes) (version 2) | ecosystem: Host-associated > Plants > Roots > Endosphere | place: USA... | reverse complement strand
AGCCGTCCGGATGGGTAAACCACAGCAGCCGGTTGCGCTGGCCGGCACAGCCATTGGCGTCCGCTACCGCGGCAAGCACACCACTGTCCGTGCCGATCTCGCGGCTGTAGCAACTGCCGAGGTTGTCCTTGAACCGATAGACCTGGCGGCTATGCTGACCACTGTGGCCCGTGACCGCTCCACCAGTGAAGGCGAGCGTATCGGCTGTGTCGATGCCGTTGTCCACGTTGCTGCGATAGACAAGCAGGCTACCTACACGCTTCGAGAACTGGCGTGAGAAGCCCTGGGTGACGGCGCTCGGCGCGGAGACGATGTTGCCACCGGCATCGAAGGCGTATTTGAAGGTCGCGACCAGTGGGAAGTCGTAGTGCGCTTCAGTGGTCACCGTCCATCCCAGCGGCCCCTGGCGGGTCTTCGTGGTGCTGTCCACCGTCGACACCTGGTCGATCGCCTGCCGGTACTGCGTGGCGTCGATGGTAAAGGTCTGCGTATTGCGGAATGCCACGGTCTGCGCGACGTCCGTGGCGACGCGGCCGTGCGATGTATCCACGTAACCGCTGGTGCGGAAGCTGCGCGATGCGTGGGTGGCGACGGCACCGCCCACCGTGCCGGATACGTCGGTCAATGTGTTGTCTACCGACGCAGTCGGGGATTGCCCCTTCAAGGTGTTGGCCGTCAGTGCGCCGGAAAGGACCTTGCGACCGCGGTCGAGGTAGACGAACAGGTTGCCGGTCACGGCGAAGTAGCCGTTCGCCCCGGTCACGTTGATGGACAGCGCGTGCGGCTTGCCGTCGTTGAGCAGCGAGGCGAATGGCGTGATGTCGACCCGGTACGGCACGAAGTTGAGCGTCTGTACGCCTGGAGTGGGGCGCCACATGTACGGATCGATGCCGCCGGTGAAGATCCACGGATAGACGGGCGCGACGCCGGCGGGCTGCCCATCGATAGCGACCTGGACCTCGCGGTACGCTCCGCCGCCGCAGCTCTGCGCGGTCGCGGCGACCTCGTCGGGCACGCAGGAATACCAGAACTCGTCGCCGCCCTGACCCTGGGCGAAGACATCCAGATAAGCGCGCTCGATATTCGTCGGCAGCGTGAACGTGCGTGTCAGCGCATCGGTTCCGGTGTTGAGCGTGACGGGTCCGCCCGCCGTGCCGTCTGAAAGCGGGAATACCGCATCTGGTGCATCGCCCCGAGGCGCGAGGACATTGGCGGGGTAGAACACGAGCCTGGCGGAGCCGCTGATCACGCCGGTATAGGTGTCGTTGACGACGTTGCCAAGCACCGCCTGGCCGGTCTGCGGGTTGCCGAACAGGCTGGCAAAGTCGGTGACGTCGCGTTCCACATGCCAGCTCGGCGCGACCGAGGACGACGGCTCCTGCGTGGTGCCGAAGTAGAGGTTGGCGCCCCCCAGCCACAGCGATGCGGTGCGATCGAACTGGCGCCCCGCCGTCACGGAAAAGTCGGCTTCGAGCACGACCTTAGACCACGACCGGCCGCAGCCCGTCGGTGGCGCATAGGTATAGGGATGGTTCGAGAAGTCGGTGAAGGTAAACCCCTTGAACAGTTCGACCACGCACGCCTTGGCCGGCGGTCGAGGCACGACGGGGTCGGCCACCGCGACGTTCGCGGAGCCCACGTCGAACCCTGGCGTCGTTGCGAACGCCCCCGGCGCGGCACAGGCCGCGATACAGCCAAGCGAAACCCATCGCAAGACCTTGCGGTCCGCCCCATCGATAAAAGCCATGCGCCCGTTCTCCCGCGACGTACTGGCCCCCTGCGGGATGAAACGTAGCACGGCAGGGCGCCGGTGAGGCATATCGCCATCCAGACGTCCACTTCATGCTCTAAGAGCATCGCCGACAGGTCGGCTCCCACCCAGCCGGCGCTCCGTGTCTGTCCGCGCCAGCGGGGTGCATGTCTGTGTGCCAGCAGGACACCATACGCCGCGACGAAGCTCATGCTTGGTGGGAGTCGACCTGTCGGCGATGGCTACGGAGCAGGACCGTCCCGTGCCGCGCGACGGCGCTGTGGAGCATCCTCTGCCCGGAATGCGACGACTTTCGCAGAATCCACATCGCCATACACGACGGCGAGACATTGGAACGACCCTGTCACATTTCACCGCGACACTGCGCGGCACAGGGCAACGCAGTCAGCGGAGCGCGTGGGCATGCGACGCACGCGCCCCATCCGCGCAAAGGGCACACCATGACGTCACACGATCGGCGGCACTTCCTCAAGCTTTCACTCGGCGCCACGGGCGCCGCTCTCGCCGCCGGGGTCGTTCCCTCATCGATCACCAAGGCGCTTTCGATTCCTGCCTCGCGCCGAACAGGCACCCTCGCCGACGTGGAACACGTGGTGATCCTCATGCAGGAGAACCGTTCGTTCGACCATTACTTCGGCAGCCTCGGCGGCGTGCGTGGCTTCGGCGACACGCGCACTTTCACGCTCGCGAACGGCCGCTCGGTATGGCACCAGCCGCACCCCGGGAGCCCTGACGACTACCTGCTGCCGTTCCACCCGGATGCCGAGCGACTCGGCCTGCAGTTCATCGAAGACCTGCCGCACGGCTGGAACGATACGCACGCGGCAGCCAACGGCGGCAAGTACGACGGATGGGTGCAGGCGAAGGGCACCACCACCATGGCGTACCTGACGCGCGAGGACATCCCGTTCCACTATGCGCTCGCGGACGCCTTCACGATCTGCGATGCATATCACTGCAGCATGCTTTCCTCGACCGATCCCAATCGCTACTACATGTGGAGCGGCTACGTCGGCAACGATGGGCAGGGCGCCGGTCCCGTGCTCGACAACGCCGAGAAGGGCTACCACTGGACGACCTATCCGGAGCGGCTGGAACAAGCGGGTGTCTCGTGGAAGATCTACCAGGACATCGGCACGGGCCTGGACGCCGCAGGAAGCTGGGGCTGGACCCCGAACCCGTACATCGGGAACTACGGCGACAACTCGCTTCTCTACTTCGACAACTACCGCAATGCGCAGCCGGGCAACCCGCTTTACGACAAGGCGCGTACCGGTACCGAGATCGCCCGCGGGCAGTCGCCCTTCGCCCTGCTGCGCGAGGACGTGATGGCGAACCGCCTGCCGCAGGTGTCCTGGATCGCTGCGCCCGAAGCCTATACCGAACATCCGAGCTGGCCTGCCAACTACGGCGCCTGGTACGTCGACGGCGTGCTGGATGCACTCACGTCGAATCCCGACGTGTGGAGCAAGACGGCGCTATTCATCACCTACGACGAGAACGACGGCTTCTTCGATCACATCGTGCCGCCGTATGTACCGGCGTCCCTAGACCAGGGATTGTCGACGGTGTCGACCGAGGGCGAGTTGTATGCCGGCGGCCATGGCTTCGTGCCCGGCGTGTACGGTCTCGGCGTACGCGTGCCGATGCTCGTCGTATCCCCCTGGAGCACCGGCGGGTGGGTGTGCTCGGAGACCTACGACCACACGTCCATCCTGCGTTTTCTCGAAGCGCGTTTCGGCGTGCGCGAACCGAACATTTCCGCCTGGCGCCGTGCGGTGTGTGGCGACCTCACGCGTGCCTTCGACTTCTCGCGCCATGACGGCGATACGCCTCGCCTACCCGCCACCGGGGATTACCGACCGGATCAGCAGAAGCACGACCCGCTGCACCCCACGCCGCCTGCCGAACAGCGCATGCCGAAGCAGGAGACCGGCCAGCGGCCTGCGCGCCCCCTGGCCTATGACGTGGACGTACGCGGTCGCGTCGACATCGCCGCGGGCAAGTACGGGCTGGAATTCATCAACCAGGGAAAAGTGGGCGCATTCTTCCACGTGTTCTCCACGGCGCGCACCGATGGTCCCTGGACCTATACGGTCGAAGCAGGCAAGTCGCTCGCGGACGCATGGACAAGCCTCTACAGCGGCCATGCCTACGACCTGTCGGTAACCGGTCCCAATGGCTTCCTTCGCCAGTTCGCCGGAAGCCAGCCCGCTGCCGATCAGGGCTCGCACGCGGCACTGGAAGTGCACATCGCGGAAAGCGAACTCGACGGGTTGCTTCGTCTCGTCATCGTCAACGAGGGAAGCCGTGCCTGCATCGTGACGGTCAACCCGAGCGACGATTACACGCACCAGCCATCGCGCCGCCACGTCGTTCTGCCGGGCAGCCGCGTCGAGAGTCTTTGGGAAATTCTTTCAAGCGATCACTGGTACGACATGACCGTCACCAGCGACCACGACACGCGTTTCCTGCGTCGCCTCGCGGGTCATCGCGAGACGGGGCGCCCGTCGCGCACCGATCCAGCGCTTTCATCGCGGCGCTGAGACACGGTAAGGAATGCGCCGCCGCCATGCTTCGCGGCGGCGCGGAAGCTTACTTGCCTTCCTGGACGAGGTTGGCGAACTTGCCCTTCTTGTCGAACTGGCAGGTGAAGTTCTTCTTGCCGTCGATGCCGGCGTCTGCCGTACCGCTCATCGTATAGCCCGAGTCCGAGGACTGCAGGGGCTGGAGCTGGACGTAATCGTGCTTCACGTCGAACTTGTCGGCGGCCTCTTTCGTGCACTTCTCGGTCAGCTTGACCGGATCGGGGCGATCCGAGGCGAACGCGTGCGAGGCAAAGGCGAGGCCGAGCGAGGCGGCCAGGAGCAGGGTGGATTGGCGCATGGAACGATCTCCGTACGAGGCACGAGGCCGGAAACACTGCAGCCGGACTATGCCCCGGCCTTCCTTGCGCCAGGATGAATCGGGGGATCGCCCGAACCGGCGTCATACAGCGCCGGTTCGGGGCGTGGACACGGGCTTACCAGCTGTCGTCGTCGGACGAGCTGCTGCTGTCGTCCCACGACGCGTCATCGTTGCCCATGTCGATCGGGTCATCGCGCAGGTCGTCGTAAGCCTGTCCTGTCGGGTCCGCAGGCTGATCGACGAACGTGCCCGCCGCGCGCGGGTCACTGCCCGCGCCGAGGCCGGACTCGCCATGACCGCGCAAGGCTTCATCGAGCAGCATGCCCGCCGCCACACCGCCCAGGCCGGCGGCGACGGCCGAACCCACGCCTGAACGCGGCGGCGGGGGCGGCGGATAGGCACCGTACGAGCCGTTGCCGCCGTACCCGCCATAGGGCGGCTGCCCGTTCACCGGGGGCGGCGGATAGGCCGTGACCGGCGGCACCGCGTCACGGCGACGACGCATCAGGAAGAAGATCAGCAGCAAGGCAATGCCGCCGACGATCACGAGACCGAGATGCGACGAACCGCTCGAGGTCGCGGCAACGGGGGCGGCCACAGCCGGCGCCTGCGGAGCGTCAATGCTCCGCAGCGACCCCAAAGGGCGCTTCGCTCCCGGCGTGCCGAGCGCGGCGTCGAGCTTGCGCTGGAAGGCCTGGAACTTTGCCGGATCCGTGAAATGGGTGGCCGGGTCCAGCGACGACGCTTTCGTCGCCTCCGCCTTCGCTTCGCCAATGTTGCCCTGGTGTGCGAGCACTTCCGCGAGCACGTAATGCGCCTTCGCGCTCGACGGGTGCTCGCTCACGGCTTGCCGGAGCAGCGTCTCGGCCGTCGCATAGTCGCCGCGGTCGATGGCCGCCTGCACATCCTTGGGGGAATCCGCTGCCGCGGCCGCAGTGGCCAGGCAAAGCAGTACGAGGAAAAGCATCAGCTTCTTCATGGATATCTTCGATGTCGGCCACGTGGCACCGCACAGCGTACGCTCACGGAATTTTCCGCAGGCTTTCTTCCACGTCACGGATTCAGGAAGAACTTACGAAAGCCGCGTGGAGACGTCTCACGCCGAGGCGGCAAGGCTTGCTCTGAGTTCCGCGGCCTTGGCGCGTATGGCCGTCAACGTCTCGGGCGACAGCCGATCGAGCGACCGCCACTGCATGGCAGCGCGGGGGTGATGGCGAAAGCGTTCCTCGTGACGGGCCAGGAAGTCCCAATACAAGGTGGTGAACGGACAGGCGCTGTCGCCCAGTGCGTCACCTGGACGGAAGCGGCAGCCGTCGCAGTAGTTGCTCATCCGTTGGATATAACGGCCCGAAGCGACATACGGCTTCGACACCATGCGTCCTCCGTCGGCGAACTGGCTCATGCCGAGCGTATTGGGCGCTTCCACCCATTCGACGGCGTCCACGTAAACCGCCAGATACCACTCATGCACCAGACGTGGTTCCACGCCGAGCAGCAGCGCGAAGTTGCCCGTGACCATCAAGCGCTGAATGTGATGCGCGTAGCCGAAGCGCAGCGTCTGGCCGATCGTCTCGGCCAGGCAGCGCATGGGCGTCTCACCGGTCCAGTACCAAGAGGGAAGGACGCCATCGGCCTTCAACGCGTTGCCGCTGAGGAGGCGCGAGGGTGACAGCCAATACCCGCCACGAACGAATTCACGCCAACCAAGGATCTGGCGGATGAAGCCTTCCGCGGATGCCAGTGGCACCTTGCCGGCGTCGTAGCGATCGAGCACGGCACGGATCACTTCGGCCGGACTCAGCAGCTTGAGGTTCATCGAACTCGACAGGCGTGCGTGGTAAAGCCATGGCTCGCCGGCCCACATCGCGTCCTGCCACTGGCCGAAGGCCACGAGACGGTGATTCAGAAAATCGTCGAGCGCCGCCAGCGCATCGGCGCGCGTCACAGGCCAATCGAACGTCGACGGGTCACCCGGATGCTCGGGGAACGCCGCATTCACCTCCGCGATGGTTTCACGGGTCACCGCATCCGGTTCGAAACGCTGCGGCGCCGGAAGCCAGCCCGGCCCGGCGCGACCGAAGGCGCCGCGGTTGTCATGATCGAAGTTCCAGCGGCCACCCACCGGCTTGCCATTCTCCAGCAGGACACCGTGGCGCACGCGCATCCAGCGGTAGAAGGTCTCCATGCGCCACTGGCTCTTGCCTTTCGCCCAGGTGGCGAAGTCCTCCGTGGAAACCATGAAATGATTGTCGGGCCGTTCCACGTAGTCGATGCCGTGACGTGCGGCGATGGCGCGCAATCCCTCGCGCAGGCGATGCTCGCCGGGCCGTACGGCAACCAAGCGCTTGGGCTGCCGCTGGGCCACGGTCTCGTCCAGCAAGGCGAGGAGGTCGTCAGGACCTGCGTCGTCGAGCCGCGTGTAAAGCAAGGGCAGGTCGGCATCCCGCAGCGCCTCGGCAAAGTGGCGCATGGCCGACAGAAACAAGGCACTGCGGGTCTTGTGCGACCATACGTGCGTCGATTCTCCGCGCCGTTCGGCCATCCAAACCACGTCCTGCTCGCGATCGAACTCGTCGAAGGCATGGGAATCCAGATTGAGCTGATCGCCCAGGACGATAACGAGATGGCGCATGGGTATAGGAAAGACCTGAGCGGACCTGGCCGCGACATGGCGATCGTGGCACAGCCATGAAGGCGAGAAAACGCGCACGGCGTCTTCACCGGATATTGCCCGCCCGGCTGAGACCCTAGATGCGATGACTCGAGCCTTGCCCACGCGTGACATGCCCCTCCTGACGCTCGGTCACTCGAACCGAAGCATCGACGACTTTCTTGGCGTGCTACAGGACGCGCGTATCGAGCGTGTGGTGGACGTACGGACCTTTCCGCGTTCGCGCACCCATCCGCATTTCAACATCGAGACGCTTCCGGCGTCGCTCGCTGCGGTGGATGTCGCGTATGACTATCTGCCGGAACTCGGTGGGCGGCGACGCAAGTCGAAGGATATCGATCCCGCCGTGAACGCGTTCTGGCGGGTGTCCGGATTTCACAACTACGCGGATTACGCGATGTCCGATGCCTTCCAGGCATCGCTGCGTAAACTACTCGCGCTGGCCGACGAACGTCGCACCGCGATGATGTGCTCGGAGGTGCTCTGGTGGCGCTGCCACCGGCGCATCATCACCGACTACGCGATCGCCGCGGGCCGCGAGGTGGTGCATGTCTTCGACGTAGGACATAGCGAGCTTGGGCGAATGACCCCGGCAGCCATCGTTCGAACGGATGGCCTGCTCGCGTATCCGGCGACGGACGCGTAACGGTCGGGCCATGCACATTTCTGGCATTGAACATCGTGCCAAAGGCCGTTAACGCGTAGTTCTCGCAACGCCGCACGCCGGACCGTCGTGTTACGGTCCCAAAGCCGCATCTGGCGGCGTATGACCTCAGGAGCGTTCCATGGATAAGCGCGATCAGGTGATGCACGACTCGAACCCGTTTGGCATCCAGATGGAAGCACCGATGCAACCGACCGTGACGGTCGGCAAATGGGCGCCGAAGATCGACGACACGGGCGACATTGGCCGCATCGGCTCCATCCACGGCGGCGGCGACTGGGGCTGAGTCCCCCGGAACTTCGTTCCGTTACGCACGCCGAAGCCGCCTTCGTCCGAAGGCGGCTTTCTTCGCAGGGAGCTCAGCGGTGATCAAGGCCGAGATATCGCTATCGGATCTGTCGTTCGAACCCACGATCAAACAAGGCGCCCTGTTCATGGGCGCAAGCTGGATCCGACCCCATACCCACCCGTTGCTGGAAACCGTGTGCGTTCGCGCGCCGGAGCAATGGTTCGTGGTGGTCAGGGAGCGAAAGGCATCCCGCGATGCGATCCACGCCGAGGCAGGCAAGCTTGTCGTCGAGCAGACCGACGAAGCCCGCTTCCATTCGCTCTATCAAGAAAGCCTGCTCTGGCCGCTCGACTACGTAATGATCGAAGTCGCGCAAGCCGGCCACCGCCTTCGCGTTCGGGCTGGCGTACTCGGTGCGGTTCCGGTGTACGCGCGAGTACTCGATGACCGCGTGACCCTCACCTGGGATTCGGCCGAATACGCCGATCGTCCGGCAGCGATCGATATGGAAGTCGCCAGCCATCAACTGGCGCTGCACACCTTGTATGCCGCGCGACAGCTGTATACGGGCGTGGTGTTGCTGACCGAACGTGCCTCACTGCACGTGGAGCCGGGCAGGGCGCGGTTTCGCTATCCGGAGTCGATGGCGCCCACGACGCCGTCGCCGGAAGACGGCGAGGACGCACTGCCGCGATTCGCAGACGCCTTGCAAAACGTCTTGAACCTGCGTCCCTGGCTGGGTGCCGCGTCGGTCGAATTGAGTGGCGGCATGGACTCCGCGACGGTCGCCACGGCGCTCGTGCAATGGCATGAGCATATCGACAGCAAGGGGATCCTTCTGGACGGCGATGTCCGCGGACCGCAGGTCCATCGACGACGCCTGATCGCCGAACGCCTGGGACTGTCCGACCGGACCGTCGATATCGCCGACTACCCACCGAACCTGGATCTTTCGCCATCGCAGCGCCCGTACGGGTTCTGTCACGATTTCTACCTGGATGCCTGTGCCGCGCTATGGGACTCGGCGTCCGTCAAGGGCCGGCATGTCATGTTCACCGGCATTGGCGGTGACGAACTGTTCCCCGCCTACCAAAGTGAAGTATCCGAAAGCGCCATGGCCGGCCCGGCCTGGGCCAAGGATGCGCGCAGCTTTGCCGAAGGTCTGCTGACGCCGCGAGCACTCAACGCCGCGCGCAGTCGAACGCTCTTCGATGCGCCCGAGAGTCCTGTGCCTGCGACGTCGCTGTTGGCCCAGGCATGCCGTGCGCCGGACCTGCTTGCGCATGGCCAATGGCCCGTCAACCCATTGAGCGATCCGCGTCTCACCGCGTTCTGCCATCGCCTGCCGCGAAGCAGCCGTGAGGGAAGGGAAGTGATGCGCCGCTATCTCGAAAACCATTTGGGCGCCGATGTGTTCCCGAAGGGCTACATCAAGGAAACCTTCGCCAACGTGCTGCCGCCGCTCATCGCACGCCATGCGAAGACACTCGCTGCACAGCTTCGCGAATGCGCTCTGGCGGATCTTGGTCTCGTCGACCGCACCGCGGTATTCAAGCTGCTGGAAACGATCGAGCAGACACAGGAGCACCCGGCGACCTCTGCGTTCGCATCCTTTCTGTGGCTGGAGCGATGCGCGCGACAGGCTGCATGCGGATAAGGACTGTAGAAGCGGCTATAGCGGCGAGATGTTTTGCCGGGTGCTGACGCAAGAACTTTCGTCTGCAAGGGCATTGACTCTGTCGCAGTGCGTCAAGACAATGCGCGGGCCGTCGGCCACCAGCGCCCGCGGCATTCCTGTCCGACCAAACCAAGGCATATGGACGATAACCCTAGTCGCCATGTCGACATCCGCGAGCATCGGATGCCGGCGTCGCATCACAAGCTGATTGCCTGCGGCGACCGCCTGCGGTCGGCCGGCGCTTTCCTCGACTAGGGAAGACCGGCCCACTCCTGACGGCCGTCTTGGGCCGTAACGAGGAGATGGGCTATGAAGCTCCTTCGCGATGTCTTTCGTCTGCGCGCTGCGGGCCGATCGCTGCTGGATCGCCGTGTCGCTTCCCACCATGACTGGACCATCACGGTCCCCGCACCGCTGAACACGTCGGTGACCATGGCAACCATTGATATGCGCTGGCATCGCGAACCGGGCAGTGTGCGCCCGGTCGCGCGCTGGCATCGGCACGTTGCACTGAAGAGCTCCGACCCGTTCCCACGGGTCTTTGCGTGAACACGCCGCGGAGCATGCCGTCGCCCTGACGGGCGATATCCATTCTCTCCGTGCCATTCCTGCTCGCGGGCCATGACCCGCGACGGGTTTTCTATGCCCAAGCACCGGGAATTCCCATGCTGTTCCATGCTCGCCATACCCTTACGGCCCTGATTCTTTCTCTACTCTTGGCAGCTTGTTCCAACGACAGCCCCTCTCAGGAAGCGACACCGGCCATCGTCGTCGATCACGGTGTCATCCGTGTACCGCCGGCTTCACCGCTTCGTACACGTCTGAAAGTGCAGTCCGTCGCGCTGCACGGACTGCCCCATGCTTTGTCGGCACCCGCACTCGTCGAGGCCGATCCCGCCCATACCATCAACGTTCTGGCACCTCTGACGGGACGCATCGTCGAGCTCGACGTCAGGCTCGGCGATCGCGTGAAGCGTGGACAGCTCCTGGCCGTGATGGCGTCGAGCGACTATGCCCAAGCCGTTACCGACCAGCAGAAGGCAACCGATGCGCTCGCACTCGCCAAGGCGACGCTCGATCGCGCCGAGGGCGTGAAGCAGGCCGGCGGTGCCGCCCAGAAAGATCTGGACGCCGCACGCAGCGCCTTCATCCAGGCGCGCGCCGAGCACGATCGCACACAGGCGCGGCTGGATTCGATCACGAGTGAGACCACTCACCCAGGCAGCGCCGGCCATATGACGGTGGTCGCTCCGACGGATGGCAGCATCACGGCGCTATCCGCCGCGCAGGGTGCTTTCGTCAATGACGCCTCGGCAGCGCTGATGACGATCACCGACTTGCGCCATGTATGGGTCACCGCGAACGTGGCTGAAAACGAGTCGGCCGAAATCACGCCTGGACTGTCGGCCGATATCGTTCTGCCCAGCCTTCCGGGGCGGCATGTGCAGGGTACCGTCCAGTCGATAAGCGATGTGCTCGATGCGGACTCGCGCCGCGTTAAGGCGCGTATCGCCGTGTCGAACGCCGACGCCGCGCTGAAGGTCAACATGTTCGCCACGGCGACCTTCCAGGTGCCGCAGACGAAGGCGCTGCTGGTGCCTCAATCGGCACTGCTGATGAACAACGACAACGTCACCGTTTTCGTGGAGGTGTCGCCGTGGGCGTTCCGTCGCCGAACGGTCGTTTTGGGTGCCGACGAGGGCGATCAGGCGCGCATCCTCGATGGACTGCAGCCCGGTGATCGGGTGGTCGTGGCCGGTGGAGTGCTGATCAATGATTGACAAGATCATTGCCTGGTGTCTCCACCGGCGCGGATTGGTGTTCGGCATCGCCATGCTCGTCGCGATCTATGGGCACTACGCATGGACCCAGTTGGCGGTGGAGGCATATCCGGAACTCAGCGACGTGACGGTGCAGGTCACGACACAGGTGCCTGGTCTAGCCGCCGAGGAGATCGAGCAACAGATCACCACGCCGCTGGAGCGCGCATTGGCCGGCACACCCGGGCTGACGTCGATGCGTTCCAGCAGCACCTTCGGCCTCTCCCTGATCACGCTGGTGTTTCGCGATGGCGCGGAGATCTATTGGTCTCGCCAACGCGTCACTGAGCGCATTGCCGGCGTCACGCTGCCGCAGGGCGTGACACCGGGTCTCGATCCGGTTTCCGGACCGGCGGGGGAGATTTACCGCTACACGCTGGAATCGGACACGCACAACCTGATGGAGCTCTCGGAGATCCAGCGCTGGAAAGTGATCCCCGCCCTGCAACAAGTGCCCGGCGTGGCGAATGTCGACAACTTCGGCGGCTTTACCAAGGAATTCCAGTTGGAGGTCGATCCGCAGAAGCTGCTGCAATTCGGCGTCGGCATGAACGACGTGATCGCCGCGCTCAGTGCCAACAACACCAACGCCGGGGGCGGCCGCGTGACGCGTGGCGAGCAGTCCTACGTCATCCGTGGTGAGGGTCTGATGCGCTCGCTCAAGGACATGGGCGATATCGTGGTGACCCAGCACAACGGCGATCCGATACGCGTGCGCGACCTGGGCACGTTGCAGGATGGTCATCAGATTCGCGAAGGCATCCTGGGCAAGGACGGCAACCCCGACACCATCGAGGGCATCGTCGATCTGTTGCTGGGCGAAAACCCGTCCATGGTGCTCAAAGGCATTCACGCGAAGGTCGACGAACTTAACCGGCAACTTGCGCCTTCCGGCGTGCGCATCGTGCCATTCCTCGATCGCGACGATCTGGTGCAGGCCACGGTGAGCAAGGTCGGACACACGGTGATCGAAGGCGTGGCCCTGGTTTGCCTGGTGCTGATCCTGTTCCTCGGCAGCCCGCGCGCCGCACTCGTCGCCGCGGTGACCATTCCGTTTGCGTTGATCACGACCTTCATCGTCATGCATTTCACCCGGATGCCGGCCAATCTCTTTTCGCTGGGTGCCATCGACTTCGGCGTGATCGTGGACGGCGCGATCGTGGTGACCGAAGCGATCCTGCGCAAACGCGAGGCCCGGCCAGAGGCCTACCTGCACGAAGCCGACGTACTGAGCGCGGTCAAGCAGGTGGCGCGACCGATCTTCTTCGCCACGCTGATCATCATCACGGCCTATGCGCCGCTGCTGGCGTTCGAGCGGGCCGAGGGCAAGCTGTTCTCGCCGATGGCGCATACGGTGGGCTACGCCTTGCTCGGCGCGCTGTTGTGCGCGATCACCCTTGTTCCGGCACTGGCCTGGCTGGCCCTGCGCAAGCCGCGCAAGATGTTCCACAACAAGCCTCTGGAACGCTTGCAGACGGGCTATCGCCGAACGCTGGAACGATTGCTCGGCCATCCGCGAATCACCTACGCGATTGTCATCGGCGCATTGGCCGCAGTGATCGCGCTGGGCGCGACCATTGGCCGTGAATTCCTGCCGGACCTGGATGAGGGTTCGCTATGGGTGCAGGTGCAGTTGCCCAGCGGACTGTCGCTGGAAAAGGCCAGCGACATGGCGAGCGAATACCGTCGCGTGGTGGGCGCGTTCCCCGAGGTCAGCTACGTGGTGACGCAACTGGGGCGCAACGATACGGGTAGCGATCCCTGGACACCGTCGCACATCGAGTCAGGTGTGGGTCTCAAACCCTACGCAAAGTGGCCGAGCGGCGAGAGCAAGGCCGAATTCATCCGGCACCTCAATGGGCGCCTGCAGCAGATACCGGGGATCAGCGTAGGCATCAGCCAGCCGATCATCGACGGCGAGAACGATATGGTCGGGGGTGCCCACAGCCCGTTGGTGCTGCGCGTCTACGGCGAGGACTTCAAGGAACTCCGCCGCATCGGCGGGGAGATCGTGGACGTGCTCAAGACCGTGCGGGGCACCGCCGATGCTTCCATCTTTCAGGAGCCGCCGATTCCCCAGTTGACGGTCACGGTCGATCGCGACGCGGCGGCGCGCTATGGCATCAATGTGGCAGACATCAACACGCTCATCCAGACCGGTGTGGGCGGCGCTCCCATCACGCAGGCCTACGTCGAGGATCGGGTCTACAACGTGACGGCGCACGTGCCGCACCAGGTAGCCGCCGATCCCGAGGCGCTCGGCAAGCTGGTGTTGACGGCACCGTCCGGCGCGCGCGTGCCGCTGGCGATGGTGACCCACATCGTTCTGCAAACCGGTGAAAGCACCATTGCCCATGAAGGAGCCGAGCGGCAGCTGACCGTGCGTATCGACAATCGCGATCGGGCGTTATCGGACTACCTCGCCGAAGCACAGGACAAGATTGCCGCCAAGGTGAAGTTCGATCCGCAAAAGTATCACCTGGAGTGGGCTGGCCAATTCGAGAACCAGCAGCGCGCCCAGGCTCGTCTCATGCTGGTCATGGGTCTGGTACTTGCCGTGATGGCGGTGTTCCTGTTCGCCGAATTCGGCAATCTGCGCCAGGCGTTGCTGGTCCTGGGCGTTGTTCCGCTTGCTGCGCTGGGTGGCCTGGTGTCGCTGCACGTGAAGGGCGAGACGCTCAATATCGCCACGGCCGTGGGTTTCATCGCGCTGTTCGGCGTAGCCGTGCAGAACGGGATCATCATGGTGTCGAACTTCAATCGCATGCGTCGCGATGGACATGGCGTGCGCGACGCCGTACTCATCGGCTCCGCCGAGCGCTTTCGCCCTGTACTGATGACGGCCACGGTGGCGAGTATCGGCATGCTGCCGGCAGCGCTCGCCACCGGCATCGGCACCGATGTACAGCGCGGACTGGCGACGGTCGTGGTCGGTGGTCTCGTGATCGCGACCTTGCTCACGCTGTTCATCCTTCCGGCGCTTTACGACGTGCTCGAGCGCTTCATGGAGCGCCGCCGTCGGCGCCACTCGCAGCCCGCCAAGGAGATCTGACCATGTGGATTGCACTCAAGCATGCCTGCCGGTGGTCGGTGACCGGCGTCATCATCGTGTTGGCGGGCTGCGCTGTGGGCCCCGACTATCGGCGCCCGTCGATGCCGGAGGCCAAGTCCTTCGCGCCACAACCGCTGCCGCAAGCCACGGTCGGCACTGCAGGTGCCGACGGAGAGACGCAGCGCTTCGTCGCGTCCATGGATATCCCCGGCCAATGGTGGGCCTTGTTCCACTGCGCGCCGCTCAACGCGTTGGTTGACGACGCGCTTGCGCACAACGCCGATGTAGATGCGGCCCACGCAGCGCTTCAAGTAGCGTGGGAGAACGTCTACGCCCAGCGCGGAACCTATTTCCCCGCCGTCACGGCTGGCGTCAATCCGACACGACAAGACGTTGCCAAGGATGTCGCCACATCGGCCGCCTCGGGAAGCAGTCTGTACAGCCTGACCACGGCGCAGGTCAGCGTGTCTTACTCGCCAGACCTTTGGGGCGGCAATCGCCGCCAGGTGGAGTCGTTGGTAGCTCAGGCGCAGGCACAGCGCTTCCAGGTGGAAGCGACCTATCTGACGCTGACGAGCAACCTGGTGAATGCGGCGATCGAAGAAGCCTCGTTGCGCGGGCAGCTCGACGCCACGCACCGCGTGGTCGAGCTGCAGACGCACGTGCTCGATACCGTAAAGCGGCAATATGCCCTCGGCGATGTGTCGGAGGCGGCCGTGGCTGCCCAGGTGGCGACGCTGGAGCAGAGTCGCGCTGCGCTGCCGCCGCTGGAAAAGCAACTCGTCCAGCAGCGGGATCTGATTGCCGCCTTGGCGGGCCGCACGCCGGACCGCCCCGTGGCGGTCACGTTCACGCTGGATGACCTTCACCTTCCCAGTGAACTACCGCTCAGCATGCCGGCTCAACTGCTGGAACAACGTCCCGACGTACGTGCCGCCGAGGAAGCGTTGCATGTGGCCAGTGCGAACGTGGGAGTAGCCATCGCCAATCGGTTGCCCAACATCCAGATCGACGCCACCTTCGGTCGTTCCTCCGAGAAGACCGGCCGCTCGTTTGCCGGCGAGGCCGGGTTCTGGAATCTGGCGGGCAATGTGACCCAGCCGTTGTTCGACGGCGGCGCGCTCAAGCACAAACAGCGTGCGGCGGAGGCGGCTTATCGGGAGGCGTCTGCCCAATACCGCAGCACCGTGATCAGTGCCATGCAGAACGTCGCCGATGCGCTCCATGCGATCCATGCGGATGCCGAGGGAATGGCGGCCGCCGAACGGGCCGAAGACGCCGCCGCGCGCAGCCTGGACATTGCCCGGCGCCAGTGGGCACTCGGCGATATCAGCGAAAGCAGCTTGCTCACCGCTGAGGTGACATGGCAGCAGACAAATCTTGCGCTGGTACAGGCCCGGGCGGCGCGGTACTCGGATACGGTGGCGCTGTTTCAGTCGCTAGGCGGTGGCTGGTGGAATCGCCGTGACACGGTCGCCCAATTCTCGACCCAGACGAAGTGATCCCTCATCGCCAGCAGGCTGGCTCCCACCAGAGCATCCCTAGGCGCGCTTATGGCCCCCAGGCTCGGGAACATAAAGGGTGCACAGGCCTGCGACGAACAGGCTGAAGCCGCCTAGGCCGAGCGCCCAGATTGGTTGGTTGTGGAAACACAGTCGCAAAAGCAGACCCAGGATGCTGGCGGCGAGCACCTGGGGTATGACGATGAAGAAATTGAAGATGCCCATGTAGACGCCCATCTTCGCGGTCGGGAGGTGGTCCGACAGCAACGCATAGGGCAGCGACAGGATCGACGCCCAGGCAAAGCCGACACCTACCATCGAGGCGAGCAGCCAGCGTGGATCGCGGATGTAGAGGAAGGACAACAGGCCCGCGCCGCCCAGACAGAGGTTGACCATGTGGCTGATGCGCAAGCCCCAGCGTCTGACCATGAAAGGAATGACGATCGCAGCGAGGGCGCCGAAGCCGTTGTATGCGGCGAACAGCACGCCCACCCAGTTCGCACCCTCGTTGTAGATCGACGAGCTTGTATCGCTGGTGCCGTAGATGGTCTGGGTGACGCCGGCCGTGGTGTAGATCCACATCGCGAACAGCGCGAACCAGGAGAACAGCTGGACACCGGCCAGACGCCGCATCGAGTCGGGCATGCCGTAGAGGTCGCCAACGACCTCGCGGAGCATGCCGCGGCTGCGTGTGCGGCTGAGCCAGGTAAGCATGAGGCCGAACGCGAGCAGACCGCCGGAGAGGAGGTAGACCTCCCGCTCCAGCGTGAAGTACCGGATGGCGAACAGCACCATGACGCCCGCAACAAGCAGCAGGAGGCCAGGGCGCACGGCGCGCGATACGTCCGCCGGCAGACCTTCGGGCACCGTGTCCGCGAAGGAACGCAGTTGCGCAGGGGAGTACTCCCGCGTGGTCAGCATGGTCCACAGCACGGCACCTAGCAGCACGGCACCGCCGACATAGAAGGCGTACTTCACGGTGTCCGGTATGCCGCCGTCCGGTGCCACGTTCGCCACACCGAACCGCGCGAGCGCCCACGGCAGCAGCGATGCCACCACCGCGCCCGCGCCAATGAAGAAGCTCTGCATCGCAAAGCCTGCGGGTCCTTGCTTCGTGGGCAACTGATCGCCGACCAGCGCGCGAAATGGCTCCATCGACACGTTGATCGAGGCATCCAGAATCCACAGCAGACCGGCGGCGATCCATAACGCGGGCGCGTTCGGTAGCCACAGCAAGGCCAGGGAAGCGAACACTGCGCCGGCCAGGAAGTACGGCCGCCGCCTGCCGAGACGGTTCCAGGTGCGATCGGAGTAGTGCCCAACGATCGGCTGCACGATCAAGCCGGTCAGCGGCGCGGCGATCCACAGCGCGGGAATGTCGTTGAGGTTCGCACCGAGTGTCTGGAAGATCCGGCTGACGTTGGCGTTCTGCAGCGCAAGGCCGAACTGAAGGCCGAGAAAGCCGAAGCACATGTTCCATATCTGCCAGAACGACAGCGTGGACCGCTTCGTCACTGGTAGCTGGCTGGGCGGCGGACACAGCCGGGCCGCAAGCGAACGCTCATCGGCGGCTTGCTCGGCATGCACGTGGCTGGCCTGTGCTGCGTTGATCCAGGACACCGGTTCCTCCCTCCCGGACGCAGTTATGTCATGGCGCGGCGCCTCGCGCATGCTGCGGACGCAGCATCGAGGCCTTCCTCAGCGCTTGTAAAGGGCAGGGCTGTGGCGGCATAGTCGAACGAAGGTTTGAGGACAGCGGAGAATCCATGCGGGTACGCCTCGAAGATGTGGCGCGCGCAGCGGGCGTATCGCCCAAGACGGTGTCACGCGTGCTCAACGACGAGGCCAACGTCACCGATGCCACGCGGCAGCGGGTGCGCGCCGCCATGGAGGCGATGGACTATCGCCCCCATCCGTCGGCACGCAGCCTGGCAGGCAATCGCTCGTTCGTCGTGGCGATGCTGTACGACAACAACGACAACCCGTCCTCGACCTACCTGGCGGAAATCCAGGATGGCGTGCTCGAGGCTTGCGACGCGCATCGCTACAGCATGATGGTGCGGCCGTTGCGCATGCGCGATGGCGATTTCATCCGCCGTCTCGACGCGCTGATTGCCGATCATCACCCCGACGGGGTGGTGCTGACGCCGCCCATTACCGACTATGCGCCGCTGCTGAAACGCCTGCGTGAACACAAGGTGCCGTATGCCAGCGTGTCGCCGTTGCATCGCGGGAAGACCGTTGGCGTGACCATGGACGAGCAGGGTGCCGCGCGTGCGATCGTCGAGCATCTGCTGGCCCTCGGGCACCGGCGCATCGCGCACGTGATCGGTATCGCGAACCATGGAGCGAGCCGATGGCGCCTGGCAGGCTATCGCGATGCGATGGCTGCGGCGGGACTGCCGGAAGATCCCGCCTTGGTCGTGCAAGGCGCCTTCACCTTCAGCTCGGGCGTGCTGGCTGCGCAGCAACTGTTGTCGCTGAGCGAACGCCCGACAGCCGTCTTCGCCGCCAACGACGACATGGCGACCGGTGTGATGTGGGCGGCTGGCGAATATGGTTTGAAGGTGCCGCACGATCTGTCGGTCTGTGGATTCGACGACACGCCGTTGTCTCGCCAACTTTGGCCGGCACTTACCACCGTCCAGCAGCCCGCCCGTGAAATGGGAAAGATTGCGGCGGAGCAGTTGCTCGGCATGCTGCGCAGTCACAGCGTCGGCCAACTGGTGCAGATGCCGTACACCCTCCAGATCCGCGGTTCCACGGCCGCAGCTCCCTGAGATCGTTCGCTGGCGATGCCCGCGGTCATGCTGCATAGCAAATTGACAGCGCTGTCATTCCTGCCAAGATGCGGCCCGGAAGCGCACCGCCGGTGCGCCAGCCAGGGGCCCATGCCGTGCCATTGCTGCAGCGATCGTGCCTGTTCTTGCGAAGCCATTCCGTTGCGCTGGCGTTTGCCGGCGCCGTGTTGAGCACCGTGCCGGCCGCGGCGGGTGATGCCAACGCAGTACACCCCGAGCAATGGCCGAAAGGCACATCGCCGCTGCCGCCGAACCCGGCGATCGAGGCGCGGATACACGCGCTGATGGCGAAGATGTCCGTGGAGGACAAGGTCGGCCAGATGATCCAGGCCGACATCAAATACGTAACGCCGGACGACGTACGCACCTATCGCCTGGGCTCGGTGCTGGCGGGCGGCAATTCCAAGCCGCCGGGGCATCCGTACCCGGACGGCTCGCATTGGCGCGAATTGGCCGACGCGTTCTACCACGCCTCCATGGACACCTCGCGTGGCGGACTGGCGATCCCGGTGCTGTTCGGCATCGACGCCGTGCACGGCCACAACAATCTGGTCGGCAGCACGCTGTTTCCGCAGAACTCCGCGCTGGGAGCGACGCGCGATCCGCAACTGATCCACGATATCGGCGAGGTCACCGCGCAGGAACTCCGCGCCAGCGGTATCAGTTGGACCTTCGCGCCGACGCTTACCGTGCCACAGGATGGTCGCTGGGGACGTGCGTACGAGGGCTACTCGCAGAATCCGGCGTTGGTCGCGCAGTACGCCGCGGCAGTCGTCGGTGGGCTGGAAGGCAAGCCGGGCACGCCGCAGTTCCTCGATGCGCAGCATGTGATTGCCACGGCCAAGCATTTCGTCGGCGACGGCGGTACGCACGACGGCAAGGACCAGGGCGACGCGCAGATCAGCGAAGCCGCACTGCGCGACATCCACGCCGCCGGCTATCCGCCGGCCATCAAGGCGGGCGTGCAGGTCGTGATGGTCTCGTTCTCCAGTTGGAACGGCGTCAAGATGGCCGGCAACAAAACGTTGATCACCGGCGTACTGAAAGAGCGCATGGGCTTCGACGGCATCGTGCTCGGCGACTGGAACGCGCATGGCCAGGTGCCGGGCTGCACCAATGAAGACTGCGCCGTAGCGTACAACGCGGGGCTCGACATGCTGGAAGCCCCCGATTCCTGGAAGGGTCTGTACACGAACACGCTGGCCCAGGTGAAAGCCGGCACCATCCCGATGAGCCGCGTAGACGATGCGGTAACCCGCATCCTGCGCGTGAAGATGCGGCTGGGCATGTTCGACGCCGGTGCGCCGTCGACCAATCCGCTTGCCGTCAAGGCGGCCGACATCATCGGCAGTCCTGCGCATCGCGAGGTGGCTCGTCGCGCCGTCCGCGAATCGCTGGTGCTGCTGAAGAACCATCGGGGCACGTTGCCGATCGATCCGCGCAAGCACGTGCTGGTGGCCGGTAACGGCGCCGACGATATCTCCAAGCAGAACGGCGGTTGGACGTTGGGCTGGCAGGGCACGGGTCTGACCAACGCGAATTTCCCGGGAGCCACCTCCATCTGGGCGGGCATCGACGCACAGGTGAAGGCCGCAGGTGGCAGCGCCGAGTTGTCGGTGGAAGGCAATTACACACAGAAGCCCGATGCCGCGATCGTCGTCTTCGGCGAGGATCCCTACGCCGAATTCCAGGGCGACCGTTCCAATCTCGCCTACCGCCCCGGCAACGACCGCGACCTGGAACTCCTGCGTAAGCTGCGCGGGCAGGGCATCCCGGTGACGGCCGTGTTCCTGACTGGACGTCCGCTCTGGGTCAATCGCGAGATCAATGCCGCGGACGCATTCGTTGTTGCATGGCTGCCGGGCAGCGAAGGCGAGGGCGTGGCAGATGTCTTGTTGCGCAAACCCGATGGCCGCGTGGCGTACGACTTCCACGGCAAGCTGGCCTATGCGTGGCCACGCAGCGCGGCGCAGATACCGGTCGCAGCCATCGCGCGCGGCGAGCGCCCGCAGTTTCCCTACGGCTTCGGCCTGACCTACGCCGACCATGCGGACACCGGCAACCTGCCGGA
>Ga0209674_100408_pt1 | contig 21338 bp, 19 predicted proteins | sample AraplaCvi_mMS_r2_FD_184279 | JGI IMG/M metagenome (GOLD analysis project Ga0209674, IMG submission 184279) | Arabidopsis root microbial communities from North Carolina, USA - plate scrape CL_Cvi_mMS_r2 (SPAdes) (version 2) | ecosystem: Host-associated > Plants > Roots > Endosphere | place: USA... | reverse complement strand
CGGTGCGACAGTGGCGGCGGCCAGCAAGGCGGCGAGCAGGTAACGAGACTTCACAGGCAACTCCTTGGGGTCGTGTCCGTACCGGGACGGCGGATCAGCATAGGACGCCAATTGTTACGTAGGCGTCTGTGCGGTTGGCTTTTCTTCAGGAACCCTGGGCGCGTTCCAGCCCATGGCGTTATAGACGTGGTAGCGGAGTACGCCAATGTATTCGTGTATCGCCAGGTCGGCGTAGGCGAGGTTACCGGAGTCGGGAAGCCAGTCGTAACGGGCGGTGACGTAGTCGCCACGAACCGCATCCCCCCGGATGCCGAAATGGGCGAAATACAGCAATGCCCGCTTCAAATGCGCCGCGGACGACACCAGCACCACCTTGTCCGCGCCATACGCCACCAGCAGCGGCTTGCTGAATTGCGCGTTCTGGAAGGTATTCATGCTGCGCGCTTCGAGGATCAGGTCCGCGCGCGGCACGCCCAGGCGATCGAGCGTGACGGCGTACACATCGGCTTCGGCCTGCTGCAGCTTCATGGCATCGCCGCCGCTGACTTCGAGCTTGCAGTCGGCACCCGTCGCCTTGCACGAGCGGTACAGCTCCGCGGCGCGGAGAATGCGTCCGGTGGCGAACAGGCTGGGTTCGATCGCGCCCGCGCCAGAACGTACCGTGCCTGCCCCGAGCAGAATGATCGCGTTGCGCTTACCCCATTGCGCCACGTCGGGTGCAAAGCCCGCTTGCAGGTGGCCCAGGAGCATCGCCGTGAGCGGTCCGCAGCCAGCAAAGAAGAGCCAGACCAGCGCGATGATGGCGAATGCCAACCCGCCACGGAGGCGGCGGCGCGCCAGCAGCACGATGCCGATGACGACAAGCAGCAGGAAAAGAAGAAGAGTCATGGTCGCGGAGAGTAGCAAACCCGCATGGCGAGCATCCGCGTAGCCCGCGCACGAGCGAGCGACGCGAAAATTCAGCGCGTCCCGCCTGCCAGCGCCCGTTCCAGGCAAGTAATGAACTCATCGCCGCTAAACGGCTTGCCCAGGTAGCAGAAGGCGCCATCGGCGATGGCACGCTCGCGCACCGAGTCGTCGGGGAACGCCGTGACGAAGACGACCGGATAGCGCCGGCCGAGATGGCGCAAGCGGCGCTGTAGCGCCGTGCCATCCAGCCCCGGCATCTGCACGTCGGTGACCAGGCAATCGACCTGTTCGTCATCGTCGCGGAGGAAAGCTTCGGCGGAAGCGTAGCTTCGCACCTCATATCCCAGCGACCGCACCAAACTGACGGTGGCCGTCCGCACGGCTTCATCGTCGTCCACGATCGCCACGATCCTGTTAGCGGCCAACCTTGATTCCTCGTCGGGCACCTGCTCGCCCCGTTCGACCCTTACAGTGCGCCGACGAGGCCTCGCTTGGAATCATACGGAAGTGTGCGGTCGCCCTCCGTTCAGGGGCCGATGCCGAGTGCTTCCGCCTGTTTCACCAGCTCCGCCAGCGATTTCGCGCCCATTTTGCGCATTACGTTGCCGCGGTGAATCTTCACCGTGATCTCCGACAAGCCCAGCAGACCGCCGACCTGCTTGTTCATCAACCCGGCGGTCACGTGTGCCATCACCTCGCGTTCCCGCGGGGTGAGCGAGCCATAGGCGGCACGCAGGGTGTCCATGGCCTCCGCGCCACGGCGATTGGCCGCGTCACGTTCGATGGCGCTGGACACGGCGTCGAGCATGTCCTGATCGCGGAACGGCTTGGCGAGAAAATCGATGGCGCCCGCCTTCATGGCGCGGACCGACATGGGGATGTCTCCGTGCCCGGTCATGAAGATGATCGGGAGGCGGTTATCCATCGCGGCGAGCTGCGCCTGGAAATCGAGCCCGCTCACGCCAGGCAGGCGCACGTCCAGAACGAGACAGCCCGGCGCATCGGCGTGCTCGCGAGCGAGGAAATCGGCTGCGCTGCCAAAGGTCGCGACCTCCAGACCTACCGAGCGGAACAACGAGGCCAGCGCCTCGCGAACGGAAGCGTCGTCATCCACCACGCAGACGATCGGGGCACGCGTGACAGCCACGCTGGGAAGGCGATTCATGCGTGGGCCTCCGCGGCCTCTGCCAGTGGCAGCGTGAAATGAAACGTAGCCCCGCCGCCAGGTCGATTGGTCGCCCAAAGCCTGCCTCCGTGGGACTCGACCGTGGAACGACAGATCGCCAACCCCATGCCCATGCCCTCGCCGCGTGTCGTGACGAAGGCATCGAAGAGGTGTGGCGCGATGTGTTCGGGAATGCCGGTGCCGCTGTCCTCGACCTCTACGAGCAGACCGTCGCTGGCATCGGCGCGCGCCCGTACCACGAGATGCCGCGGCCCGCTGACGGTCGACATGGCGCGCACGGCATTCGCCATGAGGTTCACCACCACTTGCTGCAATTGGACGCGATCGCCGCGAGGCGCGGGCGCGTCGCGGCCGACGTCCACGCGCAACACGATCCGATGCAGGGCGATTTCGCCGTCGAGAAGCTGCGCACACTCCTCCACCAGCGCAGCGAGGTCGAAGCGCACGTGCTGGCGCGGCTCTTTGCTGGCGAGGCTGCGCACGCGATGCACCACTTCGCTGGCGCGGCGCGCGTCGCGCACCACCCGCTCGATCGCGATGCACGCTTCGTCGATGTTCGGCTCCGGCCGGCGCAACCAGCGCAGGCTGGCCTCGCCATGCGTCACGATCGCCGCCAGCGGCTGGTTTACCTCATGGGCAATGGATGCGCTCATTTCGCCCAGCGCCGTAACGCGTGCCGCCTGCGCCAACTCCGCCTGCATCGCGATCACGGCGCGCTCGGTGCGCTTGCGCTCGGTGATGTCCACCACACTGACGAGCACGCGGTCGTAGCGCGCGGGCCCCAGCGGCATGTTCAGCGCGAACAGCACCGTCAGGCGCTCGCCGCACAGGTTGTAGAGATAGGTTTCGCCCTCGGCCACGCCACTGCCGTCGACGATCTTCAGCAGCACACGGGCGAAGGTGCGCTCGGACCCCGGCAGCAGCCGGTCGAGGGGGCCGATCAGGTCCTCACGGCAGCGCGCGCCAAGCATGCGCACGGCGGCCTCGTTCACATCGGTCACCTGGGTGAGCGAGCAGGCCTCCGTGACGAACTCGGGGTGCGCCTCGATGTAGGCGGCGAAATCGGTCATGCCCTGCGCGCGCAGGGCGTCCACCCGATCCATCACCAGCGAATAGTCTTCCTCCCAGAAGGAGACGCGCGCAGTTTCGAACATGCTGCGGTAGCGGCGCTCGCTGTCCGCCAGCGCGGCGGTGGCCGCACGGCGCTCAGTCACGTCCGTGCCGGCTTCGAGGATGACTCGGGCCCTGCCGTACTCGTCGCGCAGGAGCGCGCAGCGCGCCTCCACGATCACGATGCGGCCATCCCGATGACGCTGGAAGACCTCGCCCTCCCAGCGGCCGGCGCCGAACAGCGCGATATCCGCCTCGCCCCGCTCGCCAGGGAACGCCGTGCCCAGGAGGTCGCCCGCACGGCGGCCGAGCGCCTCGTGGGCGGTCCAGCCATAGAGTTGTTCCGCGCCACCATTCCAGAGCACGATCACATCGTCCATGTCGCGCACGAAGATCGAGTCGTGAGTCAGCTCGATCAGCCGGGCCTGCCCGGCGATCGTCAACATGCGCTCATGGTTGCGCAGGGCGAGGACGCCGGTGATGCCGATCGCCCCGAGGCTCACGGCGCAACGCAGCATGGAGGCGTCCACTTCCGGCCACCCGTGTCCACGAAGGTAGGCCACCGCGGTCAGTACCAGGCAGCCGATCGTCGCGCCGAGGATGGCACGGCGGCTGCCGCTGGCGGCCACCAGCAGCACGACGACCACGTAGACCACCGCCACGGCACTTTGCAGCGGGGTGAAGGTATCGACCAGGAACACCCCCAGCGCCAGCAAGGTACCCGCTGCCATCAGCACGCCCGCCACGAGCCGGCGCGGCCGGGCGACCGGGGCGTAGGCATGGCTGTGGAGAGGCCGGAATCGTGACATCGGAGGCACCGGGACCGTGGCGTCTTGGAGGAATTGGCCTGAAGTGTTTCGGATTGCCGCGGCGAGAGTCTTGCACGCCGGTGATGGTTTTTGACCGTTACGGCACAGGCGCTACAAGAAATCCACGGGACGCCCACTCATCCTTTGGTATGGACGGCCCCGACCGTATGTAGAATTCAGTCGCTTTCGCATCGCGCATAGGCTGCTCGCATGGGCAGTCCCGCCCATGAGCCGCCGCCATGGAGCACACGCAGATGCGATACGAAACCAGCGCTTTTGCCGCAACGGGAGGCACGCGTGCCCCCGACGTCATGCATGGCATGGCGACCTTCACCCTCGCCGCCGCTGAAACCGAGTCGAGTGTCACCCGACTGCTGGAACAGGCCCTGACGGCCGCCGAGACCGACCTCGCCACGACCCGTGCCTGCGTGGCCCGCGTGGCCGCCCTGCTGGAACGCGAAAGCGCCCCCGCCGTCGCGCCCCGCCGTCGCACGGGTGCGGGGCTCGCCCCCTGGCAGGCTCGCCGTGTCGCCGCGCACGTCGAGGAGAACCTCGGGTTCCCGATCACCATCGACCAGTTGGCGGCCATCGCCGGCCTGTCGAGCAGCTACTTCTGCCGTGCCTTCAAGGACAGCTTCGGCGATCCGCCGCACGCGTACATCATGCGGCGCCGGGTCGAGCGCGCGCAGTCGCTGATGCTGCAGACCCGTGAACCGCTGAGCCAGATCGCGCTGGCCTGCGGACTGTCCGACCAGGCGCACCTGTGCAACCTGTTCCGCCGCCTGGTGGGGCAGAGCCCCAGCCACTGGCGGCGTGCCCGCTGGCAGGAGGCCTAACCGAAGAGTTTGGTGGCGACCTCGGCAATGTGCCGGCCCTGGAAGCGCGCGCCCGCCAGCTCGTTCTCGCTGGGCTGCCTGGATCCATCGCCGCCGGTGATGGTCGTGGCGCCGTAGGGGCTGCCGCCGGTGACTTCGTCGAGTTTCATCTGGCCCTGGAAGCTATAAGGCAGGCCCACCGGAATCATCCCCAGATGCAGCAGGTTGGTGATGATGGAGAACAACGTGGTTTCCTGACCGCCGTGCTGGGTGGCCGTGGAAGAAAAGGCACCGCCGACCTTGCCGTTCAAGGCACCTTTCGCCCACAGCGACCCGGTCTGGTCAAGGAAATGAGCCATCTGGGAGGCCATACGGCCATAGCGCGTACCGACGCCGACGATGATGGCGTCGTAGTTGGGCAGGTCGTCGACCTTGGCGATGGGAGCGGACTGGTCCAGCTTGAAGTGCGAACTGCGCGCCACGTCGTCCGGCACCAGTTCCGCCACGCGCTTGATGTCGACCTTGGCGCCCGCCTCGCGGGCCCCTTCGGCCACGGCCTGGGCCATGGTCTCGATGTGTCCGTAGGACGAGTAGTAAAGAACCAGAACATTGGCCATGGGGAGGAACTCCAGGGAAAGGTTGGTAGGGAAAAATAGTCGCGACACCGTCTAGGTCATGTGTGTGGGCAGACCACCGCCGCCATAACGAGGTTATCCGCCATGCGATATGCCCGAATTGTCGATTTCCGCGCAAACCATGAAAGCGCTGTGCGCAAGTCGCATGCATGGCAGGTGCTGCGAGAGGCCGCCCGCATCGAGCCTGACGAGGGTGCGCGTATCGCCTGGTACCGCGACGACCCCATCGTCGCCCTGCATATGCTTACGGCCGAGACGCTGGTGGCGGCGGGCCGCTACGAGGACGTACTGGCCTTCCTGCGCGGTGTGACCTGCGACCTGGGCACGGAGACGGCGCGCGGTTTCGGTTCCTACTGAAGTACAGTGCCGCTATCGCGAATGCCCGGAAGCACCCGTGTCGATCGAAGAAGCGGTCACCCCCGAGCGCGACGGCGAACGACTGACCGCCGAGCGCGCCTACGAACTCTACTGGGCCGACCTGCTCGGCCGTGACGCCCGCTTCGCCTGCGTGGGCACCGGCTGCCACGCGCCGCTGATCTGCGCCTGCCTCGACAAGCCGGAACAGAACCTGCGGATTCGGCCGTATTTCCGTTCATACCGACTGGAAGACCACGCGCCAACCTGCGAGGTCGTGCATGCCCGTGGCGAGAAGGCCACGCAAAAGCAGGCAGACGTCTTCGAGGCAGAGCGCCCGCCCGGTCATTTCCGTCATCGGAAACCTGCGTCGACCACGTCACCGGCGAACGTCGCGGCGCGACGCCCTGCGTCCGCCTCGCCGTCCGCGCCGAGACCGCGCGCCAGCCACTATTATCGGCTGTCGTCGCTGGTCCAGAAGTTTCTGGAGCACCGCCGCGACAAGGATCTCGCCGAGGCCACGGTCGAGATCGGCGGCGAAACCACCACTTACGAAGCCCTGTTCCGCAACGTCTACCGGCAGAAGGTGGCCGACCTGCTCGGCACCCGCGCCGTCTGGTGGGGCACCGCGAACCTGCGCGCTACCAAGGACGGCGGTTACTACCTGCGTTTCTCGCGACCGTTCCGTCATGGCGACGCCGAACTGCGCCCCACGATCACCCTCGCGGCCAAGGACATCGAGGCCTATCCCGTGCGCAAGCTCCTGCGTGCACGGCTGGACAAGCTGATCGCGGAAACGGACGGCTATTGCGTCGCCTTCGTCTGGGCGAAGCCCTGGATGCCGAAGGACGCCGAGAACCCGTTCGTGCGTTTCTACGTCAACAACCTCGACCATATCGATCTGCGCGGCCCGGAGATCCTGGAAGAGCTGAAGAACACCTCGCGGGTCAGCGCATGACGTGGCCCGCGATGACTCTTGACCTCCACCACACACCGGCCGCCACAGCATGACGCGCATGTCCCGACCCAAGAAACGATTCCGCCTTCCCTTCGTCCGCCATCCACGCGACGCGTCGCACGACTACGACGACGCCAGCTACGACGGCGGCGGCGCATCCGGGGGCGCGTACCTGCGCCATATCGTCATCGCGGCCGTGGTGCTCGCACTGCTGGCTGCCCTGCTCCGCTGGGCATTCTGATCGTCACGACGCCCGATAGATCCGGGCCTCGTTCGGGCGCAACTCACCACGGACCTCATCGCCGTGGGTCGAGAGCAACACGACCCCCGTCGGTTCCGGCAGAGGCAACGCTGCCGGTGCGTCGGTGAGATTGAGCACCACGATCCTGCGATCACCCGCGCTGCGGCGCTCATAGGCCAGTACCGCATCGCTCGCTGCCAACACGGTGACGTCGCCACCATGCAGTGCCGGTGTGTCGCGACGCAGGCGCAGCAGCGCCTTGTACAGCGAGAGCATCGAGCGTGGATCGTCTGCCTGCGTAGCGACGTTGCAGGTATCCACGTCGTCACCGATCCGCAGCCACGGCGTACTGCGCGTGAAACCTGCACCCGACCGGGGAAACCAGCGCATCGGCGTGCGCTGCGGATCGCGACCAAGACCTTTGTGCGGCTCGTTGAGCTCGAACGGATCGCGTACTTCGTCGAAGGGAATCGGCACGTCGCGCATGCCGATCTCGTCGCCGTAGTACATCGTCGGCGTACCGCGCAGGGTAAGAAGCAACATGGCGGCCACGCGAGCCTGCGCCGCGCCGACGCGCGACGCGATACGCGGCTTGTCATGGTTGCCGAGCACCCAGTTCGGCCATCCGCCCGGCGGCAGCGCCGCCTCGTAGCGTTTGATCAGATCGCCGATGGAGCGCGCGTCCCACGGCGTGCCGATGAGCAGGAAATTGAATGGCAGATGTGCTCCGCTGAGGTTCTCGCCGTAATAGACGACGAGGCGATCCAGCGGCAGGTACAACTCGCCGATCAGCACGCGGCCCGGAAATTCGTCCACCACGTCGCGCATCGCGGCGACCACCCCCTGCGTCTCGGGCAGGTCGGCCGTATGCACGGGAAGGAAGCGATGCGCGTCGGCATCGATGCCCTGGCGGAAATCCGGGTTGGGCGGGTTGTCTCGAAAGGCAGCGTCCTTCATGACGTGATAGATCACGTCCACGCGAAAACCGTCCACGCCGCGGCGCAGCCAGAAGCGCATCGACTCGTACATGGCCTCGCGCAGCGGCGGATGGCGCCAATTGAGGTCCGGCTGCTTGTCGAGAAACAGATGCAGGTAGTACTGACCCGTCGCGGCGTCGAAGGTCCATGCGCTGCCGCCGAAATTGGACAGCCAGTTGTTCGGTGGACCGCCGTCGGGCGCGGGGTCGCGCCAGATGTACCAATCGCGATAGGCGCTGTCGCGCGATCGCCGGCTCTCGCGAAACCACGGATGTTCGTCGGAGCTGTGATTGGGCACGAAGTCGAGGATCACCTTCAGTCCCAGCGCATGCGCGTCGGCGATCAAGGCATCCAGCGTGCCGATGTCGCCGAACAGCGGATCGATGCCGCGGTAGTCGCTCACGTCATAGCCGAAATCCGCCATGGGCGAGGGATAGATGGGCGATATCCAGAGTGCATCGACCCCGAGTTCGGCGAGGTACGGCAACTTGCCGCGAATCCCTTCCAGATCGCCGATGCCGTCGCCATTCGCGTCGGCGAACGAACGCGGATACACCTGATACACGACGCCGTCTCGCCACCACGAACCGTCCACACGCTCTCCTCGTCTCGAGCCTTCCAGCCAGTCTTGCCCCGGTAACGTGTACGAAACGCCTTCACATACGCTGACCTAGGCTCGGGTTCCTTCCTGCGCCGGACCGCCGTCATGATCAACGACCTCTGGTACAAGAATGCCATCGTCTATTGCCTTTCCGTCGGCAGTTTCCAGGACGCCAACGGCGATGGCGTGGGCGATTTCCAGGGACTGGTCCGCCGCCTGGATTATCTCCAGGGCCTCGGTGTCACCGCGGTATGGCTGATGCCGTTCCAGACCTCCCCAGGCCGGGACGGCGGCTACGACATCGCCGACTACTACAACGTCGATCCCCGCTACGGCACCCTCGGCGACTTCGTCGAGTTCACCCACGCCGCCTCCCAGCGTGGCATGCGGGTGATGATCGATCTGGTGGTGAACCATACCTCGGATCGCCATCCCTGGTTCCGTGACGCCTGTCGCGATCCGTCGTCCAAGTACCGCGACTGGTACGTCTGGTCCAAGACGCGCCCCGCCAACGCCAGCAAGGGCGTGGTCTTTCCGGGGGTGCAGAAAAGCACATGGACGTACGAAAAGACCGCCAAGGCGTGGTACTTCCACCGCTTCTACGACTTCCAGCCCGATCTCGACACCGCCAACCCGCACGTGCAGGCGGAAATCCTGAAAATCATGGGTTTCTGGACGCAGCTGGGCGTCTCGGGCTTCCGCATGGATGCCGTGCCCTTCGTCATCGCGACCAAGGGTGCCGACGTGAAAACGCCGAAAGAGCAGTTCGACATGCTGCGGTCGTTCCGCGAACTGCTGCAATGGCGGAAGGGCGACGCGATCATCCTTGCCGAAGCCAACGTGCTGCCGCGCGACGACATGAAGTATTTCGGCTCCGACGGCGACCGCCTGCAAATGATGTTCAACTTCCAGGTGAACCAGCATCTGTTCTACGCCCTGGCCAGCGCTGACGTGCGCTCGCTCGCCAAAGCGCTGCAGAAGACGCGACCCCGCCCCGCCACGGCGCAATGGGCCCTGTTCCTGCGCAACCACGACGAACTGGATCTCGGCCGCCTGACCCCCGCCCAGCGCGAGCGCGTATTCGCGGCGTTCGGGCCGGACAAGGACATGCAGCTCTATGACCGAGGCATCCGTCGTCGTCTCGCGCCGATGCTGCGCAACGACCGGCGGCGCCTGGAACTGGCCTACAGCCTCATGCTCACCCTGCCTGGCACGCCGGTGCTGCGCTACGGCGACGAGATAGGCATGGGCGACGATCTCTCGTTGCCCGAACGCGAATGCGCGCGCACGCCGATGCAATGGTCCACGGAACCGTACGGCGGCTTCACCCGTTCGCGCCGCGGCGGCGCGACGGTGATCTCGGACGGCCCCTTCGGCTATCCGCACGTCAACGTCGCGGAGCAACGCCGCGATCCGTCCTCCCTGCTCAACTGGATGGAACGCGTGATCCGCATGCGCAAGGAAATCCCCGAGGTCGCCTGGGGCGATTTCGAGGTACTGCCGCTGGATGACAACGCCGTACTGATGATGCGCTACACCTGGCGCGGCAACACCACGCTGTTCCTGCACAACCTGTCCGACGCGCCGACGGAAGCGGACTTTTCCCTGCGCCAGCGCCTCACCAATGTCCTCTCGGACGAGCACAGCGAGCCCGACGCGCGCGGGCGCCATCGCATCCTGCTGGAACCGTATGGATACCGCTGGTTCCGCGAGGGCGGGCTGGGTTACATCCTCGACCGTCAGGAAATTGACACGAGTGAGGGGAAATCCCCCGAAAGGGGGTAGTGACCGATCCTTGCACGCGCAATGCTTGTGTCGCTCTCCGATACCTCGAAAGGATCGGCCTCATGTACCGCGCCGAACACGCCTGCAGCCCGTGCCGCCAGGACCTGCCCACCGTCTTCGTCGATCTCGCCCAGCGTTCGGCGGCGGTCGACCGTGGCGGTCGGCACGGTGGCGCGAGCCTGCTCGACGATCTGCGCGGCCGGGCGCAACTGACCGAGATCCTCGTCGATGGGGATGCGGGCGATCTGCTGCTGGTCTACCGCGCCGCCTGTCCGGCAGACGCCGTCGGCGCGGGCGCGATCCTGTTCCGCCGGCCGGTCGAGGGCGATATCGATACGCCGCATCCGCCCGCTGTGCGGACCCTGGCCCAGGTGCTGTTCGACAGCCTGCGCGCCGAGGCGCCCAACACCCCGCTCCTGGCACATGTGGCCCTGGCCTTGCGGGCCATCCTCGGCGCGCCGTCCGCGCGCGACGATGCCGGTACGCCGCGCGGCGGCCTGGCGACCTGGCAGGAACGGCGCGCCATTGCCTTCATGGACGAGCGCCTGGACCAGTCCTTCCCCGTCTCTGCCGTCGCCGACGTCTGCGGGTTGTCGGTCAATCACTTCTCGCGCGCGTTCCGCCGCAGCACGGGCAAGCCGCCGCACCGCTGGCTGCTGGACCGACGCATCGAACGCTCGCGTCAACTTCTCCGCGACACCCAGCTTTCGCTGGCCGATATCGCGCTTGCCTGCGGTTTTGCCGAGCAGAGCCACTTCACCCGCGTGTTCACCCGCACGGTCGGCATGCCGCCCGGCGCATGGCGGCGCGCTACGGACTGACATGACCAAGGACGACGGCACGCCCTCCGCTCTCTGCCTGGGCAGGGATCTCATGTTGGCCGGTTCGCGCCTGCGCGATGCCGTGGGTCGGCGCGCCCAGCGCGAGTTCGGCCTTACCGCACTGCAGAGCGACATGCTGCTCCTGCTCGCCGTCCACGGCAGCATGATCTCCACGGAACTCGCGGCCGCCTGCGGCGTGAACGCGAGCACGGTTACCCATGCGGTGGATGCCGGCATCGAGCGTGGCCTGATGCGGCGCGATCGGAACGAGGCGGACCGACGCCTGGTCGACATCGTGCTGACGCCCGCCGGCAAGCGCATGGCCGAGCGGGTCCGCGCGCTGGTGGCCGACCTGGCACGCACGGCGCTGGAAGGTGTGGATCAGCCCGCCGTGCTGGCCGAAAGCCTCGCGCAGGTGACAAGGAACCTGGAAAAGGACTGAGCGGCTAAGCGGTGCGCCGTCCGAAGATCAGGTGCAGGCCGAACAAGGTAAAGATCGCGCCGGCCCCGCCGTCGATCCAGCGGCTCGCCCGCACGTAGCCGCGGCGCATTGCCGGCAAGGCGAAGATGGCCGCCACCAGCGCAAACCAGGCGAAGGTCTCGGCGGTAACCATCGCCCATAGCCCCCAGCGCGTGGCCGCGGACATACCTTCGCCCACGAAGGCAGAGAAGATCGAGGCGAAATAGACCGCCGCCTTCGGATTTGCCAGATTGGTTGCCAGTCCGCGAACCAGCGCACGCCAAGGGCTCGACTGACGCACGTCCACGACGGGTGCCGCCGCGTCCGGCTTGGCCTTCCACGCGGCCCGCAGCATCTGAAAGCCCATCCAGCACAGATACGCGCCACCGGCGATGGCGATGCCTCGCTGCAACCACGCCAGGCGGTGCAGGAGGATCTGCAGCCCGAGCAGCGCCAGCGCGGCCCAGGCGGCCACCCCCAGCGCGATGCCCAGCACGCCCGCCAGCGCCTCCCGGCGCGAACGGCTGGCAGCAAGCTGCGAAACGAAGAAGAAGTCCGGACCCGGGGTGATGAGCGCCACGATCTGGACCAGTGCGACGGTGAGCATGAGGTTCATCGCGCCAGGGTAATCCTGCCGTGGCGGCGGCGGAAGCGTCGTTTGCGCATGCGCTCGGCGCCGTCGGCGGTCGCCCCGTGTCGCGGCGCGCCTTGCCCCACGCGCCAGCGTCCCGTAACCTCGCGTTTTTTAAAGCGGTCACGGGGCTTACCCCCGGCCTTCGAAGGGGTAAGTCACGATGCTGGGTCTGCTGGGCCACGTCCTTTTTGGCCTGTTCGGTTTGGTGGTGCTCGTCGCCATCGCTTTCTGTTTCTCCAACAACAAGCGCGTGGTCGACTGGAAGCTCGTCGCCACCGGCGTCGGCCTGCAGATCGTGTTCGCGGCGGTCGTGTTGAAGGTGCCTCTCGGTCGCGACGTCTTCGACGCCATCGCCACCGGCTTCGTGCGTCTGCTCGACTACGTGGACGTGGGTTCGCGCTTCATCTTCGGCAGCCTGCTCGACAGCGAGAAGTTCGGCGTGATCTTCGCCGTGAAGGTGCTGCCGACCATCGTGTTCTTCGCCTCGCTCACCGGCGTGCTCTATCACCTCGGCGTGATGCAGCAGATCGTCAAGGGCATGGCCTGGGTCATCACCAAGGTCATGCGCGTCTCGGGTGCGGAAACCACCAGCGTCTGCGCCAGCGTGTTCATCGGCCAGACCGAGGCGCCACTCACGATCAAGCCGTACATCGAGCGGATGACCCAGGCCGAGTTGATGACCGTGATGATCGGCGGCATGGCGCACATCGCCGGTTCGGTGATGGCGGCCTACGTGTCGATGCTCGGTGGCGACGACCCGGCGCAGCGCATGTTCTACGCCAAGCACCTGCTCACGGCGAGCGTGATGGCCGCGCCGGCCACCATGGTGCTGGCGAAGATCCTCGTGCCCGAAACGCAGGAACCGCTGACCCGCGGCACCGTGAAGATCGAGGTGGAGAAGACCACTGCCAACGTGATCGACGCTGCTGCCACCGGCGCAGGCGACGGTCTCAAGCTCGCGATGAACGTCGGCGCGATGCTGCTCGCCTTCATCGCCCTGATCGCACTCATCAACGGTCCGGTGCAGTGGGTCGGCACCCTCGGTGGCGAGCACAGCATCAATGCGTGGCTGACCGCGAGCACCGGACATCCGGTGGCGCTCAGCCTGGAAACGATCTTCGGCTGGGTACTGGCTCCCGTCGCGTGGCTCATTGGTGTGCCCTGGCAGGATGCGACGCTGGTCGGCAGCTTCATCGGTCAGAAAGTGGTGATCAACGAGTTCGTGGCGTATGCGGACCTCGCGCGCCACCTCAACGACCTGCTGCCGGAAAGTCGGCTGATCGCCACGTACGCCCTCTGCGGTTTCGCCAACTTCTCCTCGATCGCCATCCAGATCGGCGGCATCGGCGGCCTCGCACCGAACCGTCGCGGCGATCTCGCGCGCCTCGGCCTGCGTGCCGTGCTCGGCGGGTCCATCGCCACCTTCATGACGGCGACGATTGCCGGCGTGCTCGAGCGATTCTGAGCGCATGCCGGTCCGCCTGCTGGTCGTCGGCGGCTACAGCGAGGAAGAGCGTTGGCGTACGCCGCGCCTCCCTCGCCCGGGCGAACCTGCCTATGCGGACGACTTTGAACGTCGCCCTGGCGGCAAGGCGTTTCATCAGGCGGTCGCCGCGGCCCGTGCCGGCGTAGCCACGGGTCTCGTGGCCGCCATCGGCGACGACACCATCGATCCCTCGGGTCTTCCCGCCAATGTGATCGCACGCTGGCAGGTCGTTGCCGGCGTCCGCACCGGCCGCACGGCCTTGATCGTCGATCCGCGCGGCGCATTGCTCTCGGTGCTGTCCTCCGGCGCCAACGAGCATCTGGATGCCGACTTCGTCGCTGCGCAGGACGACCTGATGGACGAGGCGCGCATCCTGCTCATTTCCACCGAGGCCAACATCGACGCGGTGGCGGCCACACTGGAACGCGCAGGCGAGAAACGTCTGCTGCGCATCCTCGATCCAGGCCCGCTGCCTGCCGGCCTGTCCGTCCGCGAATTCGCCAGCACGGACGTGCTGTTGCTTGACGTGCATGAATTCGCCCGCGTGTGCGGTCGCTTCCTCTCCATCGATATCACCGCGCAGGCGGTGACCGGCATGGACGACACGACGATCAACGCCCTCGCCCGCCGGCTGTGTGCGGGAACCGTGGTGGTGTCGCTGGATCGCAGTTGCCTCGTCTCGCACGGCGCGGACCGGCACGGCGACGCCGCGGACCTTTACCGCGTGCCGACTTGCGGCTCGGGTGACGTCTTCAAGGGCACGCTCGCCGCACGCCTGCTGGATGCACGCTGCTTCCGTGACGCACTGCTCGCCGCCTGCGATGCGGCAGGCTAGCGGCTCTGACAAGTGAGCCGCTTGTAGGAGCTGCCATGGCGGCGAGGGAAGCTTGCCTCGATGTGTGGTGATACGCGGCGCGATGTGCGTTCTGGCTTCACCGCTTCGTTGGCTTCTCGCCGCTGTAGCGGCTCCCACGACTCAGCGAGGGAATGTGCCCCGCCGCTTCATCGCTTCGTAGGCTTCTCGCCGCCATGGCGGCTCCCACAGAGAATCCCTCGAACTTGCTGGTGGGAGCCAGCCTGCTGGCGATGGGAGCTTGCCTCGCCGCTACACCGCTTCGTCGGCTCTTAGCCACCAGGGTGGCTCCCACCGATCTCTACGGCTCTTCGCCACCAGGGTAACTCCCACCCATCCCTGTGAGACAGACCTCCATCGACGTGCGGCCGCCCATCGAGGGGCGGCCGCACGGTATCGCTGCAGCTAACTAACGATCAGCCGTTCTTCTTGAGCCAGGCGTCCACGGCCGGCAGGCGCTCTTTACGCACCATCGCGCGATAGCGGATGTTCGCGATGCTGGTTTCGGCATCGCGACGCGAAGTCGGTGCGATGTACTTGTCGGCAAACGCCTTGATCTTGTCGATCGTGGCGAGATCCAGCGAGCCGCCTGCGAGCATCGGGTAGTAACGCGAGGCCGACGTGGAATCGACGAACTTATCCACGGCGTCCTTGTGCGCCACCGCGAAGTCGAAGGCCAGCTCGGGATGCTTGCGCGCTGCCGCCGAGATCATCCCCGCGCTGTTGGTCGCACCGGGTTCGTCGGTGAGGGCCAGTTCGAGCGCACGCTTCGTCAAGGCTTCATCCTCCGGCGTTGCCAGCAACGCGTACAGGCGATCCTTCACCAGCGGGGTCTTCTCCGCCTTGGCGGCTTCGTGCAGCTTGTCCCACGTGGCGGCATCCGCATGCGCGGCGACCACGGCAAGAATCGACTTGCGCAGTTCCGGTGGCATGCTGTCCGTTTCGTAGCGACGGCGCGCTTCCGCGATGACCTTCGCGTCGCCCAGGTGCGAGAGCGTACCGATGAGCTGCGCGCGCAGGATCGCCACCGGCGCGTCCTCGCCGGGCTTCGCCTCCCAACCGACCTGCTCGAACTTCGGCGCGAGTCGCGAGATCGCGTACTTGCGCAGCGCGGCCTGGCGCTTCGCGTCGCCTTCGTAGTAGTCGTCGAGTGTGGAGAAGTCGCTGGCGATGCCGTCCCAAAGAAGCGGCGTAGCGTCCAGCGGTGTGGCCTTGATGAGATCGAGCACGTCGGAGGCAGGCTGCAGTCCGCCCATGCCGAGCGCCCACACGTCGGCGGTGACGCCGAGCTGGTCGATCGGATCGAGCTTGGCGAACACGCCCTGCAATGCCTTGATCTGAGCCGGCGCGTACAGCGTGCGGTAGTAACCGGTCTGACCGGCGTTCACCAGCACGGGTGCGCAACCCGCGACGGTGAGCGTGCCCGAACCATCCTGCAGCAACGTGGATGCGGGCGCACCGCCGAGCGTCTTCGCGATGACCGGCACGTGCCAGGCCAGGGGCTTCTTGTCCGGGCGATCGCGGGTGAACTCGCCTTGCGAGAGCTTCAATGTGGTCGAACCGTTCGCGCAGGAGACCGATTCCACGCGCACCAGCGGGATGCCCGGCTGCAGCGTGAAGTCGTGTGCGATGGTGCTTACCGGCTTGCCGGCGGCCGCATCGATTTCCTTCCACAGGTCGTCCGACACCGTGTTCGAATACGCATGCGCCTTGATGTACGCCTGCACGCCCTTCTGCCAGGTATCGGCACCGACGTAGGCTTCCAGCATGCGGATCACCGACTCGCCCTTGGCGTAGGTGATGGAGTCGAACGCCTGGCTGGCCTGCTCCACCGTCTCCACGTGCTGCACCACCGGGTGCGTGGTGGCGACGGCATCGCGCGACATCGCGCCTTCGCGGATGAAGACCGCTTCGAGGTTGGTATGCCATTCCGGATGCAGGCGCTCGGTCGTGCGCGACGCCAGCCACGAGGCGAAACCTTCGTTGAGCCAGAGGTCGTCCCACCAGCGCATGGTCACCAGATCGCCGAACCACTGGTGCGCCATTTCATGCGCAGCGGTATTGAAGACTTCCTGCTTGTCCGACTGCGTCGAAATGGTCGGATCGAGGAGCAGCGCGTATTCGAAGGTGTAGATCGCGCCCCAGTTCTCCATGGCGGAGAAGAACTGGCTCTGCCCCGGCGAGGCGATGTTGTCGAGCTTGGGCAGCGGATACGGCACGCCGAAGTACGCGTTGTATTCCTGCAGCACCGCCTTGCCGGTTTCCAGCGTGAACTGCGCCTGCGACGTCAGACCCTTCTGCGTGATGACACCGATCTCCACGCCATCGCTCTTCGTGGTCGCACGATCGAAGTCGCCGAGTCCGAAGAACAGCAGATAGGTGGACATCTTCGGCGACGGCTGGAAGGTGACTTCGGCCAGGCCGTTACCCAGGTCCTTGCGCTTCGCCACCGGCATGTTGCTTACCGCCATCTGCTTCGCCGGCACCGTGGCCTTCAGGGTGAAGGTGGCCTTGTAGGCCGGTTCGTCCCACGAAGGAATGAAGCGGCGCGCATCGGAGTTCTCGAACTGGGTGTAAAGCGCGCGCTTCTTGCCGTCGGACTTCGTGTCGTAGTCGATGGCGAACAGGCCGTTGGCCTGCGTGCCGATCTTGCCGGTGTAGCTCATCGTGAGGACATAGCTGCCGGCGGGAATCGCATGGTCGAAGGTGAAGGTCGCCGTCTGCGCGTTCTCGTCCACCGCCACCTTGGGCGCGGCGAACACGGCCTTGCCCTTCGCTGGCGCAAGCGCGACCTTGGCGAAGTCCATGTTCATCGCGTTGAGCGTGATCGACGGGGTGGGTTCGAGCACATCGATGGCGATGCTTACGGTGCCGTCGAACGCCAGCTTGTCGGCGTGCGGCGCGATGGACACGTCGTAATGCGTGGGACGCACGGTGCGCGGCAACTGGGTGGTAGCGAGTTGGTTCGCATCCGTCACCGGCGCGGCGACGGTAGCAAGCGAAAGTCCGGCAAGCGCGAAGGCGATCGCGCTGACGAGAGGAGTACGCATGTTGAAAGCCCTTGGGTTCGCACCCCGACGGACATCCGTCGGCGGTCGCTCCGCCGATGGTCCTCCCCGGTCAGGGGCCACGGAAGCGCCGGAAGTCACGGCCGCAGGTTCCTGCGATCGCAAGCCCCCGATCGCCAGCAGGCTGGCTCCCACCACCAGGGGAACCCGCGTGCCGGCGATGGAAGCGAATGGGGACCTGGCTTGGTGGGAGCCAGCCTGCTGGCGATGGGGATAACGGCAACAGCAGGCAGGTTTCTGCCTACCCTGGGAAACCCTGTGCCGGCGGCGGAAGCGAGTGGGGACCTGGCTTGGTGGGAGCCAGCCTGCTGGCGATGGGGATAACGGCAACAGCAGGCGGGTTTCTGCCTACCCTGGGAAACCCTGTGCGGGCGATGGAACCGAGTGGGGACCTGGCTTGGTGGGAGCCAGCCTGCTGGCGATGGGGATCACGGCAACAGCAGGCGGGTTTCTGCCTACCCTGGGAAACCCTGAGCCGGCGGCGGAAGCGAGCGGGGACCTGGCTTGGTGGGAGCCAGCCTGCTGGCGATGGGGATCACGGCAACAGCAGGCGGGTTTCTGCCTACCCTGGGAAACCCTGTGCCGGCGGCGGAAGCGAGTGGGGACCTGGCTTGGTGGGAGCCAGCCTGCTGGCGACGGGGATCACGGCAACAGCAGGCAGGTTTCTGCCTACCCTGGGAAACCCTGTGCCGGCGGCGGAAGCGAGCGGGGACCTGGCTTGGTGGGAGCCAGCCTGCTGGCGATGGGGATCACGGCAACAGCAGGCAGGTTTCTGCCTACCCTGGGAAACCCTGTGCCGGCGGCGGAAGCGAGCGGGGACCTGGCTTGGTGGGAGCCAGCCTGCTGGCGATGGGGATCACGGCAACAGCAGGCAGGTTTCTGCCTACCCTGGGAAACCCTGTGCCGGCGGCGGGAGCGAGTGGGGACCTGGCTTGGTGGGAGCCAGCCTGCTGGCGATGGGGATAGGCAACAGCAGGCGGGTTTCTGCCTACCAGAAGCGCCACCAGGGGCGGCGTTCCAGTTTGCGCAGCGCCTTCAAGTGCCCGCGTGCCGCGGCTTTGCGGTACCACGCGCGCGCGATGGCCAGATTGCGGCGCACGCCGTCGCCGCGCTCATGCAGCAGACCCAGTTCGAACTGGGCGTCGGCATGGCCTGCACCGGCGGCACCGCGAAGAAGGCGCACCACCTCGTCGATCTGGCGTGGCGTGCCGCGTCCTCCGTCGATCATCCGCGCCAGCGCGAACTGCGCGGGTACGTGTCCGCGGTCCGCTGCCGCCGAAAGCCAGCGCACCGCCTCACGATCGTTGCGCGCGACACCGTCACCCGCGGCAAGCCGCTGCCCAAGCAGGAACTGCGCAGCCGGCTCCTGCGGCCCGAGCCGTGCCAGGTTGCCCGACGCCGGTTCGTCCGTGGGTTCGGCGGCATCGAGCTCCGCCAGGTGCCTGCGGGCCTCGCTGTCGCCCTGCTCCGCGGCGCGGCCGAACCAGTAGCGTGCCTGCTCACGATCCTCCGGCAGACCGCTGGCTTCGAGAAAGAGCTTGCCCAGGGCGAACTGAGCCGTACCGTTGCCGAGTTCCGCCGCGCGCCGGTAGTGCAATGCACTCTGCGCCGGATCGCGTGTCACACCGATGCCGTCGCCGAACATGTGCGCCAGGCTGCACAAGGCGTCCGCATAGCCTCGGGCCTCGGGATCGCCGCGCTCTACCGCCTTGCTGTAGAAGGCGAAGGCCAGCTCCGCATCGCGTGGCACGCCACGGCCGAAATAATGCGACACGCCGAGGTTCACGCACGCCTGCACGTGTCCCTGGTCGGCGGCGAGGCCCCACCAGCGCAAGGCCTCCTTGCGATCGGCGGCCACGCCCTGCCCGCGGGCGTATGCCGTGCCCAGCGCGCACTGCGCTTCGGCCAGGCCAGCGTCGGCGGCGCGTCGGTACCAGCCCGTGGCTTCAAACGGATCGCGCGGGACACCCAGGCCTTCCGCGTAATGCACCGCGAGTTGGCACTGGCTTTCCCGGTGCCCCTGCTCGGCGGCCCGACGAAACCATTGCGTCGCTCTTTGGTGATCCTGGGCCACGTGCTCACCGGCCGCATAGGTGCGGCCTACGTGAAACTGCGCCTCGACGTCCCCCAACTGGGCGGCCTTTTCGAGGCGCCCGAACTTCTGCAGCGCGTCCATCTCCGCCACGAAGCGGCGGTCGACGAGCACGCTCGATTTCCCCTCCGACATTCCGTTCCCCTGAAAACGACTGCCGATCGTGGGGCCGGATCATAGGTGGAAGCGGTCGCGGAAGATATCGGTTTTTTGGAGAGCCCCCGGCGATTTTCAACGAAGCGACGAAACTGATCCCGCTCGGCGCCGGTTTTCCGGTCCGGCCGAAAGGGGGAGGATGGTCGTCATCCCAACGGAGACCCTCCCATGAAAGCGATCGTCTACACGCAGAACGGCCTGCCCATCGACCAGCCCGGCGCCCTCATCGACATGGACCTGCCGCGTCCCGCGCCGGGTCTGCGCGACCTGCTGGTGGCGGTGCAAGCGGTGTCGGTGAATCCCGTGGACACCAAGGTCCGCAAGAACATGCCGGTGACCGAACCGCGCGTGCTGGGCTTCGATGCGGTGGGCAGCGTCGTGGAGGTCGGCAGCGAGGTCAGCCTGTTCAAGGCGGGCGACACGGTCTATTACGCCGGATCCCTTCTGCGGCCGGGCAGCAACGCCGAGTTCCAGCTCGTGGATGAGCGCATCGTCGGCCACAAGCCGGCATCCTTGAACGCCGCTCATGCCGCCGCCTTGCCGCTCACCGCACTCACCGCCTGGGAGCTGCTGTTCGACCGGCTGAAGATTGCCGAGCACGGCCATGATGGCGAGTCCCTCCTCGTCATCGGCGCGGGTGGTGGCGTGGGCTCGATTCTCGTGCAGCTCGCTCGCCGGCTCACCAAGCTCAAGGTAATCGGTACGGCGTCGCGCGAGGAAACGGCCCAGTGGGTACGCGACCTTGGCGCGCATCATGTGATCGATCATGGCAAGCCGCTGGCACCACAGCTCGAAGCACTGGGTCTGTCGCAGGTCGATCACGTGCTCAGCCTCACCCACACCGACGACTACTACGAGCAGATCGTGGAGATCATCACGCCGCAGGGTCAGTTCGGCCTCATCGACGATCCGGCGTCCCTCGACGCAACGAAGCTCAAGCGCAAGGCGGTGTCGCTGCATTGGGAATCGATGTTCACCCGTTCCACCTATCAGACACCGGATATGGGTAAGCAGCACGACATCCTCGATCGGGTAGCGGCACTGATCGACGACGGCACCTTGCGTACCACGTTCGGCGAACACTTCGGCACCATCAACGCCGAGAACCTGCGTCGTGCACACCAGCTCATCGAAAGCCACAAGGCGCGAGGCAAGATCGTGCTCGAAGGCTTCTAAGCGGGACGCGGACGGCGATGTCGTCACCGTAGCGGTGACGACATCGGGTCAGTTCAGCATGCCCCGGATGCGGGCAAGCAGCACGTCGATCTCGAACGGCTTGGACAACAGGTCCATGCCCTTGCCGATGAAGCGTGAGCGCTCCATGGCGTTTTCCGCATAGCCGGTCATGAGCAGCACCGGCATGAACGGTCGCCACGCGCGCGCCGCCT
>Ga0209674_100404_pt1 | contig 21579 bp, 11 predicted proteins | sample AraplaCvi_mMS_r2_FD_184279 | JGI IMG/M metagenome (GOLD analysis project Ga0209674, IMG submission 184279) | Arabidopsis root microbial communities from North Carolina, USA - plate scrape CL_Cvi_mMS_r2 (SPAdes) (version 2) | ecosystem: Host-associated > Plants > Roots > Endosphere | place: USA... | reverse complement strand
GCACGGCCTGGGTGGTCTGCTTCAACAGCAGATCGTGCGCCGCGGCCAGAGCGCGCAGGCGGCATTCGAAGGCGGTCATGGAGCAGTCCAGCGGGCGGTCGCCGCGGAAGCTCTGTCGCGCCATGGCCTGCACGACCATGAGCACGTTCTTCAGTCGGTGGTTGAGGTCGTCGATCACCACGCGCTGGGATCGCGCGGTGTCACGCAGGACCGTCACGTCCTCCTGGCGGCTCGTCAGTTCGTCGATCATCGTGCTCCCCATCAGCTTCGCGCTTCGCCGCCGTCACTTCCGGCGCGCATGCGGCCGCGCCCTCATCCTGCTGGCGCACCGGTCACCCGAATGGCAGACCGGGAGGCGAAGATAGAGCAACATACTTGCGCGTTACATGCCGTTACACGCAGCGCGTGAGCCGCGTCACGCCCAGCTCTCGTCCGCAGCATTTTCAGAATTCTTCTATTGCTAATCGTTGCGGCTCTCGTTCTCGCGTAGGGCGGTCGTGTTTGCCGAAAACCCGCTCCCGGGGCGCTCCATTTCCGTGAAATGGCTCCGCTATGCCAGAATCTCGCCGCTTCGCCGGCAGAAACCGCGCGCACGATGTCGTGGGGATACATAGCACGCTGCCCGTTCGCCGTTCTTGCGGCGCACGGCCGTCGTCGTATCCGTGGCACGGGCAATGGCGCCGTCATTCGAGAAGGATCGGAAGGGAATATGGACCTGCTTCGCTTTATCGTTTCGTTGCCTCTGCGCTTCGTGCGCGCGCTATTTCGGCTGCTGGGAAGAGTGACGAGGCCGATCTTTGGCGACATGGCCTGGTCCGCGCCCGCCTGGGTGCCCGCCACCGGCCGCGCGGCGCGCAGCCATCCCTTGAAGTTCGTCGGTGGCATCGCCGCCGTGCTGCTCCTCGCTGCTGCCGGTTGGTTCGGCTGGCACTGGTGGCAGAACCGGCCGCGGGCGGCGGAGCCCAACCGGATCACCTTCGAGGCCCCGGCGCCCGACATCACCGATTACACGCAGGTGCCGGTCACGATCCATCCGTTGACCGTGACCTTCTCCGGCTCGGCCGCTCGGCTGGAGTCGCTGGGCAAGCCGGTCACCGACGGCATTGCCATGGACCCGAAACTGCCCGGGCAGTGGACGTGGGAAAACGATCGCGTGCTCCGTTTCGTGCCCGCCAACGACTGGCCGGTCGGTCGACGTATCGAGGTGCGCTTCGACAAGGCGAAGGTGTTCGCGCCGCAGGCGTTGCTGGCTGACGACCACTTCACCGTCGAGACGGCGCCGTTCACCGCGCGCGTGGTCAATGGCGAGTTCTACCAGGATCCGCAGGACCCCACCCGCAAGAAGACGATCGTCCAGTTGGGCTTCAACTACCCGGTGGATGCGGCCGAACTGGAAAAACGCCTGGCGCTCGACCTGCGCAACGGCAACGAGAAGCGCGGCAGCACGCTGAAGTACACCGTTACCTATGACGAGCGTCGCCTGAACGCCTTCGTTCACTCGCAACCGCTGCAACTGCCGCGCGACGACGGTTCGGTCGGCCTGCGCCTCGACGACGGCGTGCGCAGCAGCCGTGGTGGCGATGGCACGGACAAGCCGCTGGAAACGAGCGTGCGCGTACCCGGCCTCTACAGCCTGAAGCTGGAGGAAATGACGCCGACCCTCGTGGACAACGAGCGCTTCGAACCGGAACAAGTCGTGGCGCTGAACTTCGGCGGTCCTGTCAGCGACGCCGAACTGGCGAAGAAGCTGCACGTATGGGCCTTGCCCATGGACGACGACAAGCACCCCTCGGTCGACACCATCGGCGAGGACGACCTGCGCAGCTTTACGGCGCTCAAGCCCGAAGTCGTGCCGACCGAGAACGACTGGTCCGAGACGCAGAGCTTCCGCTTCCACGCCCAGCCCGGCCAGCGCATCTATGTGCGCGTGGACAAGGGCATGACCTCGTTCGGTGGGTACGTGATGCCCAAGTCGCGCGCCGAACTGCTCGTGGTGCCGGACTACCCGCGCCTGCTGCGCTTCATGGCCGACGGCTCCCTGCTGTCGCTGAGCGGCGACCGGCGTATCTCGGTGGTTTCGCGCAACATGCCGGGCATGCGCGTGGAAGTGGGCCGTGTGCTGCCCGATCAGTTGCAGCACCTCGTCTCGTTGAATTCCGGCACGTACACCAAGCCGGAGATGTATGGATTCTCGCCCGAGAACATCGTCGACCGCTTCGTCAAGAAGGTATCCTTCCCGGCCGAGGGTCCGGGCAAGGCGCATTACGAAGGCTTCGATCTCGGCCAGTACCTCGCCGCGGGCAAGCGCGGCGTCTTCCTGCTCAAGCTTTCCGGTTACGACGCCAAGGCCGAACAGGAGCGCCGTGAGAATCGCGAGAAGGCGGCGCGCGAGGCGGCGCAGCGCGAGGCAGGCGGCGATCCGGATGCTGCCGCGGCAGAAGCCGCCGCACGTGACGACGACACCGACACCGCACCGTACGACTGGCCGCGCGACGAACGCCTCGTGGTCATCACCGACCTCGGTGTCATTGCCAAGAAGTCGCTCGACGGCAGCCAGGACATCTTCGTGCAGTCGATCCACACGGGATCGCCCGTGGGTGGTGCCTCGGTGGCGGTGATCGCGAAGAACGGCAGCACCCTTGCCACCCAGGCCACCGGTGCCGATGGCCGCGTGCACTTCGCCAACCTCAAGGGGTTCACGCAGGAAAAGACCCCGGCCATGTTCGTGGTGCGCCAGGGCGAGGATCTCTCGTTCCTCCCGGTGATCGCGTACGACCGCTCCCTGGACTTCTCGCGCTTCGACATCGGCGGCGAGCCCAACGCGCATAGCCAGGGCCAGCTTTCGGGATATCTGTTCTCCGATCGCGGCATCTACCGTCCCGGCGATATGTTCCACATCGGCATGATCGTGCGCGCGAACAGCTGGACGCGCAGCGTGGCCGGCATGCCGTTGATTGCCGAAGTGGTCGATCCGCGCGGCACCACGGTACGCCAGCAGACGGTGTCGATGGATGCGGCCGGCTTTGCCGAACTGGAACACACCACGGCGGAAACCTCGCCCACCGGCAACTGGACGGTGAACCTGTACATCGCGAAGGACGGCAAGCCGTATTCGCAGATCGGCAGCACGACGGTGCAGGTGAAGGAGTTCCAGCCCGATCGCATGAAGGTGTCGGCGACGCTTTCCACCGCGGTGCCCGAGGGCTGGGTAAAACCCGCGCAGTTGAAGGCGCTGGTGGACGTACGCAACCTCTTCGGCACGCCAGCCGCGGATCGCCGCGTGGAAGGCACGCTGACCCTGCGCCCCGCCTTCCCCGCGTTCCCGAGCTACAAGGACTATCACTTCTACGACATCCGTCGTGCGAAGGAAGGTTTTGAAGAGAAGCTCGCGGACGTCAAGACCGACGACAAGGGCCATGCGGAGTTCGCGCTGGACTTGTCCCGCTATGCCGATGCGACCTACCAGTTGTATTTCCTCGCCAAGGCCTACGAGGCCGAAGGTGGTCGCAGCGTGGCTGCGGCCACGCAAGGCATGGTCTCGTCCAACGACTGGCTGGTCGGCTACAAGTCGGTCGACAACCTCGATTACGTCAGCCGCGGATCCGCGCGTAGCGTGAATCTCGTGGCGATCGACCCGAGCGCCAAGCGCATGGCCTTGAGTGGCCTGAAGCAGGCGATCGTGGAAACCCGCTACGTCTCGGTGCTGACCAAACAGGATTCCGGCGTCTTCAAGTACGAATCCAAGGCGCGCGAATCCACGATCTCCGAAACGCCGCTGTCCATCCCGGCCAACGGCCTCGACGTGACGCTGCCCACCGACAAGCCGGGCAACTTCGCGCTGGTGGTGAAGAACGCCGACGGCAAGGAAGTGAACCGCGTGGCCTGGTCGGTGGCGGGCGACGGTAACGTGTCCCGTTCGCTGGAGCGCAACGCCGAACTGCAGCTCACCCTGTCGAAGAAAGACTACGCCCCGGGCGAAGCCGTGGATGTGGCGATTCGCGCGCCCTATGCGGGTAGCGGTCTCATCACCATCGAGCGCGACAAGGTCTATGCGCACGCGTGGTTCCACGCCGATACGACCAGCTCGGTGCAGCACATCACCGTGCCCGCCGACTTCGAGGGCAACGGTTACATCAACGTGCAGTACGTGCGCGATCCGTCCTCGGACGAGATCTTCATGAGCCCGCTCTCGTTCGGCGTCGTGCCGTTCTCGGTGAACATGGACGCACGCCGCAACACGCTGACGGTCGAGTCGCCGGCGCTGGTGAAGCCGGGTGACACCGTCACCTTCCACGTCACCTCCACCACGCCGACGCGTGCCGTGGTGTTCGCTGTGGACGAAGGCATCCTGCAGGTGGCGCGTTACAAGCTTGGCGATCCGCTGCAGTACTTCTTCCGCAAGCGCATGCTCGAAGTCTCCACGTCGCAGATCCTCGACCTCATCATTCCGGACTTCCAGAAGCTGATGTCGATGGCGGCCCCCGGCGGCGACGCCGACGGCGGCATCGGGCGCCAGCTCAATCCGTTCCGGCGCAAGCGCGACAAGCCGGTGGCCTACTGGTCGGGCATCGTCGACATCGACGGCTCGCGCGATCTCACCTACAAGGTGCCGGACTACTTCAACGGCAAGCTCCGCGTCATGGCGGTAAGCGTGTCGCCCGAACGCATGGGCACCTTCGAAGGTGCGACCACGGTACGCGGTGACTTCGTGCTCTCACCGAACGTGCCGACCACGCTGGCGCCGGGTGACGAGGCCGAAGTGAGCGTCGGTGTGGCGAACAACCTCACCGGCCTTGGCGGCAAGGACGTCCCGATCGCCGTGAACCTGAAGACCGGTCCGCAGTTGCAGGTAGTCGGTGAGGCCGCGAAGACGTTGAGCCTCGGCGAAATGCGCGAAGGCGTGGCGATCTTCCGCGTGCGTGCTACCGACAAGCTTGGCTCCGGCAATCTCACCTTCACCGCGGGCTACGGTGGTAAGGGCGCCAAGCAGTCCGTGGACCTTTCCGTGCGGCCGGCGTCCCCGATGCGTACGGATCTCGCCTTTGGTCACGTCGATGCACACTCGCGCGGCGACGTGACCGACCTGCGCGACATGCACGACGAATACGCGAAGCGCGATGCATCCTTCTCCACTGTGCCGGTGGTGCTGGCGCGCGGACTCGCGGCGTACCTCGTCGATTTCCCGCACTACTGCACGGAGCAGGTCATCAGCGCCGCCATGCCGGCACTGATCCTCGGCCAGCGTCCGGAGTTCGGCGACGTGAAGCCGGCACGCATGAGCGATGATGCCGCGCCTCCGGCCGATCCGGTCGCGGCACTGTTCGACACGTTGCGCGCGCGGCAGAACGGGCAGGGCGGATTTGGCTTGTGGACCGCTACGCCGGACACGAACGTTTTTGCCACCGACTATGCCGTGCATTACCTGATCGAAGCCGGCGATCGTGGCGTGGCCGTGCCGCGCGACATGCTCACCGCTGCGGACGGCGCGCTGCGCCAGATTGCGGCCGACGACAGCGGCGACAGCCTGGCGCAGATGCGTCAGCGTGCATACGCGATCTACCTGCTGACCCGCCAGGGCAACGTCACCACGAACGATCTCGCGTCGTTGCAGCGTCGCCTGCAGGAGACCTATCCGAACGAGTGGAAGAACGATCTGGCGGCGGCATGGCTCGCGTCGTCGTATCAGTTGCTGCGGCAGGATCGCCTGGCGAACGATCTGATAGCCGGTCCGCGCAAGCTGCTCGGCCGCAAGCCGGCAGACGAGGCGTACAGCTACGCGGAGTACTACGACACGCCGATCCGCGATGCGACGGTGCTGTACCTCTTGGCGAAGCACTTCCCCGAGCAGGCCAAGGCACTGCCGTCCGAGACCATCGAAAACCTCGTCCGGCCGCTCGGCAAGGGTCACTACAACACGCTCTCGTCGGGCATGGTGATCCTCGCGCTCGACGCCTGGGCGAAGGACGCTGGCGGCGACACCAGCAAGCTGACGATCGGTGCCGTGGTAGCGAACGGTACGGTGACGCCGATCGGATCGCCGAAGGGCAGTCTCGTGGATGCGCATTGGACGGCTGGCACGCAGCGCTTGCGGCTGGTCAACGACGCGGACATCACGGCCTGGTACGGCGTGGCGCAGAGCGGTTTCGACCGCAAGCCGTCCACCGACACGCGCAAGGATGGTCTCGAGATCACCCGCACGTACACCGACCTGAAGGGCAAGGCCATCGATACGGTGAACACGGGCGACGAGATCGACGTGCACGTGCGCATCCGCGCTACCAACGCCGACGGCGTACCCAATGTCGCCATCGTGGACTTGCTGCCCGGCGGCTTCGAACCGGTGCTCGACACGGCACCGCCCGCGTCCGACGACGCCTCCACGGCCTCGGCGAGCGATTCGGCGGATGCGAGCGAGGAAGGCGATGCCAGCGAGAACAGCGGCGAGGACGAAGGCACGGCTCCGGAAGACGGTGGGGACGAAACCCCCGCATGGCATTCGCCCATCGGCACTGCCGAGTCCACATGGAAGCCCGAGTACGCCGACGTGCGCGAGGATCGCGTGGTCGTGTACGGCTACGCGAGCAGCGACGTGCAGGAGTTCGTGTACCGGATCAAGGCGACCAACGCAGGCACCTTCGTCGTGCCGCCTGTGTTCGCCGAGTCGCTGTACGACCGCAGCGTGCAGGCCCGCGCGCCGGGCGGCAGCAAGCTCACCGTGGAAGACAAGCGCTAGGCGCGGGATGGCAGCGCGAGCGCCCTGACGCTCGCGCTGGAACCCAGGGATCGATGTGCGGCGAGGCCCGACGGCCTCGCCCCCAGACCGAGTCCCGCCGAGCCTCGACGTGTCGCCGATGAAATCATTCCCTCGCCTTCGTCTGCCCCGCTGGCACAACGTACTGGTTGCGTTGCTGCTTCTGGCGGCCATACCGGTCACGTGCCGCCTCTGGCCGCACGATCCGCTGCGCGCATGGTTTCCGTCTTCCACGGCGGTCTACGATGCCGATGGACATCTGCTGCGCCTGACGCTCGCGAGCGACGACCGCTATCGCCTGTGGGTGCCGTTGGAAGACATCTCGCCTGCGATGGTCGAGGGCGTGCTGCTGCACGAGGACCGCTGGTTCCGCTGGCATCCCGGCGTCAGCGCATGGGGGCTGTTTCGCGGTGCATGGATGACCTACGTGCGCGCCGGGAATCGGCAGGGTGGCTCCACCGTCACCATGCAGCTCGCGCGCTTGATCTGGCACCTCGATACACGGCATCCGCGGGGCAAGCTCGTGCAGATGGCGCGGGCGGTGCAATTGGAACTGTTCTATTCCAAGCACGACATCCTCGAGGCCTATCTCAACGCCGCGCCTTATGGCCGTAACGTGGAAGGCGTGGGAGCCGCCAGCCTTGCGTACTTCGGCAAGTCGCCCGCGCGACTGAGCTTGCCCGAAGCACTGACTCTTGCAGTGATTCCACAGGACCCGGCGCGGGGCCTGCCCGGTAACGTCAACGGCAGCGCCGTGATCGATACGGCGTTGAAGACCTCGCGAGACCGGTTGTTCGCGCGCTGGATCGCCAAACACCCCGATGACGCTGCGGCTCGCCCGTTGTTCGATCTGCCGTTGCGTTTGCGTCCACTTTCTCGTCTGCCGTTCGAGGCACCGCATTTCGTCGAACAGGTACTCGCCGAGCGCCGGCTCGACGGTGACGACGAGATGCGCGTCGTCACCACGCTCGATCTCGGTTTGCAGCACAGCCTGGAACGGCAGGTGCGCCAGTACGTGGAGCGGGGTGCCGAGCGCGGCATTCGCAACGCGGCGGCGATCCTCGTGGACACGCGTGACATGGGCATCAAGGCCATGGTCGGCTCGGCCGGCTATTCCGACGCGTCCATCCAGGGTCAGGTGAACGGTACGCTGGCGAAGCGTTCGCCTGGCTCCACCTTGAAGCCCTTCATCTACGCGCTGGGTTTCGACCAGGGCGTGCTGCACCCAGAGACCGTGTTGCGTGACGTGCCGTCGGCCTTCGGCCCGTATACGCCGGAGAATTTCGACGGGCACTTCCTCGGGCCGGTGACGGCCACGCAGGCGCTGGTGCGCAGTCGCAATATTCCCGCGGTGCAGGTCGCAGCGAAGCTGGCCAGCCCCAACCTCTATCAGTTCCTGCGCGATGCAGGCATCTCGCGCATGGCGAGCGAACGGCACTATGGCCTCGCACTCGTGCTCGGTGGCGGCGAGGTGACGATGCAGGAACTGGCGAGTCTCTACGCCATGCTCGCCAATCGCGGCGAACTGCGTCCGTTGCGCCTCCTTGCGAGTACGCCCAAGACGCGCGGCACCCGGCTGCTGAGTGAAGAAGCGAGCTTCATGGTCATGGACATGCTCCGGCAGAATCCGCGCCCGGACGATGCCGTCGCCGGGCAGCCGTCGCGCTTGCCCGTGTACTGGAAGACCGGCACGTCATGGAGCTTCCGCGATGCATGGACGGCGGGCAGCTTCGGCCCGTACGTGCTCGTGGTGTGGATCGGCAACTTCGACGGCTCGGGCAACCCGGCCTTCGTCGGTGTGGATGCCGCGGCGCCGCTGTTCTTTCGCATCGCCGACGCGCTGCGCGCCGAGCGGCCGGGCCTGGCCGAACCGATACGCCGCAACCCGCCCAATCTTCGCCGTGTACCGATCTGCCTCGCCAGCGGCGATCTGCCTAACGCCTGGTGTCCCCAGGTCGGCAGTACCTGGTTCATTCCGGGCAAGTCGCCGATCCGGGTGAGCAACGTGCATCGTCCCGTGGTCATCGACACGGCGACGGGCAAACCCGCCTGTCCGCCGTACGAGCCGGGCCGCACGCGCGTGGAAGTGTACGAATACTGGCCGTCCGACCTCGCGCGCGTGTTTGCGCAGGCCGGCATGCCGCGTCGCGTGCCGCCGCCGCTGCCGGATTGCCAGGGTGGTGGGCAGCCGGCTGGCGATCCGCCACAGATCACGTCGCCGCTGAAAGGCAGCAGCTACCGCATTCGCATGTCGCGGCTCGGCGACGAACGCATCGCATTCAGCGCGACGGCCGACGCCAGCTCACGCACGCTTTACTGGTTCGTCGACGATGCGTATCTAGGCAGCGCGGCGAACGGCCAGCCGCTGATGTGGGCACCCGAACGAACAGGCCGCTTCCTCGTACGCGTGGTGGACGATCAGGGCCGTACCGATTCGCGTGCGTTGGACATCGGCGCCATCGAGTAGGTCGAACGATCGCATCCTGGCGGATGCTTCGCCGCGTCAGTTTGGCGGGCGACGCGAAAGAGCGCGCTGGCGGTACATTCGCAAGGACATGCGATCGTGCGCGGCGGTGCGCTCACTTCGGCGCGACGCGATCGACACAGGCCGAATACATGCCGTGGCATCCAATCCGGGCTACCTATGCCAAGCAAGGACCCGGCCACCATGGATGCCGTCGTCAAGAAAGAAATACAAACTGCCCATCCCCGGGCGGCGATCGTTACCACCTGCATTCTCGCCGCACTGGCCGGCCTCATGTTCGGCCTGGACATCGGTGTGATCTCGGGCGCCACACAGTTCATCCAGGCCGACTTCAAAGTGTCGGATCGCACCATCGAGTGGATCGTCAGCTCCATGATGGCCGGTGCCGCCATGGGCGCACTGGCAGCGGGTTGGATGTCCGCGGCGCTGGGTCGCAAGCGCTCGCTGATTCTTGCGGGTGTGCTGTTCATTGCCGGCTCGCTGTTCTGTGCGGTCGCGGGATCGGCGACGATTCTTATCGTTGCGCGCTTCGTGCTCGGTCTCGCAATCGGTGTGGCGACCTTTACGGCACCGCTGTATCTGGCGGAGGTCGCGCCGGAGAAGATCCGCGGCGCGATGATCTCGACCTACCAGTTGATGATCACCACGGGCATTCTTCTGGCGTTTCTCTCCGATACGGCGTTCAGCAGCTCTGGAAACTGGCGCTGGATGCTCGGGGTCATCGCGGTGCCCGGTGTGCTCTTTCTCGCCGGCCTGTTCTTCCTTCCCGACAGCCCGCGTTGGCTGTTGCTGCGCGGACGTCGGCAGGATGCAGAAGTCGTGCTCGCGCGTCTGCGCGGTGACGAAGGCGCGGTCCGCAAGGAGATCGACGATATCGAGGAGCAACTCAAGACGCGCCAGCATGGCTGGAGCATGTTCCGCGAGAACCGCAACTTCCGCCGCTCGGTAGGCCTGGGCGTACTGCTCCAGGCCATGCAGCAATTCACTGGCATGAACGTGGTGATGTATTACGCACCGCGCATCTTCAAGGACATGGGCTACGACACGCATGCGCAGATGTGGTTCACCGCGGCGGTCGGTCTCACCAACGTACTCGCTACCTTGATTGCCTTCGCCTTCGTCGATCGCCTTGGACGCAAGCCCATCCTTTATGCAGGCTTCGCGATCATGGCGGTCGGCCTCGGCGTCGTCGGCACGATGATGGGTCTGGGCATCGACTCGCGCGGTGAACAGTTCTTCACCGTGGGCATGCTGCTGCTCTTCATCGTGGGGTTTGCGATGTCGGCAGGACCGCTGATCTGGACTCTGTGTTCGGAGGTGCAACCGCTTCAGGGGCGCGACTTTGGCATCGCCTGTTCCACTTTCACCAACTGGGTGACGAACATGATCGTGGGTGCAACCTTCCTCACGTTGTTGAGTGGCATCGGCAACGCGCAGACCTTCTGGTTGTACGCGGCGCTCAATGCGATCTTCATTGGCATCACGCTCTGGCTGGTGCCGGAAACGAAGAACGTGACGCTCGAGCAGATCGAGCGCAATCTCATGAGCGGCAAGCCACTGCGCAAAATCGGCCAGTGATGTAGGCGTGCATGCCTACATAGCAGTTTTCTCCAGTCCAGTCATGAGAATCGGAGACCGTTTCCACGAAGTGGGAGCGGTCTCTGAGTTTCAGAAAAAAGTCGAAATTTTGAGCAAACTTCCATATGGAATGTAGGGGCATTCCGACAGAATTTGCTGAGCGCTCGCGTAGTCGAGCTCGGCTGCGTGATGCGCGGGGAAGCACCCGTGCCTCCCCCAGGCCGACGGTCCATGAGGACTGTTGCTCAATCAAATGACACTAAGGTTAACTGGATGAACCTCAAGGCACTTACCTCCGCCCTGCTGATTGCAGGGCTGGCCGCTCCTTCCGCATTCGCCGCCGACACGGGCGTGATCACCTTCACGGGTTCGATCGTCAATGTCACCTGTTCGATCAGCGGTGGTACCCCGGGTACGGACGATCCCAACTTCACGGTCAACATCGGTCCGGTCAACGCGGCGGACTTCTCTGGTATTGGCGACTACGCCGGCACCACGGGCTTCCGTATCTACGTGGGTAAGAGCGGCGAAACCACCTGCACCGACGGCACCAAGGTGTGGGCGCAGTTCGTACCAGGCCCGACGGTCGATCCGTCGACCGGTGGCCTGATCACGACGGGTGGCGCGACCGGCGTGCAGCTGCGTCTCTTCAACCGTGATGGCGAGGCAATCGACGCCTGGAGCGACGATCAGAAGGTTGTGAAAGAAACCGTCACCGACAACCAAGCGGTCCTCGCGCACGCCGTGGCGTACCAGCAGACCGGCAACGTCGCGGCAGGCGCGGCGAACAGCTCGGTGGTGTACTCGGTGCGCTTCGAGCCCTAACCCGTAAAGGGATTCGACCGTCGGCGCCGCCGGCGGTCGTTCGCTCCACGAAGGAACGCTTCGACATGCCAGGAATTTCCCTTACGGCTCGCCGCCTCGGCTGCGCCGCGGCCGTGGTCGCCTACGCCATCGGCGGCGCCGCGCACGCCAGCGTAGTCATGAACTCGACCCGCTATGTCTATTCGTTTATCCCCTTGCACACCATGGGTTCGGAGCGTCTCTACCGCGATGCCCAGCGCTTCGACGGGGCGCTGGTGCGGCGTCTGAACGATGCCAAGGTCTCTGCGGTTGCGGTGGACGTCGAAGCCCTCGTGCGCCGTGATGGCCTGGCGGTGGACGTGAGCGTTTCCGACCGGGAAGGGCGGAAACGCAGCTTCATACTCCCCGAGCGCGAGGTGCTGGCCGCCGATCAACCCGCCGCGGCCGTTTCAGCGGCGACGCATCGCCTCGTGATACTGCCTTCGCGCGTCATCGTGGATCGGTCCACGGGTGTCACCCATGGCGTCCTGCACTGGCGGTTGGAGCCTACCGCCACGGATGCGTCGCCGGTAGCGGTGGGCTTGATTCGCTACACCGCTGATGCGCGCGGTTTTCCCGCGCCGCGCATGGCGCGCGAACTGGTCCTGAAGCTGCAAACGCTCGGCATGCGCTGAAACTCAGTAGTCCGCTTCCAGCGTGCGGAACGGCTTCGCAAGCCTGACGCCGTCTGCGTCCCAATCATGCAGCGCCCTGCCGTCGACCGTTATCCGCGACGGGCGCACGCGGTCGGGCCAGTACACGCGCACTGGCGTCCCGGGACGAATGCCGTCGCCGAGCGTGACGGTGAAACGCTTGCCATCACGCCGCGCCGTCATGCTCAGGGAACCGTAGGCCACGGGCAGGCGGGTGACCGACAACCCTTCGCCAGTGACCCAAGACGGGGGCGCGCCGGGAAGTAGATACAGCCCGTCGTCGGCTTCGCGCATCAGCATGCCGAAGAGTGTTCGCGCGTACTCCGAACCGATCCACGTATGCGGCATGTCGCCCAGATAGCCGGGATGCCGCAGGCGTGAGTGGACCACTTCCGCCCACATGTTCCATTCGGGTGGGCGACGATCGCGAACGACATCGGCGAGAAGCTCGGCCGCGTCGTTCGGTCGGTTCAGATAGACGTAGGTCAACACGTTGCGTAGCTCGTACGGCGTATACGCGTACAGGGCGTCCGGTGCTTCACGCTTGCGCACGTCCGCAAGATAGCGGTCGAAGGTCCGCACCAGCGCATCGTGCGGAAGGATGTCCATCTGGCCGGCGGGATCGAGGGAGATGGACACGCTGGTGGGGTCCCCGTCGCCCAGATCGGCGGCCGCGGGAATGGTGTCGGTGCCCTTCCACGCCATGGTGGTGACGATCGACTGGCGCATCGATTCGCGCAGCGCCGCGTATTGCTCGCGCGCATACGTCGCAAGCGCCTCGTCGCCCCATTGCTCCGCGAGCCATGCGCCGTCGTGCCACCCCTTCAACGCCCAGTAATCGTCCCAGTAGCTGTGCGTGGGGCTGGAATAGCCTTCATGGCTGATCGAGGGCGCGATGATGCCGTGGAAGCGCTCGGGGGCGGGCAGGTGCGAGAGATAACCCGGCACCATCGTGCGCTCGCGCAGCTCCTGCATGAAATGCATCGCGGCACGGACCTTGGGCAGGTAATCCTTCACGCTCGCGGGGCCGCCACCGAAGCGCGCCACATCGGCCACGAGGTTGATGAATTCGCCTTGGCTGTCGTACTCGATGTCGGAGCCGAAACCGCGGTTGACGCTGCCATCGGCGTTGAGGATCGGCGACACCAGTCCATTCTCGTGCATGGCGTGGGACGCGTACCAGTCGAGGTAATCGCGCGCGGTTTTTACTTCGCCCATGCGCAGCAGAATCGACGCGGTCGCAGCACCGTCGCGAATGAACGAGCGGTTGTAGTTGCGCGGACCCGCCTGCATCGCATGGCCTGTCTGGTTCACCAGCATATACGCCGCCTGCGAGCGCAGGATGTCCACGAGCGTGTGATCCGGCAGGGAGATGCCGACGCCGCCCAGTCGCTTTTGCCAGGCCGCCGACACGCGATCGGCCAGTGCGTCATAGCCGTCGGTGGTGAAGGCGGACCGGTCGACCGGTGGCGGTTCCGGCAGACGGCCCTGTGCATCTGCGGGCGCGTTGCCCAAGGGAAACGCTAGGACGACGTCGCGTTGTTCGCCCGGTGCGAGGCGTACCCGATAGCCCAGTGCGCCCGCGGCGAGACCATCGTCGTCGTGTGCGTCGCGCGCGGCTGGCAACTGCGCTGCAGCCACATTGCCGGTGATTTCGGTCTCGCCATGCGCGCCGAATGGCGCAGCGCCCGCGGCGTCGACGGGGGTCAGCGACGACAGCAGCGTGCGCCCGTCCACCCGCACATCGGTATCCGTGCGATCACCGTCGATGGCGATGTCGTGAATAGGCGAGGCGCCCCCGTTCTGCCAAGGCGGATTGACCTGGATGGGGCGAACGACCAGCGTCAGCGTGCCTTCGACGGTAGTGCTGCCGGTGTTGCGCAGGCGATGTCGCAGGAGCACCACCGGCTGGCGTTCGCCTTGAACTGCCACGGCCTCGCTGCGTATCGACAGACCGGGTTGGGCGGTCCAGCTCACCGAGGGCATGGGTTTCCAGCCATCGCGCAGGGCGTGAGTGCGTTGCGCGCCGTCCGACACGGCGGCGTGGCCGGACGCGTCGCGCCAGATGGCCTGCACCTGCGGTCCGCCCTTGAACGGTTCGAGGTTGCCGTATTCGTCGAAGATCGCTTTCTGCAAGCCGGCCGGCACGCCCACGGCGGTCCAGTACACCTGCTGCATGTGCAGCGACGACGGAAACAGTTCGGCGTGCGCGCGGGAAGCGGCGACCTGGTAGCGCTTCATCGGCGTCATGACCCGCGATGGCCCGAGGAAACGCAACCGTGCGATCCGCGGGGTCGCGCCATCCTTCGTGCCGACGACGAGGCGCAGCGCGGAAACCTCGCTCGCCTCGCGTGCGGCGAGGTAGGAACTGTCGCCAACGCTGCCAGGATCGCTGGCGAGGGTGCGCCAGTGGCCCTTCGCGTCACGTGCTTCCAGGGTCGCGCCGTCGCGTGGACCGTCCCAGCGCACCTCGAGACCGGCGATCGACAGCGGGCGGGGCAGGGCGATGTCGAGCTGTCGCGCGTCATGCGGGCCTTTGCCGACGACGCCGCGCGACGGGCCGTCCGCCCACAGCGAGGCGCCGTCGTCCTTGCCGTCCAGACCGGCGATCCGCGGCGCCTGCGCCGCGGCGAACGGCTCGAACTCGAAAACCGAGACACCCCAGTCGGCCGTGCGGTCCGGCGCCGCAAGACGCACATAGCGTGCGTCGGTGGCCGGAAAGACGAGGTACTCCGTCCCGCCCGGCGAATCGGTCACGCGATAGACCGGGTGAAAATCCTTGCCATCCACCGAGACCTGGACCGTATAGGCGGCGGCGAACCCGCTGTCCCAGTGGATGCGCGCGCCGCCGATCCGGGTCACCTTGCCGAGGTCCACCTGCAACCAGTGCCCGGGGCTGAAAGCGCCGCCCCAACGCGTGGTCTCGTCGCCGTCGATGGCATGCTCCGGTGCCAGCGCAGGCACCTGTTGCGACGAACTGCTGGCCTTCCAGGCGCTGCGCGGTGGGAGGCCGTCTGCGGCAGATGCCGAGGCAGCCATGGCGGCAAGGGAGACAGCGAGGGTCAGGCGCGCGCAGCGCGCAGGAGCATGCATGGACATGAAGCGACCTCCTGGGGAGGTCATCTAGCCTAGGCACGTAACGCGATGTAACCAACCCTTCGGCGGTAGAATTCGCCCTTCCGCGGGCAATGAAGTACCTCACCATGCGCAATCCACTGCAGGAACAGCTTCTGAAGGCGGGGCTGGTCAAGAAGGACAAGGCGGCCAAGATCGTGCGCGACCAGGCGAAGCAGCGCCAGGGCAAGGCGCCCGCGGCGCCCGCCGAGGACCAGGTGGACGCCCGTCGCCTGCAGGCCGAGCGCGCCGAACGCGACCGCGCCCTTGCCGCCGAACGCAACGCCGAGGCGCGGGCGAGGGAAATCCGCGCGCAGGTACGGCAGATCGTGGAGACCACGCGCGTGAAGCGCGAGGGCGATCTTCCATACCGCTTTCCGGACGGCGACAAGATCGCCAGCGTGTTCGTCAATGAAAACCTGCGTGCGCAGCTTGCGTCGGGGGCGCTGGTGGTCGCGCGCCTCGGCGACGGTTACGAGCTGATTCCGCGTGGTCCCGCGGACAAGATTCACGCCCGGTCGCCGGAAACGATCGTGCTGGATCACGGGCGCAAGGAAGGCGCCGCCGCGCCGTCCGAGGAAGAAGTGGACGACTACTACAAGCAGTTTGTCGTGCCCGACGACCTCATCTGGTAAGAGCACAGCCCATGACCGTTCTCGTTACCGGCAGTGCGGGACACCTCGGCGAGGCGCTGGTTCGGCGGCTGCGCGCAGACGGACGCGCGGTGCGCGGCATGGACATCAAGGCTTCCGCTTATACCGACGTCGTGGGCTCGATCGCCGACGAAGGTTTCGTGCGCGACGCGATGTCCGATGTCACGGAGGTGATCCACAGCGCCACGCTGCACAAGCCGCACATCGCCACGCATGGCAAGCGAGCGTTCGTGGATACCAATGTCGGTGGCACAACGACATTGCTCGAAGCGGCCGTGGCGCACGGTGTACGTGCGTTCGTGTTCACCAGCACCACGAGCGCCTTCGGCGCGGCGCTGTCGCCGGCACCGGGTGAACCGGCCGCGTGGATCGATGAAGACGTGGTGCCCGTGCCGAAGAACATCTACGGCGCGACCAAGATAGCCGCCGAAGGTCTGTGCGAGTGCGTGGCGCGCCAGGACCGATTGCCCGTGCTCGTGCTGCGCACGTCGCGGTTCTTTCCGGAAGACGACGACAACGCAGGTGTCCGCGCCGAATACGACAGCGTGAACATGCAGGCCAACGAGCTGCTGTATCGCCGTGCCGACCTCGACGACGTCGTGGAGGCTCACGTGCTCGCGCTGGAGCGCGCGCCGGCCCTGCGCTTCGGGCGATACATCGTTTCCGCCACCACGCCGTTCTCACCCGATGACGTCATCGCGTTGCGCGAGGATGCGGCGTCCGTCGTGCGCCGGCTGTTTCCGGACGTGGATGCGCTGTACGCCGAGCGCGGCTGGAAGCTGCTGCCGTCGCTGGACCGCGTCTACGACAGCCGTCGTGCCACGCGCGATCTCGGCTGGCGACCGAAGCGCGATTTCGCCTTCGTGCTCGACTGTCTGCGCCGCGGTGAGGATTTCCGCAGCGACATGGCGCGCGCCATCGGGGTGAAGGGCTACCACGACGCGGTCTTCAAGCACGGTCCCTATCCCGTCCTGCCGTAACGCGACGTGCGTTGTCAGGCGAGCTGCTTTCGCTCGTGACGCAACAACCAGTCCTTGCGCCACAGGCCGCCACCGTAGCCGGTCAGCGAGCCGTCCGACCCGATCACCCGATGGCAGGGAATGACGATGGCGATCTGGTTCGCGCCGTTGGCCCGGGCGACGGCGCGCGTGGCCGTGGGGCGACCTGCCGCCACGGCGATCTCCGCGTAGCTGCGCGTCGTCCCCGGCGGTATTGCCATCAAGGCGTCCCAGACGGTGCGGGTGAACGGTGAGCCATGCGCGGCCAGCGGCGTGTCGAACGTCGTGCCTTCGCCCGCGAAATAGCGGCGCAACTCCGCGTCGATGCGCTCGATGATCGGCGTGCGACCGAACGTGATGGCCGATCGTGTGGCCTGGCGTAAGCGCTTCAGTTCGTTGGGCAGGGCCGTGCGGTCGAAGAATTCCAGCAGGTGCAGTGCGTGATCGTCGGCCACCGCGAGCATGCTGCCGATGGGCGTGTCGATCCATTCCGCTTTCAGCCACTCGCGGCCACGCAGTTCCACGGGGCAGTCGCCGAGCAGCCGCACGATCGCTTCGCGAAAGCCGCTGCCGGAGCCGTAGCCCGCCGCCTGCTGGGCATCGATCACGCTGGCGCCTGCCGCCAGGCGGTCCATGCCGCGGGCGGTACGGCGCAGTCGCGCCATGTCCAGAAAGGTCAGGCCGAGGTGGCGTTTGAACGCGCGGCGGACCGTGGAAGGGTCGTAGCCCAGCCGGAGCAGATCGTCCTCCGACCAGACGCGCTCGGGCTCGTCCTCCAGCAGGCGAAGCAACGCCGAGACCATAGGTTCGCGCTGCCCGATGGGATCGAGCGGCCGGCAGCGCAGGCAGGGCCGAAAGCCTGCCTCGAAGCAGCCGGCCACCGAATCGAAGAAACGCGTGTTCTCGAACTTCGGCTTGCGGGCGGGGCAGGTCAGCCGGCAGAACACGCCGGTGCTGGTCACCCCGACGAAGGCATGGCCGTCGTAGGCGGGATCGCGGTCCAGCAGCGCCCGGTAGAGGGTCTCGTGGTCGGGGAGGTCGAAGAGCATGGGCGCGACGATACGCCGGATGGGGCGCCTTCACCGCCGAGGATCGGGCGGCTATTTCGAGGGAACCGTCACGGCGGTTCCCTCGAAAGACCGGGCGTCAGACCTTGGCGCGGTCCGTCTCGAGCGCCTTGTTGATGCGCAGCGCGACCAGCGTGCAGGCCACGCCGGAGAGCAGATAGGCGCTGACTGCGACCAGGCCGAAGCGCGTGGACAGGCCCAGCGCCACCAGCGGCGCGAACGCAGCGCCGAACAGCCAGGCGAAGTCGGAGGTCAGAGCCGCGCCGGTGTAGCGGAAGCGCTTGGCGAAATTCGCCGTGACCGTGCCCGCCGCCTGCCCGTAGGAGAGGCCGAGCAGGGCGAAGCCGATGATCAGGAAGGCATCCTGCGCGATCTTGCCGCCGCCCAGCAGCCACGGCGAGGCGATGGCGAACAGGCCGATCAGCACGGCCATGGTGCCCAGCGTATTGCGGCGACCGATCTTGTCGGCGATGACGCCCGAGGCCACGGTGGCGAGGATCGCCACGAACGCGCCCACGATCTGCACGATCAGGACGTTGTTGATGTCCTGCGAACGGCTGAGCGAGATCCACGACAGCGGGAAGATCGTCACGATGTGGAACAGCGCATAGCTGGCCAGCGCGGCGAAGGCGCCGATGAACAGGTTGTAGCCCTGGGCGCGCACCATTTCGATGATGCCGATGGGCTCCAACTGGCGCTCTTCCAGCAACTGCGTGTATTCCTCGGTCACGACCAGGCGCAGGCGGGCGAACAGGGCCACGACGTTGATCGCGAAGGCCACGAAGAACGGATAGCGCCAGCCCCAGCCCAGGAAATCCTCGCGCGAGAGCTGGGTGTTCAGGAACAGGAACAGCGACGCCGCAATGAGGAACCCGGTCGGCGCACCGAGCTGACCGAGCATGGCGTACCAGCCGCGACGGCCCTTCGGCGCGTTCAGCGACAGCAGGGAGGGCAGGCCATCCCACGAGCCGCCAAGCGCAATGCCCTGCAAGAACCGCAGCACGCCAAGGATCACGATCACGGTGTAGCCGTTGGACGTATTGGCCGGCAGGAACGCGATGCAGACCGTGGACGTACCGAGCAGGAACAGGGCGGCCGTGAGCTTGGTGCTGCGGCTCCAGGTGCGCTGGATGCCCATGAACAGCGTCGTGCCGATCGGCCGGGCGATGAAGGCGAGCGAGAAGATCGCGAACGCCAGCAGGATGCCGTCGAGCTGGCTCAGGAACGGGAAGAACACCGCCGGGAACACCAGAACGGAGGCGATGCCGTAGGTGAAGAAGTCGAAATACTCCGAGGCGCGGCCAATGACCACGCCGACGGCGATTTCGCCCGGGGCGACCGGCGCATGGCTAGTCTGGTGCTGGCGGCGGACATCGTGTTCCGCGCCTTCGGCAGCATTGTGATGGGCGTGTGAAATGCTCGACATCGTATTCGGCCCGCTCGGGGAGGTGGATGGCAGGATAGCGAAGGATCGCACTAACCCGCTTGGAGGACCATGGGACAAAGTGTCCTATGGCCCGCGCACGCGGATCGGCGTATTTTTTCGTGTCCCCACGGTTAAACCCATCATGCGAATGTCCATGAAGATGTTGCGCGGATTGCTGATCCCCGCCCTGGCCCTGATCCTTTCGGGCTGCGACGCCGTGCTGCTTTCGCCCTCGGGCGATATCGCCCGGCAGCAGCGCGACCTGATCATCATTTCCGTGGTCCTGATGCTGATCATCATCGTCCCGGTGATCGTGATGATCCTGACCTTCGCCTGGAAGTACCGGGAGTCGAACAAGGCAGCCCATGCCGAGTACGCCCCGGACTGGAACCACTCCACGGTGCTGGAGCTGCTGATCTGGTCGGCCCCGCTGCTGATCATCATCGCGCTCGGCGCGGTGACCTGGACCAGCACCCACAAGCTGGACCCGTACCGCCCGGTGGAGCAGATCGACCAGGCCCGCGCGCTCAAGCCCGGCACCAAGCCCCTGGTGGTGGAAGTGGTGGCGCTCGACTGGAAATGGCTGTTCCTCTATCCCGAGCAGGGCATCGCGACGGTGAACGAAATGGCCGCGCCGGTCGATCGCCCGATCGAATTCCACATCACAGCGTCCACGGTCATGAACGCGTTCTTCGTTCCCTCCCTGGCGGGCATGATCTATGCCATGCCGGGCATGGAGACGCAGCTCAACGCGGTCATGAACAAGACCGGCGATTTCGAGGGTCTTTCCGCGAACTACAGCGGGGCCGGCTTCTCGGACATGCGCTTCCGCTTCCATAGCCTGTCCGACGCCGATTTCGACGCCTGGGTGGCGAAGGCCAAGGCCAGCCCCGAGCCGCTCAGCCGCGAGGACTACCTGAAGCTCGAACAGCCGAGCGAGAAGGAGCCCGTGCACTACTACGGCAGCGTGGCGCCGGGTCTGTACAACGCCATCCTCAACCGCTGCGTCGAAGCCAACCGCATGTGCACCAGCGACATGATGGCCCTCGACGCGCAGGGCGGGCAGGGCATCGTGGGCGCGTACAACGTGACCTCGCTGGATGCCGCGACGCGCGCCCGCATCGGTCTCGCCGACGACGGTCAGCGCTATGTCGGCGCGCTTTGCGTCGGCAACAGCGCCGCCGGCCAGCCCATGACGCCTGCCGGACGCCCGCTGTGAGCGCGGCTGCCTTTCAAGAATTCACGCCTTGCCGAGCCCGGTAATGAACATGCCCGATCTACAGACACTGATCTTCGGACGCCTCTCGCTCGAGGCGATTCCGTACCACGAGCCGATCCTCGTCGGCACCTTCATCGCGGTCGCGCTCGGGGGCGTCGCGCTGTTGGCGCTCATCACGAAGCACAAGCTTTGGGGTTACCTCTGGCACGAGTGGTTCACCAGCATCGATCACAAGAAGATCGGCATCATGTATATGGTGCTGGGCATTGTGATGCTGCTGCGCGGCTTCTCCGACGCGTTGATGATGCGTGCGCAGCAGGCCATCGCGTTCAACGGCAACCCGGGCTTCCTGCCACCGCACCACTACGACCAGGTCTTCACCGCCCACGGCGTGATCATGATCTTCTTCGTGGCGATGCCGCTGGTCACCGGCCTCATGAACTACGTGGTGCCGCTGCAGATCGGTGCGCGCGACGTGGCGTTCCCGTTCCTCAACAACTTCAGCTTCTGGATGACCGTGGCCGGCGCGATGCTGGTCATGGCGTCGCTGTTCGTCGGTGAGTTCGCCCGCACCGGCTGGCTGGCCTATCCGCCGCTGTCCGGTCTGGCGCAGAGTCCAGACGTCGGTGTCGACTACTACTTATGGTCGCTACAGATAGCGGGCGTAGGAACCACGCTGTCCGGCATCAACCTGATCGCGACCATCGTCAAGATGCGCGCGCCGGGCATGTCGATGATGAAGATGCCCATCTTCACCTGGACCTCGCTGTGCACGAACGTGCTCATCGTCGC
>Ga0209674_100403_pt1 | contig 21586 bp, 21 predicted proteins | sample AraplaCvi_mMS_r2_FD_184279 | JGI IMG/M metagenome (GOLD analysis project Ga0209674, IMG submission 184279) | Arabidopsis root microbial communities from North Carolina, USA - plate scrape CL_Cvi_mMS_r2 (SPAdes) (version 2) | ecosystem: Host-associated > Plants > Roots > Endosphere | place: USA... | reverse complement strand
CTGCCGCGTGAAATCACGACGTACCAGCTTCGCCACCTTGACGCGAGACACATCGCTTGCCATCGGACCTGCATCGAGGATCGCCGCGAAGCGATCGAGATCGAGGCCGTGGCGATCGGCGAAATGTGCTGCCTCGGCGAGCCCGGTGACCATCGTGATAAGGAAGACGTTGACCGCGAGTTTCATCCGCAGGGCATTGGGTGCCGGACCACAACGAAATACCTGACGACAAAGGGGAGCGAGCAGCGGTTCGACCGCTGCAAGGTCGTCCGGCTCGCCGGCGAGCATCCCGACCAGTTCGCCAGCCTCTGCGGGTTTGCGCGAGCCCGAGACGGGCGCTTCGACATAACTCCCGCCTGCGTCGTCGATCGCATTCGCCAGGCCGAGCGAATATTCGGGGCGAAACGTGCCCATCGATACGACCATGCGCCCGGACACACGCTTGATGAAATCGGGTAACCCGCGCCCCAACACATCATCGGTGGCGGCTTCGTCGGCAAGCATCAGGATCACTGTCTCGCACCGCGCGAAGACGTCGATTACATTGGGTACCGCGGTAGCACCCAGCGCCACGAGCGAGTCACAACGGTCAGCAGAACGGTTCCATACGATCAGGTCCGTCCCCGCCCGCGCAAGGTTGGAGGCCATCGGCAGTCCCATCGTGCCAAGTCCGACAAAGCCAACCGGTTTCGACGCCGTCATCGTGATGCTTCCCATTTTTTTTTGGAAGATTAATCCATTCGCATCACCGTCAAGCGCTGCGGTATCAAAAGGCCGAGTGGTGTGGCTGGCCTGTTCGACAGTCGGATAAACTCTCGCCAAGTGAATGAATAAAGACACCCCCGTGATTAAGATCAGACTTTCCCGGGCTGATGACGGTCATCGCGTCATCGACATTTGGCGTAGTGCCGTCGACGCGACGCATGATTTTCTCTCGTCGGAGGATCGCCTCGCCATCGACGACATGGTTTGCGGCTTTCTGCCTCAAGCGCCGCTCTGGCTAGCCGTAGATGGCAATGACAGCCCACTCGCTTTCATGCTCATCGACAACGGACACATGGAAGCACTCTTCGTCGATCCAGCGTTTCATGGCAAGGGTCTAGGCGCTGCGCTCGTGCGTCACGGCCTTGCGATGCACCCGAAACTGACCACCGACGTGAATGAACAGAATGGTCAGGCTATCGGCTTCTACGAAAGCATGGGCTTCCTGCGCGTTGGTCGTTCGCCGGTCGACGGACAAGGCCGGCCTTATCCTCTTATTCACCTCGAATACCGTGATCGCTCGTAACGAGCGCGGCGGGCAAGCGCATTTCGGACACAGGCAGAAGACGTGAATCCGCGACGGCCGCCGTGCGATGACCCAACCCCGCCAAATACCCCGCATGGCTGGCGAACGAAAGAAACGAAGCAACGCTGGCCTGCCGTATGAGCATGATTCTGTCCCAGCATTCATCGGTCGGGCCGATGAGGAAGGATCCGCCCTCGCCGAGAAACAAGACATCGCCGCCGCTTTCCCGCAGAAAAGGCAGCGTGTGTTGAACGTACCGATCGAAGGCCTGCGGACCACTGATCGGTGTGGCGGGCGCCAATTCAGGATGACCCGAATAATCGGCGACGTCCCTGAACTTCAGAAGATTGAGCATGACCACCGGCCCGGGAAGGCCGCGCTGCACGAACAGCCGTCCGCTTTCCTGGGTGGGTTCGAGATAAGCCATGTGTCTGTTCCTTACAGCGTCGCGTTGGAGGGGCCACTACATGTGCTGCTCGTCGCCCGTGCCGCAGGCAAGACGCAGCGCATAGTCGCGAATGTCATCGGGCCAAGCGGCCATATGCTCTTCAAGTCGCGACTTGTCGTCGGCGAACAGTGCACGCGTCGCTTCTTCATAACCGGGCAAATCACCCGCGATCGCCTGCATGAACCGGTACGCGGCGTCCTGTGCCGCGCGCTTCTGCTGGTGAGGATTCGCTCCCTTGCGAGCATCGTCGACAAGACGCCTTAGCGTCGCCGACGCGCCGCCGGGCTGATCTGCCAGCCATTCCCATTGTTTTGGCAGTAAGGTCACCTCGCGTGCGACGACGCCGAGTTTCGGACGGCCCCGCGTTTTCTGAGTCTCGTCCGGTGTGCTTACATCGGATGCTTCAGGATCTTTAGGAGCGTATCGCCCCACGTAGTGCTTCGGCGGTTCAGAGAGCCGCTCCACGATCTCTACATCGGTCCCTCGCAGGTCGAGATCGACGAGCCGGCCCGTCACGTCGTCGAATACCAGGACGGCATCGGTTCCGCTGTATTGCCTGACGGCGAGAGCCACCTCGGTCAGTGGTCCCGTGAGCAACGCTCTTTGGTCGGCAAACGCGGTGAAAGACTTGGTAACGAAATCAGACATGTCGTACTCGGTCAGATGGACTGCACCAAATATTACCCGGGTTAAATGCAGATCGTCAATTTTATCCGGGTGAATATCTTGAGCCGCACGGGACCCTCTACGGAGTCGCGGCCCGACTTCCACAACCGCCAGACAAAAGCCCTCTAGCCGGCTTGCATGACCTGAGAGTACGAATATATGATTCATATACATTTCATATAGAGCTAAGCTGATGGGCATCGTCAACATCGAGGACGAACTGCACGACCAGGTGCGCAAGGCGAGCACCGTCTCGTGTCGATCGATCAACGCGCAGGCCGCGTTCTGGATACGCATCGGCATGCTGTGTGAAATGAATCCGACCTTGAGTTTCAACGAGATCATCGCCAGCGAACTACAGGCCGCTGGTGTCGTGGCGCAGCCGGTCAGGACAGCGGCACGGTGACCAAAACGCCGGAAGAAATCGCGACGCTGGCGGAATCGGGCCAGCTTTTGGCGGAGGTATTCGAGTACCTCGACCGACTACCGCTGATCGGCATGACGACCATGCAGATCAACGATCTGGTCGATGACTTCATCGTCCACGAACTCGCCGCACGCCCCGCGAGCAAGGGCCAGTACGGATACGCCTACGCAGTCAATGCGTCTCGCAACCAGGTGGTCTGCCACGGTGTTCCATCCACCGCAGACATCCTGCGGGAGGGTGATATAGTCAATTTCGATGTCACGCTGGAAAAGAACGGCTACATCGCCGATTCCAGTAAGACCTATCTGGTGGGCGACGTGCCGCCGCTCGCAAAGCGGCTCGTGCATACGACCTATGAAGCCATGTGGAAAGGTATCCAGGCGGTTCGCCCGGGCGCGACACTCGGCGACGTGGGACACGCCATCGAGCGCCACGCGCGCCGCAACGGCTATTCGATCGTCAAGGAATACTGCGGCCACGGCATTGGCCGCGAAATGCACGAGGAACCCCAGGTACTGCACTGGGGCAAGCCGCGCACCGGACTCGTTCTGCGTGAGGGCATGGTATTCACCATCGAGCCCATGCTCAACCAAGGACGGCCCGGCGTTCGCACCGAAGAGGACGGCTGGACCGTCGTCACCCGCGACGGAAAACTCTCAGCCCAGTTCGAACACACCGTGGTGGTTACCGCGAGCGGCGTACGCGTTCTGACGTTACGGGCTGGGGAACAGAGGCCGCGTAGGCAAAACACGGACGCTTTCAATGCCGGTCTTTAAATATCCGATGCCAAGCGTCGCCGCGGCGTTTATGGATACCGCGCTATGGGGCATTCATGGCGTGCAAGAAGCTTGACGAGAAACGCCTTCACCACAGCTCAGATCAAGTACCGAGCACGGGATTCGTCCATTGAGCAATAAAGTCGGCGATCCTCTCTTCGATACGGCTCTCCACAGTGCGCAAACGCAGAATGGGAATGCCACTTTTCGCCAGGATGCCGTTCTTCAATGCGTCCCGCGCCGCCTGATCGGGCTGATCGTGCGAACCGCCATCGACTTCGATCACTCCCAGTGGAGTCTTGCCCACCTTGAAGTACAGCACGAAATCGCAGCTGGCACGCGCCATGAATGCGCGCTCACGTTGCGAAAAGGTCGTGTTGTTTGGTGATGCAACTTGATCCAGCTTGATTTGGCTATGACACATTAGTGCCTGGCACAATGGATCGGACAGTGCCTCTCGCAGCAGTTGCGCCGTGATTTGCTCGGATCTGTACCGTGAGTCCTCGGGTCGCAAGCGAGCGTTCAAGCGCTCCAGAGCTTGATCATACTCGCGATACAGTAGGTCGAAGGCCGACACCACTGGCGCACGCAAGATCTGCTCGTCCTGCGCGTAATACGCGACGTAGCGCATCAACGCCGCGATGTGACCATTGTTGCCGGTAAACACCTCGTCGCCCGTCACCAGCGTAAAGCGGTGCTTGGCCCGCGACACGGCCACGTTGATCATGCGCGGGTCATCGACGAATTCCAGGCGTTTTCGCTCCTGGTTGTAGCGCTTCTTGTCAAGCACCGTGGAGAAGACGATCTCGTCACACTCCCGACCTTGGAACTTGTGCACCGTGTCCTTGACGAAATCCACCGGCAGACGAGTATCGGAGAGTTTTACCTGCGCCCGGAACGGTGCAATGAAACCGCGCCCGTCGCCGTCGAGAGCGACCGGTTCGCCATCGTCCTCAAGTAGCTTGAGCAGTGAATCGAGCTCCCGTAAGTTGGTGTTCTGGCGGGTGTGGTTCCCCTTGGCGGTTACCACCAGGCGTAGTGGCGCTTCCCCGTTGTCCTCGGTCATAGGCACCAGCGCGTTGTTGTAGAACTGCTGGTTGCAGAACTGAATAATCCTGGGATGACAGCGGTAATGTTCTTTCAGCAGGGTCCGGGGCAGCGCGTCCTTGAATACGCCGATGCATGAATCAAGCAAGCTATAGCGCTCGCAATCATAGGCGTCGTCGGGGGCAGCCAGGCCCAGCACTACGGGAATATGCGCCAACTGGCGATTGTCCCCGACGACGATCAGGTTCTTCGCGCAACCCAGCGCAAGGATGCCCGGCACGATGTCTTGCAACGAGGCCTCATCGATGATCACGTAATCGAGGATGGCCCCTGGCGCAATGGAATTGACGATGGAATGCGTGCTGCTACCCAGGATGGGGAAACGCCGTAGGAAGGCATCGAAATGTTGCAGATGCCTGTAGGTCTGGACATCGAAGCTGTCCGATGACAATCCCCGACATTGCAGATACTGCTTCAGATGACGCATCGAAGCTGTCTTCAATGCCTGTAGCGCCGCCTCGAAATTTCCGCGTTTTAACGACTCTTGGCATGCTCGCAGCTCCGCCTCCTTGCCTTTCAACATCTTGTCGTAGAAGTGCATTTGCAGGGCATGAAAAACAGCCAGACGCGCATCACTTTGCGCAAATGGCTTGGTGCGGAAGATCCAAAAATTGAACAGCAGTTCGATGCGGTCCTTGAAGCGGATGCGCTCCTCGCCGAGATGGGCGAGATAGGCCATGAGCTCCGCGGTCTTACGCGGAGACAGTTCGTACTTGTCTAGCGAGGCGGCGTTCTGCGCGCCGCTGTCAACCTGCCACCGCTGGAGATAGCGCCGCTCGAAGGTCAGCTCGTCGATCTCGATCTGCAACAGCGCCGCCCGATTATGATCGTGCAAGTGCTGCTTCACGCGGGCCAACAGGGTTTGAATCTCATCCAAGGTCGGCGCGGGCACGGGCTCGCTCGACGGCCCAGGAGGCAGGTCAGCGAAGAAGTCTTTGCGATTGTCCTGGTTGCCAAGTTTGGCGATCAGGTGGTCCAGGCCGCATTTCTTCAGCTTCTCGTAGACGTTTTCCACCGCCGCATTGTTGTTGGACAACAGTGCCACCGTTTGCCCGCGCAGCAGAATATTGGCAAGGATGTTGAGGATGGTCTGAGTCTTGCCCGTTCCCGGTGGGCCCTCGATCACGCTGACTTGCGCGCTGAAAGCTCGCTCGACCGCTGCAAGCTGACTCTCGTTCAGACCGAATGGATAGATGAGTTCCTTGCCCGGCGTCCGTGTGGCGTTGCGCCCCGTGCAGTAGGCCTGCAAAGCGGTGTCGGCACTGGCAAGAAGTCTTTCCAGTTGACGGACCACGTTTGCAGCGATTTCGCGGTCCGTCTTCGACTCCGCTCGATCCACCCGGGCAGTCGCTACGTCCATGAAATAGCGGAACACCGGGGCATCCTTCATCGCAGTCGGCGCGACAAGGGCGATACCCTCCATATTGTAGACGTAAGGTTTCTCGGTATTCGGGAAGTGCACGACGGCATACCGCTCACCGTATATCGTCGCCTTGGCGATGGGCGTGACGACAGTGCTTCCGGGCTTGCCTAGCAACATCTCGCCCAGTTCGCGAGTGGGGTGCACATGGCATTCGCTGAGCGGGCGAGTGTAGGTTTTCTTGGAGGGGTAATAACAAGTCAGTTGCAGGGCGTCGTATTTGTCGCTCCAATAAATCGCCCAGTCGCTGATCTTCGCGGTCTTGTCCTCGCCCCCAATCTGAATCGAAAACATAAGTCCCTTATGTATACGCGCATGCGATGCGTCCGAGCACTCACGCCGAACCGAACGCTACCAAGTTCTCCGCCTGGGATTATCTTGCCACTATTGCACGAGCGACCGATAGCGGCTCCGTGTATTTGCCCGTCGGACGACGCTTCCGCCATTGCTCGAAGACGGAACACTGTCGATCCTGGCCTGACCGCGATCAGCCCAATTTGCCAAATGCCGATCGGTGGCTCGATACGACCGCCCCGCCCAACAGATGTTGGCAACTCAATATCGCGCGCTTCGAAGCCACGGGTCATTACACAGTTGCGGGACGTACATTCATATCCTCAAAGGATCCCCTCCTGCGCAGCCTGATACACCGTCCTTACCGTCGGTTGGAAGCCAAGACTTCGCGCAAGCGATCCATCGACGTGCAGGTGCCAGGGGTTTTGCATGGCCTCCGCAGAGGGTTCCATGGGGCGGCCCACGATCGCCGCCAATTCATAGACAGTCGTCGGTGCTTCGTCGGAAAGGTTGACGATTCGGCCGTCGAAGGCTCCGTCGAGCGCCAATGTCATTGCCGTCGCAATATCACGGTGATGGATGGTGCTCATCCGATTGGCAGGATGGAAGCCGAAGGTGGCGAGGTGCTGTGGCAGCATCTCCAGGTGGCCGTCGCCGTCACCGTAAACGAACGGGAACCGCAGGATCGCCCCGTTCAAGCCACTCTCGCGAAGCAGTTTTTCGGCCGCCACCTTGCTAGCTGGGTAGGCCTGCTCAGGCGCGAGGTTGTCGGTCTCCCGACTAGGCCATTGTGCGTTCCGGTTATATACGTTCGATGTGCTCGCCATGACGAAGCGAGCGCCCGGCGCGTGAGCCTGCACGGCGGCAATCAGATGGCGAGTGCCTTCGAGGTTGCTTCGCCAGATCAGATCGGTATCGGGGCTACGAAAGACAGCGGCCAGATGTACGACGGCCGATACATCCCGAACCGCTTCGGAGAGCGTCGAAGGATCGAGGATGTCGCCCGTCACGGCCGTGGCTCCTGCGGGGCAGGTTTTCCCTTTGCGCAGCAGAACGCGACAAGTGAGCCCTGCTTCTACCAGACGCGGAACGAGCCGCTCGCCAACGAGGCCCGTGGCACCCGTTATCAGGATGGTCATCAGCTCATACCTCGCGAAAGCGTCTGCAGCCGCTCGGTCGCCAAGCGAAGGACGCGGATCGTCGTGGCCAGGTCGGCTTCGTCGATGCCGTCGAAAGCCGCTTGGTGAATAAACGAAAGGTCCGGCAACTTGCGCCATAGCGCCGTGCCTGAGCGCGTCAACGTAAGAAGACGCTGGCGTTGGTCATCGCCGTCCGAGGTCTGCTGCACCAACCCTTTGCGAACGAGCGTCGCAACGATCCCGCTCAACGTCGCACGTTCGAGTTCAAGCGCGCGCCCGAGATCGCGCTGTACGACCGGACCTGCGTTTGCGAGATGCCAGAGCACGTACCACTGCGTGGAACCCAAATCGTAGGGTCGCAGCGTTGCGTCCATGAGCGCTCGTCCCGCCAGATAGCATCGTTTCGTCCACGCTCCGATCGTTGGACTTTCAGCGTCTCGTTCGTTCTGCATGGTGCACGCGCCCTATTCGTTCGCTACCTTACCAATATCGCAAGGCAGCGAACGAAATGTCAACAACGAATGTCCCATGCGATTCGGTGGCCTGCGTCGCGCCATTGCCGAACAAGCGATTCGTCTGACGCAAGGCGCTTGTCGTGCGCGATCGTCAGGGCCGCAACTGGGCTTCGATGGCCGCTTTGTCGATCACGGAGAAGACCTCCGCGATCTTTCCTTCCGTCAACCTGTAAAAAGCGTGCTCATGGAAGACCACTCGCCTACCCTCCACGCCCAAACCGAGAAAGTCATGGCTAGGGGTGCAATCGAAGCGAAGCCGAGCGGCGATGTGCTCATCATTCGCCACGACGAGGTCGACGTTGAAATGAAGGTCGGGAATATCGCGGTAATTCTCTTCCAGCATGGCCCGGTAACCGTCCAGGCCTAACGGTCGCCCGTTGTGAACCACATTGGTAGCCACGAAGTTGCCCAGTTCGGTCCAGGTGCGCGCATTCAGACAGTCGATGTATCGTTCGTACATGCCGGCTGCCGCGCGCTCTTTCGATTGACCGTTCATTACCTATCCCACGGCTTTCTGCACTGGCTACGGCATCAGGGCTTGGACGATGTGCACTGGGTGTCCCATTGACTCATCAATTGCTCGGCGCCCTTGAGGTCCGCCAGCAAGTCGGCCGAACGCGATGTCACCACGTCGCGCTCGGCCTCTGTCATCGCAAGAGGACTGCCGGCGACCAGGGCGGGCGAGATGGCGCGTGTCTGGCTTTCCAGCAGGCGCTGACCCTGCTCGGCGATCACGTGCAGCTGCGTATAGATGCCCGCATAACACTGCACTTCCGCATATTCCATGTGTCCAAGCGCCCCGGTATCCCGAGCCGTCGCCCAGGCGCTATCGGATAAAGCCGACCATTCCAGGCGATATTGCAGGCGGCTGTCGCTTGGCACCTCGCGCGATTGGCGAAGCGCCTGCAGCACCTCCAGGTTCGTCTTCATGCGCGACTGATCGGCCTGCACGCTGGCGATGTTCTGTTTCACCAATCCCCGATTCTCGGTGATCTCACGCTCGATGTTTCGTCGGGCTTCGAGCACCAGGGACCGGTGGTGGTAAGCCTCGACCAAGGCTTCCAAACTCAGCGCAATGAGCAGGCCGATGGTGACAATGGCGAGATGGATAAGGAATTGTCGCCACGTGGTGACGGGGTGGTCGGGCGCATGCACGTGCATCGCGTCGTCCTTTAAAACAGCGGGGTCGGGAACCGGTGCCGGCGGCGAAGACGCGGACGCGGACTCGGGAGCGGGCGGGTCAGGCAGGGTCATAACTGGCCGTAAAGGGCAACCTGCTCGATTCTAGTCCATACCCTGCGGGGGGCGGCAAGATGGTCGGGCGGGCTGAGGCGGCCACACCCTCCCCCCGCCGCTCTATCGACCGCTACGCTTCATAGGAAATGTTGTACGCCTTGCCGATCCGCTCGATACGTGCGAACCCAAGCTCACCGAGATGCATGCCAGCGATAAGAATCCTGTCCGAGCTGACGACGTCCAACAATCGTGAGCGTGTGTCGGCGGAAAGCATCGGATCTTGGTCGAAGGCTATGGATACGTAGGGGCGAGCAATCTGGATCTGGGGGAAATGAACGATATCTCCCCAAACGAGCAGACTGCGATCGTCGGACTCGATGCGATAACCGGAATGTCCCGCGGTATGCCCTGGCAGGGGCATCGCATTGACGCCAGGCAGGACTTCGTTGTCGGTAAACGAACGCATATTCTCCCGGTACGTATCGAATACCCTCCGGGCAAACAGAAAGTTTCCGCGAGCACGCTCACTCGCTCGACTGAGGTTGCCATCGTCGTTCCAATCGGACACGAGCTGACTGTTATTGGTCAGCACAGCAATCGCGTACGTCTTGGATACCTCCGCTGCCAGCGCCAGCACCTCAGGGTTGGGAGACATCGCTTCATAGCGCGCCCTTAACCATTCGTCGAGCGACACCGTGCAGCCCAGCAGCGTCTACGACTTCGTCCACTGACCGATTCGACAGCGACGCCAGGCATGAGACACGTGCCGCCCGGTCATAGCGAACCAGGACGTCGTCCATATCGAACAGAACAAGTGAGATGGGCATTCAACAAGACGCTCGGTAAATTATTCCCACTCGGTCGTCAACGAGTCGAGCACGTCGGCGTAATTAAAGAGATTGGCTTTGATCGACATGGGTCTCTAGAGTCGCGTTTACGGTCAGAAGAACACATCTTTTGCCCGCGCAGGTTTACGCGACATCGGTTCATCATCAATCAGCTTCGATCATACTGAACACGGGGGCCGAACTTCAGCCCCTCGCCTCGCACTGTGATTCAGCATACGAGCGTTGCTTTCCACCCATCACGCGATGCGATGTCGAACCCAAGTGGCAGCCTCTTCAACGGAAGACATGACCCGGCACGGGAAATCGCGCTCAATGGCCAAGTGCCGCTGCATCAGAAGCGCGTGCATAGGTCCGTCCGTCAAAAGGGCATCGCAGTAGCCTAACGCGGCGCCGGCATGATGAAAGTCGAATATGTCGTTGGCATTCAGTTTCTGCGTGCGGTTCCAGCGTAGCGCCGCATGCAACAGAGCACCAACTTGCAGCGTGCGCAGAGCCCGCCGACCCACTGGCTTCCGAACTGCTGTCCGTAGCACGCCTAGACACCGCCTCGTCATTCCCTCCCGCTCATCTGCTGAAAGTTGGATGCCAGGGCCAAGCGACTTCACGATCATGTCATGCAGCACCTCGGCGGCGATAGGAGCTGCGAGTTGTAGAACACCATTAATCTCGTCGCGATAGACCTGCGCGAAGCTCTTCATCGACGCAGCATGCGCCGCGTTGTCACGATTCAGCCGATCGGCAATGTCGACGAATGGCGAAGCGAGCGGCCAAGCGTCTCCGATGGTCCCAACCATCGCCGATAAAGAAACCTCCCACATGTGGTCGAAGAACGCCTTCTGAATGACGAGCCGCTCATCCTCTGGGAAGGCTGCGGCCACCGGATGCTGGACACCCAGAATGTACGCGACCTTGGTCCAGACTAAATGTTCCAATGGATGAACGCTGTGCCCAACATTCGCATGGAAGAAATGCGCCACCTCCGTCGCCACGCGCGTCGGTTCGGGGCTAAGCGTGACACCACAGCTCAGCTCGTCAATCAGTTCGGCCGTTGCACCCCGGGTTACTGGGTCCGACTGCTTCATTAGTTCAAGAAACAGTGCATCGCTGATGGGACACACCAACTGGCCGTTGGAGACACCAGCTACGAGAGCATTCAACAGATCCGCCGCGCCCGGTGGGCTCGACGCGAGCGTGCGTGCAGCGCGCAGGTGAATCCAGAAGCACTTGTCGAGATAGATGCGGTCCCGCGCAGCCACCCACTCGCCGAGTTCAATCACGCGGCGTCGCTCGTACTCATCGACTGTAATCGGTGGCGTAGAACGATGGAACGCAAATCGGTCGGTAGCGCGAGGAGACGTCACTGGGTTTCGTGTCCATTTATTGAGGCCCAACGGGCTTCGGGTCAGGCCGACTTTTGTTCAGGAATCTCCGCTACCTCAATCGTGCGGCCAGCGCATCTGCTTGCTCGGCAAACTTCTTCGCATCTGTCTTCCGCAACTGCGCCAGATTGTGCAGTTTCCAGCGGATGCCCGGTAATTGCTCTAGGTGCGCGATGCCAAGCAACGACCACTGCGGCGTACCGGCTGCCAGCGACAGCAAGAAGCGTCTTTCGTTTTCGTCCAAGCCCTGCTGGATTTCGCGCACCATGTTCTCTCGCGCGGCGAGTAGCACATCGAGCGGCACCGGCTCGTCCGTCATGCCTTGGAAGTTGTGCTCGTAGTCGTGGCGGATGTCTCGCAGGGACGTGAACAGCACTTCATGGATCGGCCGGTTGCTGCTCGACAGATAGACCACGAACGCGCGTCGGATACCGGGCGTGATGCCCTCATGCGCAAAGAGCTGCATCACGTCGAACAAGTCGCGCGGGTGCTGCCGATCGAACGCCGCGACCAGCTTGCCGCCATACACGTCCTCCAGCGACACCACTGGGATATCCAGATCGGCCAGCAAAGTGTCACGTGCCGTCGGCGTTAGCGAAGCGCGACGCACCGGCTGCACCGTGCCGCGCATGACGAAGTTGACTTCGACCTTGACCTGAATCGAGCCACGACGCACCAGCAGCTTCGTCTCCCCTGCCGCGGCCGCCGGCGCGTGCGTCTGGAAGCCTCGCTTCTTCAACCGCTCGGCAGCTTGCAGGACGGCCTCGTTGATGCGAGCCAGCGCCTCGTCGCGCGGCAATGTGTAATCGGGAAAGACCAAATCGAGATCGACCGACAAGCGCGGCATGTCGCGCACGAACAGGTTGATCGCAGTGCCACCCTTCAATGCGAACGTGTCGTCCACAAACACCAGTGGCGCCACCTGCGTCAGCAGGCGCGCGGTATCGAGATAGGTCTGATTCATGGCTTGAGCACCAGTAGGCCATTGGCCGATCGGGACACCCAAGGGCGATCACTGCCCGTCGGCAGCGTGGCCGGATCGAGCTTTGCCGCCCAAGGCAACGACGCCTCGCGGCCGAGTTGCAGGCACAGTCGCACGGTCTTGACGTTCGTGCAGTGCTGCAACAACTCGCGCAGCACATCGGCGCGCAGGCTGTACGCGCTTTCAACGATTTCGCGGGCTTCCTGCAAGGGCTGGCGCACCCCGACTTCGCTCAATAGCTCCAGCAAGGCGCGTTCCGGCGCCGACACCTGCGGCGCTCCGCTGCGCTTCTCGAATGGGCCGACATGCAGCAAGGCGGCCGGCTTCTCGTTGAACAGGCGCTTGCGGTGGTACTCGGCCGGGAAGCGTTCGGTGAACCACTCCGGCAGACGGGCCGCCGTCCAACCACACAAATGCAGCACGGGCTGCTGCGACACGTATTGGCGCACCCCGTACCAGTCCAGTGCCGACTTGCCGCCGACGTGCAGCCCCTCGAACCGACGCTGCAACAGCAGCAAGCTGGGATGGAGCGCCAGCATGTCGTTCGGGCGGCCGTACACCCCGCGGGCCAGGCGCGTAAGCCAGCCTGCCCGGACGTAATGGACGGCCAGATCCGCTGAGATGCCCATCGTCGCCAAGTCTTCCGAGGTCAGCGGCGTTCCCGGTGCCAGCCGGGTATAGAGAGCATTTAGTTTGCTTGGATTAGTCGTAGCCATACTACGACTTCTACAACTTTTCCAAGGGCGGGTCAATTTAACATGACGCCTTCAGTCGTAGTTTGAATACGACAATGACAACATATCCAAACGATCGCCCCTAGGAACAGCCGCCCGAAGGACGTCAACTCACTCCCACTCGATCGTCGCCGGCGGCTTCCCCGAAATATCATAAACCACACGAGAAATGCCGCGCAACTCATTGATAATACGGGTCGAGCACTTGTCGAGGAAATCGTACGGGAGGTGCGCCCAATGCGCCGTCATGAAGTCGATGGTTTCCACGGCGCGTAGCGCGATGACCCACTCGTAGGCACGACCGTCGCCGACGACGCCGACCGAGCGCACCGGCAGGAATACCGCGAACGCCTGGCTTACCCGGTCATACAGGCCGTGGTTACGCAGCTCTTCGATGAAGATGGCATCCGCGCGCTGTAGCAGATCGACGTATTCCGGCTTGACCTCGCCGAGCACGCGCACGCCGAGGCCCGGGCCCGGGAACGGATGACGGTAGACCATGTCGCGCGGCAGGCCGAGTTCGACGCCGATGCGGCGCACCTCGTCCTTGAACAGCTCGCGCAGCGGCTCGACCAGCTTGAGCTTCATGTGCTCCGGCAGGCCGCCGACGTTGTGGTGGCTCTTGATGACGTGCGCCTTGCCGGTCTTGCTGCCGGCGGACTCGATCACGTCCGGGTAGATCGTGCCCTGGGCCAGCCACTTCACGCCTTCCAGCTTGGCGGACTCCTCGTCGAACACTTCGACGAACAGGCGGCCGATGACCTTGCGCTTGGCTTCCGGGTCTTCCACGCCTGCGAGCGCATCGAAGAAGCGCTGCTTGGCGTCCACGCGGATCACGTGCACGCCCATGTGCTCGGCCATGGTGGCCATGACCTGATCGCCTTCCTGGTAGCGCAGCAGGCCGGTATCGACGAAGACGCAGGTGAGCTGGTCGCCGATGGCCTTTTCGAGCAAGGCGGCCACGACAGAAGAATCGACACCGCCGCTCAGGCCGAGCAGCACGCGGTCGGCGCCCACTTGGGCGCGCACGCGCTCGACGGCGTCTTCGATGATGTGCGCGGCGTCCCACAGCGTGGCGGAGCCGCAGAGGTCCACCACAAAGCGGCGCAGAAGCTCCATGCCGCGCTTGGTGTGGGTTACTTCCGGGTGGAACTGCAGACCGTAGAAGCGGCGCTGTTCGTCCGCCATCGCAGCGAGCGGCAGGCTGGACGTAGACGCGGTGACCTGGAAGCCCTGCGGGATCGCGGTGACGCGATCGCCGTGCGACATCCACACGCCGAGCGATTCACCATCCTGCACTACGGTGTCGAACAGCGCGCAGCTACCGAAGGTGATCGTCGCCGGACCGAATTCGCGGTGATGACCGGCTTCGACCTTGCCGCCAAGTTGTTCGGCCATCGTCTGCATGCCGTAGCAGATGCCGAGCACCGGCACGCCGAGTTCGAACACGACCTGGGGTGCACGCGGGGAGTCGTCTTCCGTCACCGACTCCGGGCCGCCGGAGAGGATGACGCCACGCGGCGCGAAGCCGCGGATCTCGTCCGGCGCGTGATCCCACGCCCACACTTCGCAATAGACGCCGATCTCGCGGATGCGGCGGGCGATCAGCTGCGTGTACTGCGAGCCAAAGTCGAGGATGAGGATCTTGTCGCTATGGATGTCGGTCATCGTGGCGGCCTGCAGTTTTGATAATCGGCGGGGCCTCGCGCATGCGCGACAGCCCTGAAAAGCAGAACGCCCACTTGCGGCGGGCGTCCTGAGTCACCTGGAACGAGCGCCCGGAGGCGTCAGTCCAGGCGGTAGTTCGGTGCTTCCTTCGTGATCTGGATATCGTGCGGATGCGCTTCGAGCACGCCCGCACCGGTGACCTTCACGAACTGCGCCTTGGCGTGGATCTCTTCGACCGTGGCCGCACCCATGTAACCCATCGAGGCACGCAGGCCGCCGATGAGTTGATGGATGATGTTGCGCAGCTGGCCGCGATACGGCACCCGGCCTTCGATACCCTCCGGCACGAGCTTGTCCGCGTCTGCTTCGTCCTGGAAGTAGCGGTCCTTCGAACCGAGCTGCATGGCGCCAATGGAGCCCATGCCGCGATAGCTCTTGTACGAACGGCCCTGGAACAGTTCGACCTCGCCCGGGGCTTCTTCGGTACCGGCAAACATGGAGCCGAGCATCACGGAGGACGCACCGGCGGCCAACGCCTTCGGGATGTCACCCGAGTAGCGAATGCCGCCGTCGGCGATGAGCGGGATTTCACCCTTCAGTGCGGTGGCGACGAGATCGATGGAGGTGATCTGCGGCACGCCGATGCCGGTGACGATGCGCGTGGTGCAGATTGAACCCGGACCCACGCCGACCTTCACGGCGTCCACGCCGGCATCGAGCAGCGCGCGCGCCGCTTCGCCGGTGACGATGTTGCCCGCGATGACCTGCACCTGCGGGAAGCGCTTCTTCACCCAGGCCGCGCGATCAATCACCGACTGCGAATGACCATGCGCCGTATCGACCACGATCACGTCGACGCCGGCCTCGACCAGCGCTTCGACACGCTGCTCGGTATCGCCAGCCACGCCGACGGCCGCCCCGACCACGAGACGCTCGTGCGAATCCTTGGCGGCGTTGGGGTTGTCGCGGGCTTTCTGGATGTCCTTGACCGTGATCAGGCCGCGCAGCTGGAAGCCGTCGTTGACCACGAGCACCTTTTCAATGCGGTTCTTGTGCAGCAGTTGCAGCACTTCGTCGTGAGTCGCGCCTTCCTTGACGGTGATCAGGCGGTCTTCCCGGGTCATGATGTTGCGGACCGGGTCGTCGTGCTTGCGCTCGAAGCGCAGATCGCGGCTGGTGACGATGCCGACGAGCTTCTCGCCGTCGACTACCGGCACGCCGGAGATGTTGTGCGCGCGGGTGAGCTGGAGCACTTCGCCGATGGACGTATCGGGGCGCACGGTAATCGGGTTGCGAATGACGCCGGCTTCGAACTTCTTGACCAGGCGCACTTCGGCGGCCTGCTGTTCGAACGTCATGTTCTTATGGATGATGCCGATGCCGCCGTTTTGCGCCATGGTGATCGCGAGGCGGGCCTCGGTCACGGTGTCCATGGCAGCGGAAACAATAGGGATATTCAGGCGGAGACCGCGCGTGAAGCGCGTCGAGGTGTCCACATCGCGCGGCATAACCGTGGAGTGGCCGGGAACCAGAAACACGTCGTCGTAAGTGAGTGCCTCGGCAAGGATGCGCATAGCATTAGTCCCGCGAGTAAATCGCGGCATTATAGCGTGCGTTGCAGTAAAACGACAGAGCGCCGAGCCTGTCCCTCCACTCGCGCGTACGTACGACCTGCCCGAACTGTGGGAGCCGCTATAGCGGCGAGAAGCCTACGAAGCGGTTTAGCCGCGCGGTCGGGCAGATTCCCTCGCCGCTATAGCGGCTCTACCTGATTAGCCTACGGTCGCGAGCGATTGTCGATGGCTTCGGCCGCTTCCAACGTGTTTTCCATCAAGGTCGCAACCGTCATCGGACCGACACCGCCGGGTACCGGCGTAATCCACGAGGCGCGTTCCGCTGCCGCCGCGAATTCCACGTCCCCCACCAGCCGGCCGTCCTCGAGGCGGTTGATGCCAACGTCCACCACTACCGCGCCCGGCTTGATCCACTCGCCCTTGACCAGGCCCGGCTTGCCGGCGGCTACGACGAGGATGTCGGCTTGCCCAACGAACCCAGCTAGATCCTGCGTGAACTTGTGGCAGCAAGTGACTGTACTACCGGCAATTAATAGCTCAAGCGCCAAGGGGCGGCCGACGTGGTTGGACACCCCCACGATCACGGCATGCCGGCCGCGGACCGGGTAATCGGTGTGGCCCAGCAGCGTCATCACGCCCTTCGGCGTGCACGGGCGCAGGCCGAACCGACGCAAAGCCAGGCGCCCGACGTTCACCGCCTGGAATCCGTCGACGTCCTTGCCCGGATCGATGCGATCGACCAGCGCGTCCTCGTCGATGTGTTCCGGCAAAGGCGATTGCACGAGGATGCCGTGCACCGCCGGGTCGGCGTTCAAACGATCGATCAGAGCGAACAACTCGTCCTGCGTCGTGGAGGCCGGCAGGTCGTAGCCGAAGGATTCGAAGCCCACCTGCTGGCAGGCGCGACGCTTGTTCTTGACGTAAACGGCGGAAGCCGGATCCTCGCCCACCAGCACCACGGCCAGACCCGGGGGGCGCTTTCCTTCGCCAACGCGCTTGGCGACGCGGCGCGCGATGTGCTCAAGCAGTTCCTGCGCGATGCGCTTGCCGTCGAGAATGCGTGCCGTCATGGGAATTTGCCCTGCGAAAAACGCGGCATTATCGCCGATATCCGGCGCCTGTGCTTCTAGAATGCACGCATGAGCACCGATATTCTGCCCTATCCCACCGGCTTGACTGATGGCGTCGTCGAGCTGCGCGTCCACCGCGACACGGACGTGGCGGCACTCACCGAGGCGGTGCGCGAATCGGTCGATACGGTGGGACGCTGGCAGGACTGGTGCCATCCCGCTTATGACATCGACGACGCGCGCCGCTGGATGGATGTCTGCCGCAAGGACTGGCTGCTGGGCGACGGCTACGAAATGCTGATCGTGGAAGCCGGCAGCGGTCGGTTACTCGGAGGCATGGGCGTGAACCAGCGCAACCGCGAGCAGCGGTTTGCCAACCTCGGTTACTGGGTGCGGGAGTCGGCGCAGCGCCGCGGTATCGCGACCCGCGCCGGGCGCCTGGCCATCGCGTTCGCCTTCGGCACGGTAAAGGTCGAGCGACTGGAAATCGTCGCGGCGCATGACAACCTGCCGAGCCGCCGCACGGCAGAACGACTTGGAGGTAGTTTCGAAGGAATACTTCGTAAGCGACTGGTAATCAAGGGAACGTCAGTCGATGCAGCCATGTATTCGGTGATCCGCGAGGATCTCTAGCTCGCAACTCAACCCGCCGACGAGCACATCCGCTCGATGTCGACGTAACCATCGAAGGTGGCGTCAGGGCCACACCCGGGACAGGCCGGGTCGCGCCGAAGCCTCAGCTCGCGGAACTGCATCGCCAGCGCGTCGTAGGTCAGCAGGCGACCGACCAGCGGCTGACCGACGCCAAGGATCAGCTTCATCGCCTCGGTCGCCTGGACGAGACCGATCAGCCCGGGCAGTACGCCGAGCACACCGGCTTCGCTGCAGTTCGGCGCATCCGCCGCAGCGGGCGGTTGCGGAAACAGGCAGCGGTAACACGGCGAATCGTCGCGACGCGGATCGAACACGCTCACCTGCCCCGTAAAGCGCTCGATGGCGGCGTACACCATCGGCAGCCTGAGTCGCCGCGTCGCGGCCGCCAGAAGGTAGCGCGTGGCGAAGTTGTCCGCGCCGTCGATCACCACGTCGTGCCCCGCGAGCAGCGCCTCAACGTTCTCGGCGCGGAGTCGTTCGACCACCGGCCGAACATGGATCCGCGGATTCAGTGCGGTCAGCGTCATGCGGGCCGATTCGGCCTTGGCCATACCCACCCGCGCATCGGCATGGATCACCTGCCGATGCAGGTTGGAGCGCTCGACCTGGTCGTCGTCGACGATGCTGACGTGGCCTACACCCGCCGCGGCGAGATACAGCAACGCGGGCGCACCGAGGCCACCGGCCCCGACCACCAGCACCTTGGCTGCCGCTAGCTTCGCCTGCCCCGCCGCGCCGATCTGGGGCAACAACATCTGGCGGGCGTAACGTTCCGCGGCGTCTGCATCCAGCGCGCCGGTCGAGACCGGCAGGCCGGCCGCCTTCCACGCCGCCATGCCGCCGGCCACCGACGACACCGTGCGGTATCCCATGCGCTGCAGTGCTTCGGCGCCCAAGAGCGAGCGCTGGCCGCTGCCGCAGAGCACGAGGATGTCTCGCTCGCGGTCCGGCTCAGCCTCTTCGATACGAAGTTCGAGGAACCCGCGTGACAGCCCTAGCGCACCGAGCGGCGTGCCTGTGGCGCGCTCGGCCTCTTCGCGGACATCGACGAGCAAGGCGCCGCCCTGCTGTCGGACAAGCGCCTCAGTGGCAGAGATCTCGGGCACGCGCGAGCGCAGATCGGCAAGCCAGCGGTCGCGGTTGAGGTCGTCGGTCATGCGAGGCTCCCCGGCGAGGGCGACGCTTATTTTTCGCGGCGCTTCGCATTGCGGATCATGCGCTGACGGCGGCGCTGCTGGCCTTCCGTCAACACGTTCTTGCGTCCAGCAAACGGATTCTCACCATCGCGGAAGTCGATCCGCACCGGCGTTCCCTCAAGACGGAAGCGCTTGCGGAAGAAGCCTTCCAGATAACGGCGATACGCTGGTGCAATGTGCTTGGTACGGCTGCCATGGATGACGATCGTCGGCGGGTTGGAACCGCCTGGATGCGCGTAACGGAGCTTCGGCGCATGACCGCGAACCAGCGGTGGCTGGTATGCCTCGTAGGCTTTCTCCAGCGTACGGGTCAGCTCGCTGGAACTGAGTTCCTTCGTCGCGGCGGCATGGGCGCGGATCACCGCCTTCATCAGCTCGCGCAGACCGGAGCCGTGCAACGCGGAGATGAACACGGTCTTGGCCCATTCGGCGAACTGCAGGCGGCGCTCAAGCGCCTTCTGCGTCTGCTCGCGCTGGTAGCTGTCCATGCCGTCCCACTTGTTGACAGCGATCACCAGGGCGCGCCCTTCCTCGATGGCATGACCGATCAAGGTCAGATCCTGGTCTGCCAGGTTCTCACGCGCGTCGATCATCACGATGGTGACTTGCGACGCAGCAATGGACTGCAACGTCTTGATGACGCTGAATTTCTCGACCGCCTCTTCCACACGAGCACGGCGCCGCACACCGGCGGTGTCGATCAACGTGTAACGGCGGCCATCCCGCTCGAGCGAGACCCGGATGGGATCGCGGGTGGTGCCCGCGACGTCCGAGACGATAAGGCGATCCTCGCCGAGCAGGCGATTGATCAAGGTGGACTTGCCCGCATTCGGGCGGCCGACAATGGCCACGCGGATGCCCTGGTCTTCAAGACCCGGATCGTCGTCGCGCTCGTCGGGAAGATACGGCAGCGACTTCGCCACCAGCGTATCGATACCGCGGTTGTGCGCTGCCGACATCGGCAGGGTTTCGGCAATGCCAAAGGACGCGAACTCGCCCAAGGCCAGCGTCTCGTCCACGCCGTCGGTCTTGTTGACCACGACGATGACGGGCTTGCCGCTGCGACGCAGCTCATTGAGGATCGCGGCATCGAGCGGAAGCACGCCGTCGCGCGCGTCCACGACGAAGACCAGCAGGTTCGCTTCGGCGATGGCCGCGCGAACCTGCAGAGCGGTAAGGCCTTCGATACCTTCGTCGCTACCCGACAGACCACCCGTGTCCACGACCACGAAGGGCCGCGGACCGAGGCGACAGACACCGTAGTGTCTGTCGCGGGTGACGCCGGGCATATCGGCGACGAGGGCGTCCCTGCTACGCGTCAGCGCATTGAAGATAGTCGACTTACCGACGTTGGGGCGGCCGACTAGGGCGACGACGGGCAACATGGGAGTGGCATTAATCCTGTGAATCAGTTCGTCGGGATGCGGTAGGCGCCGATATGGCCCTCGACATCCTCGACGTACACGGTATCGCCCACCACAACCGGCTGGGCACGAATGGCTTTCTTGGACAGGCGCTCGCGAGCCACGATCTTGCCGTCGCTATCCGATAGCCAGTGGATGTGACCGTCGAGGTCGCCGACCACGATGTAATTGCCCTGCGCGGCCGGACCGGTGAGCCAACGGTGCTTGAGACCGTCCTGCTTCCAGATGTTGGCGCCGCCGGACTTGTCGAAGGCGAACACCTGAGACTGGTCGTCCACGCCATAGACGGCGTTGCCATGCACGTCGAGCGATGTGAAGGTCGAGAACGCATGGTTCCACAGCGGGCGACCGCTGGGACCGTCGATCGCGGTGAGCTGACCGTGGTAGGCCGCGCCGTAGAGCGTGCTGCCGTCAAGGACGAGGGCACCGTCCGCGTCGGCCAGGCGATCGATCTCGGTACGGCCCTCGCCCGTGGCGAGCGTCTGCTCCCAGAGCTTCTCGCCGTTGTCGAGACGAATGGCGAGGAGCTTGCCGGCATCGCTGCCCATGAAGACCACACCGTTTGCCACCAGCAGGCGGCCATTGCCGCGCAGGCTGAGGAGCGGCACGATCGACTGGTCGTACACCCAGCGGCGCTCGCCGGACTTGGCGTCGATGCCGTACACGCGACCATCGTTGCAACGGACCACGACGATATCGCCGACGATCACCGGGGCGGTAATCACTTCGGAGGACACCTCG
>Ga0209674_100401_pt1 | contig 21787 bp, 22 predicted proteins | sample AraplaCvi_mMS_r2_FD_184279 | JGI IMG/M metagenome (GOLD analysis project Ga0209674, IMG submission 184279) | Arabidopsis root microbial communities from North Carolina, USA - plate scrape CL_Cvi_mMS_r2 (SPAdes) (version 2) | ecosystem: Host-associated > Plants > Roots > Endosphere | place: USA... | reverse complement strand
TAGCGATCGCCACGACGGTCTACAACACACAGCCATTCATGCTGGTCTGCCTGGGCGCGTTCTTTCTCGGCGAGCGAGTGACGCTCGCCAAATTGCTCTGGCTCGGTGTGGCCTTCGGCGGGCTGGTGCTGATCGTCCAGGTAGGTGCGACCACCGCGTCACTGGGCGCCGGGTACACCATCGGCATCCTCATGGCGTTGGGGGCGGCCGCGCTGTGGGCGCTCGCCGCCCTCGTCACCAAACAGCTCGCCGGCACGCCACCGCATCTGATCGCGCTGATCCACGTCAGCGTGGGCGCGGTCATGCTGGCGCCGTTCGCCAGTTGGGCGCACCCGCCCGTACAAGCTGCAACCTGGAGCATTCTGGTGATCATCGGCGTCGTGCACACGGGAGTGGTCTACATCCTGATGTACGACGCGATCCACCGGCTGCCCACTTACATCCAGGGCTCGCTTTCCTTCATCTATCCGGTCGTCGCCATCGCCGTGGATGTGGTGGCATTCGGCCGGCGGCTGGAGATGATGCAGGTAGTCGGCGCGGTGGCGATTCTGGTCGCGGTGATGGGCATGAATGGCTTCGGGGCGCTTCGATCGAAAAGGCTTCAGGCGCACGCGGCCTCGACTACCTGAGCCTTCTTGGATTCTGCGCCTTGATTCCGCGATTCATCGAGAGAGATCGGCATGGAAAAAATCTATCGCGTCTATCAAGTGGATGCTTTCACCCGCACGCGCTTCACGGGAAATCCAGCCGGCGTCGTTCCCGACGCCGATGGTCTCAGCGAAGCGCAGATGCAGGCGATCGCTCGTGAGCTGCACAACTCCGAGACGGCGTTCATCCTTCGGCCCGAGGCGGACGATCACGACGTCCGTGTCCGCTTCTTCACCCCGACGACCGAGGTGCCTGTCTGCGGCCACGCCACGATAGCCGCTCATTACGTGCGCGCCATCGAGCGCCGCGCGCCGCGCGGCAGCGTGCGTCAGCTGACGGGAGCCGGTGTGCTGCAGGTCGACATCGAACCCACCGAGGGCGACGACTTCCGCATCTGGATGCACCAGCGCCCGCCAACCTTCGGTCCCGTGCTGACCAGTGCCGCGCGCCATGCGCTGGTCGCGGCCTTGGCCATCGACGAACAAGACCTGGGCCAGGGGCCGATCGAAATCGTCTCCACCGGGCATTCCAAGGTCATGGTTCCGCTTCGCAGCCGCACGGTACTCGACCGGCTCGAGCCCGATCCTTCCGCGCTGGCTGCGCTGAGCCGGGACATCGGCTGCAACGGCTACCACCTGTTCACGCTGGCCGATCCGGCGCCGGGAGTCCTGGCGCACGCCCGGATGTTCGCTCCCGCGATCGGCATTCCGGAAGATCCGGTGACAGGGAACGGAAACGGTCCGCTCGGCGCCTATCTCGTACGCCACCGCCTGGTGTCGCTGGTGAGTGGGCAGGGTGTGTTTTCCTGCGCGATGAGGCAAGGCGAAGCGATGGGGCGCGCCGGCGAAGTCAAGGTCGAGGTAACCATCGACCCGGACGCCATGATGCCAAGCGCCGTGCGCATCGGCGGCGAAGCGGTCGTCGTCTTTCGCACTGAGCTCAGGCTCTGAATCAACGGCATGGTGGTTGCCTTGGCGCTTGATTCATTGCTTGCGTATTTCGGCGAACGCGATCACTTGAGCCGCGTCAAATAAGCCTTGAATGCGGTTGCCCATGTCTGGCCGCCGTCCCGGGAATAGGAAATCTCGAAGCGATGCGAATTGGCCGTGATGTCGGACCAGACGCCGCGAACCAGAACCGTGCGACCCTTATAAACGGTCGTGCCGAAGAACTCGCCGCGACCGTCTTTGAAGCTTCCGATGGTCGGGGCCTCGATCTCTCCCGAATCGCTGTCGATGTAAGTCTGGCTCCATTGCCCGGCCTTGGAGTTATAGACGAAAAGCGTCGCGCCTTCCCAATGTCCATTCGGGCCGTCGGCCTCGATTTCCTCAAGCCACGCGCGGCCATTCCAAACCGGCCGCGCTGTCTTCGTGCCGTCCATGACCACCGTGTGGGTTCCGCCATCGAACGGGTCCAGCACTTGCGTGGCATGTGTATGCCAGACCCCGCGAGCGAAGTCGAAATCATGAGAGCCGCCCTTGGGCGCCTCGGCTCTTGCATTCAAAGACAAGCATGCAAGAACACCGGCAATCATGACTCCACGTAACAGCAGTTTCCACGTCATCGCGCTCTCCGCATAACCAAGTCCAGGATGAGACTTTAGGGAAAACCCGCGGCGCTAGAGGGGCCAGTCGGAGAAATTTGCGGTGGTCCACTTCGCCGGATGCGAAGCGAGGAGGCTTCGATCCAAAGTGCCGACTTTCACGCTCAAGTGGCCTGCACGTTTTCCCGGAAAGTGGCGCCTATAACCCTGGACGTAGTTGAAATAATGCGATCCACAGTCGATTCCTTTCTTCGGTGGACCTTATGATCAAGCGGGCAAGAACCTGGACAATCTCGGTGTTATCGGCGGCGATTCTGCTCGCGGCGGCTGGGCCGATAAACGCGGCGGAACGGGATGGCCAGCATGATTTCGACTTCCATTTCGGTACGTGGAAGACCCACATATCGCGGCTCGTGCATCCGCTGACCGGCTCGACAACCTGGACCGCGTACGACGGTGTATCGATCGTCCGCAAGGTCTGGAACGGTCGCGCCAGTCTGTTCGAACTCGAGGTGGATGGTCCGGCCGGCCATATCGAAGGCGTTGGACTTCGCCTGTACAACCCGACGTCGCATCAGTGGAATCTGAACTGGACAAACAGCAGTGTCGGCATGCTGGACGCCGCCATGATCGGCGAGTTCAAGGACGGACGCGGCGATTTCTATGGTCCGGATACTTTCGATGGACGGCGTATCCTGGTGCGAAACGGCTTCTCCGACATCAAGCCGAACTCGTCCCGCTTCGAGCAAGCGTTCTCCGTCGATGGCGGCAAAACCTGGGAGACGAACTGGATCATGACGTTCACCCGTTAGGGAAGAAAGCACGGGCTCCGTCATCTCCGGCGACGGAGCTGCCTGCCGCATTTCGCGACTAGAGCGCCCGCCGCAACGCCTTCAGGCCCTGCTCGATATCCTCGAGGTCGACAGCCCCGTAGCCGAAAACCAGGCCTTCCGATGTTGGCGCACCGAAAAAATAGCGCTCGAACGAATGCAAATGCACGTTCGACTCCAACAATCGGGCGGTGACGCGTTCGAGGCGCTTGGGCAGCGTCGAGAACGCCGCCACATGCATGCCGTAATGCGACTCGATCGGCGACAGTTCTCCCGAGAAGTCCGATCGGAGTATCTCCCCTAGGAGATCTCGTCGCTTCCTGTATATGTCGCGGAGCTTGCGCACGTGCCGCGCCAGATGCCCATCCGCGATGAAACGGGCCACCGCCATTTGCGTCAAAGTCGGGCAATGCCAATCGAGACAGTTCTTCGCCGTAATCAGCGCCGGCATGGCCCACTGGGGTGCCACTACGAATCCCAGCCGCAACGCGGGGAACATGCACTTGGAGAAGGTACCGACGTAGAACACGTCCTCCGCGGTCGCCGTGGATCGCAGCGCCTGCAGTGGCGTGCCGTCGTACCGGAATTCTCCGTCGTAATCGTCCTCGACGATGACTGCTCCATGCTTGCGGGCAAAGTCGAGCAGTGCCGCCCGCCGCTGCGCGGACATGGATACGCCGAACGGAAACTGGTGTGAAGGACAGACGCAGACGATGTGTACAGGGGTTGGCAGGGCATCGACCACCAGTCCTTGCGCGTCGACCGGTACCGGCACAATTTTGGCGCCGGCAGCGAGAAAGGCGGCGCGCATCGGCGGGTAGCCTGGATCTTCGATGGCGACCGTCGTAACCCCGGGGGTTACCAGTACACGGGCGAGAATATCGAAAGCCTGCTGTGCACCGGCGGTAACCAGCACATCGTCGGGCTCGCACACGAGCGCGCGCGAGATGGCGATGTGCGTCGCGATCGCCGCCCTCAGAGGGAAATGCCCTTGATTGCCCTGCGGACTCTTGAACGCAGGCGGCTTTAATTCCATGCGCCGGAGCTGCTTGGCGCTGACCCGACGAAATATGTCGAAGGGGAATAATCGCGGATCGACCAATGCGGGCCGAAAATCCAGGGATGCGGCTGCCTTTGATGCTTTTGCACGCTGACTGTCGTGCCAGAAGTTAAGCGTGCGGGCAAGCTCCGGCCGCGACCATAGTGAATTCAGACGTGGATCGGGCGTCTGCTGTGTCGGCAGGCGTTCGCGCGGCGGCCGACTTCGCTTCGGCGCCACATAGGTTCCCGATCCTTGCCGGGACTGTATCAATCCCTCGATCGCCAGCTTCGCATAAGCCCGGGCAACCGTGTTTCTCGATACACCGAAAAAGACAGCCGACTGACGCTCCCCCGGGAGTCTGGACTCGGGAACCAACCGGCCATCAAGAATGGCGGCGCGCAATTGCGCGTAGACGGATTCCGCGGATCGGCGGCTTCCTCTAGGCGGGGGGTCAAAAGCAATTTCGAACAGACTACTCATACCCGCCACATCACTCGCCACAACTTTCTTCCTCCGAAGTGGCTCCATAGCGCGAGGCCGCGAAGAGGAACATCTTACCGACCTGAAATCCTGGCTGCTCGGTTGCCAGGGCAGGGCTACCATGACCCCGGCCCGGGAAAGGCCCAACCGATATTTCGAGCCATCCGGGTCCGAACGCTTCGATTACTTGCTCGTGGCGTCGACAGGAATCCGAGAGCTGGAGCCTCGCCGGGGCCGGCGAACGGCTCTCACCTTTCCGCCGCCGCCGTCTCCGCAGAAGAACTGATCGCCGCCGTCGGATTCGAGCCCCGACACGCCGACTCCAGGTGGCATCTCGAGTTTCTCAAGGACCGCTCCCGTCAGCGGATCGATATGCCGCAGCTCGCTCACGTCATTTTCCCAGACGCCATGCCACAGCTCTCCGTCGACCCAGGTAACCCCGGTGACGAAGCGGTTGCTTTCGATGGAGCGAAGAACCGCTCCTGTTTCGGGATCGATTTGATGGATCTTCCGTCCACGATGCTGCCCCACCCAGAGTGTTCCTTCGGCCCATGCGAGCCCCGAGTCGCCGCCGCCACCGGGCGCAGGGATCGTGGCGAGCACGCGGCCGGTCTCCGGATCGATCTTCTGGATGCGATCCTCGGCTATCTGAAACAGGTGCTGGCCATCGAAGGCCGTCCCAGCATGCGCGGCCACATCGATAGAGCGCAGCGTCTTGCCGCTGGCCGGGTCGAAGGCCTTCAGCGCGTCGCCGGCGGCAAACCAGACTTGCTGGCCGTCATAGGTGACTCCACCGACGTTTTTGACACCCGGGAAAGGCCCATATTCGCGGAGAATCTTGGCTGCTGATCGTTTCATGTTTCCATCCTACTCACCAGGGAATGGCGTGGGGAGTAACAAGGTCGTCGTGAATCCCAGCACGGGCGGAGTCATCCAGCGGCGAGCCCGCGCGTGACCCAACGACTGTACCTTGCCTGCCTCCGCCAGTGCGTCGAGTGCGCGCTGCACGGTACGCTGGCTGGTTCCAAGCGCCAGTGCCAGAGCCGAACTCGACCACCACTCGCCATCGGCCAGAAAGGCCAGCACCGCCGCGTGCTTCTCTTCGACGGGCCGCATCAATACCGCGACCTCGCGTGCACGGTGCGGCACCAGCGCGAACCCATGCTTGGTCGCGCTCACATCGGCCAGCGGGCTCAGCATGGCGCGTAGCCGCCCGACTTCGACGCGCAACCGCGCGCGATGCGATTCGTCGGCGCGCTTCGCCCGGAACGCCCGTGCGACCAGCGTATCCCTCGATACGTCGCCGGGCCACGCTTCGCCCAGCATGCGCGCAAGCGCGAACAATACCGGGCGTCGCGCCAGCGGGATCACCGTGCCTGCGTCGCGCACGACATGACGGCACGCGTCCACGACAAGCGCCTTCGATGCCAATAACGCCTCGACTTCCTCGAGCAGCAGGAGCCGCTCCTTGCCACGGACCATCAGGCGAGCAGAAGGCGTGTTCAGGACCAGCGATGCGCTTTCGACCTCCGACGTCAGTGCAGGGATCCCGGCTTGGCGCGCGGCGCGCCCGGCATTGGCGAGCGCATCGCGCGCCTCCTTCGTCCGCAGGCGGCGCATCGCGATTCCCGCCACGAGCAGTTCGCGGGCTGCCTGCAACGCGGGTGGGAGATGCGGGGGATCGCGCTCGGCGAGCCTGTGCTCGGCCTCGTCGAGGTGCCCGATCAAGAGCAGGTGTCGGACTTCGAGGTAGCGCGCATGCGCGGCGTTCACGCTATCGCCATGCGCTTCCAGCGTCGCCCGCGCGGCGTCGAGCGCCTTCGCCGGCCAGCCCAGGTCGCGCGAGACCAGCGCGATCTCCGCCTCGGCGACGATACAACGCGCGCGGGCCATGGCCTCTTTCGAGCCGAAGGCGCGCGCTGCGCTGCGCATGAGCGCCTTCGCCCGAACCAGATCGCCGAGCTGCGCCATCGCGATGCCTCGAAGCGCCAGCGCAGGTGCGTCGTTGCGCAAGGCAACCCGGTTCAATGCGCCGAACGGATCACCGGCCGCCAGCGCGCGCGCCGCAGCTGTGATCAGCGAGTCCATCGGCGTGGGCCCGTCTCAGCGAGTCCTGTTGAATCCCGCCACATTTGTCACTCTCGCCGTTGGATATCCAGTCCTAATCTATCTCACGACCATCAACCAATGCGCACCCTGTCGAAAGACGGTGCGAACGGCACGAGATAAAGGAGAAGACCGATGACGACGCACATGACCGGGACTAGAGAGGCATGGCTGGCGGCGCGGCTCGACCTGCTGGAGGCGGAGAAAGCGCTGACGCGGCAAAGCGACGAGCTGGCGCGGCGGCGGCAGGAGCTGCCGTGGGTGAGGATCGACAAGGATTATCGATTCGAGACGACCGAAGGCGGCGCCTCGCTGGCCGACCTCTTCCAGGGGCGCTCGCAGCTCCTCATCTACCACTTCATGTTCGGGCCCGACTACAAGGCAGGCTGTCCGTCCTGCTCGGCCATCGCCGACGGGTTCGACGGTTCAGTCGTTCATCTGGCGAACCATGACGTCACGCTGATGGCGGTGTCGCGGGCGCCGTTGGCGATGCTGCAAGCTTACGAGCAGCGGATGGGATGGACGTTTCCCTGGGCGTCCTCGCTGGGCAGCGATTTCAACTTCGACTTCCATGCTTCGTTCACCGGAGAGCAACAGCGCATTGGAGCCATCGAATACAACTATCGGCGCGAGCCGGCATGGGCGGAAAGCGGGATCGGCGACTCGCTGACGAAACGTGGCGAAGGCCCCGTCGCCGAGATTGCGGCCACCACCGGAACCGATGTGGCGGCGTACACGCGTGAGCGGCCGGGCCTGAGTGCGTTCGTGCTCGAAGACGGCGTGGTCTATCACACCTATTCCACTTATTCGCGCGGAGTGGACGGCCTCTGGGGCATGTACCAGTGGCTCGACCGCGCGCCGCGGGGGCGCAACGAGTCGGGCACCTGGTTCCGTCGCCACGACGAATACAACAAGGGCTGAGCGAAATCGCCGCGGCACAACCGAGGATATGGAGACGGCACGACCGATGGCTTCCGAGCGCGCTTCCCATCCGATGTTTCTTGGTGTCTCGGCGCTGATCTTTGCCGTCAGCGTGGCGGTGACGATCGCCTGGTGCACGTCCATGTCGGCGATGGGCGGGATGCCGATGCCCGGCGGCTGGACGATGTCGATGGCGTGGATGCGGATGTGCGGACAGACGTGGCCTGGCGTGGCGTCATCATTCCTCGGCATGTGGGTGGTGATGATGGTGGCGATGATGCTGCCGTCCCTGCTGCCCATGCTGTGGCGCTATCGCCAGGCTGTCGGCAAGACAGGCGCAACGCGACTGGCTGGTCTCACCGTACTCGTGGGCGCGGGCTACTTCTTCGTCTGGACCTTGTTCGGTGCGGCCGCCTTTGCGCTGGGTGCCGCACTGGTGGCGCTCGAGATGCAGCTGCCGGCGCTGGCGCGCGCCGTTCCCATCGCGATCGGTGCGGTCGTCCTGATCGCCGGCGCGCTCCAGTTCACGGCGTGGAAGGCACATCACCTTGCCTGTTGCCGGGAGGCGCCGAGGGGTAGCCGAACGTTGCCGGCGGATGCCGGCACGGCGTGGCGACACGGTATTCGCCTAGGCCTCCACTGCGGCTACTGCTGCGTCGGCCTGACGGCGGTTTTTCTGGTCATCGGGGTCATGGACCTGCGTGTGATGGCCGCCGTGACGGCAGCCATCACCGTCGAACGTCTTGCACCGGCCAGTGGGCGCGTCGCGCGAGCCATCGGGGCGATCGTCGTTCTTGCCGGGTTGGCTCTGATCGTATCGGCAGCCGCCGCGCTCGGATGATGCCTCCGCATCGTGCACTGGAGCTCCACCCACCCTGCGCCTGAAACTCGGCGACACATGGAATGGAGTAGTCATGGCGCATGCAATGAACGCACGAATTACCGCGCGAGCAGAGCCCACGTCCAATGGATCGCGATCGCGATTTGCACCACGAAGAAGAAGAAACGAACGTTGACCGCGAGTACGCTCAATGAAGCGAGATGAATGACCGATTGGGTGACGCGGGCAAGCAGAAGCCATGGGGCCAGCGCGTCGGTGACTCCGGTACGGCTCGTGGCGATCGCGACGAGAAGAAGGCCACCCATGATGGGGAGGCTCTCGATGCAGTTCGCGTGCGCGCGCGCCAGCCGCTGCAGAAACAGGGACTGGTTCGCGTTATCAGGCCTGAATTCATTGGACCTGGCGCGCCCGGAGAGGACCAGGTAAGAGCGGATGGCCTCCATGAGCACGAGCAGGAAGAGTGCCCATGCGATGAAGAGCGTCAATACCCAGGCCGATGTGCCCATCGATCTATTCCCCTGCGTGCTCGATCATTATGAAGACGCCACTGAATACGCTGGTGTCGCGCTCGATCTTTAGTCGAATTTCATCCCTGGATTCATCGATAGGGGAGAGAACCATGCGATGCCATGGCGCTCGATCAGAATCCTTGCTTGCTGCTCCCAGAGGTAATGGCAGCTTCCCCTCCCGACGCGCCCCATCTTCAGCGCCAATTGCTGTGCTTCGGCGGCGGCCTCTTTGACCTTCGGTGCTGTCGATGGATCATTTTCGATAGGGTCACGCAGCACACTCCCCGGCGCCGATTGTTGAGTCGCCAGGAGTATGCGCTGCTCGAGGAGTTGGGCCATCGCCGGCATGAGAGGAGAGCCCTCGCTGAGTTGATCGGGCGGCCTGCAGCCCTATGCCCCAATCATAGGCGGAAAGTGCTTATGATCCTGGGATCAGTCCACGGCATTGACTCCACTATCCGCAAAAATGGGTAGCACCCCTACTCAGGGAGGCGACAATGAAGATCGGTGTATTGGGTTCGGGAATTGTGGCGCAGACGCTGGCCGCCGGTCTGCGCAAGCACGGCCACGAAGTGGCAGTGGGTACCCGCGACCCCGCCAAGCTGTCCTCGTGGGCAGCCGATCAGCCTGGAATCGCGGTGAAGAGCTTTGACGAAGCGGCTGCTTTTGGAGAAGTGATCGTTCTGGCCGTCAAAGGCAGCGCGGCGGAGCAAGTCGTCAGCCTCGTCGGCACCGCCAATCTGGCGGGCAAGGTGGTCGTGGATACATGTAATCCGATTGCGGACTTGCCGCCCGAGCACGGAGTGCTGCGCTACTTCACCACGCTGGAGGATTCGTTGATGGAACGCTTGCAGCGCCATGCCCCGCAAGCCCGTTTCGTCAAGGCATTCAGCTCGGTTGGGAATGCGCGCATGGTGAACCCCGTATTCAAAGATGGGCGTCCCAGCATGTTCATCTGCGGCAACGACGACGCGGCCAAGACCAGCGTACGTGCGCTGCTGGATCAACTTGGCTGGGATACGGAGGACATGGGCCGTGTCGAGGCGGCGCGTGCGATCGAACCGCTGTGCATGCTCTGGTGCATCCCTGGCCTCTTGCGCAACGAGTGGACGCACGCATTCAAAGTGCTGCACTGAGGCCTTCAGTGCGCCACGGACCAGCGACTGTTTGACTCAAAAGCGAATGGCTGATCGAAGCCGGAGGGATGTCGTCGACACTGACGGCATCCATCGAAATGCCTGGAATTTCCTGCTTGCCTGCGATCGGCCACGGCGCCAATCGCGTACCGGTCGCGACTGGCTTCAGGCTTTTGTTGCGGGGGAATTTCCATCCGTCGCGTCTTCAGGGTGCTTCCGGTGAGCCTGGAAAATCCAGTGTCTTGCCACCAGGAATCCTGCGACAGCGGTCAAGGCATCGACGAGCGGCTTGATAATCCAGGCGAGATGAAGCCCGCCAACCGACTCGAGTGCCCAGATCACTATCGTGTTCGCCAGTGTCAGGGGAATCCACGTCGCCACGAAGCGAGCGAGATGGGTGGGCCGGAGCCTGGACTTGAAGGTAACCGTGCCGTTCGCGGTAAACCCGAGCACCGCAGCGAAGACTCTCGCGATCACGTTTGCCGGAGCCACCGGCATGCCCCAAGCGGTCAGCATGACAAAGCACAGCCAGTCGATGACAAGTTGAGTGATCCCGACGACGAAGTAGAAGGCCAGCTGCCTTCCGATACCGTGGCTCTTCAGCTTGCTGGTCCAGAAGGTCCGCAAGTAGCGCCTTATGGGCGAGCGGCCGTCAGTCGGCATCGGATCGGTACACCTTGCGAATGACATAGGGAGGGCGCGATTTCGATTCGATATAAGTTCGCCCGACGTACTCGCCGACCACGCCGAGACCCAGCAACTGGATGCCGGACAGAAAGGCGATGAGAGATACCACCGAAGCGAAACCGGGCAGGTCGATCCCGAACACCAGGGTGCGTATGACGATAAATGCGCCGTAGAGAATCGCCGCTATCGCCACGCCGCCGCCCACATAGGTCACCAGACGTAGGGGTGCCGTGGAGAACGAGGTGACGCCCTCGACCGCCAGACTCACCAGCCGGAAGCCGTTGAATTTGGTCTGTCCTGCTGCGCGCGCGGGACGCACGTATTCCATTTCCTCGGTACGAAATCCGGCCCAGGCGAACAGTCCCTTCATGAAGCGCCGGTTCTCGGGAAGGTCGTTGATGGCATTCACGACCGCCCGGTCCATCAATCGGAAGTCGCCCACATTCTCCGGGATGTGAATGTCCGAGATCATGTTGAAGGTGCGATAGAACAGCATGGCCGAGACTCGCTTGCCCCACGAGTCCGAGATTCTGTTCGAGCGCTTTGCAACCACCACTTCGGCGCCGTTCTCCCAGCGGGCGATCATTTCCAGCAGCAATTCCGGCGGATCCTGCAAGTCGGCGTCAAGCGGAATCACCGCATCGCCTGAGGCTGCGCGCAAGCCGGCGCTCAGGGCGGCCTCTTTGCCGAAGCGTCGCGATAAATCCACGACGACCATGCGAAACGTCGTTGGCCGATAGCTGGTGGCCTTCCGCAGGGAATGGTCCCCGCTGCCGTCGTTTACAAGAACGAGCTCCCATTCGTAGGGCGTGCCGGCGAAGGTCTGCTCCAGCCGCTGAAACGTGAGATCGAGAGTATCTTCCTCGTTATAAGCGGGCATGACGACGGAGATCAGCGATGGTCGTACGGAACTCTCGGCGGCGGTCAAAAGTTTGTCCCCACAAGGCTTGTTGAAATGTTGCTCGCGCCGTGCGTGCGGCGCGGACTCCGATCTGGGCATGATGATGCATAGGGGCTTCGAGCGGCGTTTGCCGGGCTTTCCGACCCGATAGGTAGCTCGAGGCTGGTCAGTGCGCCCTGGAGAAATCTACTCCACGCATCGATGGCCCGTGTTCACGGTTGTTCTTCAATCCCTTTTCCGTCGATACATTCGGGCGACCCCCCGGGAGCCAGCAGCCGAACCACAGCGGTGTCGTCGAGGACGTAAAGGCGGTAGTGGGCGGTGATGATATCGGCTGGCATCAGGCAGGTGCGTGCGTGCAAAGACGGCAGGAGCGATGGGGCGGCTGCATCGTGTGCCTGCAGATTGGTCATGCCCGAGATGTAGAACGCAAGAAAATCCGGCGCCTGGAAACTATGGTCGGAAGTGAGGTATTGCGGCACCAGATCGCGAATCAGCGGCAGCTGTTCGATCACGTGCGCCGTGACCGGCGAGTAACCCGCCGTACCGTCCAGCACAAAGGCATGAACCCCGCGGCTGACTTTCAGCTGGGCAAGATCGTCGGCCAATCTGCCGGCGATGTGGCCTTCGTAATCCTTCTGGGCAGTCGCCGCATTGCCGTAAGCGCTCGCGAGAATGCACATCCCCAGGGATAACATGCAGGCCGCTGCAACCGCCCATTTGCGTGAGCCATGCCATTGCCGCAACGCCGCCTGCATCACGACCAGCGCTCCGGCCAGCAGGGCACCGAGCCCCATCAATACGCGCGGCCCGATTTCGGGCTCGTGCAGCAGCAACATCGGGCCGAGCGCCGCGACCAGCGCGGCCAGCGGGACGAGCAGGGCTGCAAGGCCAAGCAGTACCGTGACCCGTGCCGGCTGCGCGGCGCGGAAGGCGAGCGCATAGCGTATGCCGACCACGACCGGAAACAGGGCGAGTACGGTCAGCAAGGGACCGAAATACATCCACCAATGCCCGTTGAAACTGGCTCCGACGTATCCGTAGAAATCGACGAAATTGGTCAGCAACAGCGGCAACTCGCGCCATCCGTGAATTCTCTCCGATGCGTGCTTCACCCAGCCGCTGACATGAATGCCGACGAGCAAGTAGTAAAGCAGCATGGCCATACCGAACTGCATGAAACGCCCGATGAATTTCCTCGTCAGCTGGGATGGCTGCTCCCGTTGAAGCTGCAGGCAGACCCATTCGACCAGCACGAACACCAGGTAGGCATTGATTGCAGGCTGATAGAAGCAAAGACTTCCCCAGAGAGCCAGCACGCCGAGCCACCAGGCACGCCGGTCACCACTTAGCTGAAGCATCGGGAGCACGGCAAGGAGCATGGCAAGGCTCATGCTCAGCGCATCGAATTTGAAGGAAAGGTTCTCCAGATAAAACGGTTGCGCTCCCAGCGGAAATGCCGCGAGCGCCGCCATCCACGACGAGCCGATCGAATATCTGCGCGCCATCAGCACACCGACCCAGGCCAACAGGGCGATGGCGCCGATCTGGGGCAGCGGCGAAATATCGACCATCGCATGGTCGTAGCCCTGCAGCATGCGCATGACCAGAGTGGTCAGCGGCCGTCCATTGGAGTCCCAGCCAGCACGACCGACCAGCGCCCGCTTCAGATCGTCGTTGTAGTAGCGGTCTGCGCGCAAAATCGGGTAGAGGATCAGCGAATACAACACCAGCAAGATGCCGAACACATCACGGTCGCGCGTATCGCGCACCACTTCTGCACGGCTGGGCTTTTCTTGAGATGTTGAAAAATTCACCCGCAAGCTCCTCGGGTCAAATGGTTGGTGGCTGAGCGTGGCGACGCCAGCTGCATGTGTGCGCTGCTCTACGGTGCGACCGGCGTTTCGCTAATAATGTTGTCCTGGATGCTAGAGGAAAAGCACTCAGGACTGGCGTCGCGCTGGCAGGAATTGTCGGTGCGTTGCCCTTCCATCTGGCGTTGGGACTCGTCTACCTGGCCTCGGCTGGCTGGTTGCAGATGGCAGGAAGCCGGGTCACCACCATCACTGCCGCAAATGCTCAGCTTTCACCGACAGAGTTACGTCAGGCCGCGCTGCATGGCGAGTTCGCCATTCGGCGCCGTCCCAATATGGACAAAGCCCAACCGTGCAAGAATTCTCTGCGCGGCCTGGCGCTCCAGCTTGCGGTTCTCGATGGTGGCGACCAGGCGGTGCGGCGCGCCAGGTTCACGTGCGAGCGCCGTGAAGCCCTCGATCATTCGTTCCATCAAGCGAACATTCAAGCCGACCACGCGGCTGTCCGCACGGATGAATATGCGGACAAAGCCGTAAGATCGTTCATGCTCGTCCATGTTGACGGCGACCGTGCAGACACCGGCGATGCGACCGCTGTCTCCTTCCTGAAGAACACACGCGACCTCCCACGAGCGGCGCCACGCTTCGTCCGCACTCGTCAGCGCGCCTTCCTGCAACCAGAACGCCACGAGCTGTTGCCGCAACGCCGCCGTAACGCTGCCGAATACCCATCGAACCTGAAGAACTTGAAGTGCGTCGGTCGTTGGAGCGCTCGTTTTCGTCATGGGGACCCCTGTCCAAAGCATGTGCTCATGGTATCGACAAGTGAGCAGCCAGACATGTCGCGTCCATCTGAGTGCCCTCATGGCGCTTTGCGGCGAGAAGGGCGGCGCGTTGTCCGTTGACCAGGAGGTTGGCAAGGGCCTTGATTCCGGGGGGCGGTCAAGATCCGAAAAACTGTGCTCCTTGATCCTTTGACCAGGAGCACAGATCTTCATGGCACCGGAGATCGGCAACGCCTGATCCGGCGCAAGCGGGTCAGGGCGATACGCTGAAGCTGACGGGGCCGCTCATGACGCTGTAGCCATCGTTGTAGAGATACCAGGCGGTGTAGCTGCCCGGCGTAAGGGCGGACGTGTTGAAAGCCACATTGCCGTTGGCGGTGGGAACGTATTGCCAGGTGATCGAGGCGCTGGATCCGGGCGTCTTCCCTGGAGCATAGATGCCTACCCAGTTGGTCGCGCTCTGCATGGCGCCTGTGGTCGCGTAGTCGAGCACTACATTGGCACCTTGCGGCACCACCGATGTGACCGTTGACAGTGTGGGTACCGACGGCGGCGGTGTAGCGGGCGAGAATGCATCGTTGATCGGCGCGGCGTAGGCGTCGTTGGCGGTTAGCGAGGCCAGGCCCAAGGCCTGCTCGATGGTACGGCCCACATTGAAGTGGTTGTAGCTGATGGAGCTGCCGTAACCCGACCGCACCGCATCTTGCGAGTCCACCAGCATGGTTGCGATGTGATTGCCGGAACTGTTGGACTTGTCCGCCGACTCATCCCAGGTCAGGATCAGCAACGAATGCTGGCCGGTCCATGCGGGCGAGTCGAGGATCGGCTGCAAGGTCTGCTTCAGCCAGCCATCCTGCACCTTCAGGCTCGCCGATGAGCCATTTCCCGAAGCTTCGCCGTCGTAGTAGTCGTCGGCGGCCAGCCATGCGAAGTTTGGCGTACTCGCGGCCGTTTGAAGATCGCTATTGAGCTGGCTCAGGTCCACCAGATGCGCCTGGCAGCGTGCGAGGTCGGTGCTGATGTTGGTGAAGTTGATGAAGGGCGCGTCATCCGGCGCGTAATACGAATCGTAGTTCTTGTTCGTATTGCACGGCGTGCCCATGCCCTGCTCATAGGCCTTCCAGGTTTTGCCGATGGCTTCGAGGCGATCGCCGAGGTGTGCGGAGGCGACGTGGATGTTCGGGTAGTAGATCGCGCCCTGGACGAAATTGTCGCCACCGGCGATAGCCAGGTAGTTTTCGTCACTGGGGTGGTAAGTCCCGCTTGAGTTCATCAACAACGTGCCGCGATTGGCCAGGCTGTTGATGAAGGGTGCGTCGGTGGTGTCGCCGATGACCTGGTTGTAGGTGGTGTTTTCCATCATGACCACGAAGACATGATCGTACGCGGGCACTTTCGATGCCGGGATGGCCAACGCCGGGGCGGGCACCGGCGTGGAGAGTGTCAGAGATACGTTGTCGGCATAGCCGATGTTGTAGGAGGCGCCGGTATCCACGAAGCGCAGCAGAACGGCGATCGAGCGCGTGCCGACGGGCACCGGGTTGCTGATCGCGCGCGCAAGAAAGGCGTTGCTGTAGCTGCGGTCGGCCGCCGTCACCGTGGGCAAGATCGCCGATGAACCCAGGGGATTGCCCTTGGCATCGAGGAAGGTCACGCCGAGTTCGGTATGCGCACTGTAAGTGCCGTAGCCACCCAGCCAGCCGGAAAGCGTGTAGGTCGTCGTACCGCTATCGATGGCGGCACTGGCTGCCGACACGTCCACGCGTTGCTGTAGCGCCGAGTCGCCATAGGGGCCGTCAGCGATAAAGGCCTTGCCGCGCGCCGGCGTGCTTGGGGTGGAGAAACTGGTGATGGAATAGCACACGACGCTCGGGTTGCCTTGCAGCACGGTCCAGCCCGGCACCGTAGTCACGGCGTTCCAATCCGGTGAACACGCGGCGGCTTCGCCATCTCCGCCGACGATCAGATTCGCGCTGGTGTAGGTGGCAGCCAGCGCGGAGCCAGCTGGAACTGTCGCAACGATCAGCAGGGCGGCAGCGAGCGCCGCTCTATACGTCCTTTTCATGGATGCGTGGCCTGTCAACGCCCATCATTGGGCCGCGCCATGTTCCACCTGACAGATGACAGCCATGGGCATCAAGTGTTACTTCGTTGTCCTCGCCGGCGAGGCGGCATGGATACAAGGGCAGGTCGATCCGAGCAAAGGATGAGGTAATCGTCCTGAGCGATCCGAGAGTGTCATTTTCGCCGTTAGCTGTGATCTGTTCGCTGGTCACAGTTAGCACGCGTTCTGATGATCAAGGCGACCGAGGATGTAGATGAGTAGAGCCCACGAGCCCGCGTGTGCACCGTGAACCCGAGGTTTCTCGCTGCGTGGATGATCGCTTCATTTTTTTCCGATGTGAACGCGTCGCCATACGCCGGGAGTAACGCCAGTAGAAGCGCGAAACACTCGTGTAAAGTGGCTTTGGTCCGCGAAACCACATGCGAGTGCAATGTCGAGCAAAGACATGGAGTCGCGTTCAAGCAAGTACTTGGCATTTTCGACCCGTCGTTTCAGCAAATACCGATGGGGTGGCATGCCTACCGATTGCTGGAAGGCTCGCGCAAAATGACGGGCCGACAGCCCGCACTCCAGCGCCAAACGGCTCATGGAAATATCACCGTCGATTGACGCATCTAAGAGCTCCAGTGCTTTGCGCTCCTGCCACCCAGCCAGACCTCCGCGCCTGGGCTCTGACCGATCGAACGCACCGCCGTAGCGCTGTGCAATGTGTGCAGTAATGGCAAGCGCCATATGACTGACAATGAGTGTACTGGTCTCCTGCGGCCTCGCCAGCACTGGCCGAAGAGATAGGAACATGTTCCTCAGCACGGAATCGCGTAGGGTTTGACTTGGCGTCAACTGCAACTCATCAATCGAAGGGGAATGCATCTCCTCAACGACCGCATTGATAGCGTGAAGCGGGAGGTGGATATGCATGATATGGAATGGATCTCGTATGACAGCAACGGGATCCCGTCGAAGGTCATGGACCTGAATTAGCCCGGCACCCCGATCTATGCCTTCGAGATGATGTCCCTCGGAGAAATATTCCACGCGAGGGCATTCGATCATCCGCAATTGGACGAGAAATGCGTCGTCTCGAGGAATGGAAGTCGTCAGTCCGAGTTCCGCGGGACCCATCACCTCGGTGAGAGTCATCGCCGCCTTGTGGAAAGCCCTAAGCACGAGCCTTGGCGCGTCGGGTAGACGGAACTCTTGCATGGATCCTCCGTAGCGTAGGTCAGGACCGATGGCAGCCTCGGTCCCGAGTTAGCTGACCAGAATCATAAGCCGCGCAGCTAGAGGGTCAATCCCGCCGCCTAAATGCGTGGCGCAAATGATCCAACGGTGTCCGAAACCTGACATACGGCGGCCGCGGGCCGGCGGAAACTTTGAGCTCCCGCGGAGCGCTCAGGTTTTGACCATGATCAATAGCCGACCCGGCGAGCCAGAAAGGACATCCAGCTATGTCCATCCGGAATTCAGCTCTGTGGCAACGCGCGAGCTTGCGGAGGCGTTGAACGCCTTGCTGGCTGATTACTTTGCACTGTTTGTGAAGACAAAGGGTTTCCACTGGCATGTGCCGGGGCCGAACTTCCTAGAGCACCACGCCTTGTTCGATGGGCACGCAGCGCAATTATTCAAAGTGCTCGACTTGCTCGGCGAGCGTGTTCGCAAGCTTGGTGGCACATCTCTCCTCTCCGTGGAAGACATCGTGTGTAGGCAACGTTTCTCGAACATCAATACTGGAGGCCTAACAGCCCTGCGAATGTTCGCAATCCTTCGCGAGGACAACCAGCAATTGCTGTGCTATCTGCGCGAGGCTTACGGCTTATGCGAAGAGTATGGCGATGTTGCTACCAGTGGCCTATTGAGCACGTGGATCGACGAAGCCGAAACGCGTCTGTGGCACCTCCATGAGTCGTGTCGTCCTGCTGCCGATTCCGCTATCGCCACGACGAACGAGATAAACCCATGAGCCTCCACTCACTGCCGTTGCACATCGGCCCACAGGCGTGAGATGCAATTCATGAGGTCTCATTCGTCACGACTTGCAGAGCACTGATCGCGATCGGCGAGTGTTGAGAGATTGGATTGTTCGTCCAGTTCGAGGGGTGTCTGGGCGTTCATAGATAAGCCTCGGCCTATTCGCCATGCCATGGTTTATCGCGATAAGAACCTCTCGCCCGATATGTGCCTGCAGCAACTTCGACCAACTACTTGGAGAAACCTCATGAACACCAAGCTCTTCACCGTTGCAGCCGCCGCCATGTCCTTGGCATTTGGCATCAACGCCGCAACTCCGAAAGTGCAATCCGAAAGCACCAAGAACGTTGTTCTCGTCCACGGCGGCTTTGTCGATGGTTCTGGTTGGCAGAAGGTCTATAACATCCTCAAGAGGGACGGCTATAACGTGACGATCGTCCAGAACCCCACGACCTCCTTGGCGGACGACGTTGCGGTCACCAAGCGGGCAATTGCACAGCAGAGCGGTCCAGTCGTTCTGGTCGGCCATTCATATGGTGGTGCCATCATCTCCGAGGCTGGCACCGATCCTAAGGTCCAGAGTCTGGTCTATATCACGGCGTTTGCTCCGGATAAGGGTGAATCGGTCCAGACCCTCATCGCCAACCCACCGCCGGGTGCTGCCCAGCCGCCGATCCTCCCACCGCAGGATGGTTTTCTGTTCCTCGACCGTGCGAAGTTCGGGGCCTCTTTTGCAGGCGATGTCTCCGCTGACGAAGCGAACTTCATGGCGGACTCGCAGGTGCCGTGGGGTGTCAGCGCCCTTGGAGGCGTGGTCACCGTTCCGGCTTGGAAGACAAAGCCGAGCTGGTATTTGGTGGCAACTGAAGACCACATGATTCCGCCGCCGGCTCAGCGAATGATGGCCAAACGCGCCGGCGCTACGGTCGTAGAAGTTCCCGGCAGTCATGCCATCTATGTCTCGAAGCCGGGAGCTGTCGCTAAGCTCATTGAGCAAGCGGCACACGGCAAAAAGTAATGCTGCCTCGGAGCGGGGCGCCCACATTGCGCTCCGCTTCGTTCCCGCTGCCGCATGCATCGACACCTTTTCGACAGCGGACAATACGGTGAAAGGTGCCCTTTTGCCGTGCCATTACGAATAGCGAAGGGCGATCTTCGCCTTACGCACCTTCAACGAGGCGAACGTCACGTTCGGCTGCGCCCACGAGGTGCTGCACCGCCGCCTGATACTCGGGGCTGCGATACGCGGCGTCAGCTGCTTCGAGACTGCTGAACTCGACGATGGCTACGCGCTGCGGCGTGCCGGCCTCGTAAGTGTAAGTTGGCACACCGGCCGCTAGAACCCGGCCACCTTGAGCCCGGATGACCGGCCCCGCGGCGGCCGCGTATCTGTCGACGCCGGCCTGGTCCGAAATCGACCGAAATGTCATGACCCAGTATCCACTAGCCATCGTGCACCTCCTCTCGGCGGTATATCGCCTTGGAATAATTCATGAGAACAAGATCGCGTTGCGCTTTTTAATGGCCGGCGCTTTGACCGCCGTCGACATGGAGAATCTCGCCCGTGACGAAAGTGGCCGAATCGAGATAGATCACCGCCTCGGCAATATCGGAAATTTCACCCATGCGTCCCACCGGATGCATGCTGCCCAGCGCGTCGTACGCTTCGGGCGCGTGCATTGGCGTTTTCATGATGCCCGGTGCCACTGCGTTTACGCGGATGCCGCGTTTGGCGTACTCGATGGCCAGCGATTTGGTCGCCGCGTTCAGGCCGCCCTTGGTAAGCGCGGCCAGCACTGACGGCACGCCCTCGATCGCGTTATCGACCAGGCTCGCAGTCATGTTGACTACGTGGCCGCTGCCTTGCTTTTCCATTTCGGCGATGGCGAGCTGGGTGATGTGGAAGAAGCCGTCGAGATTGACCGACAGAACGCCGCTGTAGTCTTCTTTCGTATACGCGGTGAATGGCTTGGCGATAAAGATGCCCGCATTGTTGACCAGCGTATCGATACGACCGAAGCGCGACATTGCTTCGGCAATGACACGCTCGGCTACGCCGCGGTCCGCGATGTCGCCAGGCACGGCGATCACGTGGGGATCGCTGGACGGCTTGATGGAACGGGAGTTGGCGACGACCCGGTAGTTGCGGTCGACAAATGCCTTCACGAGGCCTGCGCCGATACCTTGCGATGCGCCGGTAATCACGGCCACTTTCTGTTGACTGTTCATTCTCTGATTCACTCGTAGATGATGGAGGTGTCCGGCGCGATGCAGATAAGCCTGCGTTGCCGACGTGATCAATCTACGGGTGCACAGCGGATAAGCGAATCCCCGCTATGCGGTAAACACTTTTGCGCGCCGCGTTGTAATCGCCTTGGCCGGCGGGGTCGCCGCTTCCTTGGCCAGGGACGCGAAGCGAGAGCGCAGGCGCGGAAGCGCGAAGTCGACAAACGCACGGACCTTGGGCACGGAGAGGCGCCCGTATGGCGAAATGATATGCACGGGAAAGGGCGCCGGCTCCGCATCGGCCAGCACGACCTGGAGCAGACCCTGCCTGATTTCCGGTGCCACATGATAGGCAAGCAGGCGGGTCACGCCATGACCTTCCACCGCCGATGCAATGGCGGCACGCACGTTATTGATGACTAGTCGAGGCGCGATCGAAATGGATCGAGGCACTGACGATCCTTCAAGCGGTGGAAAGCTCCACGAGGTCGGGCCCATGTGGTCCATGGCGATAACCTGGTGTTTGCCGAGGTCGGCGGGCTCGGCGATGCGTGGATGGGTCGTCAGGTAGCGCGGCGATGCCACCACCACTCGGCGCACCTCGCCGATCCTGTGCGCCACGAGTGTGGAGTCCGACAGATGCGTGATGCGCAAGGCCAGGTCCATGCCCTCGTCGATCAGGTTGACCTGCCGCTCCAGCAGGTACAGTCGTACATTGACGGTAGGATATTCGTCCATGAAGGCGTCGACGATGGGACGCAGGATCTCCGCTCCGGCGAACACGGTGGCGGAGATAGTCAGTGTGCCGCGGGGAACGGATCGCTCGCCGGCCGCGCTGCGCTCGGCCTCCTCCAGCTCCATCAGCAGCTTCCGGCACGCGACGGCATAGCGCTCCCCCGCCTCGCTCAACTTGATCGAGCGCGTAGTCCGGTGCAGCAAGGGCACCCCCACCCGCGCTTCGAGAAATGCGATGGCGCGACTTACCGCGGCTATGGAGCGGCCTGTCTTCCGGCCGGCCCCGGTAAGGCTTCCTTCGTCCAGCGTCGCGACGAAGACTTTCATGGCATCCAGACGATCCATAGGGGCTGTCTCACACGCTCGCGGCGAAACCGAGATTGCACCAATTGTGCATGACTACGCCGAAGACCGGGGCGATGGCGATATCTCCACTCAGCAACCGGACGCCATGTTTGCACTTGCGTGGCGGAATCGCCGCTGGCTATTTCGATCTTCTTGTCTTGATCTTGGATAAGCCACGGAATCCAGCGACCGCCGTTGCGAAGAC
>Ga0209674_100400_pt1 | contig 21810 bp, 14 predicted proteins | sample AraplaCvi_mMS_r2_FD_184279 | JGI IMG/M metagenome (GOLD analysis project Ga0209674, IMG submission 184279) | Arabidopsis root microbial communities from North Carolina, USA - plate scrape CL_Cvi_mMS_r2 (SPAdes) (version 2) | ecosystem: Host-associated > Plants > Roots > Endosphere | place: USA... | reverse complement strand
CGAATCGAAGTACTTCGAGAAGTCGAGCTGCGCATAGGTATCGCGCGACTGCGCGGAATAATCGCCGTAGTTACCCGGCCAGCCGCCCAGGCCGTCCACGTCGCCCATGTGCCAGTTGGCGGGATCGCGTGCCGCTGCCGGGTTGTCGAAAGCGAAACCCTTGTTGATATCCCAGGTGTAGCCGCCGGCATACACCGGCTCCATCACCGCTTGCGAGATGTTGTCGTTGTTGGCCTTGCTGTAACCCGCCGCGCCGCCGAGCTTCCAGCCGTCGCCACGATAGGTGGACTTCAGGTCGAACGCGGAGGTGCGCACCACCGACTTGCGGATGTTGCTGTCGAAGGTGCCCTGCGCGATGGCCGGGCAACCCACCGTGTCGTTGCCGCACACGTGGCCGCCCGTGACGATGCCGTTCGGACCCTGGTTGAAGCTCGTGACGTTGCCCGGCGTGGCGCCGGTGAACGGGTAGAGCGACTGGTTCCAGTTGTCGAAGTTCTCGCGGACGAACAGGTTGTTGATGTCGATGTCCCAGTTGTCCGTCGGATGGATCTGGAAACCGAGCGTCGCGGTGTCGCGCTTGCGCTTCTGCTGGAACCACGCCGAGTTCACCTCGTCGGGCACCTTGGCGTTGGGATCGAGCGTGCCGTTGGCGATGCCGGCGGCGACGGCAGGGCTGGAAACCCACTTCGACACGGGGCTGTAGCTGAAGATCTCGAAGCCCTGGCGGTCGATCTTTTCCTCGTAGTGCTGCACGGAAGCGATGACGCCGAAGGTGCTCGCAGCATTCTTCCAGCTGTACAACGCAGAGGCATTCGGACGCGTGCCCGGCGTGGCCTGATCGTTGTAGTTGAGACCGAACGAGCCGCGAATCGTGTTCGCCGGCAGATCGAGCGGCTGCAACGTGTGCAGCAGGATCGTGCCGCCGAGGCTGCCTTCCGGCAGGCGCGCTTCCGGCGATTTATACACTTCCAGGCGGCCGACGATTTCCGGCGCGAGCATGGTGAAGTCGAAGCCGCGGTTCGGCTGCGCACCGTACTGCCACGGCGTCTGCGAGATCGGCTGGCCGTTGAGGAAGGTGAGGTTGAGGCTGGGATCGGTACCGTCGATCGATACGCGATCGCCCTGCCCGAACGAGCGATCGATCACGACGCCCGGAATCTGCGTCATCGCTTCGGCGACGTTGGTGTTCGGGAACTTGCCGATGTCCTCGGCGGTAACGGCCTCGACCACGGCATCCGCATTGCGCTTGGTGTCGAGCGACTTCTCGAGACTCGCGCGGATGCCGGTGACGGTGATGCCCTCAAGCTCGGCGGCCTTGGCGGCGTCGGCTTTTTGCTGGGCGGTCTGCGGCTTCTCCGGCGCGGTCGTGTCCTGTGCGGCCACGGTTCCGGTGAAACAGCACAATCCGGCGATGATGCTCGCCGTGAGCAGGTTTCTACGATGCGACATGGTGTCCTCCCCTCAGAGGATGTAGCGCGACGGGTTTCGCGACCGCGTCGTGCTTCGTTGCTATCGAAGGGCCTCGCGGCCCGGTTTTTCGAACTAAGCCTGCGTTCCTTTCCCGCTCTTCAATGAGCGTTCGAACCGTGCAGGTAGAGACCGGCGGCACCGATCACACCCAACTGTCCGTGGTCCATCAGACGTACCGGCACTTGCTTGAGAAAGGCGCGCATGACGCCCTTGTTGAAGAACCTGGTGGCAAAGCTGCTGGCAAGCAGACGTTCGCGTATCTGCGGCAGGATGCCGCCAGCGAGATACACGCCCCCGCGCGCGCCATAGAGCATGGCGAGATCGCCGACGAAGCTGCCGAGCAGACCGCAAAAGACGTCCAGCGCTTCGCTTGCAGTGGCATCGCTGCCGTCGAGCGCGGCAGCGCTGACTGCGGCGGGCTCGTGTAGCGTCGCGGCGGTGCCGCGCAGCGTGGATAAGGCGCGATAGAGATTGACGAGACCGGGGCCCGAAAGCGCCGTCTCGTAGGAGACATAGTCGCGACCGCGCGCGAGTTCGCCGAGGATCGCCACTTCGCGCTCGTTGCCCGGCGCAAGCGAAATCTGTCCTGCTTCGGTCGGCAGCACCGTCGCGTGCGGCTTTCCGGGCAGCAACACGGCGGAGCCGAGGCCGGTGCCCGGGCCCATCACGATGATCGGTCCCACGGTCTTCGGCGTGTCGGTCTCGATGATCGGTGTGGTCTCGTGGTCGTGCAGGAACTGGCAGGCATAGGTCACTGCCTCGAAGTCGTTCACCACAGCGAGGCCGGTGAGGCCCAGCGAGTGGCGGATGTCGCCGATCGACACCGGCCAGGGCAGGTTGTCGTTGACGACGGCATCGCCAAGTACATACCCGGCGCAGGCGACGGCGCAGTGCTCGATCGCAACCTGGCCGTCCAGACGACTCACGAAATCCCGGAGGGCGGCGGTAAGACTCGGCCATTCGGCGCAGGCATAACGCTCGTAGCGCAACACCTCGATCGCCGAGGTACCGGGGGAACGACGTACCAGCCCGATACGGGCGTGCGTCCCGCCGACGTCGGCGGCGAGAAACGCCCCGATCCCCGGCATACGCCGAACGTCCCGCTGGTTGGCCGAATCGCCCACACCTTGCCCCTTGTCGATGCCCTGCGCCCATGTGGTCTCGCCACGGCGCCCCTGTTGCCGCGGAGTCTGTGAGCGCAATGACAACGTTGTCAACTGGACAGATGGCTAGGACAGCGGGCATTCCATAACGCGGCGCAACACCAGCGAGGCACCCATGAGGGTGCTGCACATCCGCATGCTCGAAAAACACGCGTTATCTCAGGGTATTCCCTATGAATCTGCCGTTTGACGCGGCGCGACATCGATGGCATCGACCCCTGCCACCGGTCATGCCCGGGTGCGCCGAGGCAATTGACAACGTTGTGCATGCAGGTCGATAAAGGGCCCCAAAGGGAGGTACCCGGTGCTGCCGCTCCGGGTGCGTACATCCATCACGAGGGGAGCCACCATGTCGTCCACCGCGGTCGCCGTCGACGAGAATCGTCATTCCAGCCTGGTCCCGATGATCATCATCGGCGTCCTGTTCTTCATCTTCGGCTTCGTCACCTGGCTCAACGGCCCGCTGATCACCTTCGTCAAGCTGGCCTTCGACCTCGACGACGTGAATGCCTTCCTCGTGCCGATGGCGTTCTATCTGTCCTACTTCTTCCTTGCCCTGCCCTCCTCCTTCATCCTCAAGAAAACGGGCATGAAGAAAGGCATGGGGCTCGGTTTGTTCGTGATGGCGATCGGCGCCGTGATGTTCGGCCAGTTCGTCACGATGCGCGTCTATCCGGGCGCACTCACCGGGCTCTTCGTCATCGGCGCCGGTCTTTCGCTGTTGCAGACTGCGTCCAACCCATACATCTCCATTCTCGGTCCGATCGAAAGCGGCGCGCAGCGCATCGCTTTCATGGGTATCTGCAACAAGGTGGCCGGTGCGCTTGCGCCGTTTGTGTTCGGTGCCTTGGTCATGCGCGACATCCAGAACTTCGGCAAGCAGATTGCCGATGCGGCGACGCCCGCGGAAAAAGACGCCCTGCTCGCCGCGTTCGCAGCGAAGGTGCACATGCCGTACATGGTCATGGCCGGGCTTCTCGTCCTCCTCGCCATCTGGGTCGTGCGCTCGTCGCTCCCCGAGATCAAGCCGTCCAGCGACAACTCCGAACGCGCCATCGGCCATGACAAGGGCAGCCTTTTCAGCTTCCCGCATCTGTGGCTCGGCGTGCTCTGTTTGTTCGTCTACGTGGGTGTGGAAGTGATGGCGGGTGACGCGATCGGCACCTACGGCCAGGGCTTCGGCATGTCGCCGGCCGACACCAGCCATTTCACCTCGTACACGCTGATCGCCATGCTCGTTGGCTACGTAGCGGGCCTGCTGCTGATTCCGAAGTTCGTCTCGCAGCAGCGCTATCTCGCCCTCTCGGCGATCCTCGGTGTGGTGTTCTCCATCGGCACCTACGTGACCAGCGGTTACGTTTCCGTCGGTTTCGTAGCGGCGCTCGGCTTTGCCAACGCCATGATGTGGCCGGCGATCTTCCCCCTGGCGATCAAGGGCCTCGGTCGCCTGACCGAATTCGGTTCGGCCTTCCTGATCATGGGTATTGCCGGCGGCGCCATCATTCCCGTGCTGTTCGCCCACTTGAAGCAGCATTACGACTTCCAGGCCGTGTTCCTCGGCCTGATGGTGCCCTGCTACCTCTACATCCTGTACTACGGCGCGGCAGGCCACCGGGTCGGTCAGCACGTCAGGGACTGACCCCGGGACCGCCATGATGGGACGACCGCTTGTGTAAACTTGCCGAGGTCGTCCCGTCGGATGGCCGTCCTGCTATCGAGGGTCGCAGATTGCGTAGTCCTACCATCAAGGACGTGGCCGAACGGGCCGGCGTCTCGCTGAAGACCGTTTCACGCGTCATCAATCACGAGCCCTCGGTGCACGCGCGCACCCGCGAGCGGGTCCAGCGCGCCATCGAGGCGCTCGATTACCAGCCCGATCAGGCCGCGCGCAGCCTGCGCAGCGCCCGCACCTACGCTCTGGGCCTGGTCTACGACAATCCCAACGCCCACTACGTCATCGCCATGCAGAACGGCGTGCTCTCGGTGTGTCGGGAGCGCGGCTTCGGTTTGCAGATCCACCCTTGCGATTCCTCCGCGCCGAAGCTGGCCGAGCAATTGGGCGACCTCGTCAGGCGCAATCGCCTCGCCGGCCTCGTGCTGTGCCCCCCCATGTCCGAGCAACCGAAGCTGCTGGCGGCGCTGACCGAGCAGAACGTCCCGTTCGTGCGGATCATTTCGGCCAGGCAAGATCCCAAGGATGGCTGGCCCTGCGTCTTCGTGGACGACCGCGATGCGGCTTACGCCATCACCGAACACCTGATCCAGCTGGGCCACCATCGCATCGGCTTCCTGTGGGGCGGCAAGGAGCACCGTTCCAGCCCCGAGCGCTACCAGGGCTACGCCGATGCGCTGCGCGAATACGGTATCGAGGTGGACAAGCGCCTGGTGGTCGAGGGCGACTACTCGTTCGACGACGGTTTCCGTGGCGCGCGCAAGCTGCTTGCGCTGAAGGATCCACCTACGGCGATCTTCGGCTCGAACGACGAAATCGCGGCGGGCGTACTCGCAGCCGCGCGTTCGGGTGGCGTCGATGTGCCGTGGGAGCTGTCCATCGCCGGCTTCGAAGACAGTCCGTTCTCCAAGCAATCCTGGCCCGCGCTGACGACCGCGCGGCAGAACACGGAGGAGATTGGACGCCATGCCGCGCAGCGCCTCATCGCCGAACTGGAGCGCGAGGACGACGAGCCGCACATCGATAACGAGGGCTTCAGCCCCGATCTCGTGGTACGCGGCTCGACCGCGCCGCGCCGCCTCTGATGCCCCGAGGCTGTGGGAGCCGCTAAAGCGGCGAGAAGCCCGCAAAGCAAAGGTGGGAGCCACCCTGGTGGCGAAAAGCCAACGAAGCGGTGTAGCGGTGAGGCAAGTCCCCATCGCCAGCCGGCTGGCTCCCACCAGTAAGCGTCCCGTCGCCGCCATGGCGGCTCCCACAAGGAAGATGACGAGCTCCCACGAATACCTTGTGGGAGCTGCTATAGCAGCGAGAAGCCTATGAAGCGGTGTAGCCGTAGGGCGGATTCCCTCGACGCTGTAGTGTAGTGGCCGGCTTTATTGGGTTCTTCGTCGATGCATGTGGGAGGCGACCTAAGCCAGCCGTTCTGCTTGTCGATCGGTCACGTCTGTGCCGGTATTCCCCTTGTAGGCATTTGCCGCCGCGATGTGTAAGGGAAATCCTACATCGATGTGGTCCTTGGTCCTTCATGCGTTGCCGCGCAATGCATGAAGGCAATGCCTTCGTGATTTCACAATTCCTTGACCTTCTCTTGCCGCCGCCGCCGATGCCTCCGTACATTTCGGACCGGGTGAACGGCCACAGGCTGGGGAAGCGCGATGACAGGGGTCAATCAGGGGGCGGCGCGCATGGCGCGCCGGATGTGCAGCGCGGCTCGCATTGCGACGGTCGTGCTCTGGACCAGTTTGCCGATCGTCGCGCAAGCGCAAAGCACGACAACGCCCGAGCAAGAATATAAAAAGCTAATCAAGGTCAACGAGGACATTCAGCCGCTGGGCGATACCCCGTTCGGCGAACGCATCAGCCTGTATGACGGTTCGTTGTCCTTCAGTCAGGCGGATATCACTGTCTCTGGCACAGGGCCAACAATCACGGTGGGCCGCGATTTTACCCTCCACAGCGTGAATGATCGGCCGGATTTGCAGTACCGCGCCTTCGGCGACTGGGATTTGCAGCTGCCTCAAATTGATACGGTGACTGCCAATCAGCGAAACGTCACGGGATGGCAGGTAGCCGCAAGTAACCCCAATGCGATCTGCACCCACTTCGGTCCGCCGCCGAGCGTCGCAGCGCCGCCCGGTGACAGCCAGCGTGCTGACTGGGAACCGAAGACTTGGTGGCAGGGTTACCAACTGCGCATCCCGGGACAGGGGAGCCAGGACTTGTTATCCCGCTCGGTCGCCAACACGGCCACTCCCGCCGTCGCTGGCCTCACCTATCCAATTGTCACCCGAGCCAATTGGGCAGTCGGGTGCTTACCGCAAGCAGCGAACGACGCCACGCTCGAGGGCTTTCTGGCCGTGGCACCGGATGGCACCAAATACTGGCTCGACCACATCAGCTATCGCTACATGCCGAGTCTGACCCGCCCCTTGGGGTCGGGACCGAACACGTTAGCGTCCGGTGTGCATGTCTTTGCCGCGGCTGAGGACTTCGTGACGCGTCGTGAGGGGCGCATGTTGGTCACCCGCATCGAGGATCGCTTCGGCAATTCGGTGAGCTACGCCTATAGCGGTGACGATGTCACCGATATCACCGCATCCGACGGCCGTCATGTCACCCTGACTTACGAGAACGATCCGGATAACGGTACGAGCAGCCACCGCATCAGCACCGTGACCGTGCAGGGCGGGGACGCGGGGACGCGCACGTGGACCTATGCCTACGTCAAATCGGCCGCCAACCTCGTTTACACGCTGACCTCGGTGACTCAACCCGACGGCAGCAGTTGGGGCTACAACTTTGACCCGCTCAACCACGCGTGGGTCGATTCGCGCGAATCCGGCGGCACCTGCGCGGCTGCAGGCGAACCGACAAACATGTCGGACACCTTCACCGCCACGGCCACGCATCCATCCGGGCTAACGGCCAGTTATACGGTCGCCCCGCTTAAGCGCGGCCGCTCGTATGTGTATCAAACCTGCATGTCCGGTCCGGGCATCCCGGCGACCCCGAATTACCCCGGGACGTGGGCTGAGATACCCAACGTGTCCTATGGCATGGCAATTACTCAGCGTGTCCTATCTGGTGCTGGATTGCCAACGGGCGGGCAGGCCTGGCACTACGGATATTCTCCGGCCAACGAAAGCTGGACGACCGATTGCGCGACCTCCGCCTGTGCTACGAGCATCTACACGGAGGTGACCTACCCGGACCAGCATTTGGAGCGGAGCACCTTCTCCAATCGCTACGACTGGACCGAGAGCCAGCTGCTAAAAGAAGAGGTCTACGAGGGCGACGCGACATCGACGCTGCGCCGCGCGACGACATACAGCTATGTCAACCCGGATCCGACGCAGGACGGCCGCGCGAGCGCTTATGCACATCCTTGGGGGTACGTGCCCCAAGAGCGGGTCAATGCCGCCCAGCTTCAGGACCAGCTACCGAAAGCCACGCAGCAGGTGGTGATTGATCCGGCCAACGCCACCCCGGACACCTATATCTGGCAGGTCAATGCGTTCGACGCCTTCGCTCGTGCGCAGGACGTCACGCGCGGCAACAATTTTGGCTTCAGCACCAGCGAGCGCACGCTTTTCACCGACAACGCAGCGCTGTGGGTGCTGGGCTTGCCTGCTCAATCGATCAACCTGGGGCAAAACGAGATCGTCAGTCAGATGGACTACGACGCGACCTCGCTCACGCCCACAGCGCGCTATCGATTCGGCAGCAAGGTGATGGACTACACCTTCAACGCCCAGGGACAACTGGCGAGCTTCACCGACGCGAATCAGCACACTACGTCGCTTTCCGGCTATGTCATGGGCATCCCCGGGGCCATTGCGTATCCCGACGGGACCTCACAAACCGTCTCCGTCGACGGCTTCGGTCAAATTTCTTCCATCACGGATCAGGCCGGTGCAACGACCAGCTATGCCTACGACGCGATCGGGCGCCTGGCTCGGATCGATTATCCCTCTGGCGACACCACGGCGTGGGCCCCGAAGGTTTACACCTACGGCTTTTCCCCAGCCGCGCGCGGGGTCAGCGGCAACCATTGGGTCCGGACCATCACCCAGGGCAATCTGAGTCAGCGGACAGACTTTGACGCCTTGCTGCGGCCCATCCTCGTCAGCAAGGCTGATGCGGCCTCCGGCGCCTTGGCCGTCTCCACCGCCACGCAATACGACTGGGGTGGGCGCAAGACCTTCGAGTCCTACCCGGTCGACGGCACGCCCGATTGGGGCGCCATCGTCGCCGGCACGACGACGCGCTATGACGCACTCGGGCGGGTCGTGGCGACGATCGCGTCCTCGGAACAGGGTGACCTGACCACAACCACCGCCTACCCGGCCGGCGGGGCCACGCAAGTCACGGACGCCCGGACGCCGACCAACCCCGGTGACAACGTCACCACCACGCACTACCAAGCATTCGACCGACCGGCCTTCGAGGCGGCCGTTCGCGTCGATGCCCCCGAAGGCGTCAGCCAGGTTATTGATCGCGACGTCTACGGCAATGTGCGCTCCATTACCCAAGGCGGCGTCACGCGCACGTTGACCTACGACGCGCAAAAGCGAGTGTGTCGGTCGTGGGAGCCCGAGACCGGCAGCACGATGACCGCTTATGACGGCGTCGATAACATCATCTGGAGCGCGACCGGTCAGAGCTTCAATGGCGACGGCTGCGGCTACGACCAAGTCGCGGATGCGGCCAAGACGGTGAGTGCGTACGACGCGATGAACCGCGTCACCTCGGTCACCTATCCCAACGGCACGTTGGCCACGAGCTTCACTTACGATCCGCTCGGCAAGCCGGCCACCGCGGTCGCGTCTACGTCGACGGCCAGCAGCCAGAACACCGGCACGGTAGGCTGGACGTATGGGCGCAACAAGCTCGGTCTGCTCACCGCCGAAGTGCTGTCGGTCGATGGGTGGTCGTGGGCGTTGGGCTATGGCTACGACGGCAACGGCAACCTGGCGAGTGTTCAATATCCGGACAACAGCGTCGTGGCCTTCGCGCCCAACGCGTTCGGTCAACCAACGACCGCCGGCGCGTATGCCCAGGGGGCGACTTACTACGCCAACGGCGATCTCGAAGCCACGACGCTGGGCAACGGCACGCTCTATTCGGCAAGCCAGAACGACCGCAAATTGCTCAACAACTTCAGCTTCGAAACGGGCGGCGCTCGCGTGGTCAGTGAAGACCTCGCCTATGACGCCGTGGGCAACATCGTGTCGATCACGGATGAGTCGGGGTCTGAGCAGCGCACGCGCACCATGAGCTACGACTGGCTCAATCGCTTGACGTCGGCAAGCGCCGGCAACTTGTGGGGAAGTGAAAGCTACACTTACGACACGCTCAACAACTTGCGCAGCATGACCGATGGCGGCGGAACGAAGAGCTATACCTACGACGGCAACAATCTGTTGGTGTCCGTCAGCAAGGGTGGCTCGACCACGTCCTTCACCCATGATGCTCGCGGCAACACCATCACCAAGGGCAACCAGTCGCTCACGTTTGACCTGGCTAATCGGCTGCTCGCCGTGGACGGCAAAGGCGCCTACATGTATGACGCGTCGGGGCACCGCGTGAAGTCGGTGACGTCGGGAGCCACGACCTATTCGGCCTATGCCGGCAACGGCCAGCTGATGTGGGAATACGACCAGGGCTCGGCCACCGGCACCGATTACGTCTACCTCGGCAAGAAGCTCGTCGCGAGCCGCAAGGCATCGACCTCCACGGTGATGGGGGCCATCGAGGCGGTCTCGACGGGTGCCAATGCCACCGTCACCGGCTGGGCCTGTGCCAGCGGTTTGGCAACCTCCATCGATGTGCATCTGTACGTGGGCGGCCCGGCGGGGACCGGCACGGCCATCGGTGCGTATACCGCCAATCAGGCAAGCGAACAGGCTATCCAGGATGCCTGTCACTCGACCGGTACTTTGCACCGCTTCAGCATCCCGTTGAGTGAAGCCATGCGTGGCGACCACGTTGGGGAGCCCATCTACATCCATGGCATCTCGCCTACGGGTGGGGACAACACCTTGCTGGCGGGATCAGGTTCTTTTGTGGTGCCGCCCTCGACCCTGGCCCCCACGGCGCCGACGAGCGTGACCGGGAGCGCCGCGGCGAACTTGGCCAGCATTTCGGTGACATGGTCGGCGGTTGCTCACGCCACCAGCTACACGGTGGAGCAATCGTTCAACGGAGGGGCGTGGACCGCGCTCTACAACGGTGCGGCTACGAGCACCACGGTCAACGGTCCGGCCGACGGCAGCTACCAGTTTCGAGCATCCGCATGTAATGCCAACGGGTGCAGCGCGCCGGCGAGTTCTGCCGCCATCACCATCGCGCACATTCCGCCGGCACCGGCAAGCATCAGCGCGCCCGGCAGTTCGACCGGCGCGGTGGCGCTCAGTTGGCCCGTTGCGGCCTACGCGACCTCGTATCAGGTCGAACACAGCCAGGATGGCAACTGGGCTCAGGTGTATGCCGGAGGGGCGACCAGCGCCACTATTCAGGAACCGGCCTCAGGCAACTGGTACTACCGGGTACGCGCGTGCAACACCAACGGCTGCAGCGGCTACGCCACCAGCGGCGTGGTGATCGTCACCGTACCCCCATCGGCGGCACCGTCCATCGCCGGCGGCGGGACCAGTACCAGCGGCGCCTACACCATCTCGTGGACCGGCGTGGCCGGAGCGACGTCTTACAACCTCATCGAGTCGGTGAATGGCGGCGGATGGGTCGGCGTGCAGAACAACGGCGCGACCAGCTGGTCGACCAGCGGACGGGGCGATGGCACCTATGTTTACCAGGTGCAGGCATGCAACGGCGGCGGCTGCGGGCCCTACAGCGGACAGGCCGTGGTGACCGTATCGCATGCTCCCCCTGTTCCCACGGGGGTTCAAACGATCAAGACCACGACCGGGTCGAACACTTATCGGTTCTTAGGGGTGTGGGGTGCCGTGGCTGGCGCGACCCGCTACGAAGTGCAGAGCAGCGCGGGAATCGTTTACAGCGGGACCACAAATTCCTACACGCTCCAGTCGGGGACCGTCAGCTTTCTGATGGGCAGTTACTGGGTGCGATCGTGCAATGCATCGGCCTGCTCGGCATGGGTGCAATTCCCATCGGCGTGACGAAATAGAGCGCTCGTCTGGGAGTGCTGAGCCACTCCCTTCGACTGGACTTGGAGAGAATGAAGATGTTGCCCAGCCAAACGAAAAGAACCCGCATGCAGCGCTGGATCGGCATCGCCTTGGTGCTGGCCGCTTTCTCGACGCTAGGGTCGGCACGAGCCGCTGACGTGGTCACCTACTACTACACGAGCCCGCAAGGCACCGTGCTCGCTAAGGCTGACAGCGCAGGCAACCTCATCAGTACGGCTGACTACCGACCCTACGGCAGTCAGGCGCTGGGTTCACCGGAGCAAGGGCCCGGATACACCGGGCATATCAATGATGTGGATTCCGGCTTGGTCTACATGCAGGCCCGGTATTACGACCCGGAGATTGGGCGCTTTGTTAGCGAGGATCCACGCCCGGCATCTGCCACAGATATCAACGGCTTCAATCGCTACGTTTACGCAGAATCAAATCCCATTTCAAAAATCGATCCTGATGGTCAAAGGGCCGTGGTTGCCGATGGTCGTATCTACATTCAGCCAGAAAACCCAAATGTGCCGCGCGTGATGATCCCGAACTCGGTGCGAGCTGAGGGCGTGGCAACGGGGATTCTCTTTCATAAGTACATGTCTAACGTTTCGGTGCCTTTGACGCTCGCCCAGGCGGGAGAGGGGCTTCGTACAAACCCAACGCCGGGTAACGATACTCCTGCGTCTGCCGGAGGCTCGATCAACAATGTGGGTGCGCTTCCGCCACTGTCTGCCAACAATTTCGTGGGATCGTTCTTGGTACAGTCTCCAAGTCCTTCAACACTGTCAGACATAGTGGTCAATTACACTGTCAAAGGCGCACACTCACTCGATGAAGGTTTCGTTATGCGATATGCCGAGAAACAGGGGGACGGGTCGGTAGTTATCCGGAACTATGGCGAGGGCAACGCCGCAGTTCAATCTGGTTTTGCTGGGCCGTTTCCGCTGATGATGGAGGAGGCGGTCTGGCGGCAAAACGTAAAGGAAATTGTTGTTAATGCAAAATAAGAACATAGCACTCTCCGTTGTCGCATTGCTCTGTGCTTTTGTCATTCACTACCTTGTCTATGCGTACCGCTTCATGTGGTACCTCGATCATCCCAATTTCATCAAATTGCTTTCTGCATATGCAGGCTTCATTCTGGCGACGGTCGTTGTCTTTGTGGTTCTTCCAAGGTGGTGGGTCATGGGGCCACTCGCGCTGCTCGCTATGTTCGCTCCAGCGATCATTGGGGTGCATTATCTGGTACCCATCGGAGCGGCGTTCGTTTTCGTGGCCATTGCTTGCTCAGCACTGTTCGCGGGCGTGGCCATATTGAGGTCCAAGAGAGTCACGCGTTCAAGAGAACGCCATGAAAGGCCGTAAAGGCTAGGCTTCTCGTGCCAGTTACGAAAAGTCGCTGAAAGAGTAGCGATATTTCAAGGTGATTCAGAAGCTTCGCCTCAGAACTACCTCTTGGAAAAGGCCAGGGGTGCTTCCCTCGGCTGAATGCATCAATACAAGCAGCTTCAGCGGTCGCGTTGCAAGTAGTTTCCTCCCGCGCAAAGTGGAAGCGATGGGCAGCAGTCAATCATCACTTACGGCGAGGGCGATTCAGCATTGCAGTATCTCGGAGACCGCAACAATTCGCAGTCTCGGCAGGTCTGGTCTGACAGCGCGGAAAATCACCCACCGCGCGCAGGTGCGAGGGAACTGATCATGACCAAGGTTCTCCCGTTCTTGTTGCTTACGGCTTCTGCTGCGGCTTTGTTCTTCCAGCTTTTTTTCTTTACAACCACCGCGGAGCAGGTGATTGGCACGGCGGTGGGCATTGCCATCTACGCGGCGACTGTTCTTGCGCGCGGCCGTTACGCCATCTCCATGCGGCTGGGTTGGGTCATTTTTGCTGGCATTATCTTGGGTTTGCTGCCGCCGCGCCTCCGTCTTGGCGGTGAGCTTGATGCTTTTGTAGTTGCCTATCCACTGGTTCACATCGTTCTGCTCACCGGTTTTGTCTCCGTCTACCGCGGAGCAAAAGGTGAAAGTGGCCGTTGATCCTGGAATCGCTCATCGTATTGACGAGCAGCGGCACGATCCTGTGTTGGCAAAGGAGATCAAATCGCGGGAGCAGGTCACCTATCGGTGGTCCAGAAATACCCGGCCACTACATAGCGGCTCCTACGGATTCGTCATGATCATGATGGCGGCTATCGCCAGCGCCACGCCGAGCCAGTTGACCGGCGTGAGACGCTCCTTGAAGCCGATCGCGCCGACCATTGCACCCAGCACCACCACACCCACATTCATCGAGGCGAACACGAGCGACGGGTTGTTCGGCAGGGCCTGATGCCCGCGCACGTAGAACAGGATGTTCGCGAAGTTCGCGAAGCCCAGCACGACACCGAAGCCGAGGCTGCGCAACGCGAGCGGCGCCTGCCTCGTCGCGACACGTACGAGCACCGCGATCCAGCACAGCACCATGGCGATGAGGAACGACGCGAACAGCGCGTTACCGAACGAGGCCCCCGCCTTGGCGATGAGCTTGAAGCAGATGTCGATGGCGCCGAAGCCGGCGAAGACGGCCAGCGGTGCCAGCCAACCCGCGCGGTCGACGCGCTCGCTGCGTTCCCTGCGCCAGAGCATGCACAGCAGGGCGACCAGCGCCAGCGCGATGCCGATGGCCTTCAACGGGACCAGCGTGTCGCCGAAGAACAGGAACGCGGCCGCCAGCGACAGGAACAGCGAGAGCCGTTGGGCGACATCGGTACGCACGATGCCCGCGCTGCGTACCGAGGACGCCAGCACGAGGAAGATCGCTGGCAGAAACACGCCGAGCAACATCAACGGCGCGCGCGTGGCATCCGACTGCAACGCCGCCTGCGCCGCCTGTGGCGTGGCATGGAGCAGCCACCAGGCGAGCGCAGCGGCGACGACGTAGTTGGTCGCCACCGCCTGCAAGATATCGACGTTCGTGCGCCGTGCGAGTTTCAGCAGAACCGAGACCGCGACGCTGAACGCGACCGCGAGAAGGATGTAAGGCATGGGACGTCAGTCGAGCGAAGGTTGGCCTTTATACCTTGGTCTTGAGCTGCGCGGCCTCGCGAGCCAGAGCTTCGATGCCCGCCCAGTCCGACGACGCCAGCTTGTCCGCAGGCGTGAGCCATGATCCGCCGACACAGACGACGTTCGCCAGCCCGAGAAATTCCGGTGCGTTGGCGAGGCTGATGCCGCCCGTGGGGCAGAACCGAATCTGCGGCAGCGGACTGGCCCATGCGCCCAGCAGCTTCGAACCGCCAGCCGGCACCGCGGGAAAGAACTTCTGGAAGCGATAACCGCGTTCCAGCAGTTCCATCGCTTCGCTCGACGTGGCGGCACCGGGCAGCAACGGCAGCTCCGAGTCGTCGGCGGCATCGAGCAGGCGCGGGGAACTGCCCGGCGACACGGCGAAAGTCGCACCGGCCTTGAGGGCGTTTTCCAGGTCGCGTGCATTCAACACGGTGCCCACGCCGACCACCGCGCCCTCGACTTCCGCCGCGATCGCACGAACGGCGTCCAGTGCGGCAGGCGTGCGCAAGGTGACTTCGATGGCGGGCACGCCACCGGCGACCAGCGCGCGCGCCATCCCCACGGCCTTCGAGGCGTCCTCGATGATCACGACGGGGACCACCGGCGCGAGACGCAGGGTGGATTCGACGCGCTGTTGCTTGGCTTCGTTGCTCATCTGCTACTCCGGTGAATCAAAAGACGCCTGCGCCGAGATCCGCCGTGACGGCGGACTGGCGGAACATGGCGAAGAGTTCGCGACCCATGCCGGTGTGGTGCACGGCGAGGTCGATGTGGTCGGAACGGCGGTTGTCCCAGTCGTCGGCATCGACGAGCGCATGCAGCGTGCCGGCGATGGCGTCCACGCGGACCAGGTCGCCCGTGCGGATGCGAGCGATCGGACCGCCGGCCTCCGCCTCGGGCGTGACGTGGATCGCGGCGGGAACACGGCCCGAGGCGCCGGACATGCGCCCGTCGGTCACCAGCGCGACTCGATAACCGCGATCCTGCAGCAGGCTCAGCGTCGGCGTGAGCTTGTGCAGTTCCGGCATGCCGCGCGCACGCGGTCCCTGGAAGCGCACGACGGCCACGAAGTCGCGATTGAGTTCGCCACGATCGAAGGCCGCCTTCACGTCGTCCTGTTCGTCGAAGACGATGGCCGGTGCTTCGACCACCATACGGTCCTCGGGAACCGAGGAGACCTTGATGACGCCGTGGCCGAGATTGCCCTTGAGCATGCGCAGGCCACCGTCGTGACGGAACGGCTCGTGGATCGCGCGAAGCACGCCGCGATTGCCGCTCTCCTTGGACACCGGCTTCCACACCAACTCGTCGTTCTCGAGCGAAGGCACCTGGCGATACGCCTGCAACCCCGGTCCCATGATCGTGTTCACGTCGTCGTGCAGCAGACCGCCATCGAGCAATTGATCGATGAGGAAACCCATGCCGCCGGCTTCGTGGAAATGATTCACGTCGGCATAGCCGTTCGGATACACGCGCGCGAGCAGCGGCACGACGGCCGAAAGCGCGTCGAAATCATCCCAGCGCAATTCGACGCCCGCCGCGCGGGCGATCGCGACGAGATGGAGCAGGTGGTTGGTCGACCCGCCGGTCGCATGCAGGCCGACGACGCCATTGACGATCGCGCGCTCGTCGATGATGCGACCCAGCGGCAAGTAGTGATCGCCCAGCGTGTCGACCGCGAGCACGCGCTGCACCGTGGCCTTCGTCAACGCGTCGCGCAGCGGCGTGTCCGGCGCCTCGAAACTCGCGCCGGGCAGATGCAGACCCATGATCTCCATCAGCATCTGGTTCGAGTTGGCGGTGCCGTAGAACGTGCAGGTGCCTGCGCTGTGGTACGAGCGGGCCTCGGCTTCCAGCAGTTCCGCACGCGTGGCCTTGCCGGCGGCGAAGGCCTGGCGAACCTTGGACTTCTCTTCGTTCGGGATGCCGGACGGCATCGGGCCGGACGGGACGAATGCGCCGGCAAGATGCCCGAAGCTCAGTGCGCCAATCAGCATGCCCGGAACGATCTTGTCGCAGATGCCGAGGTACAGCGCGCCTTCGTACATGTCGTGCGAGAGCGACACGGCCGTGGCCATGGCAATGAGGTCGCGCGAGAACAGCGACAGCTCCATGCCAGGGCGGCCTTGCGTCACGCCATCGCACATCGCCGGGACGCCGCCGGCTACCTGAGCGGTGGCACCCAGCGCGCGCGCCGTCTGCCGGATCAACTCGGGATAGCGCTCGTACGGCTGGTGGGCCGAAAGCATGTCGTTGTATGAAGTGACGATGGCGAGGTTGGCCGCGTGGCCATTGCGCAGCGCGTCCTTGTCGTTTTCCGCACAGGCGGCGAATCCATGGGCGAGGTTGCCGCACGACAAGTGGTGACGCTTGGCGCCCTTGCCGCGCGCGGCGTCGATCTTGGCGAGGTAGGCGGCACGCGAGGCGCGGCTGCGCTCGACGATGCGCTCGGTCACTTCGGCGAGGACGGGGTGAAGGGTCATGGCATGTTCCTGAGGCTTTGACCGCGCCGGACCCCACTCGGGGTCACGGCTTTCGGAAGGATCGCCGGCCCTTGCCGGACGACCCGTTGCCGCGCGTTTTCCGCGCGGCGTGTGGCATGGATGCTACGGCGCCCAGTAGACCTCGACGGGCACCTTCGACTGCTTCAGCACGGCGGCGATCGGGAAATCCGCGCCGGCTTCCGCCTGGGCGAGCAGGTCTTTCTTGTCCTGCCCTTCGATGTGCAGATAAAGCGTGCGCGTATCGAGCACCTTCGGCAGCGTGAGCGTGATGCGCGGTTCGCCCGCCCCTCCCGCACGCATCGAGATCACGGTCGCCTTGCCGTTCGGATCGAGTGCTGCGGCGAGGTTGTCGCCGCCCGGGAAGAACGATGCCGTATGCCCGTCCGGTCCCATGCCGAGGATCAACGCATCGAACGGAAGGCCGAGCGCATCGATGCGTGCGCCGACGTCGGCAAGCGCGGCATCCACGTCGTCCTTGTGCGCACGGTCGAACAGCGGCAGGAACGCGGCGGTGTGCGCCTCGTGATGCAGCAGATGCTCGCCCACCAGCCGCGCGTTGGAGCGGTCGCTGTCGGTATCCACCCAACGCTCATCCACGAGGGTGATGGTGACCTTCGACCAGTCGATCTCCTGTTCGGCGAGCAGCGCGAACATCATCTTCGGCGTGCTGCCACCGGATACGGCGAGCGTGGCTTTGCCGCGCGCTGCAATGGCGGCTTCCAGCTTGCTGGCGACATCGCGTGCGAGCTTGTCGGCGAGGGTCGGCTTATCGGCGAATTCATGGCGTACGAGTTTGGCGTTCATGCAGCGTCCTCGGCCCAGGTGCGGCCATCGCGTTCAATGAGCGCCACGGCGGCGCTCGGGCCCCAGGTGCCGGCGGTGTACGGCTTCGGCGTATCGCCGCTGGCCTCCCAGGCATCCAGGATCGGGCCGGCCCAGTTCCATGCCGCCTCGACTTCGTCGCGGCGCATGAACAGGGTCGGGTTGCCGCGTACGACGTCGAGGATCAGTCGTTCGTAGGCGTCGGGTTGTTGCACGCCGAACGCAGCGGCAAAGCTCATGTCCAGCGGCACGTGGCGCAGGCGCAGACCGCCCGGCCCCGGATGCTTGATCGTCAGCCACAGCTTCACGCCTTCGTCCGGCTGCAGGCGCAAGGTCAGGCGATTCGGCAGGAGCGGACCGCTGGACAGGTCGAAGATCGAATGCGGGAGTGCGCGGAACGTGACCACGATTTCCGACACGCGGCTCGGCAGCCGCTTGCCCGTGCGCAGGTAGAACGGCACGCCGGCCCAGCGCCAGTTACCGATCTCCGCCTTGAGGGCGACGAAGGTTTCGGTACGCGACTGGTCGCTGCCCAGTTCGTCGAGGTAGCCGGGCACGCTCTGGCCTTCCGCCGCACCGGCGCGGTACTGGCCGCGCACCGTGAGTTGCGCGGCGTTCGCGCTATCGATCGGACGCAGCGAGCGCAGCACCTTGAGCTTCTCGTCGCGCACCGCATCCGGCGCGAGCGACGACGGTGGCTCCATGGCGAGCATGCAAAGCAACTGGAGAATGTGGTTCTGGACCATGTCGCGCAGGGCGCCGGCACGGTCGTAATAGCCGGCGCGGTGACCGACGCCGACCGTCTCGGCCACGGTGATCTGCACGTGGTCGATGTGCTGCGCATTCCACAGCGGCTCGAACAAGGCGTTGCCGAAGCGCAGCGCAAGCAGGTTCTGCACCGTCTCCTTGCCGAGGTAGTGATCGATCCGGTAGGTCTGCGACTCGCCGAAGACCTTCGCCACGGCGTCGTTGATGGCGTTGGCGCTTTCCAGGTCGCGGCCGATGGGCTTTTCCAGCACCACGCGGGAGCGCTCACCGTTGAGGCCCAGCGAACCGAGGCGCTGGCAGATGTCGGTGAAGATGTCGGGCGAGGTCGAGAGATAGAACACGCGGATGTGGGTGGGCTGTTCCGCCATCAACGCCGCGAATTCGTCCCAGCCGTCGGCCTTGCGCGCGTCCAGCGAGCGGTAGCCGATCATGCGGATGAAGGCATCCAATTGGGCCGGCACCACATGCGAGACGCCCTTCTCGACGGCCGCGCGGACCTGTTCGCGGTAGGCGGCATCGTCCAGGCCCTCGCGGGCCACGCCGACGATGCGGCTGGACGGCTGGATCTGTCCATCGACGAAGCGGTGGTACATGGCAGGTAGCAGCTTGCGGACGGCGAGGTCGCCGGTGCCGCCAAAAATGACCAGATCGAACGGTTCGATCGGCAGGAGGGGAGCGCTCACGGGAGTGGCCTCTTGAGGGATCGGTGGAGTCCGGTCGATCGTACCAGTGACATACCAGGAGGTACCAGCCCCGTACCACTGGCTGCGGCGTTGCGCCCCTTTTTACGGATCGGTAACCCGCAGAAAACGTTTGTATGACCGTTTTGGATCGTGCAAACGAGCGTTTGAACTCCCCGGTGGTCTGCTTGGCCTTGCACAGGGTTGCCGCAGTGGTCGTGGATTGGTATCTTCGGCGAATGGAAAACGCCCTCGTCGCCGAGTACCAGCGCCTTCAACACGATCCGGCTTCCCGGCAGCCGCTGGCGTACATGCGCCTGCGCCGTGCCATCCGCAACGTGATCGAAAAGGGCGAGGTCCAGGTCGGCCACGCGCTGCCCAGCGAGCGCGATCTCGCCCGGGCACTCACGCTGTCCCGAGTGACGGTGCGCAAGGCGATCGGCGGTCTCGTCGAGGACGGCCTGCTTACCCAGCGCCACGGCGCCGGCACCTTCGTGTCCGAGCGCATCGTGAAACCGCTCTCGCGCATGACCAGTTTTACGGAAGACCTGCGGGCACGCGGACTCAACCCGCGCTCGGAGTTCTTCGAGAAGGCCATCGGGGAGGTCACGCCCGAGGAATCCATGGCGATGAATCTCTCGCCGGGCACCCAGGTGGTCCGCCTGCATCGCCTGCGCTACGCAGGCGACGAGCCGCTCGCAATCGAGCGAAGCGCGGTGCCGCTGGATCTCCTGCCCGATCCGCATCTTGTGGAGGATTCCCTCTACGACGCCTTGGACAAGCTCGGCAACCGCCCGCGACGCGCCCTGCAGCGTCTGCGCGCCGTGGTGCTCGGGCCCGCGCAGACACGTCTGCTTCGTCTCGGGGCCGGCAGCGCCGGCCTGAACATCGAGCGGCGCAGCTTCCTCGACGATGGCCGCATCGTCGAATTCACCTGCTCCTGGTATCGCGGCGACATCTACGACTTCGTCGCCGAACTGCAGAGCGACTGACGAGCCTCATCATCATGACGATCCAGCCGCAAGACACCCTGATGTTCCGCGAAGCGCACGAGACCGCCGCGGTCGTGGAACGGCAGTTGGCCGACAACGAGGCCGTGGTCAGCGCGCTGGCCGAGCGTCTGCGCGCCAACCCGCCGCGCATGATCATCACCTGCGCGCGCGGCAGTTCCGATCACGCCGCGATGTACGCGAAGTATGTTTTCGAGACCCAGCTCGGCGTGGTGACGGCGTCGGCATCACCGTCGGTGACGTCGATCTATCACGCGCAGCAGCGTCTCGATGGCGCGCTGTATATCGCCGTATCGCAGTCGGGCAAGAGTCCCGACCTGGTGCGCAACGCGGAGGCCGCCAAGAAGGCGGGTGCGTATGTCGTCGCGCTGGTCAACGTCGTCGACTCGCCGCTGGCTGCGATCGCGGATGTCGTGGTGCCGCTGCATGCCGGTCCTGAGAAAAGCGTGGCTGCGACGAAGAGCTACCTCGGTGCGCTTGCCGCCATCCTGCATATCGCTGCGCGCTGGAGCGGCAGCGCCGAGATCGGCGACGCTCTCGCTGCCTTGCCTGCGCAGTTGCGCGGCGGGTGGGACGCCGACTGGAGCGCGCTCACCGATGGTCTCGTCGATGCACATAACCTTTTCGTCGTCGGCCGTGGCTTTGGCTTCGCCGGCGCGCTCGAAGCCGCACTCAAGTTCAAGGAAACCTGCGGCCTGCATGCCGAGGCTTTCAGTTCTGCGGAAGTGAAGCACGGCCCGATGGCGCTGGTCGGTCCCGACTTCCCGGTGCTGTTCTTTGCGCAGAACGACGACACGCTCCCGGGTGTGCTCGACGTCGCTGCCGAATTCCGCAAGCGCGGCGCGAAGGTGTGGATCGCCGCCCCGGGTGCCAGCGGTGAAGGCGTGTTGCCTCTCGTCGCCACCGCGCCGATCAGCGCACCGCTCGTCACGGTGCAGAGCTTCTATCGCGCCACCGCCGCGCTGGCATTGAAGCGCGGCTTCAATCCCGACGTTCCGCCGCACCTGAACAAGGTGACGGAAACGGTGTGACGCCGCATTCCAAGGACATTCCATGACCATCGCCCTCGTCAACGGCCGCGTACTTACCGACAACGGATTCCAGGGCGGCTTTGCCGTGCTGGTCGATGGCGGCACGATCACCGGCCTCGCCCTGCCTTCCGATCCGCGTGTACGCGCTGCCGAGCGTCACGACCTCGGTGGGCAAACGTTGCTCCCGGGCTTCATCGATTGCCAGGTCAACGGCGGTGGCGGCGTGTTGTTCAACGATGCGCCCACCGTCGAAGCGATCCGCACCATCGGCGAGGCGCATGCGCGCTTCGGTACCACTGGCTTCCTGCCCACACTGATCAGCGACGATCCCGACGTGATGGCGAAGGCCATCGATGCCGTGAACGCGGCGGTGGAGCAGGGCGTGCCGGGCGTTCTTGGCATTCATCTCGAAGGCCCGTTCATCGCACCGGAGCGCAAGGGCGTGCACGATGCGGCCAAGTTTCGCGTCGCGGGTGCGGACGACGTCGCCA
>Ga0209674_100398_pt1 | contig 21940 bp, 19 predicted proteins | sample AraplaCvi_mMS_r2_FD_184279 | JGI IMG/M metagenome (GOLD analysis project Ga0209674, IMG submission 184279) | Arabidopsis root microbial communities from North Carolina, USA - plate scrape CL_Cvi_mMS_r2 (SPAdes) (version 2) | ecosystem: Host-associated > Plants > Roots > Endosphere | place: USA... | reverse complement strand
GAGATGGCCGCCGCGATGGCAGCCCCTGCCGCGGCACCGGCAGCCGTAGGGGCTCCGGTGGCGGCGGCGCTGCCGATCTCCGCGGCGGCGATCGACGGCGGCGGTGCGCCGATCACGAACGTCGCCGCGGGCACGGCGCCCACGGACGCGGCCAACGTCGGCCAGGTGGATCAGGCACTGACCACGGCCAAGTCCTACGCGGACCAGGGCGACGCGGCCACGCTCAGCAGCGCCAAGGCCTATACCGACCAGAAGTTTGGGGATGTGGTCAGCGGTGGGGCCTTCGACGAGTACAAGCGCACGGTCGATCGTCGGTTCAGCAACCTCAACGACCGCCTGAACAAGGTGGGCGCGATGGGCGCGGCCATGTCGCAGATGGCGTTCAGCACCCAGGGGGTCAGCGGGGACAACCGGCTTGGCGTGGGTGTCGGCGGGTACAAGGGGCAGGGAGCCCTGTCGGTCGGCTACTCGCGCAGCATCTCTTCCAACGCCAGTCTCACCTTCGGTGCGGCGATCAGCGGCGGTGAGAGTTCGGGCGGTGTGGGTGTAGGCGTCGGCTGGTAAGCGCGGGGGCCTCGCCCTACAAGTCGTTTGCAAGTCGTTGAAAGCCGGCGGAGACGCCGGCTTTCGCTTGTTGCGCCACATCGCGAAATGCACGCGCCGCGGTCGCCTGGGACGCACGGTATGTGCTACCAATAGCGGCCCGTACGGTCAGGAACGGCCGGACGGAACGACGCATTCAACGGACCGTGTGGAGATGGCATGTCTGCGATGACCGAGCACAGGGACATGCTTGCCGGGGAACCCGGAGAGGCACAGGTCTGCGCGCATCTTGTCGCGCACGGCCGACTCAAGGACACCGACCTCGCGCGGGCCCGCCGCCTGCATGACGAGACCCCCGAAGGCACCTTGACCGCGCTGATGGCGCGCCTTGGCCTCGTGTCCGAACGTGACCTGGCCGACGCCTGGGCCGACCTCCTCGGCCTGCCGCTGCTGGCCGCGAAGGACGCTCCCGAATTGCCGCCGGCCGACGTCGAACTGTCGCCGCGCTTCCTCAAGCAGTACCACGTAGTACCGGTTCGCGAGGGCGATGACGGCCTCGCGCTCCTGGTGGCCGATCCGGCCGATCCCTACCCGTTGCAGGCCGTGCGTCTGGCGACCGGGCGCGAGGTTCAGCTTCGCGTGGGGCTGCGTTCGGAGATCGACGATCTGATCGAGCGTTATTACGGCCAGGGCCGGTCCGCCATGGGCAGCATTGTGGAAAGCCTGGACGGTAACGCCGCGGTCGAAGACGACGTGGAACACCTGCGCGACCTCGCCTCCGAGGCGCCCGTCATCCGCCTGGTCAATCTCATTCTTCAGCGTGCGGTGGAACAGCGCGCGTCGGACGTGCACATCGAACCGTTCGAGAACCGCCTCAAGGTTCGCTACCGCATCGACGGCGTGCTGCACGAGGTGGAAGCCCCGCCTTCCAGTTCCACGGCCGCGGTGATCTCGCGCGTAAAGATCATGGCCCGCCTCAACATCGCCGAGCGCCGCCTGCCGCAGGACGGCCGCATCCAGTTGCGCGTTCAGGGCAAGGAGCTGGATCTACGTGTGTCCACGGTGCCTACCAGCTTCGGCGAGTCGGTGGTGATGCGTATCCTGGATCGCGAATCGGTGGTGTTCGATTTCGAATCGCTGGGCTTCACCGATCACTTCCGCGACCGCTTCGTCGACGTGCTGGACCGGCCGCACGGCATCCTGCTGGTCACGGGCCCGACCGGCTCGGGCAAGACCACCACGCTGTATACGGCGCTGTCGCAGATCAACACGCCGGACGTGAAGATCATCACCGTCGAAGACCCGGTCGAATACCAGATCGAGGGCATCAACCAGATTCAGGTCAAGCCGCAGATCGGCCTCGACTTTGCCGGCGCGCTGCGCTCCATCGTTCGCCAGGATCCGGACGTGATCATGATCGGCGAAATGCGCGATCTGGAAACGTGCCGCATCGCCATCCAGTCGGCGCTCACCGGCCACCTGGTGCTCTCCACGCTGCATACGAACAGCGCGTCGGGCGGCATCACGCGCCTGCTCGACATGGGCGTGGAAGACTACCTGCTGGGTTCCACGGTGAACGGGATCCTCGCCCAGCGTCTCGTGCGCCGCCTCGATCCTGAGACCGCGGTGCCCTACGAGGCGCTGCCCGAGGTGATCGAGCAGTTCGAGCTGCACAAGTACACCGACGAACGCCCCATCCGGTTGTGGAAGCCCGGCAGCAGCGCTGCGAATCCCACCGGCTATCGCGGCCGTCGCGCCATCATGGAATTTCTGGTCATGAGCGATCCCTTGCGTCGTCTGGTGATGCAGCGTGCGGATGCCGGCGAGATCGAGCGGCAGGCACGCGCCGAGGGCATGCGCACGATGTACGAAGATGGCCTGGCGAAGGCGGTGGCGGGTGTTACCACCATCGAGGAAGTCCTGCGCGTCACACAGGAATCGTAGGTTCCCACTCATGAGCCAGTTCCGCTACCGAGCCATCAGCGCCGCCGGTGAGGCCCTTTCCGGGCGGATGGAGGCGTCTTCCGTCGAAGACGTCGTCGCACGTCTGCAGGATCAGGGACACACGCCCATCGAAGCGGCACCCGCGGATGGCGAAGCCAGCGGTGGCGGCATCGCAGCGCTGTTCCGCAAAGGCCCCTTCACCGGCGACCAGCTCGCGCAGTTCACCCATCAGCTCGCCACGCTGCTTGGCGCAGGGCAACCGCTCGACCGTGCGCTGGGCATCCTGCTCGATCTGCCCGAGGGCGAGCGTGCGAAGAACATGGTGGAGCGCATCCGCGACCGCGTGCGCGGCGGCACCACGCTTTCCACCGCACTGGACGAAGAAAACGGCGTCTTTCCGCGGCTCTACGTGAGTCTGGTTCGCGCAGGCGAAGCCGGTGGCTCGCTGGACGAAACGCTGCGCCGCCTCGCCGATTACCTCGAACGCGCACAGGCGCTGCGCGGCAGCATCATCAATGCGTTGATCTATCCCGCCTTCCTCATGGTGGGCGTGCTGGGTTCGCTGGTGCTGCTGCTCGCTTACGTGGTGCCTCAGTTCGTGCCGATCTTCGCCGACATGCAGGTGCCCATCCCGTTCATCACCACGGTGGTGCTTGCCCTGGGTACGGCGATCGGCGACTGGTGGTGGGCCATGGCCGCCGTGCTGGCGGTAGCGGTGGTTCTCGTGCGCGTGCGCCTGCGTGATCCGGACCATCGTCTCGCCTTCCACGCGCGTCTCCTTACCATGCGCGTGTCGGGCCCTCTCCTGCTCAAGGTGGAGACTGCACGCATCGCGCGCACGCTCGGCACCCTGCTGAAGAACGGCGTGCCGTTGCTCTCCTCGCTGGCGATCGCTCGGCAGGTCACCGGCAATCGCGCGCTAGATCTCGCGCTCGAACAGGCGGCCGAGCGAGTGAAGGGCGGCACGGGTCTCGGCTCAGCGCTGAGCCAGACCGAGCGCTTCCCGCGGCTTGCTCTGCAGATGATCCAGGTCGGCGAGGAAGCCGGCGCGCTGGACACCATGCTGCTCAAGGTGGCCGATACCTTCGATGTCGAAGCCAAGCGCTCCATCGACCGGTTGCTCGCCGCGCTCGTTCCCACGCTCACCATTGTGATGACCGTCATGGTCGCTTTCATCATGGCGGCGATTCTTTTGCCGCTGCTCAGCCTCACCAGCAACATCAACTGATCAAACCGTTCCAAGGAGCTTCCCCATGCGCGCGAACCGTTCCCTCCGCCACAGTCATGCCCGCGGCTTCACCCTGCTGGAAATGCTCGCCGTGATCGTGCTGATCGGCATCATCGGCGCCATCGTGGTCACCCAGGTCGGCAAGAACGTCGACAAGGGCAAGTACGGCGCCGGCAAGGCCCAGCTCACGACGCTGAGCCAGAAGATCGAGAACTACGCGCTGGACAACGGCACGCCGCCGCACGCGCTGGAAGACCTCACCACCAAGCCGGCTGACGCGAGCAACTGGCAGGGCCCGTACGCGAAGGAATCGGATCTCAAGGATCCGTGGGGTCACCCGTTCGGCTACCGCTACCCGGGCGAGCACGGCAGCTTCGACCTCGTGTTCTATGGTCAGGATGGCAAGGCCGGCGGTGACGGCTACTCGGCCGACGTAGGCAACTGGCAGTAAGCCAGGCATCGACGGATTCACGGCCATGCGCGCGCGCGGATTCACGCTGTTCGAGATGCTGGCCGTGATCCTTCTGATCGGGATCGCCGCTGCGGCTGTCTCGATACCGGTGACCCAGGGACTCGCCAGCGCGCGCGTCAACGCCGCCAGTGGCGAACTCGCCGCCGCGCTGCGTTGGACGCGCGCGCAGGCGATCGTTCGCGGCCAGGATCTGGCGCTCGAAGTCGATACCGCTGCGGCGACGTACAAGGCACCTGGAAAGGACGAGGTGCGGCTACCAAAGGACATGCGTGTGTCGATCACCAGTGCGCGCGAAGACCAAGCCAACGCCACGACGGGACGCATTCGCTTCTTTCCCGACGGCAGCTCGACCGGCGGGCGGATCACGTTGAAGCGCGGCCAGCGCGAATGGCACGTCAACGTCGGCTGGCTCACGGGTGCCGTCAGCGTGGTCGATACGCGATGAAGCATGCCGTTCGTCAACGCGGTTTCAGCCTGCTCGAAGTCATCGCCGCCATTGCCGTGCTGGCGATCGCGTTCGCCGCGCTCATGCAGGTGGCAGGCAGTTCGCTGAGCCTCACCGCGCGCGCCAACGAGCGCACTCAGGCCGCCTTGCGCGCTCGCTCGCTGCTCGATGGTGCGTTCGTGATGGAGCCCGTGCGCGAAGGCGGCAGTGAAGGGCGCTTCGACGATACCTATCGCTGGCGCATGGTCGTGAGCCGCTTTCAGCCGGCCGACGAAAAGCCGGCCGTCGGCGGCGGTTCGCCGACGGGCATGTACCGGATCGACCTCGACGTGATCTGGGGCGCCGACGGCAGCGAGCGGCATGCACGGTTTTCCACGCTGCGCCTGGCGGGCTCGGGCGGAGGCAACGGACCATGAGGCGTGCGGCAGGTTTCAGCCTCATGGAAGTGCTCGCGGCGCTCGCACTGCTGACGATCGTGCTGCTGGGTGTGTACTCCGGCATCAGCACGGCCACGCGCATCGTACGCAGCGGCAATCAGGCCATCGAGCGGATGGACGAGATCCGCTCCGCGCAGAATTTTCTCCGCTCCGAACTCGCGCAGGCGCTCATCATTCCCTTCGGCCAGAACGACGACGGCGACCCCATCGTCTTCGGTGGCACCGAGAAGACGCTTCGTTTCGTGGCCCCCATGCCCGGTTATTTGTCGAAGCTGGGCCCGCAATTGCAGACCGTGTCCCTCGTGGACGACGACCACGGCGCCTATCGGCTGGAAGTCAGCCTGGCGCTGCTGCCGCCGGACGGCACCGACCCGCAGCCGATCGGCGAACCCGAGGTCCTCATGCGCGGTATCCGCAAGGGCGCGTTCGCCTACCGCGGCGTGGACGAGCAGAATCGGCCGGGCGACTGGCAGGACACGTGGGACGACGGACGGCGAACGCCCTCGCTCGTCCGCCTCACGCTGGATGTCGACGGCAACGTGGCGTTTCCAACGCTGGTGGCGCCGCTGCGCATCGATCCTTCGGCGTCACGCAATGGTTTCTCCACGTTCGGTCGCGTGCCGCGCGGGCAGGTGATGCGATGAATGGGCGTCGCGAACGGGGCGTCGCGCTCCTGATCGTGCTGTGGGGCTGCACGTTGCTGGCGATCATGCTTGGCGGCTTCGCCGCGCTGGCGCGGACCGAGGGCTTGCAGGCCCGCTACCAGTTCGCACAGACGCGTGCGCATTACGCGGCGGAAGCCGGCGTGATGCGCGCGATCGAAGGCCTGCAGAGTACCGACGTCGCGTCCCGCTGGATTGCGGACGGCAGGCCCTACGTCTTCGCCTTCGACGATGCGCAGGTCACCATCACCATCGTCGACGAAGACGGCAAGGTCGATCTCAATGCCGCCTCCGGTGAGGTACTCACTGGCCTGTTCAAGGCGGCGGGCGCGACCGACGACAAGGCCAAGGCACTTTCTGCGGCCGTTCAGGACTGGCGCCGACCGGGCGACGCGGCATCGCCCAATGGTGCGAAGAAGCCGCAATACGAGGCCGCGGGCTTGCCGTATGGCCCACGCAATGGTCCTTTCGCCACGGTCGAGGAAGCGCGCATGGTGCTTGGGATGACATCCTCCCTTTGGGCTGCCGTGGCGCCAGCACTGACCATCTGGTCCGGTCGCGAGCGGCCCAACACCGAACACGCGCAGCCGCTCGCGCTCGCGGCCATTCCCGGCCTGGGCCAGGCCGGAGCCGATGCGATTCTCGCGAGCCGCGGCCAGGCCAACGGTGCGGCGATCGCGGGTGGCAACGGTGTCACGCACACGATACGAGCGGAGGCGATCCTTGACGACGGAACCCGGAGTTCCCTTACATCGACCGTCCGACTCCGTGGGATAAGATCCGGAAATCAGCCCTACGCGGTATTGCGTTGGCGCGAAGGAGACGTTGAATGACGACATTGCAGGACGCCTCGCAGCTTCAGCTCGACCGCCTGCGTCGGGCGTGGCGTGGCAGCCCGCTGCCCGGGTTCCTGCGCTGGTGGAGCGCTGAACTCTCGACGTTCGTGCCCGTGCGCTGGCGCTTGGCCTTCGCCGGTGGCGAGCGTTGGTATGCGGTCGAGCGGCTGACCGATCGCTGGCAGTTGCGGCGTGCGGGTGAGGCGTCACCTGTCGTCGAAGCCGCACATACCGATGCCGTGGAACATCGCTCGGGCGTCATGGCGCACGCGCTTGCGGAAGCCGATCCCGCGGACCGTCGCATCGCGCTCGTGCTTCCAGCGGCGCAAGTGCTTCGCCGCCGCCTGGTCCTTCCGGTGGCCGCGCGCGACAACCTCCGCCAGGTGGTCGGCTTCGACCTTGACCGCCAGACCCCGTTCCGTGCGGAGGACATTCACTATGGTGTGCGCGAACTGGACGAGCCTGCGCCCGAAGGTCGCTTCGTGGCCGAGCTGGCGGCAACGCCGCGTTCGACGTTGGACCCGCTGCTGGACGAACTCGCCGCGTTAGGCGTCCAGCCCGATCGGGTGGACGTGGCCGATGGTCATGCGCTGGCCGGGCTCGATCTGCTGCCTCCTGCACGTGCACCGCGCCGCGTCGATCGCCGCCGACGTCTCAACGCCGCGCTTGCCGTCGTCATTGTGCTGCTCGTGTTCGCCGCGATGGCCACGTGGCTGCACAATCGCAGCGCGGCACTGGAAGACATGCGTGCCAGCGTCGAATCCCTGCGTGCGGACGCACAGCGCGTCTCGGCGCTACGTCAGCGCTTGACGGAGAGCGCCGGCGCGTCCGGTTTCCTCGCGCGCAAGAAGGCTGAATCGCCGTCGGTGTTGCCGGTGCTGGAAGAACTGACCCGGCGCCTGCCCGACGACACCTGGCTCGAACGCTTCACGCTGAACGGCAGCGGCCAGCTCGGGTTTCAGGGGCAGAGCCCGCAGGCGGCTCGCCTCATCGACGCATTGAAAGGTGCGAAGACCATCGGCGATCCGAGCTTCCAGGGCACGATCCAGACCGATCCCACCTCGGGCAAGGAACGCTTCTACATGCAGGCGAAGGCATCGGTGCCGAAGCCGGAGAGCGTCAAGCCGGAGCCGTCCAAGCCGGACAACGCCATGAAGGCGGAGCCCAAGCAGGAGAGCCCTCGTGCGAATGAAACCCGCTGAATCCCGCCTCGCCGCTGTTCTGCTGCTGGTGGTGGCGTTCGTCATCGGCTACTTCGCGTTGATTCACTGGTGGTTCGTGGCGCCGCAGCTGGCGATCGCCGACGAGATGGCCGATCTGCGCGATACACAGCGACGCTTCGCTGCGGCCATTGCCGAACGTCCGCAACTCGAAAAGCGCCTCGCATCGCTCGAGCAAGGCCAGACACGCAGTGACGCCTTTCTGCCCGGCGACGACACCAACGCGGCAGCGGCGGGCCTCATGCAGCGCATCGTCGATGTGGCCGCCGCGCATCACGACGGCGGCGCATGCGACGTCGTGCAGAAGATGCCGGTGCCGAGCCAGGAGAAGGCGGGCGAGCCGTATCGCAAGGTCACCGTCAACATCAGCCTGCGCTGCCAGATGGAACCGATGACGGCTGTGCTGCACGACATCGAGGAAGCGACGCCGTATCTCTTCATCGAGGATTTCAGCATCTATCGGAATCCGGTCGCCGCGCGCGCCGGTACGTCCGCTCCGATGGAAGTGCAGTTCACCGTATCCGGTTACATCCACGCGCCGCGCGCAACGAAGGTGGCCTCGTGAACGCCGCAGGACAACGTCGCCTCACACCGATCCTCGCGGTCGGAGCCGCGCTGCTTGCCGCGCTCGTTGTCTCCCTGCTGCTCGGCGTCGGTCGCGGCGTGCATTGGGATGCCCCGGGCACGCCGGAGCCTTTGCCAGCCGTGCGACCGGTGCAGTTGCCGCCAACGTCGCCCTTGGCGCGCTTTGCCGAAGTGTGGGGCCGCCCGCTGTTCATGACCGATCGCAAACCCGCGGCAGTGGCAGATGCCGGCGACGCATCGGGCAACATCGGCGACCTCGAACTCACCGGCATCATCGTCACGCCGGGCCTGCGCATGGCCTTGCTGCGCGACCGGAGCAAGGACACCACAGTGCGAGTGAAGGAGGGTGCCTCACTCGCCGACAGCCATTGGGTACTGGCATCGCTTTCGGCACGCAGCGCGTTCTTCGAGAACGGTGGCGAACGCCGCGAGCTCACCTTGAAGGTTGCTGCGCCGGATGCCCCCACGAAGGGTCAGCAGCCTGGCATGCCGCCGGCCTCGCCTGCGGCACCGCCGCGCATGCAGCCTGGCGGCATGACCATTCAGCGGCAGGGCGGAAGCGGCATGACGGGCCCGGCCCTGCCGAGCCCCGCGCCCGCCGCCACGCGCCAGGCCCCGCCCCGGCAGGACGACGACGCATTGCAACGTGCACGTATTGAGGCGCTGAAGCAGGCCGTGCAAAAGCGCCGCATGGAACAGCAGCAGCGACAACAGCAGGCATTGGATTCGCAGTAGCGGGCGCTATCGCGCCCCCAGGGAAGGAGGTAGGACACATGAAACGCGGAATGCTCGGCATGGCCGTCGCCACGGCCATGTTGACGGTGGCTTGCGCCCCGAATAAGGCAAAGCCCGATCCCGGCGCGTTGGAGCGCGAAGCGCTCGTCGGTGTCGAAAGATCGGCCCCCGGTTCCCTCCCGCTCGCGGGAGATGCGCCCAAAGTGGACTTCGACGCCAAGCGCGACACCGGCCCAGGCGAAGACGTCTACCGCGGCAGCGGACGCTTCATTCGCCCCCGCATGGTCGACACACCCCGGCCCGAAGCGAAGGGCGAGGGCTCGGTGACGCTCAACTTCGAAAACCAGCCCATCGAGGCGGTCGTGAAGGCCGTCCTTGGCGACCTGCTCGATGTCAACTATTCGGTGGCGCCCGGCGTCGCGGGATCGATCTCGTTTTCCACGGCGAAGCCGGTGCGACGCGATGAGGCGCTGCCTATTCTGGAAACCCTGCTTTCGTGGACAGGAAACGCGCTCATCCGCGACCAGGGACGCTACAGCATCCTGCCCGCCAGCCGCGCGGTGGCGGGTCATCTGGCGCCGAAGCTCAAAGCGGCGCGGCCGGCCGCGGGTATGGGGGCGCGGTTGTTCCCGCTTCAGCACGTCGCGGCACCGACGATGGCCAAGCTGCTCGAACCGTTCGTCACGCCGGGTGCGATTCTCCTGACGGATCCGGCGCGCAATCTCCTTGTCGTGGCGGGCACGCGAGACGAGCTCGAAAACTACCAGGAGACCGTGGACACCTTCGACGTCGACTGGGTGAGTGGCATGTCCGTCGGTGTATTCAGCCTGAAGAACGCCACGGTGGGCGAGCTTCTGCCTGCGCTGGAATCGATGTTCGGCGAGAAAAGCGGTACCCCCATGGCCGGGATGTTTCGTTTCATTCCGATCCAACGGACGAATGCCATCGTGGTGATCGCAAAGCGCGCGGAACATCTCGATCAGGTGGGGGACTGGGTGGCGCGCATCGACCGCGGCGGTGGCAACGAGCCGCGCCTGTTCGTCTATGAGGTGCGTCACCTCCTCGCTTCGGACGTCGCGAGATACGTCGGAAACGTGTTTGGTGGCTCCGTCGCAGGTGATACGGCACCGCGTTTGGCCCCTGGGCTCACGCCGGCGTCGCTCGGCAGCGACCTCGGCAACGGCGGCGATACGAACGAACTGTCGGGAGGCGGCGATTTGCCAGAAGAGTCGTCCGACTTCTTCCAGGCACCGACCAGCGCGCCGTCGTCGTCCAGCGGCGGCCAGGGGCAGGGCGACCTCCGCATCACAGCGATCGATGCGAACAACCAGCTCATGGTGCGCGCGCGGCCCTCGCAGTGGGCGGAGATTCGCGATGCCATCGAACGTCTCGACGCGGTGCCTCTCCAGGTCCAGATCGAGACCCGAATCCTCGAAGTGGCATTGCGCGATTCCTTCCGCTTCGGCGTGCAGTGGTACCTGGAGGGCCTGGCCGGCGGTGGTGGCGAGGTGGCGCAGCCAGGGAACAAGCAGCAATGGGCGTTGGGCTCGGCGCCGGCCATCTCTACGCGGCCTGACACTTTCTTCTACTCGTTCGTCAACAAGGAACTGCAAGTCGCGCTCCGTGCCATGGAACGCGACACCAACACCAAGATCCTCTCCGCGCCGTCGCTGGTCGTCGTCAACAATCGCAAGGCGCGTATCCAGGTGGGCGATCAGATCCCGGTGACGCAGACTTATGTGAACACGGCGCTTGGCGGAAATGGCTCGGTGGGGCAGGTGGAGTACAAGGACACCGGCGTCATTCTCGACGTGCGACCGCGGGTCAATCCGGGTGGTCTGGTCTACCTCGATGTCTCGCAGGAGGTGAGTCGTCCCGATACGGCGGCGGCGGGACAGAATCTGCCGATCGTCAAACGCAAGTTGACCACGCAGGTCGCCGTGCAGAGCGGGCAGACCGTGCTCTTGGGTGGATTGATTCGCGAACTCGACACGCAGGAACAGAATGGGGTGCCCGGGTTGTCGCGCATCCCGCTGCTGGGAGCGCTGTTCCGGGACCGCACGGACCAGCGTTCGCGCACCGAACTGCTCGTGCTCATCACGCCGAAGGTCATCACCAATGGCGAGGACGCCAAGCGCGTGTCCGACGACTACCGACGTGCATTCCGCTCGTTGCGACCGTTCGAGCCTGGGGCGGAAGGCGCGAAGTCCGCGAACGAGGAGATCGTGGCCGGAGGTTAGGACAACAGCCTTGCCGGTCCGCGTTCGACGGGCGTCCCTGCGCAGCGTTGCGTAACATAGCCGCGCATGGACCCCGTCTTTCCCATTTCATCGTTGCTGCCCGAGATTGTGGCGTCGTTGGCCGACCGCCCGCGCCTCGTTCTGGAAGCGCCGCCAGGCGCCGGCAAGACCACCCAGGTGCCACTCGCGCTGCTGCATGCGCCTTGGCTGGCAGGCATGCGCATCGTCATGCTGGAACCGCGCCGTATCGCGGCGCGTGCCGCCGCTTCGTTCATGGCGCGGCAGCTTGGCGAGGAGGTCGGCGAGACCGTCGGCTATCGCATCCGCTTCGAGTCGCGGGTGGGGCCGCGCACGCGTATCGAGGTGGTGACGGAAGGCATCCTCGGGCGAATGATCCAGGATGACCCGACGCTCGAAGGCGTGGGCGCGATCCTTTTCGACGAATTCCACGAGCGGCATCTGGCGGGCGATCTCGGTGCGGCGCTGGCGCTCGACGTACAGGCCAGCCTCCGGCCCGACCTTCGCCTGCTGGTCATGTCGGCCACGCTCGATGGCGAGCGCATCGCGCAATGGCTGGACGCGCCGCGCCTCAGCAGCCCTGGTCGCAGCTACCCCGTTCGCTTGGAATACCCACCCGCTCGCGCGCAGGAAACGACCGAACAGCACATGGCGCGCACCGTGGTACAGGCGTTGCGTGAAACCGATGGCGACGTGCTCGCGTTTCTCCCTGGACGCCGCGAGATCGAACGACTGCGCAGCATGCTCGAACGCGTGGCGGACGACGTGGAAGTGGTTGCGTTGCACGGCGAATTGAGCCTCGCCGAACAGCAGCTGGCGCTCACACCTGCGGATGCGGGAGTACGCCGCGTCGTACTCGCCACCAATGTCGCCGAGTCGAGCGTGACCTTGCCGGGCATTCGCGCCGTGATCGACAGCGGGCTCGCGCGCGAACCGCGCTTCGATCCGAACACCGGCTTTGCCCGATTGGATACGGTGACCATTTCCCAGGCGTCGGCCGACCAGCGTGCCGGACGTGCGGGGCGCGTGGCGGAAGGCGTCGCGTATCGGCTCTGGCCGCAGAGTCGCCGCCTGGAGCCTTCGCGCACGGCGGAAATCGAGCACAGCGAACTGTCGGGACTTGCGCTCGAACTCGCGGGCTGGGGCAGCGACGATCTGCCGTGGCTCGATCGTCCCCCCGCCGGTGCGATGGGCCAGGCCCGTGAGTTGTTACGTCGACTGGGGGCGCTCGACGAGACCGACGCCATCACAGCATTGGGCCGCGACATGCTGGCGCTGGGCGCCACGCCGCGTCTGGCGGCGGCGGCCCTGCGTGCGCCGACGACGCACCGCGCGTTGGTGGCCGATCTCCTCGCCTTGGTCGAGGCGCGCTCACCGCTGCGCGGCGAGCAAGGACGGACCGATGACTTTCGTCAACGCGTCGCCGCGCTGCATCTTTGGCGCGATGGCGGGGCGCGTGCCGCCCGTGCGGGTTCGGCCGACGTCGGGGCGCTGGCTGCGATCGAGAAAGCCTCGGCGGGCTGGCGACGCCGCCTAGGCATACGCACGGCGGCTAGCGGCGTACCGGATAGCCACGCCATCGGCGATCTGCTCGTGCACGCCTTTCCGGATCGCGTGGCCCGTCGTGACGAAGCCCAAGCGACGCGCTATCAACTCGCCAACGGACGAGGCGCGCGCTTGCATGAGAACAGCGCACTGCATGGCGAGCCCTGGCTCGTGGTGCTCGATCTTCGCCTGGAGGCGCGCGACAGCCTGGTGTTTGCCGCGGCCCCGTTCGACCCCGCCGTGCTCGAACGCGACCACCGAGAGCGCTTCGTGGTCAGCCGCGTCTTGCGTTGGGACGAAGAGCGACAGATCGCGGAAGGCTTCGAGGAGCGCCGCTTCGACGCGCTGCTGATGTCCCGGCGACCCGTCCAGCTCACGAATGAGGATGCGACGGCCGCCCTGCTCGCGGCGATCCGCGCGCGGGGACTGTCATCGCTGCCGTGGACCGAGCAGGCCCTGCGCTTGCGTGGTCGCATCGACGCGCTGCGCACCTGGCGTCCCGAACTGGGCTTGCCGGATGTTGGCGACGAAGCGTTGCTGCGCGATCTGGAGCGCTGGTTGGCGCCGCATCTGAGTGGCAAGCGCCGCCTCGATGCGTTGCAGGCGGCCGAGCTGTCACAGGCGCTCGCATCGATGCTCGACTATGAGCAGCGACGTGCGCTGGACGCACATGCACCCGATGAGTTGAAGGTACCCAGTGGTATGACCCGGCGCCTCGACTACGGCACGCGCGTCGACGATCCCGGTGCGCCTCCGGTGCTTGCGGTCAAGCTGCAGGAATTGTTCGGCCTTGCCGACACGCCGCGCGTCGCTGACGGGCGGGTGCCGGTCATGTTGCACCTGCTGTCGCCCGCCGGAAGACCCATTCAGGTCACGCAGGATCTCGCGGGGTTCTGGGACCGCACGTATCCGGAGGTCAAGAAAGAGCTGAAGGGCCGCTACCCTCGGCACCCGTGGCCCGACGACCCATGGACCGCAGCGGCGACGCATCGCGCGAAGCCGCGGGGTACCTGAGGCAGAAGAGGCCGTAAGTTCGGCGATGGCAACGCGTGGCGCGTCGGTTCTACAGCCCGTGCCGTCACGCGGTCGCGCAATCAGCCCAGTGGACGTACACGGAAATTGCGGCCCTTGATCCTTCCGGCGCGCAAACGCTCCAGTGCCTTGTTGGCGAGATCGCGACGGATGGCGACGTAGGCACGCGTTGCGTAGACGTCGATCTTGCCGATGTCCTTGCCGTCGAGCCCCGCATCACCGGTCAATGCGCCCAGGATGTCGCCGGGGCGCATCTTGTCCTTTCGACCGCCGTCGATCACCAGGGTCTTCATCGGAGCAAGGTTCAACACCTTGCGGCCGTCGCCCGCCGGCTTGGCCGGGTAACGCGCCAGAGGCGCTCCAAGGCGTTCCTCGATCGCGCGCAGCTTGTTGAGGTCGCGCGAACCGGCGAGCACGATGGCAAGACCCGTGGCCCCTGCACGACCGGTACGGCCGACGCGATGGGTATGGGTGTCCGCGTCATGGGCCACGTCGTAGCTCACCACCAGCGGGAGATCGGCGATGTCCAGACCGCGCGCCGCAACGTCGGTCGCCACGAGCACGGTGCAGCTGCGGTTGGCGAAACGCACCAGGACCTCGTCGCGATCGCGTTGGTCGAGATCGCCATGCAGGGCCAGCGCGGAAAAACCGCGTCGGTCCAGCTCTGCGGCCACGCTTTCGGTGTCCTTGCGCATGTTGCAGAACACCAGCGCCGCCTCGGGCTTCTCATGCGTAAGGATGCGTGCGAGCACGTCGGCCTTGACTGTGGGTTCCGCCTCCACGACGCGCTGCTCGATACTGCTTTCGTCGTGGGTTTGCTCGACCGTGATGGTTACGGGGTTCTGCTGCATGCGCCCACTGACGGCACGGATCGCATCGGGGTAAGTGGCAGAGAAAAGCAGCGTCTGGTGGTGCTTGGAAATGCGCTTGACGATGTCGTCCATGGCTTCTTCGAAGCCCATCTCGAGCATGCGGTCCGCCTCATCCAGCACCAGCACCTTGATGCCGCCGCCGTGCAGGCTGCCGCGTTTCAGGTGCTCCTGAATACGCCCCGGCGTCCCGACCACGATATGCGGATCGTGCTCGAGCGACGCGAGCTGCGGTCCCAGCGGCATGCCGCCGCACAGCGTCAGCAGCTTCACATTCGGGATGTTCACGGCCAGCCGGCGAATGGCCTTGCTCACCTGGTCCGCCAGTTCGCGGGTCGGGCAGAGCACCAGCGCCTGCAGGCGGACTTCCGCAACGTCGATGCGCTGGAGCAACCCGAGTCCGAAGGCTGCGGTCTTGCCGCTGCCGGTGCGCGCCTGGGCAATGACGTCGCGCCCTTCGAGAATGGGTGGCAACGCCTCGCGCTGGATCGAGGTCATCGAGGCATAGCCGATGCCCTCGACGGCGGCGAGGAGGGCAGGGGAGAGGGACAGTTGCTGGAAGTCGGTCATGCGACATGATCGCACGAGCCGCGCATGTCAACGTGGGCCGGGCGAATCCCCTGCCCACGGGCCCGACAGAGCCCCACGGTCACGCCTCAACACTGGGGTGGCGCCGCATCCTCGGCATCGGGATTGCTTGGGCGTAGACGATCCTCAGGCGACTCGGAAAGCCGTTGCATGGGAACTGGCCCCAGTTGGAAGGATCGTCGGTGCCACAGCATGCCCTTGAACGATCGTCCCATGGCACGCGGACTGAGATTCTGCCGGACCTGTGCGGCTCGTGCCGCGTCGAGAAGATCGTGAGCGAGGAGTGGGCGGCCGGATGCGGCATCGAGCAGTCGCTGCCCCGTCATACGTGCTTTTCCCGCATCGAGCAGCGATTTCTGTGTGTTGTACGGTACGGTCCTGTACATCTGCGTGGCACGCACCTCGACGTCATAGGTACGAGCCATGTCGCGCATGGCGTCCTCGCACGACGGGCAGATAAGACCACCTACTTTGCCGTCGATGCGACCACCTGCCGGGACGACGCGGTTCTTGATGTCGTGCTCGATCTGTCGCAGTGCCTTCAACTCGGCGTCGAGGCTGCGGTCTTTTCCGGACAGGAATCGCGGGCGGAGCACGGAGTCCTCCATGGAGAGGATGCGTGCGCGCGTTTCGACTTCGTCGAAGGCGGTAAAGAACTGACTGTCCTCGGCGTCGATAGCCAGACGATCGATCGTCGTTTCAGGCAGCGACACCGCGGCCAACTCATCTTCGTTCCATTCCATGTCTGGCGTCGATGGCGTGCCTGGGCGCGTGGGCCCCTCAAAAATGCTGCGACCAATGGCTCCAAGCGGCTCGCCGTCCATCGCGTGGTATATGCGGACGAGCTGCTGGCTACCCACCGTATAGTGATATTCGAAGCGCGCCAGGCGCGTATTCGTCATCGCGGTTTCCAGGTCTTCCCAGCGGATCGCCCTGTACTCGTCCTGATAGCGGACGTTGACCAGACGGCGCATGGCATCTACGTAGTACTGGCTGGTTTGCTCTAGCAGGGCGGCAACATTGCCTTCGTCGATGTCCATGTCCTCGATGACGACGTCACCCGCGGCGGCTGGACGAGCCAGTCCGAGGACGACGAGGAACGACAAGGTGGTGAGAGCGCTTCTGGGCACGGTCTACTCCGGTATGCGGCAGGTGAGAAGGTCGGCACGTTCTGCGGCGACCTCGGCCTCGTCGACGCCGATGGCGTCGGCCGCGAGCAGATCGTCAGCGACGGCTGCTTCCATGACTTCGAGAATGTTTGCCATTTCGAAAAGGGGCATCACCATGGCGATGAGGCTGGCGAGAAGCTGCGACGACCGAGCATGTCTTCGATCGGGGCGTAGTCGCGCTTCGTTGCGCACCTCTTGCAGATACCACCGATGTACCGCGCGATCGGTGGCCGCGACCAGGCAGAGATCGCGGTAATCACCCGGCTGTCCACTGCCAGCGACCTGCTTGTCGGGCAAGGCGTCCGGCGTACAGGGCGCACCCATGAAATACCCGTCCGCGTCCCGGTACGCTGCCGCGACACGCGCGATGCGGAACGCCACTGGAAGTTCCCGCAGTCCGGTCGACGCCTTTCCGCCGACACGCCAATGAATGAGGCGGTGCTGAACCAGAGTGGACAGGTAGCGCAGATCGTGTTCCGGCACCTGGCCCAGGTGGTAAGCCTGCATCACCCGCTGGAAGGTGGCTGCGTCGATGCCGAGGGCCGCATGACGCCTGGCGGGCACCTCGGCCATCTGCCGACGCAGCATCTGCATGGCCACGGCGTAGTACGCAGCCTTGGTGGAGTGCCGATACCCGGTCAATGTCAGCATGTGCCAGAAAATGTCCGGATCGACGTCCGCTTTTCGCGCACTTGCCGCTACGAAACGATCACGAAAGCCCTCACCACTTCCCACGGCGACATCGATGTCCGGGCGTGCCTTGGTGAGGCCAAGATCCCAGCGCATGACGTCCAGCGCCTGCTGGTCGGTAATCGGCGGGCCGGGTAGCGAGCTGACGGCAGTCGCCCATGCCACGTCGTTCATGAAGAACGGCGCCGGTTGAAGCTCGCTGTAGGGCGATGAGGGGTCTAGCAGCATCGCTCGAATCAGGGATGCATGGGTTTGTTTCTCTGTCGTCGAGACACCGCGCCGGGCCGCGCGTTCTCGTTGCAGCGCCTGGAACACGTCTACGTCGATCACCGACGTGGCATCGGCACTTCGCAAGCAAGCGAGGGCCGAGCTCACTAGCCAACCCAGCGCTCCGAGGCGCCGGGTCGTGCGCCGAGGCAACAGCGTTTGCATCATTCGCATCCCGCGGGAAGCCCGATCTTTTCGGTCACCGCCGCTTCTTCGAGCATCTTGGTCGTTTCCTCGCCCCATGCTCGCTCAGTGGGGGCGGTGACTTTGCCCACGGCCATTTCTTTCTTGATGATTTCTTTTCGTACCTGGAAATGCTTCCTGGCGTCCAAGTTGAGTGCTGAGGGAGACCTGCTTCCCGTTGCCGAATCGAGATAGTTAACCTCGACTTCTACGTTGTAGGTGTCAGAGAAGTTCCGCATCACCTCCGTGCAGGAATCGCATGGCGGCTGGCTCACCAAGACCTTGAGGCGGCCTCCTCTCGGCACGAGCTTCTTATCGATCTCGCTTTCAAGCTGACGAACGACCTTCAGTTCCGCATCGCGGCCACGGAGGTGATCGGTTGCGCGGAACTTTGAGTCTTTGGGATCGAGATTGCGGACCCTTGCGTTCGACGAACTGCCTATGCGCCTCGTATCGGCGTATTCGTCTGGGTAATACACGGTCTCTTCAATATCTGCGCCAACGTCGGCTTTAGTCTCCCCTTCACTTCCCGAGGTGCTACCGGTCTTGAGCTGTCGCTCGCTCGCCCGGACCATGCCGCCGATAGACCTGCCGCTCCTTGCATGATAAGTACGCGTATGAGGATGGCCATTACTGACATAGGTGTACTCGACATTGGCGACGGTCATTTTTCTCGACCATTCACTTAGCTTTTCCATCACTTTGGCGTCGTTCGTTACTGCTTTATTGCGACTCAGATAGTTGCGGATCGCGTCGAAGTGGATCTTCCATTCGGCATCCAGCTTGCCAACATGGTTGCCCCCAACGTGAATCTGTTTGGGTCTGTTTCCCCCGGCGGCGAGACCAATGCTCGACCCAAGAAGAAACGTCAGGGCGGCAAGGAGTGCGCCAAAGCGCTTCCATGTCGTGTTCATCGGCTCACCCCACAGGTCAGGGACGCGCGTGACGTCGCGAAGGAAGCTTCTTCCTCAGTCAGTACCCCTTCGCCTGCGAGCTCCGATGCCGCCACGGCCTCCTCGGCTTCCGCAGCCAGGGGCAAATCGAAGAGGGTCAGAACGAAGAACATCAGTTCCCCGAAGCCAGCGTGGGATGTGGCGTGGGGTGGGTGCACAATGGCTTCAGAGTGCAACCGGCGCTTGTACCAGAGTTTTACTGCGCGATCCGTGGCGGCGATGAAGCACAGTGGGTCATCTTCATCAATCGATTCGTAGGCATCCGTTCGGGCATCGTTGCCCGAACAATGGCCGCCCGTCGTAAAGTAGCCGTTCGCATCGGCATACGCCGCTGCCGTGCGGGAAACACGGTAGATGGTCGGTAGCATCACCGCCGTGCCTCCGCGATCGTATGAAGGCGTCGTGCGCAGTGCGTAGTTCAACAGGTCAAAGAGATAGCGCGCGTCGTACTCGCTGATTTCGGGCCAACCGTCATACGTCAGGTAGCGCTCCAGTACCGCTGGCTCGATATCCAGTACCCCGTAGGTCGACGGATCATTGCGCTTGATCTGATCGCGAAGGATCTGGAGAGCTACGGCATCGCCCGCGGCGCGCCCGTAGTGCGCTCCGTTTCTTTCGCGTGCTCTCCAGAAGATATCGGCGTCGACCTCGGCCTTCATCGCGTTGGCAGCGGCTTCGCGCCCGTGGTACGCCGCTGTTTGCGCGGGTCCAACGTCGATGTCGATACCGGGGCGCGCTTTTGTGAAACCCCATTGCCGCTGCAATGCGTGTATCACCATGGGCTCCGCATCGGTGAAGCGCGATGCGAGGCTGTCGATGAACTCCGGCCACCATATCTCGTTTGCCAATCCGGGTTCGGCGAACAACTCACTGTAGGGTGAGGATGGATGGGCCAGGAAGGAGGCAAGAAGCTCCTTATGCGTTCTGCTGAATGCTGCAGACGCGCCCTGCGTACGCACGCGGAACTGCATGAGTTCCTTTTGTGCGTTGAAGGTGTTTGGTATGGGCACCTGCCCAGTGTTCGCCGAAGCGGCGGCCGAGAAAAGGCAGGCTGTGAGCGCCAGTCGCACATATGACTTCATGTCGGGAGTAGTCCTTGAGGGAGCAGCACCGGAACGACCATGACCCGCGCGGTACGCGCGGTGGGGAAATCATGGGATGTCCAGCTGCGTCCAGCCACGGCGAGCCTGTGGCCAGAGCGCGGACGAATTAGACGACATCGGGGTCGGGGAGAATGCCGGAAGCCCACGGACTAGGCCGTAAGCTCACTCAGGAGGGGGCGTCAGCCATGCCCGTGCTGCAGTAGGTGTTTGCTTCTACCACTGCGTGCGGTCGGGGAGGAGCCCTTGCAGCTCCGCCTCGGTAAGGTTCCGCCATTGCCCGGGCTTCAGATGGCCGAGTTTTACGTTGATGATGCGAACCCGGCGCAGCTGCGTCACACGATAGCCAAAGGCTGCGGCCATCAGGCGGATCTGCCGGTTGAGTCCCTGGGTAAGCACGATGGCGAAGCCGAACTTTGCGATCTTTCGCGTGCGGCATGGCTTGGTCATCTGGCCGTGAATCATCACGCCCTTGGCCATGCTTTTCAGGAATTCATCCGTCACCGGCTTGTTCACCGCCACGAGGTATTCCTTCTCGTGGTGGTTCTCTGCACGGAGAATCTCGTTGACGATGTCGCCGTTGCTGGTGAGCAGGATCAGCCCCTCGGAATCCTTGTCCAGGCGTCCGATCGGGAAGATGCGCTGCGGATGGTCCACGAAGTCGACGATGTTGCCGTCGACGGTGGTGTCTGTGGTGCAGGTGATGCCCACCGGCTTGTTGAGGGCGATGTAAACGCCGCGGCTCTTCGCCGGGCTGGCGATGAGCGTGCGTGCGACGATGACTTCGCCATCGACCTTGACGACGTCGCCTTCCAGCGCCTTCGCGCCCATGCCGACGACTTCGTCGTTGATGGTGACGCGGCCCGCGACAAGCAGGTCGTCTGCCTCGCGACGGGAGCAGAGGCCGGCTTCACTGATGTATTTGTTGACCCGCATCGTCCGTTACGAACGCAGGCCCACGCCGCGCGACAGCAGGCGCAGGGCGACAGCCGACAAGCCGACGACGAACACCAGCATGACCACGAACGCGGTGACGATGGGTACGTCGCTCACGCCGAGCACGCCGAAACGGAACGCGTTCACCATGTACAGGATGGGATTCACCATCGAGATGCTGCGCCACGGCTCGCCGAGCAGATCCACCGAGTAGAACACGCCACCCAGATAGGTCAGCGGCGTGAGCACGAAGGTCGGCACGAGAGCGATGTCGTCGAATTTCTTGGCGAATACGGCGTTCACGAAACCGGCCAGCGAGAACACGGTGGCGCCGAGGAGCACCGACAGGAACGTGATGATCGGATGGGCCACGTGCAGGTCGGTGAAGAACAGCGCGATGAGCAGTACCAGCGCGCCGACGATGACGCCACGCGTGACCGCGCCCAGCACGTAACCGAGCAGGATCACCCAATTGGGCATCGGAGAGACCAGCATCTCCTCGACGAAACGGCCGAACTTGGCACCGAAGAACGAGGACGAAATGTTGCCGTAGCTGTTCGTGATGATGCTCATCATGACCAGGCCGGGCACGATGTACTGCATGTAGGTGAAGCCATGCATCTCGCCGATGCGGCTGCCGATGAGCTTGCCGAAGATGACGAAGTACAGCGTCATCGTGATGGCGGGCGGGATCAGCGTCTGCGTCCAGATGCGCAGGATGCGCATGATTTCGCGGCGGACGATCGTACCGAGCGCGACGAGGTTGGTGGAGCCGCTCATGCCGCATTCTCCCGGCCGTGCTCGACCAGTCTGACGAACAGTTCCTCGAGACGGTTGGCCTTGTTGCGCATCGAGGTGACGGTGACGCCGTTTGCCGACAGTGCGGCGAACAGGGAGTTGAGATCGTGCGCTCGCGACATTTCCGCCTCGATGGTGCGATCGTCGATCTTGCGCAGGACCACGCCTGGAAGCTCCGGCAGCGATGCCGGCACGTCCGAGACGTCGAGCACGAAGGTTTCGACGTCGAGCGTGGCGAGCAGGCTCTTCATCGTCGTGTTCTTGACGATGCGGCCCTGGTCGATGATCGCGATGTTGCGGCAGAGCTGCTCGGCTTCCTCCAGGTAATGCGTGGTGAGGATCACCGTGGTGCCTGCGGCGTTGATGCCGCTGACGAACTGCCACATGGAACGGCGGATTTCGATATCCACGCCCGCGGTGGGTTCGTCGAGGATCAGCAGCTTCG
>Ga0209674_100397_pt1 | contig 22068 bp, 19 predicted proteins | sample AraplaCvi_mMS_r2_FD_184279 | JGI IMG/M metagenome (GOLD analysis project Ga0209674, IMG submission 184279) | Arabidopsis root microbial communities from North Carolina, USA - plate scrape CL_Cvi_mMS_r2 (SPAdes) (version 2) | ecosystem: Host-associated > Plants > Roots > Endosphere | place: USA... | reverse complement strand
TGCCGTTCCTGTTGCCGCTGATGCTGCAGGAAGGGCACGGCATGAGCGCGTTCCAATCCGGGCTGATTACCTGCGCGTCGGCATTCGGCGGCATGTTCATGCGCGCGGTCGCGTCGCGCGCGCTGCATCGCTATGGCTTTCGCTCGGTGCTGGTCGTCAACGCGGCCCTGTCGGGCATTTCGATCGCCGCATGCGGGCTCTTTTTCCCCGGCACGCCGACGTGGATTATCTGGGTGGTCGTGCTGCTCGGCGGCTTTTTCCCCGCGCTGCAATTCACGAGTCTGAATTCGCTGACCTATGCGGAAATCGAGAGCCGCGACGTGGGCCGCGCGACGAGCCTCGGCAGCGTCGTACAGCAGATGTCGCTCGGTCTCGGCGTCACCGTCGGCGGCATCGTCCTGCAAGTGTCGCGTTTGCTGAACGGCCATGAAGCCATCATGTGGTCGGATTTCTGGCCGGCGTTCCTTGTCGTGGGGCTGTGCTCGTTCGCGTCGATCCCGGTCACGCTGCGGCTGCCGCCCGGCGCCGGCGAGGAAATCTCGCGCGGGGGCCGCGGCTGACGCCGACCGTCGCCTGCCCGCGCCTGTGAGGCTGCGCAATAGTCACGGCTCCTTGCGGATCACGCTCACCTCGCCGTTACGCTCGAGAATCGCCGCCGCCACCTTGTCGAGCGAACGCGAGCCGAGCTTCTGCCGCACGCTTTCACGCACGTCGTTCGAGGTCATCAGCGCGGCGCGCAGTTCGTTTTCGTTGAAGGCGCCGTTGCTGTACACCTCGCGCTCGACGCCGCCCACGAGCCGCTCCACCGCGTGCCAGCGCATGCAGACCCACGCGAGCAGGCGGTGACACACGACAATGACGAGCGATGCCAGCACGGTCGCGACGAACGGCGACGCGCCCACGATCGCGCGGCTCAACGTGGCGCCGAGGAGAATCACCACCACCGAATCGAACGGCGAGCGTTGCCCGAACGAGCGCCGGCCGGAAACCCTGATCAACACAAGCGCGGCGAGAAAAATGACCAGCGCGCGCACGCTCATCTGCAGCGGGTCGAGATCTCGCCCTTGCCCGAATAGCAGATAGATCGCGTCCATCATTGTTGTGTCCTCCTTTGCAGCGCGTTGCCCTCATGGTTTTTTGTGCGGCGAGGACGGCGCTCATCGGGCGGCTCGCGGTGGTTGCGCCGGCCCTTGCCGCCCCTTGCTGCCATCGCGCGGGCGGCGTGTGCTCTGTGCGCCGCCTGGATAACGGCCTCGCGACTTTCTGTCGCCATCCGCCGATGCCATCAAGAAGCAAACGATGTGCCGGTAACAAACCGGCAAAGCCGTCGCGCGCTATTTGCCCAAAGCCGCACGCACCTTCGACACGTCGCGCGATGTCACGGGTGCAGCCGCGTTGCCCCATGTATTGCGGACGAACGTGAGCACCTGGGCCATTTCGTTGTTGGTGAGCCGGTTGGCGAAAGACGGCATCTTGTGCGGCTCGGGGCCGCCCTGCGTGCGCGGACTCTCGCCGCCCTCCACGAGGAGCCGCACAAGCGACGCGCTCGACGCCCCGAGCACGGCGGGATTGCCCGCAAGACGCGGATACTTTTGCCGCTCGCCCGCGCCGTCCATCCGATGACAGCGCGCGCAATAGGTCGCGTAGATGCCGGCGCCCGGCCGTTCGACGTCGCCGGTCCTGAGCGCCCGCACGGTCTGCCGTGCGGCGCGCGAGTCCGCGTCGAAATGGCCGTTCGGCGCGCGCGGCGGCAAGCTTTTCAGATAACCGGCGATGGCCGCGCGGTCCGCATCGCTCAGATACTGCGTGCTGTCTTCGACGACCTGCACCATGCTGCCGAAGGTCACCAGCCCGCCGCCGTGACCGGCCTTGAGGAAGGCGGCGATGTCGTCGGCGGACAATCGGCCGAGGCCCGAGCCCGGATCGGCGGTGAGATTGGGGGCGAACCAGTGGTCGTTCGTGCCGCCCGTCAGATAGGTCGAACTGGAGTGGCTGTAGCCGCGCTCGTTGAAAGCCGGGCCACGGGGCGTGTGGCACGCGCCGCAATGCCCGAGCGCTTGCACGAGGTAGGCGCCGCGGTTCCATTGGGCGTCGTGGGCAGGATCCGGTCTGTACTGGCCGCTCGGCGCGAACGCCCAGTCCCAGAAAAGGAGCGCCCAACGCTGGTTGAACGGAAACGGCAGGCGCGTCGTGGGCGCGGGGGTCGACACGGGCTGCACGCCGTGCATGAAGTACGCGTAGAGCGCGTGCATGTCGTCGTCGGTGATCTTCGAGAACGACGGATACGGCATGGCCGGATAGAGCCGCTTGCCGCCCGGCGCGACGCCCTCGCGCAGCGCCCGCGCGAAGTCGTCGTAGCTGTAGCGGCCAATACCCGCGCCCGGGTCCGGCGTGATGTTCGACGAATAGATGGTGCCGAACGGCGAGCCCATGCCGAGGCCGCCCGCGAACGGCGCCGCCGGCATAGGCTTGGCTCCCGGGCGCGTGACGCGCGGCGGGGCTGTGTGGCAGCCCGCGCAGTCCGCGGCTTTCGCGAGGTAAGCACCGCGGGCAATCTCGGCGCTCATCGCGTCCGTGCCGGCGCCGTCTGTGGTCGAGCTGCTCGCGGCGCTGGCTGCGGCGCCTTCGGCACGGCTTGCGGCAGCGTGCAACGTGAGGCCGGCCAGCATCAGCGTAACGATTGTCGCGCGGACCGGCTTCGCGGCGGCCCGGATAAACCGGCCGTCGCGCACGAAGGGGAACTCACGCAGGCCGTGCATCGTCACCACCATTTGCACGGCGACACGATCGCGATGGCGGCGTCGACCGCAATCAGCGCGATCAGAAACAGTGTGCTGCACAACGCGGCGACTCGCAGCAGAAAGCGCTGCAGTTCGACCCGCTTGCGGCGCGCGGCATCGAGCGCGGCCGAGTCGAGCGGCGCAAGCTGGCGCATTTCGCGCCATGCGACCCAGGTGCCGAACGCGCCCGCCAGCAGACACAGTGCGCCGAGGACGATGAGCGCCGTTTTCATCCACGGCAGGATTGGTTCGGACAACGGATGATCGAACGGAAAACAGCTTTGCGCCGCGAGCATTTCGGCGACCGTCATCTGCAGAAGCCAGGCCAGCGGCGCGACGACGAGGCCGACAAGCGCGTGCCGCAACGGGTGCGCCGCGCCGGGCAATGCAGTCGTCGTGCGGGGCTTCATGTCCTCGGCCATGACCACTCCTCGAACAGATAAGGCGTCAAATACAGCGTGCTGAAGATAAAGAGCCAGACGATATCGACGAAATGCCAGTACAGCCCACCGATTGTCAGCGCCGCGCATCGCCGTTCGTCGAAATAACCGAGCGCGGTCCACACAAGCAGCAGCGCCAGCACGACGATGCCCACCGCAACGTGCGCCATATGAAAGCCAGTGATCGTGAAATACAGGGAGCCATACAGGTGCGTCGTCAACCCATACGGATGGTGGTGCCACTCGAGCAGCTGGATACCCATGAACACGATGCCGAGCACGACCGCCGCGGCCATCGACGCGACGGCCCAGCGCACGCGTCTGCGCCGCACGCAACGCTCGCACAGCCAGACGAACACGCTGCTCGTCAGCAGAATGATCGTGTTGGCCACACCGGGTGCGAGTTTCGGCAAGCCTTCCGGCGGCCAGTGTTGCGGATTTTGCGAAGCCAGATACAGATACGAAAAGATCAGGTATCCGAACAGTGCGCCCTCAGTGAGCACGAGCGTGAGGCAACCCCACCAGCCGCCGGAGCGCTCGCCGGCACTGCCAATCGGCAACACGCCCGCAGGTTCGCCCGGCTCGCGAGGCGCCGGTGAAGCAGGATGCAGGTCGACGGCGTCGCTCATATCAGCCTCCGGCGTCGTGAATCGCAACGGGTTCGCGCTGAATCAGTTCGCGCTCCGGCCACAGCCATACGATGATCGCCACGGCGCAACCGAACAGCATCGCACTTGCGACCGGCCATGCAGCAAGCGCGAGTGCCGCGAAGAACAGTGCCGCGAACAGGGCGAGCACAAACGGCGCGTAGGAGTCGCCCGGCATCTTCAGAATCACATCCGGGTTTGCCTCGAGCGCCGTGGTACCGAGCGCCTCGCGGCCTTCCGCCAGCAGATAGCCTTCGTCGAGCTGCGAGCGGAGCTGGCCTCCGTTGCCGGGCTCCTCGATGCGGTCTTCCCACAGTGGATGACGGCTTGCCAACGTCGGCACGACGGCAAAGTTGTACGGCGGCGGCGGCGAGCTGACTGCCCATTCGAGCGAAGGCGCGTCCCAGGGATTGTCGCCCGCCGGTTTGCCGCGCTTCAGGCTCACGGCGAGATCGACGAGGAAGATCAGCACGCCGAGCGCAAACAGAAACGAGCCGAGCGACGTGACGAGATTCACCGTGTTCCAGCCCATATCGGCGGGATAGGTATAAATGCGGCGCGGCATGCCGAGCAGGCCGGCGATATGCATCGGAAAGAAGCCGATGTTAAAGCCCGCGAACATGACCCAGAAGCCGAGTTTGCCGAGACGCTCGCTCATCATCTTGCCGGTGAATTTAGGAAACCAGAAGTAGATGCCGCCGATCACCGGGAACACATTGATGCCGAGCAGCACGTAGTGCAGATGCGCGACCACGAAATACGTGTCGGTGAGCTGCCAGTCGAACGGCACGGCTGCAGTGAGCACGCCGGATACGCCGCCCACGACGAACAGAAACACGAAGCCCGCGAAGAACAGGAACGGCACGCGAAACACCGGCCTGCCCGTCCAGATCGTCGCGATCCACGCGAAGGTGGCGACCGCACTCGGGATCGCGATGACCATGCTCGCCGAGCCGAAAAAGGACAGCGCGAGCGCCGGAATGCCGGTCGCAAACATGTGATGAATCCAAACGACGAAACCGATCGCCATCGTCGCGACCGTTGCGAGCGCAACGGGTCCGTAGCCGACGAGCGGGCGCCGGCAGAATACCGGCAACGCGTCCGAGACGATGCCCATGGCCGGCAGCACGACCGCATACACCCACGGATGCGCGAAGATCCAGAACAGATGCTGCCAGAGCAGCGGGCGCCCACCGTTCAGCACATCGAAGAAATGCGTGCCGATGCGGCGGTCCATCCATAGCAGAAAGAACGCAAGGCTCACTGACGGGACTGCGAGCAGATTGCCGGCCGATGCGGTCAGCGTGCCCCACACGAGCACCGGCACGCGGTCGAGCGACATGCCCGGCGCACGCATGCGCAGCAAGGTCACGACGAAGTTCATCGAGCCGACCGTCGTAGAGATGCCGAGCAGCACCATGCCGAGCGCGTAGACGTCGATGTTGGGTCCCGTGCTGTATTCGAGGCCGGAAAGCGGCGTGTAATTGAACCACCCGGCGTCCGGCGCCTGGCCCGTCGGAAAACTCGCGTACAGGAAGATGCCTGCAAACAGGAAGATCCAGTACGACAGCGCATTGAGCCGCGGAAAGGCCATGTCGCGCGCGCCGAGCACGAGGGGCCACAAGTAGTTCGAGAAGCCGGACAGCACGGGCAGCGCGTAGAGGAAGATCATTGTCACGCCGTGCATCGTGAAGAGCTGGTTGTACTGCTCGGGTGTCAGAACCGTCGCGTTGGGCCGCGCCAGTTGAACGCGCATGATGAGCGCTTCGACGCCGCCCATCAGCAGGAACACGAATGCGGTCACCAGATAGCGCAAACCAATGGTTTTGTGATCGACTGAAGAAAGCCAGCCGCGCCAGCCGGGCGGCGTCTCCCAGATCTCGCGCAGGCGTTTTTCCTCGACGCTGCCGGGCGCCACGCGGCCGCGACGCGGTTGGCGCGCAAGGTGCGGCACGTGGGCTGCCGCCTGCGAAGACGGCGCGCCGGGGGCAGAAGCGGCGGCATGATCGGACATCGAAATGCGCTCCTTACGTTAGACGGTTAGGCGAGCCGACGGTCACCCGTTCTCAATGCAGCGTCGCAAGATAGGCGGACAGCGCAGCGGCCTCGCTGGTGGTCAATGCGATGCTCGGCATCAAGGCTTCGGGTTTGATCCGCTGCGCGTGCTGGATCCAGTCGAGCAAATGCTCCGGCGTATTGGTGAGCGCCCCTGCCGCGATCAGGCGTCGCGAGCCGAGATGCGTGAGATCGGGCGCTTGAGAGCCTTGCGCGTCCGTCCCGCGAATCGTATGGCAGCCCGCACAGCGCTCGTCGAACAGTTTCTTGCCGGCGATCACAGGAGCGTTTTGAGCCGATGCGTCGGGCGCCGCTGCGTCGGGCGCCGCTGCGTCGGGCGCCGCTGCGTCGGTCTGCGTGGCGCTGCGCCCTTGCGCGTCGCGCCAGGCGTCGAACGCGGCGGCACTTTGTGCGACCACCTCGAAAGCCATATGCGCGTGCTGCGCACCGCAAAATTGCGAGCATTGCCCGCGATAGATGCCGGGACGATCGGCCTGAATCCACTGCTCGTTTGTCTGGTCGGGAATGGTCTGGGTCTTGCCGGCCAGCTGCGGCACCCAGAACGCGTGCACGACATCGGCACTTTTCAGCAGCACTTTTACCGGCTCGCCCGCAGGAATATGAATTTCATTCGCCGTACTGAAGTTTCGTGCGGGGTCGGCGTCACCGGTGTAATCGACTTTCCACCACCAGTCGTAAGCGGTGACGGTAATGACCAGCCGCGCGTGCGAGGCCGGCGAAGCAACGGACTCGAGCGTCATCATCGCGTAGACGAGCATGCCGAGCAGCGCGATGCATGAGACACCGGTGCCCACGTAGATCCAGCGCAGGCCGCCCGCCTCCGGCCCGATTGCTTCCGCCGGCGCAGCGGGGCGCTTGCGGAGCACGGCCCCCACAAGCAGTCCGCTCACGAACAGCACGACCAGCACGACGATTGCCGTCAGCACCCAGCCGAGCCGCATCGTCGGTGATGCCGCGGGCCCTGCGGTGTGCAGAAAATAAGCGAGCGGTGCAGGCTCGGCGCAAGCTTCGGACGACAGAACAACGCTTGCGCAGAACGCGCTCAAAGCCGCGGACGCGGCGAGGCGCGCCCGGTGGTGTGGCTGTTGCAGCTTTGTTTGCGCGGTCCTGATGCATCGCATGCCGCTCTGCTCCGGTAACGTGTTCGAGACTTGGGGCCGACGCGCGATGGCGCTCCTCCCTCGCGGAGTGCCCGACACAGGGGTCAAGCAGCGCTCACCGAACAGCAAGAAACGAACCTTTCAGAGGACTGAACGCGGGTCAGGTCCCGGGATTGCTCTTCCCGAGACATCCTCGACCCTGCATAAGGAGCTTGCCTTGAAACATGCCACTCTCGCCATGGCGCTCGTCGCCTCATTCGCGTTCATCCACACCGCGGCACATGCCGAGGGCTGCGCCAAAGGCGCGGTTGTCGGCGGCGTCGGCGGACATGTTGCGGGCGGCCACGGCGTGGCCGGCGCCGCAGCCGGCTGTGCGATCGGCCACCATGAGGCGAAGAAAAAACAGAAAGCGGCCAGCGCGGCAGCAGCCGCCAGCCAACCGGCAGGAAAATAGCACTCCGTGATGTAAAAAAGACCCGGCGCGATCGCGCGATCGCCACCGGGTCTTGCCGGATCTTCCGGAAGCGTCCTGCTGCCTCAGCCGGCCGCGCTCACTTTCTCGGCAAGCTTCGCGTCATAGCTGGAATGCACATGCACGCGTTTGCGCTCGGGATACGCATAGGAGTAGGCCTTGCGCAGCGCGAGCGACGCCTCATGAAAGCCTGACAGAATGAGTTTCTGCTTGTTCGGATAATTGGCGATGTCGCCGACCGCGAAGATGCCTGGCCGCGAACTCTCGTAGTTGGAGGTATCGACATCGACACGGCCGCCGTGAATGCTCAAGCCCCACTGCGCTATCGGGCCCAGATCCGCGACCAGTCCATACAGCACGACGAGCTGATCGGCCTGCAGTTCGGTCTCGCCTTCAATATGTCGCAATGTGATAGATTTCAGCGCGCTGCCCGACGCGTCGCTGTTCGCCTGCAACGCCGAAATCGCGCCGACTACGAAGTCCATTTCACCCGCCTCCACCGCACGCCGCATCAGCTCCACGCTCGAGTCCGCGGCGCTGAAGCCGTTGCGCCGATGCACGAGCGTGACGCGCCGCGCGACCTTGCGCAACGCGAGCGCCCAGTCGAGCGCGGAATCGCCGCCGCCCGCCACGACGACGGTCTTGTCGGCGAAATCCGCGAGACGCTGCACGCTGTAATGCACAGAGCGCGATTCGAGCGGCACCGCCTCCGCGAGCGCCAGCTTTTGCGGCACGAACGCACCGTTGCCGGCGGCGAGCAGGATGGCCGCGACGTCGAACACGAGGCCTCGATCGGTGCGCACGGCCCATCGCCCGTCACTCGCCTGCTCGACCGATTCGACCCGCTCTTCGAGATGAATGGGCACGTCGAACGGCTTGCATTGCGCGAGCAGACGGTCCACGAGTTCGCGTGCCGTACATGACGGAATGGCGGGAATGTCGTAGATCGGCTTGTCGGGATACAGCTCGGTGCACTGGCCGCCGATCTTGCCGAGCGCATCGACGATATGACACGACAAGCCGATCACGCCGGCCTCGAAAGCGGCAAAGAGGCCCACGGGGCCGGCACCGACAATCAGCACGTCGGTGCGAATGACCGGTGAACCGGGTGGCAAAACAGGCTCGGCTGCGGACATCATGCGGAAACTCTTCGATAAGGTAATGACCCACCATACCGAATCGACGCGGGCGCGGCAACGATGCCATTACAGCGGGCAAGGACGCTTGGCGGGCGGCGAGCCCACTCGCCCCGCCCGCAAAGTGGTTACCCAAAAAACGCCATAAATGGCCATTTTTCAAAGCCAGTGCGGCGACTAGTATTCACTCATCGCATCGCCGGATGCGCCCCAACCAACGCAAGGAGTGAATCATGCAACAACGTCTCGATTTCTACAAAGCCGGTCCCGCTGCCATCAAGGCGATGCTCGGCCTCGAGGAGCGCATCGGCAAATCGTCGATTGAAAAGTCGCTCGCCGAGCTGGTGCGCCTGCGGGCATCGCAGATCAACGGCTGCGCGTTCTGCGTCGACATGCATACCACCGACGCGCGCAAAGGCGGCGAAACCGAGCGGCGTCTCGCGACGGTCGTCACCTGGCGCGAAACGCCGTTCTTCACGGACCGCGAACGCGCCGCGCTCGAATGGACGGAGGCGTTGACCCTCATCTCGCAAGACCATGTGCCCGACGCCGTGTGGGAAGCCGTGCGCCCGCACTTCAGCGACGAGGAACTGGTCGACCTCACGCTGCTGGTGTCGGCCATCAACGCGTGGAACCGCTTTGCAATTTCCTTCCGCAAGATGCCTGAATAAGCGCGTCGGCGATTCCATAAGTCAGCAGCCCTCGCTGAGCCGCCTCGCGAATGCGTTCGCGGCGGCTGTGCTTTTTTCCGCCTGGCGCGTCGTTCTGCTCCCCGCTATTGCTGCGTATCTTCCCCTCCGCGATTCTCGCGACTGATTGTTCCCACCGAGCTTGCCGCATCGCCCAATGCCGTATCATTGAAGCGTTCGCTGACAAACTTCGCTCAACCGGCGCGCGCCGGCCGCTTGCCATCACATGTCCAGGGATTCGTCGCACACCGCGCTGCTGTGGATAGTCGCCGCCGGTTTTTTCATGCAGTCGCTCGACACGACGATCGTCAACACCGCGTTGCCGTCCATCGCGCACAGCCTGCACGTCGCGCCGCTTGCGATGCAGCCGATCGTCGTCGCCTACACGCTGACGATGGCCATGCTCACGCCTGCCTCCGGCTGGCTCGCCGACCGCTTCGGCACGCGGCGCGTGTATTTCGCCGCCATCCTCATTTTCGTGATCGGCTCGATCTGCTGCGCAAGCGCGCATACGCTCGGGCAACTCGTACTCGCGCGCGTGCTGCAAGGCGTGGGCGGCTCGATGCTGTTGCCGATCGGACGCCTCGCCGTGCTGCGCAGCGTGTCGGGCGAGCACTACGTGTCCGCACTCGCGTTTATTTCGGTCGCCGGTCAGCTCGGTCCGATCGCGGGGCCGACGCTCGGCGGCTGGTTCGTTCAGGCGATCACGTGGCACTGGATCTTCCTCATCAATGTGCCGATCGGCGTGGCCGGTCTTTACGCGGTGCAGCGCTTCCTGCCGGCGCACGGTAAGACGCAGGCGCCGCCGTTCGACTTCGTCGGCTGCGGGTTGCTGTCGCTCTCGATGATTGCATTTTCGCTGGCCGTCGACGCGCCCGTGCCGACGCACGCGGCGGCGTGGTCGGCGGCGCTTTTCGCGCTCGCGGCGGTAAGCGCGCTCGCCTACATCCCGCACGCGAAGCGGCGGCGCGACCCGCTCTTCAAACTGTCGCTGTTCGGCGAGCCGAATTTCAGCGTGGGCCTGATCGGCAACCTGGTGTGCCGCATCGGCTCGAGCGCCGTGCCGTTTCTCGTGCCGTTGCTGTTGCAACTGCAGCTCGGCTACACGCCGCTGCATTCGGGTCTGATGATGCTGCCCGCGGCGCTCGCCGGCACCGTCGCGAAACGCTGGATCGCGCCGCTCGTGCGGCGCTACGGCTATGACCTGTTCCTGCTCGTGAATACGCTCATTGTCGGCTCGTCGATCGTGGCGTTTGCGTCGATCTCGCGCGGCACGCCGCTCATCGTCGAGATCGCGATTCTCGCGATGTTCGGCGCGGCGAATTCCATGCAGTTCGCGGCGATGAACAGCGTCACGCTCAAGGGGCTCTCCCATGAGGACGCCGGCAGCGGCAACAGCCTCTTTTCAATGGTGCAGATGCTGGCGATCGGCCTCGGGGTGTCAATCGGCGGCGGGCTCGTGAACCTGTTCGCCGCGCAATGGGGCTCGGCCGCGCTCGGCTTCCGGCTGAGCTTCGTGTGTGTCGGCGCGATCACGCTGATGTCGGCGTGGGTGTTCCGACGCCTCGACAGCGCGCCGGCGGTGCCAGCGCCGGCGAGCCAGGGCGCCGGTCGTTGAGCCCACATCGCCGCTAAGACGCGCTTGAACGGCGGCGCCACGCCCCGCCGCGCCGCCTCGCTATGCACCACGCATGGTCCACTCACGAGCCTTCGTGGCCGGGCTCGCCGCGCGGCGTTTCGCGTTAGCATGTACGGTGTTTACCCATAAGAAAGGACTATCCGATGCCATTTGACGAGCGCATGCTGAACGGCATGGGCGTGCTGACAGCCATCGTCGACTGTGGAAGTTTCGCGGCCGCGGGCGTAGCGCTCGACATGTCGCAGTCGGGCGTGAGCCGTTCGGTGGCGCGGCTCGAGGCGCGGCTCGGCATCCGGCTGTTCGACCGCACGACACGCTCGGTCACGCTCACCGACGAAGGCCGGCGCTTCTATGAGCAGATCGTGCCGCTTCTGAGCGGGCTCGAGGAAGCCGCCGCGTCCGCCGCGCAAGGCGCGACCGCCGTGCGCGGACGCCTGCGTGTGAACATGGACCCGTTCTTCTCGCGCCTCGTGCTCGGCCCGCGGCTGGGCGGCTTTGTCGACAGGCATCCCGATCTGCAGCTCGAACTGATCACGCGCGACCAGCTGGGCGACATGGTCAGCGACGGTTTCGACGTCGCGATCCGTTTTGGCGAGCCGCCAGTGTCGTCGCTGATTGCGCGCAAGCTGCTGGACACGCGCGTTCTCACTGTCGCGGCGCCTGCGTATCTGAAGAAACACGGGCACCCGGCGAACCCCGCCGAACTGGAAAGCGGCCAGCATGCGTGCATCAAATTTCGCGATCCGCTCACCGGTTACCCGTTCAGCTGGGAGTTTCATCGCGGCCGCAAAAAAATGGTCATCACACCGCAAGGCCGCCTGACCGTGAACGACGTGGGCACGCTGCACAGCGTGTGCACCGCGGGCCAGGGCGTCGCGCAGATACTCGCGCTCGGCGCGGAGTCCCTGCTCGGGAGCGGCAAAATGGTCGAGCTTTTTCCCGATTGGGGCGACGAGGTCTACCCGCTCTATGCGCTCTACCCGTCGCGGCATCATCCGCCGGCCAAGGTACGCGCCTTTCTCGATTTCATCGTTTCGCTGACGGGCTCCGCCCAGGCCGGGTGAAAGCCTGGTCGAAAGGCCGAATAAAGGCGCCAGGCCCGGGCTTTGCTCCATCAGCAACGTGTTCAAACGAGGAGAAAGCCATGGCCGAGCCCAAGCAGCCGAGCAACGAAAAGCCGGACGACATCGCTCATCCGCACCCCGCAGTCCATAGCGACAACGAAAAGAGCAAGCTGCCGCCACGCGGCGACGAAGGGCGCAATCAGTCGCCGGCCGACCGTCCTGGCCAGAAGCCGGGCGAAGGCGAGCCGTCAGTCGGTTGAAATTAAGCGCGTGTCTGGAAGCGGCTTTGCTGCGTTTTGGCCGGCAAAGCCGCATAAATTTTTCCCTTTCAGCAGCTTTCATATAGCAGACATTTTTTCCGCTTTTTTACCGAATATTTTTTCGGCGCGATGCACTACTTTTCTGCTTGCAGCGATGTATGCGAACAAGCAGCCGGCTGCCGCCCCTTCAACAGATAACAAAGGCGACGCCCATGTCCATCCCCGTGCCCTCCGCCGAATCCGCCACGGTGTCGATCTGCGTGCCGACCTGCAATCGGCCGGAATTGATCGCCGAGTGCATCGACTCCTGTCTCGCCCAGACCTACGGCAATCTGGAAATCGTGATCGGCGACGATTCGAGCGACGCGCGCACCGAGCAGCTTCTGGCATCGAGATATCAAGAGGCGTTGAACGAACGCCGCATCCGCTATGTGAGGAACGAGCCGCCGCTCGGCCAGGCGCGCAATGTGGCGAGTCTGTTCGAGCGCGCGTGCGGCGACAAGATTCTGCTGATTCACGACGACGACCTCCTCACCACCGACGCCGTGGAAAAACTGCTGTCGCTCTGGACACTGCATCCGCGGCTCGACGCTGCGTTCGGCGCCCAGTACGAAGCCGACCACAGCGGCGCGATCGACCTCGAAGCGAGTGTGCGGCTCAACGCGGCGTTCAGGCGCACGAAGGACGCCGAAGGCCTGCAGCCGCTGCCGGGCAGGACCGGCTTGATCCAGATGTTTCCGAACAACGGCTGGATGGCGGACGCGCGGCTCGTCAAGCGTGTCGGGTATAGGGAGCAATACGGCGCGTGCTGCGATTTCGTGTTCGGCACGGAACTCTGCCTCGCGGCGCGCGAGGTGTTTTATCTGCATGACTACGTTTCGGTGTATCGCAAGACAGCAACTTCTATCTCGCACAGCACGCGCGGAACGGCAGCGGCTGCCACCCTTGCCGCCTATGCGTTCGTCAAGAAACTCAAGCTTCCGCCGCAATTGGAGCCGTCGCGCAGGGTTGCGCTGCGGCGCCTCGCGCCGATTGTCGTGTCCGTGCATGCCAGAAACCGTCAGGCGCGGCTGGGTCTTAAGATCGCGCTCGGTCATCTGTTCGCGTATCGCTATGGGCTGAGCGCGCGGCTTTACTACCATCTGCTGATGCTCTCGCGCGCTGCCGCGAGCGCGCCCGAACGCACCGCTGGGATGGCGGTGGCGTCGCCTGAGGCAAGCGCGACGGCGTTGACGGCGGTGACGGCCGTCACGACAGTAGCAGCGAGTGTGACTGCAAGGGCCCCGCTGAGTGGCGAAGCCGGCGCGATGGCGAAGGATCTCGTCGCAGAATGGGCCGCCGATACGACCGACTCGCTTTGACGGGTAAGGCGCTGTGCCGCCGGCACCGGCCGTCAGCGCGTTTTCTGCTAAGCATCCTCTGCTTAGCAAAGGCGTATTTGTTGCTTGGACTCGCGCGCGCCGCTGATTACGATGAGCCGGACACGTCATCAGCGCCGAGGTGAATCGCCATGTCCGAGAGTGCCTGTTTCAAGCCGCGCGTCATCGAGCCGGTCGCCGAGAATCAGCCCGAGGGATTGGGACTCGCGGTGGAATTGTGGCTCGCCCAACCCATCGACGGGATTGCCGGGCGAGCCGTGCAGATTCATCTGCGCAGCGACGCGAAGATGGCGCAGGCGGAAGCGCTGCGCGATCTGCTGCACGTGCTCGGCACCGGGATCGTGGTGGCCTGAGGCCGACGCGCTATGCAGCGCCTGGTGTTAGATGCGACGCATAGCCGGGCCGCACACGCGGCGCGCGATGAACGCGTGATCGAGCGTGATCACGCGCAACCAGGCGCGCCCCGCGCTCACGGTTCGTGGCGCAGATATCCCTCTTTCGACGGGTCGCGCATGCGCAGTGCGACAAGGCCCGCCACCGCGCAGAGGAACGTCACGTACCAGTAGAACATGGACTCGTTGCCGATCGACTTGAGCCACAGCGCCACATATTCCGCCGAGCCGCCGAAAATCGCATTGGCGACCGCATACGAGAGGCCGACGCCGAGCGCGCGCACTTCCGGCGGGAACATTTCCGCCTTGATGAGACCGCTGATCGACGTATAGAAGCTGACGATCGCCAGCGCCACCACGACAAGGCCAAACGCCGCGAACGGACTCGTCACGTCCTTGAGCGCATGCAGCAGCGGCACCGTGCCGATGGTTGCCAAAAGGCCGAAGCACAGCATCGAATTGCGACGGCCGATGCGGTCCGACAGCGCGCCGAAAAGCGGCTGAATCAGCATGTAGACGAAGAGCGCCCCGGTCATCACGTTGCTCGCGGTCTTTGCGTTCATGCCCGCCGTGTTCACCAGATATTTCTGCATGTAGGTGGTGAACGTGTAGAAGATCAGCGAGCCGCCGGCCGTGAAGCCGAGCACGGTCAGAAACGCGACGCGGTGCTGCCACAGGCCGCGCAGCGTGCCCGCTTCCTTGCGCTGACGCGTCGCGGCGGTGGTGGTTTCATCGAGCGATTTGCGCAGATAGAGCGCGACCAGCGCGGCGATCGCGCCGATCACAAACGGCACGCGCCAGCCCCAGGCCTTCAGCTCGGCGTTGGAAAGCGTCTGCTGCAGGATCACCAGCACAAGCAGTGCGCACAGCTGGCCGCCGATCAGCGTCACGTACTGGAACGACGCGAAGAAGCCGCGCCGCCCTTTCAGCGCGACTTCACTCATATAGGTTGCACTGGTGCCGTATTCGCCGCCGACCGACAGGCCCTGGAACAGCCGCGCGACCAGCAGCAGCGCGGGCGCGAGCGCGCCGATCTGCGCGTAGGTGGGCAGCACGGCGATCACGAGGGAGCCGCCGCACATCATGAACACCGACACCATCATCGCGGTGCGGCGGCCATGCTTGTCGGCGAGACGGCCGAAGAACCAGCCGCCGATGGGCCGCATCAGAAAGCCCGCCGCAAACACGCCGGCGGTGTTCAGCAACTGTGTGGTGGTGTTGCCGCTCGGAAAAAACGCGGGCGCGAAGTACAGCGCGCAAAACGAGTAGACATAAAAGTCGAACCACTCGACGAGATTGCCCGAAGACGCACCGACGATCGCAAAAATGCGGCGCCGTGTGTCGTGGGCGGAGGCCACGCTGTGGTCTGTGAGGTCGGTCATATTGTGTCTTCCTTGTCTCTTGAACGGAGGTGGCGGTCGTGGCGCCGCCTTCATCACGCGATTTTCAGCGTGCGCGAATTTTACAGAATCGCAAGCAGAAGTTGGGACAGTTTGTGAGCGACTGTGTCCGGGGCTGCGGCCGGCCGCGTTCAACCCGCGAGCCCGCTTTCGAGTTCCGCGAGACCGGCTTCATGCGCATCGCGCATTAGCGCCTCGACCTCGGGCAGCGTGCGGCGCACAAGCGCGCGCGCGGAGCGCGGCAGTTCCGCGCAGGCGTCTTCGATGTCGCCCGTGCGATGCTCGCCCAGCATGGCCAGCAGCACCGACGCCTGACGCACGTCCTTTTGCGATTTCACGAGCGTATTGGTGCGAAGCCGCGAGACGAGCAGCTTGTGGATCGCGAAACGCGCGGACTCGGGCACGCGCACGGGCACCGCGCCGTGCCGCGAGATGAGCGTGCCTGTTTGCGCCTTGCCGAGCAGATAGGCGAGGTAAGGCAAGCCGGTTGCATGGGCGTTGAGCTCGGCCACCGGCACCGTGGGAAACGTGTCGTCGCGCGAAGGAACCAGCAGATCGACATGAAAACGCGACTTGCCGGCCTCCGTGTAGGAGGTGGACGGTTCGCCGCGTTTCAGGGCAGGCACCGGCACGAAGCTGATGCCGGTTTCCTTGAGCATCGCGAGCAGCCCGCCTTGCGGCGGATTGGCCAGCGCGAGCTGATGACGGCGCGCGATGTCGATGTCCTCCGTCTCGTACGACACGGCCCGGATGCCGAGCGAGTTCAGGATGACCGCGTACGCATGCGATCCGACAAGCACGGCGCCCGCCTCGAAGAGGCCGTAGTTATAGAGCACGCCGACCGTCGCATAGGTCTTGTTGTCCGCGAGCTGGAAGCCGAGCTTGCTCAGATCGCGGATGCGACCGATCAGATCCTTGCCTAGTTCGATGCGCCGGCGCACCTGCTCCACGCGCGCATCGACCTCCGGGTCGCCCTGCGGGCCGCCCAGGCTCTCTTCCTGCCGGCGCCCTTCCGGGCCCATGTACTGGCGCGCGTAGTAGACAGCGCCGCCCCGCCTGTGCTCGATGATCGTGCCCGGCGCGCCCATGAGCACCCTGTCCTGGGTGCTGGCGGCCTGCTCGACGTTGGCGAACTGCGAGCAGTAGGCCTGCTCGTGTTGCTCGTATAGAGGAAAAGGTGACATGACTTTTTCAGTAATTTTTTATATTTTACTGAAAAACGGTCCGGCGCGACGTTTTTCAGCAGTTTTGCCAAAATTACTGAAAAACCCTTTTCCGCCTGGCCTGCCGTGTCCTGCCATGAAAAAGCCCCCGCAAGCGTGCGCTTCCGGGGGCCTCGTCATGCTTCGGGGTGGCCTTGCAAGTCGCCGGCCGGTTCTTACGGCGGCAAGCCGTCACGCCCTCACGGCCGGCGGCACGTAGCGGCATTCGTAGCGCTTCCTGACCGTGCCGTTTTCGTCGACGCTTTCCAGATACACGTCGAACTGCCACAGGCGCGCCATGTGCTTGAGCACCTCGTCGCTGTCGGACGACAGATGGCGGTTATCGCTCATGAAGTGCCGCAGCGTCAGACTCCGGTCGCCGCGCGTGTTCACCGCCCACACCTGAATGTTCGGCTCGCGATGATGCATGTCGTACTGCCGCGACAACGCCTGACGCACATACTGATAGCCGCTGTCGTCGTGAATCGCGGAGACTTCGAGCGCGTCGCGCATGTCGTCGTCGAGCACCGAAAAGAGCCGCATTTCGCGGATCAGGTGCGGCGACAGATACTGCGCGACGAAACTCTCGTCCTTGAAATTGCGCATCGCGTAATGCATGGCCGGAAGCCACGGGCTGCCCGCCAGCTCCGGGAACCACTTGCGGTCTTCGTCAGTGGGGTTTTCGCAGATGCGGCGAATGTCGCTCATCATCGAAAAACCGAGCGCGTACGGATTGATGCCGCTGTAATACGGCTTCGTGACGGGCGGCTGGTACACCACGTTGCTGTGCGAATGGAGGAACTCCATCATGAAGCCGTCTTCCAGCTTGCCCTGGTTGTACATGGTGTTGAGCAGCGTGTAGTGCCAGAACGTGGCCCAGCCTTCGTTCATCACCTGGGTCTGGCGCTGTGGGTAGAAATACTGCCCCACTTTTCGCACAATGCGGATCACCTCGCGCTCCCACGGCTCGAGCAAAGGCGCGTTTTTTTCCGCGAAATACAGCAGGTTTTCCTGCGGCTCGGGCGGATAGCGCTCTTCGATTTCCTCGGGCAGCGGCGTGTGCCGCGTGGGCAGCGTGCGCCACAACTCATTCACCTGCGACTGCAGATACGCCTCGCGTTCGCGGCGCGCGGCGAATTCCTTTTCGAGCGAGAGCTTTTGCGGACGCTTGTAGCGGTCCACGCCGTAGTTCATCAGCGCATGGCACGAATCGAGCAGTTCTTCCACGCGATCGAGCCCGAAGCGCTCCTCGCATTCGGCAATATAGTTCTTCGCGTAGACGAGGTAGTCGATGATCGCGTGCGCATCCGTCCACAGCCGGAACAGATAGTTGCCCTTGAAAAACGAGTTGTGTCCGTACGCGGCGTGCGCGATGACGAGCGCCTGCATCGTCATCGTGTTTTCTTCCATCAGATACGCGATGCAGGGGTTCGAATTGATCACGATCTCGTACGCGAGCCCCATCTGCCCACGACGGTAGCTTTTTTCGGTAGCAAGAAAGTGCTTGCCGAACGACCAGTGCCGGTAATTGACCGGCATGCCGACGGACGCGTAGGCGTCCATCATCTGTTCAGCGCTGATGAGTTCGAGCTGGATGGGATACACGTCGAGCTCATATTGCTCCGCAACACGGGCAATATGCGAGTCGTACTCCTCGATCAACTCGAACGTCCAGTCGGACGGGCACGGCAGAGGCCGTCTATCGGCTACGTTCATACGGACTTCCCTTTGCCCCTCGGTGGGCGTTCCGGTGTGTCCCCGTGCTTCTGCGTTGTCGACTGCTCCGGCTTGCGCGGCGCCTACTTGGTCCGCCCCGGCCTCGGCATGCCCCGACTCACGCTGCGGCACGCCTTTCTCGCGCTCCGGCTGGTAGCCGCGCGCTTCGTTGTGCAAATGCTTTGTCGTCATGACGACGCCACCTGCTTCTCGAACAACTCGCGAAACACCGGATAGATGTCAGCCGCGGTTTCGACCTTCTTCATTGCCATATGCGGCTGGCTCAAGGCCAGTTGCGCATATTCGAGCCACAGGTTCTGCTCTTCGGGCGTGACCTGAATATACGCAAAATAGCGCACCTTATCGAGGATGTCATCCGCGAGTATCTTGCGGCACTTCGGCGAGTCGTCGGTCCAGTTGTCGCCGTCGGACGCCTGGGCGCCGTAAATGTTCCATTCAGTGGGCGAATAGCGCTCGTCCATCACCTTCTGCATCAGCTCGAGCGCGCTCGACACGACCGTGCCGCCGCTCTCCGTCGAATGGAAGAACGTGTCCTCGTCCACTTCCTCCGCGCGCGTGTGATGGCGAATGAACACCACCTCGATCTTCTCGTAGTTGCGCTTGAGAAACAGGTACAGGAGGATGAAAAAGCGCTTGGCGAGATCCTTGCGCTGCTCGTCCATGGAACCCGACACATCCATCAGACAGAACATGACGGCCTGACTCGACGGCGTGGGCTGCTTCACGCGATTCACATAGCGCAGATCGAACGGATCGATAAAAGGAATGCGCCAGATGCGCCCGCGCAGATGGTGAATTTCGTCTTCGAGCAGTTTGATTTCGTCGCGGCGGTCGTCGGGATCGGCTTTCAGCGCCTCGAGCTGCCGCTCCATTTCATGGAGCTGGTTGACGAGCGGCGCCCCCAGCGCGATGCGGCGGCCGAGCGCGCTGCGCAGCGAGCGCACCACGTCGATATTGTTCGGCGTGCCCTCCGCCGCCCAGCCGGCGCGAATGCTTTTCCACGTCGGCACGGCCAGCAGATGGGTTTTGACAAGCCGCGGCAGTTCGAGGTCGTCGAAGAAGTACTGCATGAACTCTTCGCGACTCAGTTCGAACACGAAGTCGTCCTGACCCTCGCCTTCGTTGCTCGCCTGACTTCCGCCGCCCCCGCCGCCACCGCCTTGCGGACGCTGGATCTTGTCGCCGCGGATGTAGTCCGAGTTGCCCGGATGCACCATTTCGCGCCGGCCGCCCGGCCCATGCCGGAACGACGGCTCCGCGATGTCCTTGCGCGGAATGGTGATGCTCTGGGTGTTCTGAATGTCTTTGATGCTGCGGTCGCGCACCGCCTCAGAAACGGCGCGACGAATGTAGTTCTTGACGCGGCGCAAAAAACGCTCGCGATTTGCAATGCTTTTGTTCTTACCTGCCAACCTGCGGTCGATGATTTGATGAAGCACGCCCGGTCTCCAAGGTGGACGGAGCGAGCGCTTATGTGCCGACTCCAGTCCCACGCGGTGCGTCCGGTAACAGCCAGCGCTCTGCGCTTGCTCCTACGCGAGGCCACCGCGCGCATTTCGGGTGCGCGAGACGCACGCTGCTAGTCCGATGCTATGTCCAGGCAGCTTGCGGCTCGCAGGGTGCTCGCGCGGCTGGGCCGCGCGAGCGGCACGCAGTGCGGATCATGACGACTTGCGCACGCGCAGATACCAGTCACATAGCAAGCGCACCTGCTTCGGCGTATAGCCCTTCGCCACCATGCGGTTGACGAAGTCTTCATGCTTGCGCTGTTCTTCCGCCGAACCTTTGGCGTTGAACGAAATGACCGGCAACAGCTCCTCCGTGTTGGAGAACATTTTCTTTTCGATCACCACGCGCAGCTTTTCGTAGCTGATCCATGCAGGATTCTTCCCTGCATTCGCAGCACGCGCGCGCAGCACGAAGTTCACGATCTCGTTGCGGAAGTCCTTCGGGTTGCTGATGCCCGCGGGCTTCTCGATCTTCTCCAGCTCGGCATTGAGCGCCGCGCGGTCGAAGCTCTCGCCGGTGTCGTGGTCGCGGAATTCCTGATCCTGAATCCAGAAGTCCGCATACGTCACATAGCGATCGAAAATGTTCTGCCCATATTCGGAGTACGACTCGAGGTAAGCGGTCTGGATCTCCTTGCCGATGAATTCCGCGTAACGCGACGCCAGCACGTCCTTAATGAACGACAGATACTTCTGCTCGGTTTCCGGCGGGAACTGCTCGCGCTCGATCTGCTGTTCGAGCACGTACATCAGATGCACCGGATTTGCCGCGACTTCAGTGGAATCGAAGTTGAATACGCGCGACAGGATCTTGAACGCGAAACGGGTCGACACGCCGGTCATTCCCTCGTCCACACCCGCAAAGTCGCGATACTCCTGATACGACTTGGCCTTCGGATCGGTGTCCTTCAGATTCTCGCCGTCGTAGACCTGCATCTTCGAGAAGAGACTCGAATTCTCAGGTTCCTGCAAGCGCGTGAGCACCGACATTTGCGCCATCATTTTCAGCGTGCCGGGCGCGCATACCGCATTGGCGAGCGACGAGTTGCGCAGGAGCTTCTCGTAGATCTTGATCTCTTCGGAATAACGCAGGCAGTACGGCACCTTCACGACGAAGATCCGGTCGAGCAATGCTTCGTTGTTGCGGTTGTTGCGGAACGCCTTCCACTCCGACTCGTTCGAGTGCGCGAGAATCACGCCGTCGAACGGAATCGCGCCGAAACCTTCCGTGCCCTTGAAGTTGCCTTCCTGCGTGGCGGTCAGGAGCGGGTGCAGCACCTTGATCGGCGCCTTGAACATTTCGACGAATTCGAGCAGGCCCTGATTCGCAAGACACAGGCCGCCGGAATAACTGTAGGCGTCCGCATCGTCCTGCGCATATTGCTCGAGCTTGCGAATGTCGACCTTGCCGACGAGCGAAGAGATGTCCTGATTGTTCTCGTCGCCCGGCTCGGTCTTGGCGATGCCGATCTGCCGCAAGATGGACGGATAGCGCCGCACCACGCGGAATTTGCGGATGTCGCCGTTGTACTCGTGCAGGCGCTTGACCGCCCACGGGCTCAGAATGCTTTTGAGGTAGCGGCGTGGTATGCCGTATTGCTCTTCGAGGATCGGACCGTCCTCGTCGTAGTCGAACAGACCGAGCGGCGATTCGTTCACGGGCGAGCCCTTGATCGCGTAGAAAGGCACGCGCTCCATGAGCTGCTTCAAACGCTCCGCGATCGACGATTTACCGCCGCCGACCGGGCCCAACAGATACAGAATCTGCTTCTTTTCTTCGAGCCCCTGGGCCGAGTGCCGGAAGTAGGCGACCACCTGCTCGATCACCTCCTCCATTCCGTAGAACTCACGGAATGCGGGGTATACCTTGATGACCTTGTTCGCGAAGATGCGCGACAGGCGCGGATCGTTGCGAGTGTCGATCTGTTCGGGTTCTCCGATTGCCGTCAACATGCGTTCGCCAGCCGTGGCGTACGCGGCGGGATTGTCTTTGCAGAGCGCGAGGTACTCCTCGAGCGAGAGTTCATCTTCTCGCGTTTTCTCGAAGCGGGTCGCGAAACTGCTGTAGATATCCATGCTACCTCCTCGCCGAAGTCTAGACCGATGTCGTGCGCGGCGCGCTATTCGGAAACGACATCGCTCGAATT
>Ga0209674_100396_pt1 | contig 22184 bp, 18 predicted proteins | sample AraplaCvi_mMS_r2_FD_184279 | JGI IMG/M metagenome (GOLD analysis project Ga0209674, IMG submission 184279) | Arabidopsis root microbial communities from North Carolina, USA - plate scrape CL_Cvi_mMS_r2 (SPAdes) (version 2) | ecosystem: Host-associated > Plants > Roots > Endosphere | place: USA... | reverse complement strand
AGCTCTCAAAGGTCTCGCTCGATCCAGCGTAGAGATCCGCGACCGTCGGTGCGCGGAAGCCTTCGGCATAAGTGGCCCGCAGCAGCAGATCGTCGAACGGCTTCCAGCGCAGGCTGTACTTGGTGTTGGTGCGTCCACCGAACGCGGAGTAATGGGAGTAACGCGTGGATGCATTCACTGCCAGCTCGCGCGCCAGCGGCAGGTCCGCGAGCAGGGGCACGTCGAATTCGAGATAGGCCTCGTTGGCGATATAGCCACCGTCGGTGGGATCGCTGGCGAGTTGGGTGGTGAGCCCGGCGGAGTCCGCGGCGTCGGGTTCATAACGGCCATGCTCGCGGCGATGCTCGATGCCGCCAGCCACGCGCAAGGTACCGGCCGGCAGGTCCAGCAGGCCACCGGTGAGATTCGCGACGACGTCGTTGGTCCGCGTCGTCTGCCGTGCGGTGGAGGTCGAAGCAACGTAGTTCCACACCGCATCCGGTGTGCCACCGGGGCCGGCGAGGATGTTCCAGGGCACGCAGCCCGCGGCGCGATCGGCGGCATCGGCGCACGCTACGCGGCCGTCGATGACGGTAGTCGGACCGAGTGCCTTGCGCGCGTTCACGAGATCGATGTTGCCGGAGGTGACCCGGCTGGCTCGCGTCTCGGAATACGCGTAGGTGACGTCCCAGTTCCACGCATGATCCAGCCACTGGAAGCTTCCCTCGGCGCCGCCGTCCGCGTGGAAGGTCTTGCTCTTGGCCCAGCTCATGCGCGGCAGTTCGGTGGTGCGCCGGAAGAACGAGGTGGCGTAACCGGGGAAGGGGTTGTACGCGTTGTCGGGATCGATGCTCAGACCATCGCTGCGTCCCGAACTGCTCTGCAACGGATAACCGGCGCTCTGGCTGCGCGTGTCGCGCACGCCATAGCTGGCCATGCCGCGCAGTGCCACGTCGTCGGTGAGGTTGTAGCGTCCGGTGCCGAACAGATTGCGCAGCTTGCTGCCCGAACGGAACGTCATGTCCTGGGTGGTGGCGTACTTGTCTGCGTTGTCGTTGACGTCGTACGGGTGATAGTTGGCGAGGTCGGCGGTATCGCCCACCATGCCGCCGGGATGATTCACCACGTAGCGATTGGCGTCCCACGTGCCGCCCGGCACGTAGCTACCGGCACCGGGCGTGCCGGCCGGTCGCGGGTCCACCACGCCGCCATACGGACCCATGCCGAAGCCGGCATCGGGATGGCGCGGTCCGTATGGGCTGCGGGTCAGGGCGCGCTTGTCGTCACGGAGTGCATCGGCGTCTTCGTAGGTGGCACCGAGGATGAGCGACGCGCGCTCCGTGCTCTTGCCCCAGGTGAAGCTGCCATTTTTCTGTGTGCCGTCGCCGTGGCCATTCACGCCGTAGAGGACATCGGCGGACGCGCCTTCGAAGCGATCGGTGGTCAGGATGTTGATCACGCCGCCGATGGCGTCGGAACCGTAGATGGAGGACGCGCCATCTTTCAGCACCTCGATGCGTTCGACGATGGCGACGGGAATGGTCGAGAGGTCGGTCAGCCCGCCCAGGCTCGTCGTCCAGCGACGGCCATTGACCAGCACGAGCGTGCGTACCGCGCCGAGCTGGCGCAGGTTGGCATAGCGGCCGCCCGCGTCGGTGCCGGAAGAGAGCGTGTCCTGGGGGGTGATTTCCGCGGTACCGGCGGAAGGCATGCGAGCGACGATGTCGCCGAGGTTGGTCAAGCCGGTGGCACGGATCGCCTGGCGATCCATCGTGAATACAGGCTGGGCAGTTTCGACGTCGGTGCCGCGAATGCGCGACCCGGTCACGGTCACGTTGACCGGCGCGAGCATCTGCGCCGGGGAGGCGGCCTCTTGTGCATGAACCACACCGGACATGGCGGCCATGAGCGCGGCGGCCAGCGCGATCCGTCGTCGCGCGACGTCGCGGCTGTGCCCGGTACTGACGTGCATCCTCAAGCCTCCCAATCCCCCGCCATGCCCCATCCGGGCCTGACGATCACGCGACCATAACGCCTGCACCCGAGCCGCGCAACCGCCGGAACGCATGGGCTCCGGCGGTTGCGCGAGACGGCGGCGTGGCTTCGTTACGGGGCTGCCGCCGTCGCTGCCTGGCCGCTCCCGATGTTCTTGTCCAGGAAGGCCTGCAGGCGGTTATAGAACTCTTCGATGTTCTCCGGCTTGACGAAGCCGTGCCGTTCGTCCGGCTTGGTCAGTGTCTCGTACGGCTTGTGTGCGGCATCGAGCGCGGCACGCATCGCCTTGAACTGCGCGAACGGGGCACGCTGGTCATCCTCGCCATGGACGAGGAACACCGGCACGTCGATCTTGTCCGCCAGATGCGTGGGCGAATTGGCGGCGAGGTCGCCCTGATCCTTGCCGATCACCGTGGTGAGGTAGCTGCGGCCGGTCTTGCTGTCCTTGATGTCGCCCTTGTTGTACATCATGTCCAGGTCGTAGATGCCGTCGTAACCCACGGCGCACTTGAACATGCCCGGGGCACGCACCGTGGTCATCATCGCCGCGTAGCCGCCGAAGCTCGCACCGTAGACGCAGACCCGCTTGGCATCGGCGTAGTTCTGGGCAATGGCCCACTTGACGCCGTCGATCAGGTCTTCCTGCACGCGCGTGCCCCACTTGAGGTAGCCCGCCTGCTCGAACGCGCTGCCGCGGCCGCCCGAGCCGCGGTAGTTCACCTGCAGCACGAGGTAGCCGCGGTTGGCGAGGAACTGCGCATCTTCTTCGTAGAACCAGTCGTCCGAGATGCCATGCGGGCCACCGTGCGGAATAAGCACCATCGGCAGGTTCGTTTCGCTGCGGCCCTTCGGGAAGGTCAGGATGGCTTCCAGTTCGAGGCCGTCGCTGGCCTTGAAGCGCATCGGCCGACGTTCGGACATCTTGGCCGGATCGATCCAGGGCACCGCGTCGAAGAGCTTGGTGACCTTGTAGGTCTTGGTGTCGATGAGCATGTAGCGGCCGGGTTCGCGATCGCCCGAGACCTTGAACATGAGCTCCCCGCCGTCCTCGCTGAAGTCCACGAAGCTGACGAAGTTGCCGGGGAATTTCTGCGACAGCGCCATGTGCAGCTTGGAGATCGGCGCCTGCGGATCGATATAGGTGACCTGCGGAATGCCGGTGGTGGAGATCGTGCCGAAGGGGCGCAGGGGCGCGGGCGTCCACAGGCCGGAGGTCGTGACTTCGCTGAAGTCGTCCTTGCGGATCACCCGCAGGTTGCCGCCGTTCTCGTCCTGCTCCACGAACTCGCCGCCCTTGCCGTTGGGGCTGAACGTGGCGTAGATGCGGTCACTGCCGGCCACCGACGCCACGGGCTCGAAGTTCTGGCGCTCCTCGCTGCCGGCGAGCTTGTTCCAGCCGGAACCTTCGCGATGGAAGACGACCCACTTGAAGTTGTCGTCGGTGCCGAAGGCAAACCGCGCGGTGCCGTCGGGCGCGATCATGAAGCTCATGCCGCCGAGGCCGATGTCGGCCATCTGCTTGCGCGCGCTGGTCTTGGCGTCCACGTCGTAGAGCGTGCTGCGGTTCTGGTCGGTCCACGAGGTGGCGCGCATGTAGAAGTGCCCGTTGCTCTGGGGCGGCACGCCTTCGATGGTGCCCCAGCCTCGGTCGGTCGCGCGCGTGGCGGCCCGCTTGCCGTAGGCCTCGTAGCCGTAGAGGTAATCCGGGTTCTTGCCGTCGACGTCGATCGCCATGATCTCGCCGGTGTAGGACGCGGCGCCGATCGAACCGTCCACCTTGCCGCGCGCCACGACGAGCCGCGTCGGGCTCGCCCAGACCATGTTCGCTGGCATCTCGTAGGGCGGCATCCGGATCAGCGACACCGGCTTGGTCATGTCGCCCACACGATAGATCGCGAGGCCATGCGTCTTTCCGTCGGGATCGTGGTACGCCAGCGAGACGTACTGCCCATCGGGCGAGAGGCGCGGGCTGGTCAGCGGCATGCGCCGGGCGAAGTCGGCGACCGGAACGAGGTCGGCGCCCACGGCGGCGGTCGAGGCAAGGCAAAGCACGGCCAACATGGGCCGCACAAGGCGGTACGTCATTGGTAGTCCCCTGGGTCGATGGATCCCTATCGTGCCGTCCCCCCAGGACGGCATCCGAGGGTCGATATAGCCGATCCGCGGCGCGACCACAAGGCGATCTTCGTACGGGGGGAGCGGTACACTTGGCGTCTGCTTTCGATCCGGGCACGCCATGGCCACTCCGTTTGTCGTCCACTTCGACCCCGTCGCCTTCTCGATCGGGCCCGTCCACGTTCACTGGTACGGTCTGATGTACCTGGGTGGATTCCTTGGCGGCTGGGCGCTGGGCGAATACCGCCGCCGTCAGGGTCGCCTGCCGGTGAGTGCGGACCGCTTCGGCGATCTCATGTTCTACGCGATGATGGGCGTGGTGATCGGCGGTCGCGTGGGTTACATGCTGTTCTACACCGCGATCAACTGGATCTGGGCCGACCCGCTGGCGATCTTCCGCGTCTGGGACGGCGGCATGTCCTTCCATGGCGGCTTGCTCGGCGTGCTCGTCGCGGGACTGTGGTGGTCGCGCCGCAATGGCATCAAGTTCTTCGACACCGTGGATTTCGTGGCGCCGCTGGTGCCCCTGGGGCTTGGCCTCGGGCGGCTGGGCAATTTCATCAACGGCGAGCTCTGGGGCAAGCCCACCGACCTGCCCATCGGCATGATCTTCAAGAACGCACCGGACGCGTTGCCCCGGCACCCCAATCCGCTTTACGAGTTCGCGCTGGAAGGCGTGACGATGTTCGTGGTGCTCTGGCTGTTCTCGATGAAGCCGCGTCCGCGCTACGCGGTGTCGGGCATGTTCGCGCTGCTCTACGGCGTGTTCCGCTTCACCATCGAGTTCGTCCGTGTGCCCGATCCGCAGCTCGGCTATCTCGCCTTCGGCTGGGTCACGATGGGGCAGATCCTGTCGCTGCCGCTGATCGCCGTCGGCATCCTGCTGCTCATCCTTTCGCACCGTGCGCCTTATGCGCCGGTCGCGACCCCCGTGGCGGCGGCCGGCTGACATCGTCGACGCCGTGCGGCTTGGTCACGCGGGCCGCCTGCAACCCTAACTCACTCCTGCGGCCGTTGGATGCTGCCGCGGGGGTACCACCGCCAGGTCTTCTGCCATGCGCCATCCCGAGTTCCAGTACCTTGATCTCATGTCGCGCGTCCTGGAACAGGGCGACAAGCGCATCGACAGGACCGGGGTGGGCACGCTTTCCGTGTTCGGTGCGTTCGCGCGTTTCGACCTGAGCCGTGGCGAGTTTCCCGTACTCACGACGAAAAAGGTGCACTGGAAGCTGGCGGTCAAGGAGATGCTCTGGTTTCTCAGCGGGCAGACGAATATCCGCCCGCTACTGAAAGAGGGCGTAAGGATCTGGACGGATTGGCCGCTCGCCAGATTTCGTCGTGAAACCGGGGAAGAGCTCTCGCAGGAGGCGTTCGAGCAGCGCATCCTCGATGACGAACGCTTCGCGGAAACCTGGGGCGATCTCGGTCCTGTCTACGGGAAACAATGGCGTCGCTGGCAAGGCGCCGATGGCGTCGTGCACGACCAGATCCAGGCACTGATCGAGACGCTGCGCAACAATCCGTACAGCCGGCGCATGCTTTTCCACGCCTGGAACGTGGCGGACATTTCCAGCATGGCCCTCCCGCCATGCCACATGGTCTACCAGTTCCACGTCAGCACCGACGGCAAGCTGAGCCTGATGATGTACCAGCGCAGTTGCGATCTGCTGCTGGGCGCGCCGTTCAACTGGGTAGGGGCCGTGGCCTTGATGCTGATGGTGGCACAGCAGGCGCAGCTGGAACTCGGCGAATTCGTTTGGGTCGGGGGCGACGTCCACCTCTACCTCAACCACCTCGACCAGGCGCGATTGCAGCTGACCCGCGAGCCACGCGCGTTGCCGACACTGAAACTCGTCGGCAACGCGGCGAGCATCGATGACTACCGCATCGACGATTTCGAACTATCCGGTTACACGCCGCACCCTGCCATCAAGGCGGACGTCGCGGTGTAGGGACGTTAGCCGCATCGGCGGTAGCCGAGCGTGGTGGCAATCATGCCGAGCACGTGTCGCGCGGTCTCGCCGCCGGAGCAATCGCCGGTGTTGACGCCGGCGTTGTGCCCGCCGTAGGGCGCATAGACGGCCATGGCGGTGACGCGAAAAAGCCCGATGGTCGTCACGCCCGCTGCCGCGCCCAGATGCATGACTCCGCAGTCGGCGGTGATGAACAGGTCCAGGCCCGCCAGTACGGCCGCCATGCGACGGATGTCCGACGAGTAGTAGCCGGGCCATTTCTCGCGCAGCATGGATTGCCCGTGAGCGGGGATCATCTCGATGATCGACGCGGTGGGATGGGCTTCGCACAGCGTCGCCATGAAATCCGCCCACCAGTCCGTCGTGTAGCGCTTGGCACCCGTCGCGTTGCCGAAGATGCCGATGCGAAGGCCGTTCTCTCCCTTGGCACGCTGGGCGGCGGCAAGCGCTGCGACGACGTTGCGTCCCTCGGTGCGCTCCTCCTCGTTCAGATGGATGGCCAAAGGTGGATAGCGGTAGGAGGCGGCCGCGCCGAATGCCCAGCGCAGCAGATGGATGGGGCGGAGCGCCATGTGGCGTCCTGCAAGCTCTCGTGGCGCGGCATGCGTGAGCGCTTTCGTCGGCGTGTCGCTGAACCCGAGCTTGTATCGTCCACGCGATAGCCGTGTCAGCGTCCTGGCGAAACCGGAGCCCACGTTGGGATCGACGACGAGATCGTACCGGGTGCGCCTGATCCGGGAGAGCATGCGCAGGAAAGCCAGCGGATGCTTGAATCCTCGGCGGGGCAGGCAGAACACCTGCTTCACGTTGAACCATTCCTTGAACACGTCGTGAGCGATGTCGCCTTCGCTCACAATGTCGATCTCCGCTCCCGGATACAGCGTCTGCAGTTCCGTGATGAGAGGTGTCAGCAATAACGTGTTGCCCAGCCGATGGTTCGGGCGGCAGACGAGAATGCGGTAGATCCCATGACGAATGGGGACGTGCGGGGTGCTCAAGGTATGCCCCTCGCGTAGCGGGTGAGCCCAGGAAGCGCCTTCTTCAGCGCGCCATCGACCAGCGACGGAAGGACGCCGTTGAGGCGGGCGAACAGGCTTTCGGGAAAGCCGAGGTAGGCTTCGTTCCGCTCGTTCTCGATAGCGCGCACGATGCGCGCCGCGACCCATGACGGTTCGTCCATGTGCATGAGCCTGCGCTCGGCCATGAGGTGCACGGCAGGAGGATTGAACGCCGTGCGGACGGCGCGTGGCGCGACGTAGGTGACGCCGACGCCCGTGCCGTGCAGTTCCCGGCGAAGTGCCTGCGAAAACCCGCGCAATGCAAACTTGCTGGCGGAGTACGCGGCGAAACCCGGATAGCCGATGCTTCCAAACGTGGAGCCCACGTTGACGATGCGACCCGAGCCGCGTCCCAGCATCGCCGGAAGCACCTCGCGAGCCATCTGCATGGGTGCTTCGACGTTGACCTGTAGTGCCCGCGTGATGGCGCTCGCGTCGGCTTCGTCGAAGAAACGAAAGTCGAGCACGCCCGCCAGATTGATGAGGACGTCCAGGCCGCCGTAGGCCTGAACCATGCGCCACACGGCGGCTTTGCGCGCGGCTGCATCGGTCAGGTCCGCCTGGATGACAATGGCATCCAGGCGCTGTGTCGCCACGAGATGGTCGAGGCTCGCCACTGACGCGTCGGTGCGACCGAGCAATCCCAGTCTTGCGCCTTTCGCGGCGAGTGCTTCGGCAAGTTCGCGGCCGATGCCGCCGGCGGCACCCGTGAGAAGAATGCGTTTGGAGCGGAGATCGAGGCTCATCGTCATTTCTCCGCGTCGATGGTGTCGATCAGCTTCTGCACCTGCGCCCGGCGGCCCTTGTCGGCCAGCTCCCGATCGGGCCGAGGCGCCGCCGCGAGAGCTTTCTTCAAGTGCTCCATGGCGCCCGCCTTGTCGCCCGTCTTGTAGAGGAAGTCGGCGTAGAAGTAGTTGGGATCGATGCCGTCGGGATCGATCTGCAATGCCTTTTGCAGCAGGGTGCGGGCCTTGTCCTTGTCGCCGAAACCCACCGGCCAGCCGGGTACCTGGTAATAGAGGCTGCCCAGCGTGGTGTAGATGGAGCCATGCAGGACGTCCGGCTGGATCTTCTCGGCCTCCTGCAGCAGGTCGCGCGCATGTTTCGCCATGCCGAGCGCGCCCAACCCTCCGTGCTCGCCGGCATGCGTCGACAGAATGATGGCTTGCCAGACGCGCGGTTCGGCACGCTGAGGGTACTGTGCGATCAAGGCCGCACCGCGCGATTCGAGCGCGTCATACGCGTCGTCCTGCTGTGCCTTGGGCAGGGTGTAAGTGACGCGCGACCAATCCTGGCTGAGGGTCTTGATGGCCGCATCCACATCGTCGGCATGAGAAAGCGAAGGAACGAGCGCCAGACACGCCCAGGCGAACGTGGCCGTCAGCGAACGGAAAAGGGTCATGGGGTGTCTCCTTCGGAAGGGCGGTGGTCCAGCTCGCGGAAGATGTCGCCATACAGCGCGTAGAAGCGGTTCGCGGCGTGAATGAGAACCTGGCGGTCCTCTTCGGTATCCAGCCGGTCGACGAGGCTTTCATAGAAACCCACGTGATCGACATCGAGGGCGCCATGCGACGCCAGATAGCGGAACGCGGACTTCGGCAGTCCGAGCGCCACTTGCAGCGTGGCAGCGGCACGCGTGGCAAGCGCCACGCTGACGCCTTCGAGAACGAAGACCATGCCCAGGAACGACACCGGATTGCCTCGCGCTATGCCGTCGTGGGCGTAGGCGATCATCAACTCGGTGGAGCGCAGGGGAGGCGCACGGCGAATCGCCTCCGGGTCTTCGCCACATGCCTGCAGGTCGTCGAGGATCCACTCGTCGTGGCCGATCTCTTCCTCGATGTATTCGGCTACGGCGGGCAGCATCCAACGAAGGCGTTCGGGCAGGTGGTAGCCCATGCCCATCATGAGCGGGACGGTCTGTCGTACGTGCTGGTAGGCCTGACTCAGGAAGGCCGTGTATTCGTTCCGGTTGACGTCGCCGCCGAGCGCGCGTTGGATGATGGGAATGGACAGGAATGCCTGTCGGCTCGCTTCGGTTTCGCGCACAAGACGATCATGAGTGGACATGCGGAGCTTCTCTTTCGTAAAGGGCTTCGAGCGGAGTGGCGTAACGGGTGGCGATGGCTTGCCTGTCCAGCGCGCCGCTGGGTCTGGCGAGTCCGTCGCGGGGACTGAAGGGGGCCGCCGCCGCGCACCAGGAGCGGACGCGGGCGTAGTCGGGAAGCCGCGCATTGGCGGTCTCGATGGCGTCGTCGATCTGGCCGGGAGAGACGCCGGGTGCCGGCACGATCACGGCAACGTTGTAGTCGCGTCCTTCTCCGAACACGGCCGCCTGGAGAACGGCACGGGTCGCGACCAGTTCGCTCTCGACCCACTCTGGGGACACGTTGCGTCCGAACGCTGTGGCGAACGCCGTCTTCTTACGGCCACTGACGTAAAGAAAGCCGTCGGCATCGAGCCAGCCGGTATCCCCGGTATGCCACGCGTCGATGGGCGGTCCGTACTGTCCGAGATAGCCGCCGAAGAGCGCGCCGGAGACGATGATCTCGCCGTCGTCCGCAATGCGTACCTTTGCGTGAGGCAGCGGGACGCCAACGCTGCCCGGTCGTTCGCGACCGGGTCGGTTCATGCTTATGACCGACGTGGCTTCCGACAGGCCGTACCCCTCGAATACCGGTATGCCCAGTGCTTTCGCGCGAAGGATCAGCGGTGCGGAACACGGCGCGCCGCCGACGGCGACGAAACGCAGCGTGGGTGGAAGGGGATTCCCGGCCTGGACACATTCGACGAGAAGCTTCAGCAACTGCGGAACAAGGATGGTTGCCGTCGGCGCGAAGCGGTGAAACGCGCCGAGGAACGCTTGCGGTTGCACCGCGCTCGATCCACTGAAGCCGCAGCGTCCCATGGCGGGGAGCAGGGCGGTCGCGCCGCGGCTGAGCGGCACGTAGATACCGCCGATGTTCGCAAGCAACGTCGACAACGGCAGCACGGTGAGGCTGCGGTCGCCCGCTTGCGCGGATGCTGCATCCGCCAGCGACTCGGTGACGCGATCCATCGCCGCATAGGAAATGCACACACCCTTCGGCTGGCCGGTGGTGCCCGAGGTGTAGGTAATCTTGCCTGTGTCGGACGGTAGCGTCCTGGGGTGTCCTGGCTCCAGGGCGAGAAGATGCAGTTCCGTTCCGGCGACGCTGATCGTCTTGCGGTAGCGCGTGCGCGACAGCACTGCCGGCGGCGTCGGACGATCGCTGATGAGCAGATCCGGTGCCGCGTCCGAGAGCAGATGCTCGATCTGCGCATCGCTGAAGAACGCGGGCACGGGTATCGAGACCGCGCCGCACGCGGCAATGGTGAGATCCACTACGGCCCACGCCACGCTGTTGTCCATCATGACGGCGACGCGCTCGGCCGCGATTTGGGCACCCAGGTCGTTGATGGCACGGCTGAGATCGCGGTAGGTCAGCGTGGTGTCGTCATCCGCCAGCGCGCTTGTTTCGGGCTGGGTGAGCGCATGTCGCGCCATCTGCTTCAAGACGTTGCGCATCACTCCACCCCGCAAGTCGAGGCGCGCATGAAGACGCCGGACGCGGCGGTCTCGCGGCTTTCACGTAGCAGGGCGCGAAGCCACGGCTGCGCCGGGCCGACGTGCCGATGCAGCTTTCGGTGGCCGGATTCGATGTTGCCCGCGCAGACGACGGGCCGGGTGCGGTAGTAGTCGCCCCAGTGCTGACCGCCGTCGGCAAGGCGGGAGGCGTGTGCGGTCGCCAGCTCGATCGGGTGAAGCCCTAGCCGCTGGAAGGCGTTGACCAGTGCCCTCGTTGCCGTGAAAAGCACCCAGCGGTAACCGCGCGCATGCAGGTGCTGCGTCGCGGCGGCGATGACCCAGCGCGCGTCGCCCGGATGTTCGAGCGCGAGATGGCCGACTTCGACGAGTTCGTCGCGGTCGATCTGCACCCCCAGGCGATCCGAGATCATCCGCGGTGCCGTGTCGGGAAGGTATTGCTCGGAAAACAGTTCGCCATCGTGACCGCCGCGAAAGCCGACGACTGCACGATGATTCGCTTGTTCGTGGAAGCTCAGCAGGGTCGGATGAAAGCTCCGTACGTCGGCACCGTAGCGGCGTGCGAACACGTGCTTGACGAAGGTCTCGGCCGAGGGGCGGTCAGGATGCTGCGCATGCAGGACGTTCACCTGTACCGGACTGCGAAGCTCGGCGAGCAGTGGCTCGACCGTGTCCAGTACGCAGGGGTCGGACGGGGAGGGCGACAGGGAGTCGGACATGGGCATCGCTCGCGATGGGGGGACTGACCCTCATAGAGCGAGAACCGTGCCAACGACGCATCTCATTGATAACGTGGGAGATAACGAAACAATTACGGCAATATCGGGGGCTGCATCCGTTGCAGTGCGCAGGAAATGTCTGCAAGAAATGTCGGATCGACCAGGCCGCAGCCTGTTACGGGCAGGTCGGCGTCGCGCCCGTCCACGGCAGCAGCATCACGACGTGGACGCTCGCATCGACATGACACGACGCGACATAGCCGACGGCCCCGGGCGTGGTCGCGACGAACCTGACCACGGCTTCGTCCGACCCCAGGACATAAGGGGGACTGACGCCCTGGAAGTACTGCTTGTCCCAGTAATCCTGCATCCGTTCGTCCGACATGCGTACGACCGTGCGCGAGAAGGCATCACGCACGGGGGTGCCCGGCGGAAGGTTCACCGGCGTGAGCTTGGTACCTTCGGCGTCCACGAAGATGCGCTTGAGATAGACGTTGCGCAGGGTGTCGCGATCGAACGAAAGATGCGGTTCGGCAGGTGCCGTTATGACGGCGATCTGCACCTGCGCCGCCCATGCCTGTTGTCCCGCGGCCAGGAGGCCCAGGAAACATAGCGCGACGCGTCTGCCGGTTCGCATGGCTCAGAACAACACCGACACGGACGCCAGCCAGCCCGCGGGCACGATATCGCCACCGCGCCCGTTGCGGTGTTCCACCTTCAGCACCAGTCCGGGAATGGGCCGGTAGTTGATGCCCGCAGTACGGACGGTCGTGGTCGTTTCGGGGATGGAGGTGTGATATCGCTCCACGCGGCCGATGACGTAAAGCCGTGGGGCGATTGGGACGCCTGCCTCGATGAAGCCTCCACGCTCGTCGGAGAGCTGTGACGGACCCGAGCGGTAGATCGCCTCGCCGGTCAGCTCCAGATACCGCGTCGTCCAGGTGAAGTCGATGCCGGCCAGTTGGTAATCGTGACGCGGCTGTTCCAACTGGTAGCTGACGAACGACGCTCCCACGTTGATGCTGTCGCCCGCCAAGTGGTACAGCACGCGGCCGCCCACTGCGTGGCGAAAGTTGTTTCGAGGGCTGCGGTCCCCGGTGTAGTCGGTAAACGCATCGTCGGCGTCCTGGCCCAGTCCCAGGTTCTGGCTGTCGTCGGCGAACACCCAGTAGTCGAGATCGCGGCCCTGGACGCTGACCGTACCGAACGCCATGGCGCCCGTGGCGTGGCGGGCGAACGCTGCCGAGGTTGATAGCGGGCGGGAGACCGTCCAGGTCAAGGGATCGGCGTGTACCAGGTTCCATTCGCCGATCGGCGTCAGGAACTTGCCGAAACGGAACGTGACGGCGGGGCTGGCGTGAAAATCGGCATACAGCCGTTCCACATCCACTTCGGCGTCGCCGCCATTGTTGCTCGCGCCGGCCACGTTGACCGTGCGCGACATCGCCAGTTCGGTGAAGAGTTGCCAGCGGCTACCGATGTCCTTGGTGACGAAGAGGCTCACGTCGCGAAGGCTCGACTCGCTGCGTGAGCCGTCCAGGTCGAAGTAGTGGACATCGGCGTATCCGCCGATCCGGAGCCCGAGGGCCGGGAAGTAGAGTCCCTGGCCCAGGGTGTAGGGGGCGGGCTGCCAGGCGTGTTCGTCCACAGGATCCGCCGCGAACGACGGTGGCGCGCCGCAGAGGAACGCCAGGAGAGCGATCACGCCCAGACCCAGGGCACGACATGGGTACCGGCTCATGGGAGATACCTTTCCGGGGACGAAACGCGTGGAGGTGAAGGATGGCATAGGCCGCGCCCGATTCTGCGACACTGATGGCGGCATCCGCAAAGCTGACCCGCCTTGACGACTCGATCGGCCCTATTCCGGCTCCTTTTATGGACCATGCTCGGCACGATGATCGTGGTCGGCGCGTTGTCGTTCTTTCAGTTCCGCAGCGCCCTGCAGTCCGAAATCGCCGGCAACCTCCGTTTCGGCGCCACGGCCATGATGCAGCGCATCGACACCTTTCTCTTTGCGCATGTCGAGAACATGCGCGTGTGGCGAGGCCTGGAGGTGATGCAGGACATCCGGGTGAAGGACGTCGACAAGCGCCTGTCGAACTTTCTGGCGAACCTGCGCGCCGGACAGGACACGGTCTACGACGTGCTGCTGTGCACCGATGCCCAGGGGCACGTCGTCGCCTCGAGCGATCCCTCGTACATCGGTCGCGAGGCGCCGCGCCTTTCGGGGTGGCGTACCGTACCGGGCCAGGGTCTCGATACGATCTCGCTGGCATTGGCGTCCCAGTCCGGTGCCACGAGCGCCATCGTTCTGCGCAGTCCCATCGCCAATGCCTTCGGCGAAGGCACGATTGGCTACCTCTACGCGTTCCTCGACTGGCGTGCCGTGCAGCACCTGCTCGACACTGCCGTCAACCATGGCACGCGCAGCCTCGTGTTGGCAGGGAGCGACGGCCAGGTGCTAGGCGCCTCCGACGATCTGCGTCGTCGAACGGAACTGTCCCGGCTGCACCTGGAAGGTTGGCGGCTGCCGCGGGCGGGGTCGGCTTCGTACATCCAGGACGGCGCCGCGCTGGGGCATGGTGACCTGCTCGTCGGTGCCGCTACGTCCAGCGGCTCGCCGCCTTTCGAGGGCCTGGGCTGGCACGTCCTCATGATCGAGCCGACCTCGGTCTCCTTCGGGCCTATCTGGACCCTGCTCTGGGCCATGCTCGGCGTGCTGCTCGTGGTCCTTCTGACAGGGCTGTGGATTTCATCACGCGTCGCCGATCGCATTGCGTCCCCCATCGTCGCGTTGACCGCGTTCACACGAGGCTTCCGCCAGGGAGAGTCTTCGCTTCCGGCCATGCCGTCGCGCGCGACCGCCGAAGTCGATGAGCTGCATCGCGCCTATATGGAAATGATCCAGGCACTCGAGCAGTCGCGAGAGCAGATCGTCCGCGCGGGCAAGTTGGCCGTGGTAGGCGAGATGGCAGCGATCATGGCGCACGAGGTGCGCACACCCATGGGCATCCTGCGCAGCGCCGCGCAGTTGCTGCAAAGGCAGGCGGATCTCGACGACAGGCAGCGCGAGCTGATCGGATTCATCTTCAGCGAGACCGAGCGACTGAACCGCCTGGTGACCCTGCTGCTGGAATGCGCCCGGCCAAATCCCCCGGACTTCATGTCGCATGATCTGCTGGAGATCGTCGACAGCGTCATCGGCCTGCTCGAATCGCGTGCCGAGCGCGCGGGTGTCTCCTTGTCGCGGCAGTCCGACGGTGGCGACGTCGTGCTCCGCTGCGACAGGGAGCAGATGATGCAGGTTTTCCTGAACCTCATTCTCAACGCCTTGTCCTTCGTGGGCGAGGGTGGGCATATCCGCGTAAGTACGCACAGCGACGAAGATGCATTGTGGGTCAGCGTCGCCGACGATGGCCCGGGCGTGCCGCCGGAACTGCGCCAGCGGATCTTCGATCCCTTCTTCAGTCGTCGGGAAGGGGGCGTGGGCCTGGGTCTCACCATCGTGCAGCAGATCGTCCATGCGCATGGCGGCACGCTTTCCGTGGGCGAAAGCGCCTGGGGCGGTGCCTCCTTCAACCTGCGTTTCCCCCATCAAGAACCCGAGACATGACAGCGAAACGTATCCTGGTGGTGGACAACGAAGCGAAGATGCGTCGCATCCTGGAACTCTCCCTGAGATCTCTGGGACACGAGGTGGAGCAGGCGGGCGACGGCCAGGAGGCATTGGCCATGCTCGACACCGGGTCGTTCGATCTGGTGCTGACGGATCTGCGCATGCCCCGCCTCGACGGCATAGGGCTGCTGCGCGCCCTGCGGGAGGCGGACAACGACATCCCGGTGATCGTGATGACCGCCTACGGCACGATAGAAACCGCCGTGGCCGCGATGAAAATCGGTGCGGCCGATTACATCATCCGTCCGTTCGAGATGGAAACCATCGAAATGGCGGTGAGCCGTGCGCTGACGATGCAGGTCGTGCAGCGGGAGAATCGCTTCCTGAAGGAAGAGATGTCCCGTGGCTGGGGCGACTTCGTGGGCACGAGCAAGCCCATGCAGGACCTCTACGACCTGCTCAAGCAAGTGGCGCCGACGCGCAGCAGTGTGTTCATCGTCGGCGAAACCGGCACCGGCAAGGAACTGGTGGCGCGTGCGCTCCACGTGGCGTCGGGACGCAGCGGCCTCTTCGTGCCGATCAATTGCGCAGCAATTCCCGCCGAACTGCTCGAAAGCGAATTGTTCGGTCACGTGAAGGGTGCATTTACGGGCGCCTTGCGCGACCGTGTCGGCAAGTGCGAATTCGCGAGCGGCGGCACGCTGTTCCTCGACGAGATCACGGAAATGCCGATCGGTCTCCAGGCAAAGCTGCTTCGCGTGTTGCAGGAAGGCGTCATCGAAAAAGTGGGCGGCAACGCCGTCACGCCGGTGGACCTGCGCGTCGTCGCGGCCACCAATCGCGACCCGCAGCAGTCGGTGGATGCGGGCCTGCTGCGGCGCGACCTCTATTTCCGGCTCAACGTGGTTCGCGTCGACGTGCCCTTGCTGCGGGACAGGCATGGCGACATTCCGCTGCTCGTCGAGTATTTCGTGCACAAGTATTCGGTCGAACTCAGTCGGACGCCGCCGCGGATCTCGTCCGATGCCATGGCGATCCTGGAAGGTTATGCGTGGCCGGGAAACGTCCGAGAGCTGGAAAACCTCATCGAGCGTGCCATGGTGCTGTGCCGCGGCGACCTGATTACCGTCGCGCACCTGCCCGTGGGGCTCGGCCCGCTGCCCGCCGTTGCCAAGGAGCCTGGCGCCGACCCGAAGCCGGCGTCGCGTGCTCCCGACTCCCTGGCCTTGCGCCCGCATGTGGACGAGCTCGAGCGCCATCTCATCCATGAGGCGCTGCTTCAGGCCGGCGGCAATAAGGCCGCCGCCGCCCGCTTGCTCAAGATCAGCGAGCGCGCGCTCTGGTACAAGATCAAGCGGTATGGCTTGACCTGAGCGTCTGCCGAACCGACGGTCCGACTACGCGAGGGTGGCTTGATCCAGATCAAGCATCCGGTGGGGCCGAGGGGTAAAGCTGTGTGTGGACGTTTACGCGGCAGGGCATACAGGTCCGCCGCCGCGCTCCCACACCCCTACGACCATGGAACACCCCCATGCATCGCTCCGCTAATCGATACGGATCACTTTCCCGTTGGACGCACTGGCTGACCGTCGTCGCCATCGTGGCGGCCTATGTGTTCGTCGATCTGAGCCACGACAGCGAGGGTGCATCGGCGATGATGCGATGGCATTATCTGGCAGGACTCGCGGTGCTGGTCCTGCTGATTCCGCGCATGCTTGCGCGGCTCTCGGGTACGGTTCCGCCTATCGTGCCGACGGCCGGCAAGGTGACGAAGGTGGTCGCCCAGATAACGCATCTGGCGTTGTATGCGTTCCTGCTCGTGCAGCCGGTGCTCGGCATCCTTCAGGTCAACTATGCGGGCGAGCTCGTGACCCTGCCCTGGGGCGGCTGGTCGCTTCCGTCGATCGTGGCTCCTGACCCGGCGGCACGGGAGGCCGTTGGCGAGGTACACGAGACGCTAGGGGAAATCTTCTACTGGGTGATCGGCGCCCACATTCTTGCGTCGCTCTGGCATCACTTCATTCGTCGCGACAATACGCTGCGCCGAATGGTCTGATGCGCGTTTCGGCCTACGGCCATCCACGGCCACGACGTCGTCTCGTGACGGCTGTCGTGACCGTGGATTTTTTCGCTAACGCCTAGGCGAGCTTACTTGCTGCCACCCGCGGCTCCGGGAAGCTTCTTCGCCATCTCGAGGTGGTCCTTGAGCGTCGGCAGTGTCTTCGTCGCAAAGGCCTTGAGTTCCGGGTCCTTGCCGCTGGTGGATTCCTTCGTGAACAGCGCGACCGCCTTCTGGTGGTCGGCGACCATCTTCTTGGCGAAGGCCTGGTCGAACGCGTCGCCCGACTTCTTGCCGAGCGCAGCGGCGGCCTTTTCGTCGGCGGGCATCGGCGCGGACGCGACGGTCAGGTTCTTGCCGCTGGCGATGGACTTGAGTTCATCGTTGGCCTTGGTGTGGTCGGTAACCATCTGCTGGCCGAACTGTTTCACATCCGCCGAGTTGCCCTGCGATGCGCCGAGCTGTCCCAGGGTGACTTCGGCAAGGCCTGCGGCGCTGGCTTGCTTCACGAAGGCGGCGTCGGCCGCTGCATGCCCGCTCGAGGCGGAGGCGGTATCCTGAGCGAAGGCGGCGCCGGGAAGGATGACGGCGGTGGCGAGAGCTGCGGCGAGAAGACGGCGGGGCATGCGGTTCATGGTGGGTGGCTCCGTGGCTTGGGCGCGACGCGCCTGGGAAACCAAGGTGTCGCATCGGCGGCATGAACGGCGCGTGCAACCTGGATCAACAGGAAAAACCATTCCTGTTTTTCACATTTGTGTGGCTGGCTTCACCTTGGCGGGCGATGGCGTCCACCGGCACGACGGCACCGTGGAGACCCATACATCGAGGAGACAGCCGTGAGCAAAGACGACGTGCCAACCCATAACCCTCGCGAATACGACCAGTCCGCCAAAGACCGTGTAGAGAAAAAGCCGACGTCACCGGAATCCCCACAGCAGGAACATGACGACGAGGATCACGGCTAGACCATTCGCTACCGCATGTTGATCCATCGGTACGGGCGCCTTCCGGAAGGAGGGCGCCCGTCTTCGTCTGGTGGGGTTTCGTGGAAACCTGCGATTTTCCACCGCGCGCGCATGAGGCTACTATCCGCAGCGCAGGGCCACGCTGCCCGATCGTTTCAACTCACCCGCTAAGGAAGTTCCATGGCCGTTCACCTGGTTGCCGCGCTCGACGAAAACTTTGCCATCGGCAAGCAGGGCGGGTTGCCCTGGCATCTCCCCGACGACCTGAAGTACTTCAAGAAACTCACCCTCGATCGCGCCGTTCTGATGGGGCGCAAAACCGCCGAGTCGATCGGCAAGCCGTTGCCGGATCGCAAGAACTACGTGCTGACTCGGAAGGGCGAGGCGCCCTTCCCCGGCCAGGTGACCGTTCGCTCGATCCAGGAGGCCCAGGCGAGCTGCGGGCACACGGGACTGATGGTGATCGGCGGCGGCGAGGTCTTCCGCGAAGCACTTCCGTACGCGCGCACGCTGTACCTCACATGGGTCTATGCGGCCGTGGATGGCGCCGACGTGTTCTTCCCCGGCATCGACTTCAAGGAATGGACCGAGGTGTCCCGCGTGCACCATGGCGTGGACGCAGAGCACAAGCACGCATTCGACATGGTCGAATACGTCAGGAACGTTTGATGCACGTGGTTGCCGGCGTCCTCGTCGACGGCAACGGCAGGGTACTCATTGCGCAGCGTCCGCCGGGCAAGCACCTGGCGGGCCTGTGGGAGTTTCCGGGAGGCAAGCTGGAGTCGGGCGAATCCGCCGTGTCGGCGCTGGAACGGGAGCTCGACGAGGAACTCGGTATCGCGGTCGATCCGCATACGTTCGAAGCCTTGATCCGCATCCCATGGCGCTACGGCGAACGCGCGATGTTGCTGGAGGCGATGGTCGTGCGTGCGTGGACGGGCGAGCCGAAAGCACTGGATGCCGCCGCCATCGCATGGCGCGATCCCGCATCGATCGATCCGGCCATGCTGGCGCCCGCCGATCGACCGATCCTTGCCGCACTGCGTCTACCGCTGCATTACATGGTCTCTCCCGCGGGAGCCACACCGGATCGGGTAAGCGAGTGGGTCGGGGAGACGCTGGCACGCGGCGAGCGCCTCATGCAGGTGCATCTGCCTGGCCATCCCGACGACCTCGTCCGCAGCGTCGTCGCCGGTGCGCTGGCCGAGGTACGCCGACATGGTGCGCACGTGCTGCTTTACGGCGATGTCGAAGGCGCCGCAGCGTTGAGCGTGGGCGTGCATCTGGATTCGTCGCAGCTTCGTGCATGGACGGAACGGCCGTTGCCGCTGGGCATACTGGTGGCAGCGTCCTGCCACGATGCCGACGATCTGGCCCATGCGGTTCGCCTTGGGTGCGACTTCGCCACGTTGTCGCCGGTGTTGGCCGGGAGTGCATCGGGATACGAGCCACTGGGCTGGCCGCGTTTTGCCCGTCTGGCGGAGGCCGCGTCGTTGCCGGTGTACGCGCTTGGTGGCGTGGGCGCCGACGATCTCGGCGAAGCGCGCATGCACGCGGCGCAAGGCATCGCGGGCATCTCGTGATCCCGCAGTCCCGACGCGCGCGTCGGGACCGTCATGCCACGCTTTATTTAGGTTCATCGCGGAAGTGCGGGGCGCTGTCTGCATACGTCGATTCCTTCGCCGCGTGACTGCATGTGTCCAGCGGCCGGAGCTACCGCTAGCTCGTGCGACGAGGCCAGAGCCTTGGCCGCTCTCTTGTGCGGAAACTCGCATCGAGGGGGACACCGAAGACTCCCACGATGACTGAGGTCGCGTGTCGGGAGAGCCGCAGCGCTGCGCCACCTCACCGTAGTGATCGCGAAGGCAGAGACGTCCATCGAATCCACGCTAACGATCGCCAAGGCAATCCACAGCCCCAGCTCAACGACATCAGGCTACCCGAAGCGGCACAGGCGCCGATGCGAGGCCAAAAGGCGAGCCAAACCGACGAAGCGGGTCGTCAACGGCAACAGCGAGAAAAACCTTCCCCGGTAATGCGCGATGAACCTTTATTTAGCGTGACTTCAACCGGGCGACGAGCGCGTGGAGCACGGACTGGGTTTCGTCGGCGAAGAAATCGTCGATGAAGCGGGGATCGAGAAGATTCGTGGTGTCACCCCATACCGACACGAGATCGGCACGCGCCATGGCGCGCGTGCGCAGCATGGCGTTCGGCGGAAGTTTCAGCAGATCGTTGAGCCAGAGCACGGCACGCGTCACGACCTGCTCGACGGTGGCCAGTTCGTCCACCAGACCGATGGCGTGCGCCTGCTCCGCATCGACCATGGCACCGGCGACGATCAGCCGCTCCGCGCGATAAGCGCCGACGATGCGGCGCATGGCGAACTGGATCGGATCGGGCACCGACATGCCGACCTGCACCTCGTTGAGGCCGATCTTGTAGACGCCGTGCGCCATCACGCGATAGTCGAAGAACAGCGAGATCACGGCGCCGCCTGCGGGGCTGTGCCCGGTGATGGCGGCGACCGTCGGCACGCTCGACACAGCGATGGCACCGCACAGCGCGAAGAACTCGTTCCAGAACGCTTCCACGCCTGCGCGATCGCATTGGAGCAGGGCGGGTACGTCCACGCCCGCGGAGAACATGCCCTGCGCACCGGAAACCACGATGCCGCGCGCGCCGTTGGCGGGCGCTTCGGTGATGGCTTCACGCAGGGCGCGAACGAGGTCGATGGTGAGCGCGTTGACCGGAGGCCGCGCCATGCGGATCTCGTGGATGCCACCGTCGTGCGGAAGGATGTCGAGCATGGGCGTGGTTCCGTTGGAAGAGAGGATCGGCAAGGGCGCCGCGCGTGGTGTAGCGCCCTTACCGGGTCACGTTATTTGGGAAGATCGGCGTCCACCCAGGTATAGCGCACGGCGTAGTCCAGCGTGGCGCTGCCATGCGCGGGCACGTCGATCTTGAACTCCAGCCGTTCCGGCGACACCTTCGTCGGCTTCACGGACGACGACGTGACCGTCCACGCGCGCCAGCGGTTCGGGTGTTCGCGGACCGTGATCGTGCGGGCGGAGTCACCGGCATTGGTAAGGACGATGCGGAAAGCTTCGTCGATACGATGCGCGCTGGTATCCGCCGTAAAGGCCGTCTGCTCGCGGGTCGCCGTCAGATCGAAGGCGTTGCCCAGGGACACGTTGGTGTCCTTGTTCTTCGGCGTATCGTCGATGTGACCTTCACCCAGCAGCTCGGCATTGCCGTCGCGATCGGTGGTCAGCACGCGGACGTAGCCCGCGGGCAGGGCATCGAAAGCCTTGAAGCGCAGATTCGACACGATCGGCGTGCCGTCGGGCGACCCCATCATCTGCCGATCGAGGTTTGGCTGGGGTGGGAACCAGCTGCCGCCCGTTTCGTAGACCGCTTCGCGTTCGCAGTCGAGCGTCTGGCGATCGTAGAGCGGGGTTTGCGTCACGCTGCCATCGGGCAGGTCGACAGCGGTGGGCAGTGCGTAAGTGCGCAGGTCGCCGAGTGTGGATGGCACGGGATTGGACGAGGCTGCTTCGAACGCGAACATCCTATCCTTGGCCATACGTGCCTGAGGCGCCTGCGGCGGTGCCTTGGCGCGCCGCGCATCACCGGCGACGAGTTTGAGCGATACGTCCTTCCAGTCGCGTCCACTGCGGTTGGCGATGCTCGCCGCAGCGTCGAAGGTCATGCGACAGGCATTGCCGGGCACAAGCGTGGCGACATAGGCGCCACGCCAGCCGAGGCCAGAGGTGGGGTAATCGAGCTGTGCGTTCGCGCGGCCCGCGCTGCCGCCGATGACGCGCACCTGCAGCGTCGAACCCCGGGCGAAGTCGCTGGTGTCGGCGGCCTTGAGCGCTGCGTACTGGCGCACCAGCGTGGCCTGCCCGCTGGCATCGCGGACGACGAGCGCGTCGCCGCCACGAACGAGCGTGCCGCTGGCGATGGGTTGCCCACTGTCGCCGATGACGCTGACGTTGCGACCGATCAGTCCGGCGACGGCACCGTCGAAGCCCTGCCCGAGCAGCAGCCGCTGCGAGGCGACGCGGGCATCCTTGCCGGGAAAGCGCAACGACAAGGCTTCGCTGTCGAGCGCGGCCGGCAGACCGTCGATGC
>Ga0209674_100395_pt1 | contig 22203 bp, 23 predicted proteins | sample AraplaCvi_mMS_r2_FD_184279 | JGI IMG/M metagenome (GOLD analysis project Ga0209674, IMG submission 184279) | Arabidopsis root microbial communities from North Carolina, USA - plate scrape CL_Cvi_mMS_r2 (SPAdes) (version 2) | ecosystem: Host-associated > Plants > Roots > Endosphere | place: USA... | reverse complement strand
GTTCGGCGGCGAGGCGAAAACGCCCGAAGGCTACAAGCCACCCGAGGCCGAGTCTTGACGTCGCTCGCACCATCCGATTTAATGAGCGGCTCCACGCAGCACCGATAGCCCATGCGGCTGTCCACCCTGGCCGGGTAGCTCAGTTGGTAGAGCAGGGGATTGAAAATCCCCGTGTCGGCGGTTCGATTCCGTCCCCGGCCACCATGAATTCAAGCCAAGGTTTTGACGACCTTGGCTTTTTTCGTTTTTGCGATTCGAAATACCCGCACATCTACCCACAGCAATTTGCTCGGCGAATCATTCGCGTGGGTATGCCGTATCCCTGATTCAACGCGCGACTGACTCGCCCTACGATAACGACCGACCCGGATTCTTATCGGCGGTTATCAGTGTCGGCCGCCCTTTGCCCAGGAGCGCGCGCATGAGAGCCAGATCTCAACAGGATGATCGGATCCGGAAGCTGGAGAGCGATCTCTATATGGCGCGTGTGACGATCATCGAACTCATGGGACCCAAATTCGAGAAGGTGTTATATCCACCATCCGATTTCGGCAAGCTTGGGTCCGTGTATTCGTGGTTCCGCGATGCTGTCGAAAAGGTGCTGGAGCTCGCGGACGTGATCAGGGTCGACGATCCCCTCGGCGGCCAAGAGCGAGCGATATGTCCGCTATGTCGCGCTGAAGCGCAGAACTACTACAACCACGGGCCTGGCTTTACTTACCCGGAAGGTCTGCGGCGGCACCTCCATGGCAGCCACCGCAGCGCCCAATGTCCTGTAGCCGAAGCTGCTCATGAGCTCGCAATTGACAGGCGCGAACGCAGAAATCGCCTGGAACAGTAGTCACTCAACTGCACTCAAAAAATTTGACTGCGTTTGACGGTCTCCTTGGCACCTATCTTGCCAAGGGCATGCAGGTGCCCATCGCGGAAGGCATGCCGCATCAGAACCCGTAGTAGTCCGTCGTGCTTTTTGGGACACGCTCCCAGCCAGGTTGTCGGCGAAATTCGACCGCCAACGCCACGCGGCTATTCTCCAAAGCGGTCAGCTCGAAGATCAGCCCATGAGGCGTGCAAGCAGCGAACCGGCCGGCGTAAGTGACCAGGCCGTATGTGCGCCCATCCTTCGTAATCGTGCCGCACGGCTGCCATCCATCGGCTGACGGACTCCCGGGCAAGATCGCGGCGTATGGATGCCAATCTGCGGTGAAGTCGAAGGCGAAGTCTTTAGGAGGGCGTGGTTGGCGTCGCGGCATTGGCGCAACTTACGCTCGCTCAGTCTCACGGCGTGGGAGTGTTCTTCGACGATTCTGTGGATGCGCGTATTACCAACACGGGCTCGTTTCAAGGGCGCCGGTTCAGCGTGATCAGCACATCAAGTAAGCATCGTTACCCAAGTGTGCAGTCTATGCATGGCGCCCGGAAGATCAGTCAATGCTGCCTTCAGCGCAGTCGTAGTAAGTGTTTTAAGGCCTTCTGCCGGAATAGCCTTCACCTGCTTGATTAACTCACTTTTCGCCGTTGCCGGCTCGTCTGACTCTGTAATGCGATCGATGAGAAGTTGCTTAATCACATCCTGATCAAGCTTCACCGTGACTACATTTAGAATTGCGCCAAGGCCTCCGTCGTCAGCGATGAAGTCACGCCCCTTCGCGAGAATCTTGGCCTCGCCGATGTTCCACATGTGACCATCCCAACCCTGGTCAAGGCCGCTCTGAATTAACCCATGCTCTTCGAGATACAAAAGGTTTGAGTGAACCTTTCCCTCGCCGTGCTTCGCATTCAATTCGTTTGCCCATGCAATGTCGAGCGTATTCGGGTGACAGTCCTCGAGAGCTTGCAAAAGCTCGAGCTGTAGCTCGCGGTCAAGCTTCATAGAAACTCCTTGTCCATACTGATTGGATAACGCCGACGCTATCTTGCAAGAGGACATCCGGCAACTGAGGCGGGTAGGACTGTGGGTAGGATTCGAAAGTAAGAGACATTCGAATGAGATTGAATGCGATTCCCCTAGGGCTCTGCTAGTCCTGACACAGGAATCACACTCGTCCAGGCCTTGTTTTTCAGTAGCGCGGCGCCCCTTTGCGGTACTACCGTATTGCGGCCGGCCGCGTGGCCGCCTACATGGAACAGGGAGGCGTGTATGCAAACACTGTGGATTGTGGTCGGCGTTCTGGTTGCCGCCGGCCTCTGGTGGGTTCTCGTCATGCGCAAAGCGCCAAGTGAAACAGCCCCAGCACAGGCCCATGGCGCCTCGGAACAGGCAAGCCTTACGACGCCATCGGCGCGCAGCGCCAAGGTCAACACACAGAGCGCCAGGACGATCCGAACACTTGCCGGGCTCACTCTCATGGCGTGGCCCATCCTATGGCTAGCTGCCGCGGGCGAGGAGTCATGGATGCTGTTCTTCGCCGGATGCGCTACCGCAAGTCAGGGCATATTCCTGTGGGGCTTCGGCGACATCATCGAGAACCTGGCGCACATCCGGCACAACACCGGCGGAACATCCAATAGCTGAGGCGCCGTCAAGGCATTTTGCGAGGAAGGTTCGCTGCACCGCGCGCGCACCCTCTGCGCGTCTTCGGGCCCGTCGACATCCCACCGTGCCACTTGCACCGTCCGTTTTCCAATGCCCGCGACCGGCACGGATGTCCTGCCTTCGTCCGCGCGTTGCAGAGCTCTGGATGATCGCCTGCATAGTCGGCACCGGGTGCGCTCCGAATGTCCGCGATGTCCTGCTTGATCCGCTTAAATCGCTGCGCGCACTCGGCGCGCAGCTCTTCGATGGTCATCCGCTCCATACCTTTCACCTCCGATTCTTGGTGTACTGGATCGCGCGCTTTGCCGCCCTCGAAAGACCATGCGGGTCAGAGTGCAGTAGTTGCGTAATGCTCTTGGCATCTGCTGCACGGATGTTCCAGTTGTGTGTGTCGCCACCTCCACCACCTTGGTCCGTCATCCCACGCACGCGATCGGCCAGGTTCGCCGGCAGCACCATCTCGTTGCGGTGCAAGAGTGCAGGAGCATCATCAACTGGCACGCGGTCCCAACCGCCGGCCGCGGAACTGATGTCGCTCCCGAATGCTTCGACACCGGCGAACGCAACGCCGGCTGCTATCGGTGCAAGGATGGGGCCGACGAATGGGATGCCGACGATCGCCTGATACGCCTTTGCCCCTGCTGCTGCGGCGGCGTTGGTAACTTCACCCTTCGCATTTGCCGCATCAAGCGCCTTTCCTTCGGCAGCCGCGCTAGCCTGGATCGTCTTCGTCGATTCAGCGCCAGCTGCTGTCGCGCCTACTTTTGCAATTTCCGTCGCGACCCAATGCTGCAACCTCTCGGCATCTGTCTGAATTTCGGAAAGCAAGATGGATTGGAACATTCGATCCATGCCTTGCTTCAGCGTCTGCGTGCCCATGATCATGCCGCTGATGGACTGATTGAAGCCGTGCGTGATCGGCGCCAGACGTTTGTTCCAGGTATCCACCGCGTCCTTGGTTTCCTTCTGGCCAAGCTGATCCATTCGCGCCTTATGTTGAGCTTGCAGCTCCTCGATCTGCTTGTTGATCTCCTGAACGACGTGCGGCCTCTGTGCCCATAGTTCGCGGTAGTGCTCCAACATCGCGTACTCCGTCTGATATTCCTGCTCGGCGAGCTGTTGGAGGAGCGTGATTTCCTGCTGGTTCGTGATCTGGCCGAGCTGCAAGCGCATCTCGTCTTGGCGCTGTTGCTCGGAATAGAAATCCTTGATGGTCTTCGAAGCCAGGTTGAACTCGTCTTTGTACGCCTGGCCGATTTGCTCCTCGGTTTTGCGCGCTTCGGTAATACGCTGCTGGTCGATCTCGTGCTGCAGGTTCTGCACTTGCATGTAAGCCTGCGCGTATCCTGTCGTGCCGGCCTTCATCGTCGCCAGCTTGCTCTGCCAGAACTGCAGTTCGTACTGCCGGCGCTGGTCGAAGGTGATGCGATCGGCGGCTTCGTCCGCCTGCAGCTCTTCAGTGAGCTCGCGGTGCATCGAGATGGCGTGCTGCTTCGTTTCACCGAACTCGTGCTGCAGTTTGGTCAGTATTGCCGTCCACTGCGCACCGGTTTCTTCCAGCTTTCCGTTGCTGTCGAAATTTAGCCCAGCTACTGAGCCGCTCGTTGGGTCGTTGGCGTGGATCGACTCCACGCGCTGTTTCATCTCCGCAATCTTCTCCTGCAGCAGTGAAGTTTCTTTCAGGTGCGCATTGAATTGATCCTGCGTGGCGATCTCGCGCGTGAGTTCGGCGTTTGCCTGGGCTTTCTTGCCGGCAGCCTGTGCATCATGCTGCTCCTCGAGCACCTTCTCGCGAAGCGCTTGGGCGACTTGATGAAGCTGCTGCTCTTGCTGCTTAAGGCTGGCGAGATAGCCCTGATCAAACGACGGATCTGTCTTGGCGTTCTTGAGTGCCTCATTTAGCTGGTACTGCGCCTGTTGCCACTTATGTGCCGCGTCCGCTGCCTGTTCTTGAAGTGTCGGATCGACAGCGCGCCGAATGCTTTCATCGATCGAGTCGTAGCCGACCTTGATCAGGTCGATCTGCTTTTCAAAGAAGCCCATCTTTTGGTTCAACTCGTCCACGCGCGAGGAGGTTGCATCTGCAAATGCAGTAGCGGCGATCTGGAGAGCTCCGTATTGATCCCCAGCGCGTTGCAGCTTTTCGATGTGGTCGAGAACCTCCGCGGTCAGAAAGTGGAATTGCTGATCGAGCTTGATGATGCCTTCGAGGGGGTTATCGCCGAGCTTCTCCATCTGCGCGACGGCCTGCTGTGCTGATTCCCCGGTGAGCGCCATCGCGTTGGATGCGCCCTGCGCAGCAGCCTGCAGAGCTTCGCCGCTGAACTTGCCGCTGGCAGCGAGCCTGGTGACGATCTCATTGGCCTGCGAAGCACGGCCAGCCGGCGGCATTGGGCGTACCGAGAGGACCGGCATGCTGTGCGTAGTATTCCGGCACGGATGGCAGCCGCGTGCGCCAGTTCGTGGGCAGATAGTCGGTGCTCATTGGTTGCCATCCACGGCGCGCAACTCAACCATCAGCCGGCGGAAGCCCTCCGCTGTGCGCTCAATGTTCTGGAGTACTTGCGGTTTCAGTCCATGCTCGAAGACATACTCGGTCAATGCATGCAGACTGCCGCAGGCCCGAAGGACGTCTTCGCGGATGTCGTGTATGGAGCGATTGTTGGTCATGCCGCACCGCCTTCACGGACGGCGATGAATTGCTCCAATGTCGAGCGGCGCCATCCACTGCGGCGAGTGGTCAGTTTGATGGGTTTCGCGAGCTTACCCTCGCGAACCAAACGCCACACGCTGTGGCGATGACGATAGCCAAGTAGCCGTGCGGCCTCGGCAGTTTGGATGATGGGGTCAAATTCGGACATTGGAGGTCTCGCAGGTAGCCCCACGGCTACATCGAGACCTATTCAATAACTCGGCGACGTGCGCGAGTCGCAGAACCTAAGGTTTTGCTATCGATTGTTCGCCTTCTTCCACTCCCGCAAGCGTTCACGGATTGTTCTCTCCCCTGCTTGCTTCTTTTTCTTATTCAGCTCGATCTGGACATCGATGATGATGGCTTTGACCTGTCTGCCGTTCCTGGCCAGACGGCTGGTTATGGGCGCGCCGCTGGTCCTAATCACGCTGGCAATTTCGGCGTCAATTTCGGCATGGGTTGCCTGGTTGCCGCTACCGTCTTTTTTGTTTCCGCGTCCACCCGTTGCCCCGCCGGCGCGCTTGCTGGGAAGGGTTCCAACGTATCGTTCAACGATTTTTGTCAGTCGGGCGACTTCGCGAAGCAACTCTGCGCGATCCGCCTCTACTCGTTCAAGGTGATCGAGCACAGGCTGCGGAGTTTGTGCCAGGTATGGCGCCAACCGCTCCGACGGCGATAGACGGTGCCTCTCGGCCATCTCGGAACTTACTGGCCTGGGGTTGCGATGAGCCTCGCGTATTGCGTCCAGCGCCTTTGCCTGCGCTGTATAAAAGGCTTCGTCCTCAGCAGAAATGACCTTGCTGCCGGACTTCTTCGACTTCTCGCTCACCTGAGCGCACGATGGGCAGCAACATGACGCAAGATGCTCGCTCGCGCCTTCACTACTTCGGTTGCCTACGTCATTCTGAGTCATGCGCACACCTCTGCGCCCTTCGAGAGATACCACGGCAACGGGTGAAGGTGAACCCGCGTTCGGCTGGCCGGCCTAGCCGTGGCTTGCTTCAGGCTACATCAAGTGCGGCGTGATCGCCTGGAGGTGCTGTTCAACGCTCATGCCCTTCGGCGGCATGTCTGATCCGAAAGCGCGCTCCGTCGCTTCCATAATCGCCATCAGCGCACGCACACCTGGCGGCAGATCTTCCTGGTCGGCGGGAACGAGGCGAACACGACCCTGCGAGGGGAACGGGATGATCTTCGCGGTCATGATCAGACCCTCTTGCTATCAAGGTTGCGCAGAAACTCCGCGGGCGTCATTCCTTGTCGGCAGTAGCGGGTGCCTTCGTCCAAGGGTAGCCTGAAGTATTCGACCACAGCGACCGCATAGCGAGCGCCCTGCGTGCTTGCAAATGTGTCGAATACAGCGCGTTCGTTGTCAGAGAAGTCAACGCGACCACAGCGAAACTTGACAATGTCCGCGCAAGCACCGTGTCGTTTCTTCGCGCCACGCTTCTTTGCACGCGGGAATTGAATGACGTTTCCTCGGCGCCCATAACGTTCAGGCCAGGTCGCCCGGAGCACGTTCTTAAATTGCTCATTCGTCACCGCGCCAATCTGAGTCTCCGATGTTCCGTTCAAAACAGGACCCCATGCGTCGGAAGGCACTACTTTCAGATCTGGCTTGGCCGGCTTTAAGTCCGGCCACATTTCCTGGAGCACCGCCACGAGCTGGCAGACTTTTGCTTCGTCGATCTTTACGTTGCGCGGTTCGCTTTGCGAAATGCCATCGTTTTTCATGACCCACCCCTGCTGCGGTTAGTGAGCCACCAATGCCCCTGCGGCAAAGGTGGCGGACGTGCAGGGTTGGCGAACCGGCGACTAAGGCAGCCGGCCAGCCCGAAGGCTGCCCCGCACGCCCGCCGTAAAGAGGGCATGACGCAACGAGCGCGCATAAAAAAAGCGCCATAGGCGCCGTTGCGCCTTAGTCAGTTCAGGTCGCCAAACCTGGCCCCCGAATTGGCGGGGACGGGTGCACGTTGCTCCGACTTGTTTCGGCTGTCAAGTACTATTGCGCAAATCAATCGGGGGAAATCATGAATATTCCGAAGACTTTGGCAATCGCAGGAATACTGCTTAATGCAATCGGGACAATTTTGCTGTGGCGTTCCAGCCCTTCAGGCTATCAACTGCCAATGTGGGGCTCGCTGCGGATTCCGGTGTAACTGATCACTGGTTCCGGTAATAGATGAACTGGGCGCTGGTAATGACAGTGCAAGGTCAAACATCACATTTCTGCCCGATACCATTGCTGGCGACGTAATTTTCAGGCCTGACAGAATCGATGCCGCTACGGCTATTCCATTCAGGCAGTTCTGAATGGCGATCAGTGCCGCTACTCACCGGGTGAGACAGGAACTCGCTAATCTCCGAAAGCGGAGGATGCATTTCCCGGGAGACGCTATGAAACACGCTGATTTCTATATTGGCATGGAGTTTGTGAGCAGTGCCGGCGCACGGTGGCGTTGTACCGATGTCGGCAGACGCACCATCCTTGCCATCCGTCTCGATCGCGACAATCCTGATTGGTACCAGGGGCCACCGTACATCGCGGACGAAGTGGCATTCGATGAACTGGAGATTCAGTGCTGTCATATAACGAACGAAGATGCGTTAGCTGCAGCCATTCGTGACCACAAAACAACCGGGCACCCTGGCTACCCCGTCGAGGCAGTGAGACGGATGATGGAAGCGCGGCGTGCGCATTGCTATCCGCATAAAGGTGTACTGCGCTTCGATCGATGTCGAGCGGATGGAGAAATTCTTCACCCCTATGCTGGCCGGAGAGAGGGGGACGCCTGGATGGTCGATCTGTATATTCCCTTCCAAAACATCTACGAAGCTATGACAGAAAGAGATTTCATTGCCCTACCGCGAGCGTCGACTAAAGACGTTCGGCTGAGGGCAACTCAGGCGCGCGGCGTATAATTCGGGATGTCCACCGGCACAGCACTCATAAGCCTGGAACCTTCCTGGCGAAACGTCAGGCTTTTCTCCAGGCAGTTATCAAGTGCTCACTTTCTCGTTATTTTTCTGACTGCATGTCTTGTATGGGTCGGAACGCTTACGTTCGGATGCGCATAAAACCTTTCTTTGGGTGCGTGCCGATACTGTCCGCCACGTGCATCCAAGTCGATACGACGCGCGCGGCGCCGAATAGTAATCTGCGGCAGCGTCAGTGATAGTGGAAGTATCGGCTCAAACGTGTGCAACATTTGACTCATTTGTCCGGAAGGCAGTTTAACCGGTTCGGTTTCGACGAATGTCGTCCGACCTTCCGTGCGTCGCTGCGTCACCTCTCGCAAATAAGTCATAGTGTCCTGATTTGGCGTTCCCATGAAGTACACATTTTGATGGGCGTTTAGTGCTTGCAGGTCATTGATAAGGCGAACGTGCTCGGGATATCTAATCACCGATGAACACTCGCCATGCCGTGATCCATCTACTTTGTAGACCGCCTTGTCGTAGAGAAGAAGAACAAAGCGGGGAGATAGTGGAAGAAAGAGTTGAAGCCCCCGACAATTCCAGCCCAGCACACCTCTGTAGGTGATGCCCTCGCAATATTGGTTGTGCGCCGCCACGGGGTCATCGCTGGTTAGGAAGTCTGTCTCGCTTTCATTGAGTAGTAAGTGCATGCCCAGGTCAGACGCATATTGCAGCGTCAGCTCTACCAGTTCGAAGGCGAGTGCAATCGCGTACTTATTCTTGATTTCGATCTTGTCGAAATCGAAGTTGCTGAAACTAGGGCCGCGCTGCAAACTAGTCTTAACAAGAAAGTCACCCGTGGCATTGATGACTTGCTCTGAGCGTTCGGTCCTCGCTTTTTGAAACGCAATAAAAGCCAAGATGGCCTTCCATTCTTCGCTTCCGGGTCTGGGAGCGGACTTTCGGTCTAGGATCGTCCGAATTGCCGCGGCGGCATCCCCTTCAATTCCGCCAAGAGCTTGTTCAAGGCCTGGAGCAAAGGCATGAAAATGTGCCCTAGCGCATTGCTTTTTTATCGGCGCGCCAGAAATCACCTTCCTTCGCTTGAAGTTGTACAGGTTTATCTGCTTTTTGTTCTCGGAAAAAGCACGCAAATAGAACTGAGGGACGAAATGGTGCTGTTTTGGCTCGCTTCCGGACGAACTATGCTCAGTCATATTCTTCCACCTGAGAGCTGAATGGCATAGGCGTCGCCGCTATGTAATTAGCTCGAGGACTAAATCCACCCCAATGTACTTTGTTTTCCCCTTGCGTGGCTAAGACGGAGCCGCCGCGTCTATCGAAAGCATTCAGTACGATTTTGCGTGGATGCTTGGCGTCATCTTTCGGCGCCGATGCAAATGCAGCGAAAAATTTCTTCGCTCCTTCTTGAGTGATAGGACCAAGTAATCGATTGAGAATCGTGGGCCCTACGTTGTGCCTACTTCCATGATGAGGAATCTGCACCATCGCAAATTTCTGCAAGGCAAAACCCCGACTATCGGCTTCATCGCAAGCCCAGTTAAGGGCATTTATGCCGGCATCCCCAGTCAACAGGATCGGGCCTGTGTCAACTTGGTTTGCATATAGCACTACGCTGCTTTCATTGCTGGCCGAAGTCATTTCTCCGTCTCGGAGGGTTTCATGGTTGTGGGACTCGAACGTCCACCTCACTGTTTCGAGAAGCTTCGCGAGCAAGCTTTTTTTCTGCGCTTTTCCGATCCACATTTGCGCATCCATCAGCACCGACTGGTCTGCTTCCGGAGTCCGCTCAAACTGGGGCAGCAAATGTGTGTAGGCGTATTGGTTAGGTGACAAAACTGCAAAGGGGCCGATCTGCGCCCCTTGAAAGGGTTGACGGATTGCGGTTCCGTGTTGCACAGCGAGATCCCATAGTTCGGCAAGAATGTCGTACTCCTTGCGCAGTACTTGAGCTAACTTTTCTGCGGACATGTTCTTGTCTGCAAAAAGTTCTTTCGCGTCCGCTGCCGCGAGCCAGGGGACATGCATCCAAAGATTTTTTATTTCGAATTCGCCGAATAGCTTGCGCAGACCAGAGGCATGGTCTGCATCTGCATGAGTGAGCACAACGTGTTCAATTACATTTGACCCAGGAAATTCTTTGCGAATGTGAGCAACCAGATTTTCCCCCGCTTCTAAAGTTCCCCCATCAACGACCATCAGCTGATATGCATGCTCTTCGCCATATCGAACAACGATACAGTCCCCGGCTCTCTCTCCCTCGCCAACGGGGAGAAATTCAACTTCACACTTCATAGTTGTCCCTCACTTTGTATGGATTGGTTGGAGCTTGGTTCTTGCGGCAATGCATCGATGCACTCGAATAATCGATCCGCATAGGCGAAGCCGATACGTTTGAGGTTGGCTTTGGTAAAGCTCAGCCAAATCACCATCATCAAGAGTGCGGAGACCAACGCGATCGCCGCAGGATGGCCTGGATGGGCAAGGTTTTCGATGAGGACATAGGGGCGCTGCGGCGAGAATGCGTTCGCCGACAGGGCGCCTAAGGCGAAGCCAGCCAGGGCTGCTCCAAGGCCTTGGAGCTTGAGGGCGAGTGCGTTTCGGTAGAACCCGTATGCAATGTTTTCGCGTCGTAGATGCGGAAACTGGGAACCTCGAGTCATGTTTCGCAGGCGAGATATCGCAGCTTCATAACGCGCGTCGGCGTCGGCGGGATTGCTTGCCTCCTCTTCGACCGTCGGCAATTTAATGCCGGTGAGCTGGGTGAGTCGTTGGTGATAGCCCTGTTTGGTGTATTGATTAAAATGTGAGTCCCGGTGGCGAAGCGCGAGGGTGCTCGGCATGCCACCCCATTTCGCGACCAGCTTTTCTTCCAATCGCTTGCCTGCTACGCGAGCCAGCGCCGCCAGTGCAAATACGCCGCCGGCCGTAACGACAAGTCCCAGCACAGCTGTAGAAAGCGGGTTGGCCGGGCCGAATACACAGCACACGGAAATCAATAGCGGCAGGATGACGAGCAGGCCAGGAAAGGCTCGCGCTTTTCGCTCATAGGGATCGGTAAACGCGCTGACTAGAATTGCCCAGTTCATCGGCGGTTTCCGGCATGAGATGCCCAAAACGAAACCCGGACCGGGAGATAACTCCCGACCGCTGAGCAAAAGGCATCACGCACCCTGGCACGTACCGTATACGGCTTCACAGGATTCCCCGATGCCCATCGATGTGATGGGCCTCACGCTTCCCAGTGTGGACGCCCCTTGAAACTTTCAATGGACTCTGAGTTAAGAATTTTTCTGAGCTGGCCTCACTCTAGAGGCCGTCGCTCGATTGGCGTCGGCACCCACCAAATTTTGACCAGGCTGCTCGTTCAATCCTGACGACGGGCAGGCAGCTCAAGTCGGATGCGGTCCAGGGGCGGCGGCATCACGGCCCTCTCAGTCTGTGCGATTACAGACGGTTACTGTGCTTGCGTAGACACTTTGTCAGGACATTTCGTTGACAAAGCCGCAGATTACCTTGCATTTTTTGTCATTTTGGTTGACATTAAGCCCATTCAACTTTACTTTTGTGCCATCCGCGTCGACTTGCTGGCCGCGCTATGGCCCTGCCGGTGTGAACGATGAAAACTGATGAAGAGGCTTTGTTAAGTTTAGTGGCCGGTGCGATGGCTGCAGACTACACCGCCGTGAGGCGGGCTGGAGCCGTGCTGGCCAACAGCCTGCAGGAGAGTTCGCCCGCGACAGCGCAAAAGATGCGCTCGCTTTTGAATCGCAAAGGAGTAGCGCTGCACGCTTCGGGTTTTTCCGAAGCATTGCCAGTTGATGCGAAGTCACGATTTCCTTTGATTGAAGAGCTGGAATACCCAACAACTCCGTTGTTTGTTGACGAACGGGCTGGGGCGGTGTTTCGGGCGTTTCTAGATGATGTCCAACATCACGATATGTTAGCTGAGGCCGGCCTCTCATCCAGGCTTTCACTTTTGTTATCGGGTCCGCCTGGTACCGGAAAGACGTTACTAGCAGGCCATATTGCCGCGCGCCTGCGTCGGCGTTTTTATGTCGTGCGGCTGGACTCGGTCATTTCATCACTGCTCGGCGATACCGCTAAAAACATCCGCAGCATTTTCGACTTCGTGCCTTCGCGGGGCGTCCTATTCCTTGACGAAATCGATGCGGTGGCAAAACTACGTGATGACAAACAAGAGCTCGGAGAGCTCAAACGTGTTGTCAACACGCTGCTGCAAGGCCTGGATTCGCTCGATGATCGTGCAGTTGTCTTGGGAGCCACCAATCACGCGCAGCTGCTGGACCCTGCAGTCTGGCGCAGATTTCCTTACGTGGTGAACTTAGGGTTGCCGGATCTCGATGTGCGAACTGATCTCTGGGCGCATTTCCTGACTGAGGAGGTTGCGCCGCCGGCGACAGCTCGCACCCTAGCCTCCATTTCGGCAGGAGTTAGTGGGGCTGATATTCAGTCATTCGCCTTGGCGGCACGCCGAAAGGCTGTATTAACCAAACAGGATGTCGACCTCGCCGACTTGGCAGTAGCAGTGCTTCGATCACGTGGCGATATCCCGTTTGACGCCGACGGTGATTTTCGAGCAGCCATCGTCCAGTTGGCCGTCCAGAACGGCGCAACTCAAACCGACGTGGCTAAGATGCTTGGGGTGACACGGCAGGCTATTAATGCGCACTTGAGGGGGAGTGAACGTCATGGCACAGGAACGAAACGCCGAACGGCCGATACTTAATCCTGCACTTCGGCTCATGCGAGAGCCCGTGCCAAAACCGGTGACGGGACGATCGCCTACTGAAGCGCAGGTGCACGTCGAGCGCCTGGATCATCAACGAGAAACGTTATCAACTGCTGTCGCGGCAATCCGGGCCACTCCGCCCCGCCTCCACGCTGGTCGACTGCACCTTCGCGCCCGCATGTATGACGACTCCTTGGCGCCAACGTATTTGCCACGTGGCATCTTCGGTGCGAAAACACGCACGCATATCGTCGCCCCTATACGTGGCGGTTATCTGGTCGAAGCGGCGCTTGAAAGCCTTGACGCGCTATCTAACGAAATCGCAAACAGCGAGGCCGTTGATGCACGCGTAGCCATCTCACGCGTCCAGGAAATCCAGAGTCAGAATTCGACATCCGTTTTCCATGGTCGCGCCGCGGATGTCCTTTGGGAACGTGCAATCGTGGGTGACTCAGGGAGTCTCTTCACTGTCTGGCTTCCTCCCTTTGTGAACATGGAGGCACGGGATTCAGTCATCGCCGAACTAGCATCCATGGAACGCGAAGGTGCCATCCAATCAGTCTTCGCCACCGTCAGCATGGTTCGTGGCTCAGGTCAGGATGCGGCCGTCCTTCATGTGTCACGCCAGACAGAATCCGCGAGCCTTGCCCAGGTGGCCCGCGAATACCGTATGAAACGAGTCGCTAAGCTCACCCTCACAGTAGCCAGCGCCGACGCGCTAGCTCAGTTAGCTGCGTCGGGTGCATCTTATCGCATCGATCCCGTCATGCCGTTGCATGTGCAGACGATTCCGTCGGGGGCTGACCCAGATCGTCCGATACCTCAAGAAGACTGGCATCCGGTTGTCGCCGTCGTCGACGGCGGCATGACTGCACGAAGCTACATGCCAATGGAAGCATGGAGAGCTCCGTCACTGGTCTCTGATGTGGACGCCAATACCACTCATGGCAACCGTGTAAGTTCGTTGACTATTCATGGTTACGCGTGGAACAACCACCTTAGGTTGCCCGAATTAGTCTGTCGCATAGGTACCGTCCAGGCGATTGCTAAGGAAGGACGCGGGCACGAATCACGGGAACGATTCCTAAGTTATCTTCGCGAAGTGGTCAAGACGCACGCCTCGGAATGCAAGGTGTGGAACATGTCGTTCAACGAACGAACGTTCCCCGGCGATGAGGAGATGGTAAGCGATCTGGGTCACGGGATTCGCTCGATCGCCCGCGAATACGGGATTTTGCCTGTTGTTTCTGTAGGTAACATCTCCGAACGAGGTCATGGCCGAGTCTGCCCACCTGGCGACTGCGAAGCTTCGCTGACCGTTGGTGGGCGCGTCGCCGTGGACGATGCGCCTGACGCACATTGCCCAACCTGCGTCGTTGGCCCGGGTCCTGATGGGATGTTGAAACCTGACTTATCTTGGTTCTCCACTCTACGCGCAGTAGGCGGTACGCCCGCGACAGGTAGTAGTTTCGCGACGCCGCTAGTCGCCTCACTAGCTGCACATGCCTTCCAGGCACTTAAGAATCCCACACCAGATCTCGTCAAAGCGTTGCTTATTAACAGCGCGGACCAAGAAAGTTTCGACGGAAAGATTGGTTGGGGCACACCTTGGCAGAATGTCACTCCTTGGAGTTGCCCATTAGGCACTGTCACTCTGGTGTGGACAGCTACACTGGTTAAGGGACAGGCGTACTACTGGAACGATATTCCGATTCCACCTGAAATGGTGCGCGACGGTAAGCTATTTGGCCGAGCCAGTCTGACCGCCGTACTTGCGCCGCTCGTATCAGAGCTGGCATCGGCAAACTATTTCGCATCTCGCCTTGAAGTGGCTTTGCAGACGCCGGGAACGGGGCGCACTCCTATCAATCTATTGGGCACGATGCGAGAAAGCGTGACCAGAGAACTTGATGCCCGCGCTGAATTGGCCAAATGGCATCCCGTGCGACGACATAGCAAGTCCTTTAAGCGTGGGCGCGCGCTACACGGAGATACGATGAGGGTCTATGCGCGTGTCTTCACACGCGACGCCTATCAATTCGAGCAAGAAGATGTAGATCAGCCGCAGCAGGTCGCTTTTGTACTGACACTAATGGCGCCCTCCGCCGACGACGATATCTATAGCAGCATGACAGCTCGACTTGGCGCTTATGTCGAAAGTGCTGTGCTTGAGCAGGAAGTTGATGTGCAGATCTGAATGCGAACTAGGTGTATTGCCCGGAACAGTGCATCTTGGCTTGCGCCGACAAGAGTTGCTGAGATCAACGTCAAATGAACCATTTATCAGAACGTAATTTCCGGCTTGGCGGTGCGCCAAGCCGGAACTACGTAATTTATGCGATTTTCGATTGCTTCCGCATTGAATCGCCCTTCAATTCTACTCTGTGAGCGTTATGTACGATGCGATCAAGGATCGCATCAGCGATCGTTGGCTCGCCAATATAAACATGCCACTCTGCCACAGGCATTTGAGCCGTGATAACAACAGAGAGTACGCCAACGCGATCATCAATGACTTCTAGCAAATCCTGACGTCCCCGCGCTGTCATTTTGGAGACCCCCCAGTCATCCAAAATCAGCATCCGCGTTTTCTGCAGTTGCGCCCGGAATCTGGGCAAGCTGCCATCCTCGCGTGCAATTTCAATTTCTTCAAGCAACCGAGGAAGTCGCCGATACGCAGCGGTCATACCTTGGCGAGTTGCCTGAAGGCCGAGCGCACACGCCAACCACGTTTTTCCGGCACCGGTTGGGCCAGTAATAATCACATTCTGTCCGCGCTGTATCCAGTCGCAGGTAAGCAATGATGATATTTGGCGCTTATCAATGCCGCGACTGGTTCGGTAGTCGATATCTTCCGGCACAGCGCTTACTTTAAGTCGCGCCTGCTTTAGCAGCCGATCAATGCGTCGCCCATCACGAGCCTGACACTCTATTTCTATGAGCATCCCCAAGCGATCTTCAAAGGATAGTTCCTGCAGAGCTGGACGATCGCGCTGATGCTCTAACGCTTCCGCCATGGCATTTAAACGCAGCATACGGAGTTGACTCAGCGTTTGTTGGATTAGCATGTCGAATCCTCCGATGTTTCGGCGTAATACTTCGGTCCGCGCAGATTGTTGTGCAGAGGGAGATCGCCCTGAAGTTCATCATTGAATCGAAGGCGATGTCGTCGCGTACTCAACAGTGAGCGCACACTCTTAACAGTGAGCGAACAGATCTCAATTGCGCGGGCTGCGGCTGCCTCTACTTCTTCGGCGCCATAGGTGTGAACGAGCTTTCGAAGGCCATCACATGCTGGTAGTCCTAGCGCTGGAACTACGCGGTCAAACTGTGCCCGAACGACAGCTTCGGTACTTGGCCCTATCTGGGTAGCCCATGCGATGAAATTGTCGGGGGTCCGTGCTGCATAGGCTCGATGTGCTTCTGGTTGATGATCTGAATTGGTAGTAAGGCCCCCAACTACATCGCTATGCAAATGACTCGCGACGCGGATGCGGTTATGAAAAATCTCCACGGTGTTCGCTGTCGATCTCGCCATCACCTGTTCACCCACTAAACGGTGTGGCACGGAGTACCAGTGACCGCGTACGCGAATGTGATATCCGTTATCCACCCGAATAAGACCGGTCCATTCACCAAGTTCGTAGGGATGTGTGGGGAGCGGAAGCATTGTGGAGCGTTCCATCTCTTCGTATCGGGTAGCTCGGCAACCTGGTAGCCGTTTAAAGGATCGATGATTGAGCTCCTTGACGAGCGCAGCGACGGCCGAATTAAGCTCCTCGATGGAAAAGAAATTCTGGTGACGCAACCGAGCCAAAATCCAACGCTGCACGATCAGTACGCCGCCCTCAACCTTAGCTTTATCTCGAGGTTTATAGGTGCGTGTTGGAAACACCGCTGTCCCATAGTGCTCAGCCATCTCGCGATATGTGGGGTTTGTTATGAAGTCGCGACCAGGGCGAGATATGGCAGATTTCAAGTTATCAGGCACTAGTAGTCGAGGAACACCGCCGAAGAACGCAAACATTTTGATGTGGCAGGCAATCCAAAAGGGAAGGGTTTGCTGATGAACGCAGAGTGCGTACGTCAAATTGGATACCCCGAGCACACCTACAAACAATTCGACCGCGATCCACTCACCGGTTTTAGCGTCTGTGTAACCTGGTCTGCGTCCAGAGAAATCAACAAACACTTTTTCACCTGGAACATGTTTTTGCCGCATGACTCGATCGATCTTCTTCCGATAGCTACGGTAATGCTCCGTGAATTGAGAATACGAAAGTGCATTGGAAGGATCTGCCAGACAGTATTCCTCCCACAAGAGAAGCAGCGTTACGGTTGGATTTTGTAGTTCGTTATGAATCAATGCGAAATCGGGCATGCGTCGGCGGGTCATGCGCCGACGAATCTTGTTGAACTTGCTATCGAGTTCGTCATCTGGCAACTGCCTTAGTTCTTCCCAGATGTATTTTTTCTCTATGGCGAGCAACCGATATCGCGTAACAGTTGTGCGAGATGCGCCGATAGATCGGGCAATTTCGCTGCTGGTCAGTTGCGTTGTAAGGATTAGCTGGACAATCTGACGTAGCTTGGTCATAGCAACACACTCCCGTAGCCGATCACGAAATGACCGGCAGTTGGTTTCTGGAAGGCGTAAGCGCCCGTTGCCGTTGCCCTAAATGGGACAGACGGCTTGACAGGGCGCCGGGGAGAGGACCAGACTAAATCACGGTAATTAGTAGCTGTGATTCAATCTGACGGGGCTCGAAAGGTGATGACTTTCGGGCCTTTGTCGTTCTTGCGCCTCAAAAATCGCATTGGTCGGTTTGGGTTTAGGTCATCGGGCCTCCCGGGGTCGACTTACGGTTTCCTGGATGCTTTACGGGCCGGCAACACAGCGCTTTGCCGCATCGAAGCAAGCCAGACAGCAATGTCCTTGGCCAACGCGTACTTGCCACGTCGATTTGGCAAAGCGAACACTGGTACTGGCAATTGGCGACGTGAGAGCGCCTGCCTAAAGGCATCCATCGTGGCGTAGCCCAGTACCTGACGCAGCTCATCCTGGCCAATCATTGGCCCGTAACGGGAGAGCAAGTCGTGCTCAAGTGCGACTGCCAAGGCGGCCTTCGCGCTCGCCGTCACCGCAGATTTGTCACGGACAGTCATGGTTGCAGCGTAGCCAGGGGAGCCATAATCGGCTAGAAGGGAATTTGGCTTCCAATCGTTACTCTATTTTTTGGCCATGAAATCACACAAGGCCTTGAAATATAGAAAGAATTACAGTCCATCACGGCTGCAAAGACTGGCGTCTTTGAGGCAATCTGAGGGGCCGCGCGCCGTGCGCCATGCGATCGATTTGCTGGCTGCCAGCCTTTGGTTCGAGACCCTGTGCAGCCACCTTCAGCAAACAACTGCATATGCGGTTGGTAAGCGCGTTCAGCCGCACACGTACCAGCCACGAATACAGGGACGGTGGCCACAGCACCACAACCTATGGGCGAAATATGCGCAAGGTCTGCATTTGCCCGGTGCAGATACCGTCATGGCTGGTAACCAAGTAGTTCCTAAATCTGGGGAGGTACTGACTGGAACCATCTGGAAGATTTTGGATACAAGCAAACCTATTGGCGAAAGCGGTGACGAGCTTTTGCGTGGCCTGCATCTTGGAGTACAGCGGGCAGTCTTCAAACCCGGTCCGTTGACGTACGGACATTATGTCCGGCGATCTGCTCCAAACTTACCGTTGAAACTTCTGGAAAGTCACCCTGATTTGGATGCCGTTGCTGCCTCTGTATTGCTGCTTCGGGAAGCTTATGAAAGTAGAAATTGCTCGCGCGCATTTGAGATTGGGCGGTCGCTCCATGCCACGTTATTGATGGCGGCAAGCTGCATGCCACTTTGCGACATCGCAACTGAGCTTATGGAGTTTTTCATCTGGCAAATATTTCCCTTAGCCGCCGATCACGAAGTGGCATTCGACTTAGACGCGGCTGAATTTTATGCGCAAACCCGGTGCTTCAACCGCGCGTTGCTGAGCCTGGAAGATCAGGGTCGAATCAAGGCGGTCAACTTCGGCTCAGACTGGCGCAAAGTCCTGTCTTTCGAATTTGGTTTCGACCTGTTCTATGGATTGGGTCCTCGCTGGAGACTTGTCAACGCCCCGGAAGCAAGTAGCTCGGAATCGAGGTATCTGGTGGAGACGACCCGCATACGACGCGACTGGGCACTCGCTTCGCTGCTGAATGGCCGCGTTCAGAAACTAATTCCGGACGACATAGTGGCTCAGACAGCGTATCAACGTTGACAATAACTCCGTCCAGAACCAGCACTGATGCCAGCTACAACCGGCATAGACGGCTAGCTCAAACCGGCACGTTGTTCATTCGCCACCAGCACCCGCAGCTCGCCGCAATTGATTGCAGAAACGGGCAAGAATAATAGACGCATGAGTCTCGGCCAGCGCATCGCAATATGTCTCTTAGTGACCGGCGCCGCTTTGCAATTTCCCCTTGTTGTATACGGCTAACGATTGCGAGCGAAGGCGCTTTCACTCAAAAATCACATACGTCGACCTAGCGTCAAAAATGCCAATGCTGGCCAACATAGTTATTCAGGGGAACAGGGATGACATCGTATTTGGTGACTTACGATCTGGTGCACAACGCCAGCGAATCGGCTTATGAGGAACTGATCTCGGATCTCAGACGGCTCAATGGACACCGCGCACAAAAGTCGGTTTGGCTTGTCCTCTACAACGGGACGGCGGACGCACTGACGAATCGCTTGCACGCCCATATGCATGACAAGGAAGACCGACTGCTCGTGGTGGAACTAAAGCCGAATTCGAGCTGGGAAAGCGAATATTGCTTCCAGGGGACGCGAGACTGGCTGAAATCTAATGTCGGTGAGCCGGGTTAACTCGTCGCGATATCCGCGCCACACCAGTTTCAACTAACCTTTCGTCGCAGCGGCACCACATTGGCGCCGCTGCGCTTCGCATCAATCATGTCCGCCCAGGTTTGCAGTAGCACTCGCCGCTCGTCCAAGTACTTGGCGCGGTGATAGGCGGCGCGGATCTTGTCCTTCGGCACATGCGCCAGCGCCCGCTCGATCACGTCAGGGTTGTGCCCCTGTTCGTTCATGGTGGTGCTGAAGGTCGCCCGGAAGCCGTGGGCGGTGATATCGCCGGTCTGGTAGCCCATGCGCCGGAGCGCCGCCAGGAGGGCGTTGGCGTGCATTGGCTCGTTGTGCTTTGCCGGACTGGGAAAGACCAGCTCCCCGCCGCTGGTCAGCGGCTGCATGCGCTCCAGCACGGCCCTGGCCTGCCGACTGAGCGGCACCAAGTGCTCCATGCCCGTCTTCGTACGGTCACCGGGAATGCGCCATAGAGACAGCCCCTCGTCGACCTCCGCCCATCGCATGCCACGGACCTCGCCGGAGCGCGTCGCAGTCAGCAGCAGCAGCTCCAAGGCCCCTTTGGTTGCCGGGCCCGCGCCGACGTCCTCTAAGCGCTCGAGGTAGTCCGGAAGTTGGTCGAATGTCAGAGCAGGTCGATGCTCAACCTTCCGGGTTTTGATGACGCCGGCGAGCTCGCGAGCTGGGTTCTTGTCACAACGGAGGGTCTGCACGCCGAGCGCGAAGATCGAAGTCATTCGCTGCAGGCATCGCCTGGCCATGTCGAGCGCGTCTCTGCCCTCCACACGCTTGGCAACCGCCAGGACCTCGGCTGGTGAGATATCGCCAATCGGTCGGTCGCCGAGCGCCGGCAGAATGTCGCGATCGAGCTGCGATTGCACGCGCGTGATATGGGAGACACGCCACCTGCCGCGATTGAGCTCGATCCACTCGGCGGCGACGGCGCGGAACGTGTTCGCTGCAGCCACAGCAGCCTGCGCCTTTGCCTGCTTGCGCACAGCCGCCGGGTTCACCCCAGCACGCAATCGCGCACGCGCCTCATCGCGCAACTGGCGTGCCTCCGCGAGGGATACCTGTGGCCACTGACCGAAGCTGAGCATCTGCTCCTTGCCCGCGAATCGGTAGCGGAAGCGCCAAAGCTTCGCACCCTCGGGTTGAACCAGCAGTGTCAAGCCAAAACCATCGGCCATTTTGTACGTCTTGGATCGCGGCTTGGCGTTCTTGATCTGCGGCAATGTGAGCATGGGTAACCCCTGTTTTTCTACCCGCAATCTACCCACAAAATTTAGGTTCCGCAACGATCACAACTGACTACAACGAATGGGGAAAAATCGGTGTTTTCCAGGCGTTTTTCGCCCATTTCTTAGGTCGTGTTGTAGTCCGAAAGGAGCGAGTGTGATTCCGTCCCCGGCCACCATGAATTCAAGCACTAAGCCCACTCCACCGAGTGGGCTTTTTCATGTCCGGACTTCCGCGATAACGCTCAAGCCTGCGGGTCGACGCATCCAAATTCATTTTCGGGTATGACCTCCCCGCATAACCAAAAAGCAAAGGGAGCTGTCGATGTTTCGTTCCTGCCGCACCCGCACCCGCACTCAGCATCTGCCGCGCATCGGTCTGATGCTCATCCTCTGCTCTGTAGCGGTCACAACCGTCGCCGATGAAACACCGAAACCGACCGCACCCGTCGATTGGGTCAACACCTTCATCGGCACCGGCGGCGATGGCGCGGAATACGGCGGCACGATGCCGTTCGTTACCACGCCGTTCGGTATGACGAACTGGACGGCGCAGACGCGGCAGAATCGCATCAGCGTGAGCTCCTACGAATATGACGACACTTACATCCAGGGCTTCATCGGCACGCATCAGCCGGCGATCTGGATGGGCGACTATGGCTACGTCACGCTGATGCCGGAGATGGGCGCGGCCAACTACGCGCCCGAAGCGCGCCGGCTCGCCTTTACGCATAAGGACGAGGTCAGTACGCCGTATTACTACGCGGTGAAGATGGGGCCTGATCCGGCGCACACGATCCTGGCCGAGATGACGGCGACCGATCATGCGGGATATCTGCGCTTTACCTATCCGCGCGAGGCGAAGGCGAACGTGCTGATCGAGGCGACGCGTCCGGGCATCGAGGGTTTCGTAAGCATCGATGCCGACCGCAACGAGATCGTCGGCTATAACCCGGATCGCATGGATGCACATCTTGGCCCGCTGACGTTGAAGAATTTCAAAGGCTATTTCGTGGTGCGCTTCAAGCAACGGTTCGCCGCGGCGAAGGTCTACGAAGGCGTGCTTACCTGGCCGAACAAGAAAGAAGTAACAGGCGACAACGTCGGTGCGCTGGTTAGCTTCGACACT
>Ga0209674_100394_pt1 | contig 22429 bp, 13 predicted proteins | sample AraplaCvi_mMS_r2_FD_184279 | JGI IMG/M metagenome (GOLD analysis project Ga0209674, IMG submission 184279) | Arabidopsis root microbial communities from North Carolina, USA - plate scrape CL_Cvi_mMS_r2 (SPAdes) (version 2) | ecosystem: Host-associated > Plants > Roots > Endosphere | place: USA... | reverse complement strand
GATTTCAGTTGCGGGTTCAGCGTCAGCGCCTGATCGAACAACGTCAGCGCCTGATCGTGATGACCTTGCCGATACAGCGCCATGCTCTGGTTTTCCAACTGCTGCGCGCGCTGCGTCGGCGGTAGCGTAACCGGCGGCGGCGCAACTTCGGCGGGCGGCGCGGCCGGCGCACTGACGACACTGGATGGCTGCGCGGCAGGCGCAGCAACCACGGCGGCGTTCGGCGAAGCGGGCATCTGCAGCGTGGAACCCACGCGGATCACGGCCGGATTGGTCGATGCGTTGTAGCGCGCGAGCACCAGGAACAGGTTTGGATCGCCCAGGTATTTGCCCGCCAGCGTGCTGTAGGACTCCCCTGGTTGCACCACGTGCGGGCTGGATGCAGCACCCAGAGCCTGCTTAGGATCTTCGGTCAGCTGCTTGAGGAAGAACTGCGCGTTGCGATCGCCCGGATGATCCTGCAGATAACGTCGCAACGCTTTCTCGCCGTCCGCGTAATGGCCGTTCTGCAGATCATGGTTGATGATCGACGAAAGGGACTGGCGGGGCGAACTTTCACCGGCAGCCCCTTCCGCCGGGCCGGGCGCCGCCGCCGGTGTCGTGGAGGGCTCGCCGCCTTTGGGCTTGAAGCTGACCTTGACCTTGGCGCACCCGCCCACCAGCAGCATGCCCAGCACACCAGCCGCCATTACCCAGGCGCGTACGGACGTAAAGCGAACTTCCCTATGCATCATCGACCTTCCGCCACCCTGTTCAGACGCTGATTTGCCCCGCCGCACAAGCGACTTGGCCGCACAAGTTAAGCCAGTTCCCGAACTCCTGCAAACCTAGCGGGGGGCGGGGCTAGGATGTGTGAAGGAGGAGTCACGGCTATCGGCGGCTGGGTGGAAGGATTTGCTGTATATCTTGAGCATCAAGACCGGTGCGATCCTGCAGAAGATCAATACCGCGCAGGCAGCTCAACCAGACCGGCAGGCCTCGCGCACGCCGTCACGTTTAAGCGAGACGTTACGACGGCACGGTCGATCAGATCTACGAAGGCGACGACATAAAATTGGCCCTTCCGAACCAGGATTTGACCCTTGCCGCCATGGGCATGGCGGCGGGGTTTTGGCCACACTGCAGTGGCATCCGCGCGATGCGGTTGGGCTCGATGTTCCCAGTGTCGACCCGTCAACCAGTAGCGATTCGTGGCATGCACAACGGCTGACTTTCCTCCCTTTGTGGCCGTTGTTCGACTCGCGGCGCCGGAGATGTATCCGCCCACATCTCCGGCGCCGTTTTTTTTGCCGACTACTGTGCGCTCACCTGAAACCACGTGGTCGACACCCAGCCGTTGCCGCGTGTGATCTCGCAGCCGGCTTCCACCACGTCCAGATACATCGACTTGCTGAAGCTGGCGCGGCCTACCAGCTTGTTGAAGAAATGCATGATGTCGATATTGGCGCTGCCACTGGTCGGCAGGCTGGCCGGCACGCTGCTGCGTTGAGGCAGGAAGGTGTAGACGTAATAGCCTGCCGCGGAGTTGTCGCCGTACCACAGATCGTAGGTGACGCCGTTTTCAGTGATCACGCCGGTGGCGATGGGCTGGCCGATCGGATACGAGTTGTTGCCGGCCCAGATCATCACTTCCAGTTGCGGTGTGGATTTCTGGTTGTCGTTGCGCAGGAACATGTCATAGGCGAAATCGCCGGCCATATTGCTGCCGCCTGATGCATACGAGAACGCCGCCGGAATGGTGCTGGTCGAGGAAAGCCGCTTCGGAAAGAGCGTATCGCCAGTCGGATTCCAGCCGTAATGCCAGCCGCGAATGCTGGCCGGATAGCCGTAAAGACTGTAGCTGGAGAAATTGAACGAAGCCGTCCATTGCGGATATTGACCCGTGGATGGGCTCCAGGAAATGTTGCTGTTGTTGAAATTGTTGTCCCACGCGAAATACGGCGGATAAAGATTGTAAGGACCTGCCTGAGCGGCACTGTTGATTCCGGCGAAAAGTGCTACACCGGCTATCAGCGAAGCAAGCGTCTTCTTCATGTCTATCTCCCGATGCACGATAAGAACGGTCTGCAGGCGCAGCCGTATCCATGGGGAGCCGCTACCCCTCGGCGAAAATCATTCGGATGGCACTCCCCTTCCCTCCATGCAACGCATATGCATGGAGCATCGCTATCGATAGTCGCCAGCGCTTATTGCGTCAAATCAAAAATCGGGGATATGCGTTTGAACATTCAATTTCGTAAGAGGCCGTTTTTGTTTTAGCAAAACGGATTGAAAATCCTCACGAAATATCCACGCATCATTGCGCGACATCTTCACCGCTTGTGCACGCAAGCTGTCCGCATCGATAGTTTGTGCGCATGTCGAGACATATCGACGACCGCGCATAAAAAGCGCCGGCGAAGCGATCCCGCTACACCGGCGCTGTCCAACCAACGGCACCAGGGGTTGGTATGCCGCTACTTGCACTCATCGATCCACGATATGTCTGGGGTGGATGACGCGATGAAATGCTAAAGCGTGAGACCCAATGTGTAGAGGGCCAGAGTGGTCCAACAAACTGTAGGAATGGGCCAATTGCATCGAGCGCTACGTGAGCCGAAATCTCATCGTAGATTGGGTTACCCCGGACTTGATCCGGGGTAACCCAATCTACGAAACCACCGCCCATATCAACCGATGGCGCGATACGTGAAATCTCTCACTCGAATACTGCCCTGGTTCGCACTGTAGATACCAAGCTTCAAGCTGAGAAAGCCGCCGAACACATTGTGGTGCATGCCGGATACTTCCATCCGCAAGCCATGCAGCACCCAGGTCCTGCCGTCGTCGTGGGAGTAGTGCCACGTCACCACGTTGTTGTCGTTCGTCACCCGGATGCGCACGCTGGAGGTGGGCATCGCCTGCTGCATCCAGGCCAGTTCGTCGGCGTATTCAAACGTTTTCATGTGTTGCGGTGTAAAGCCCACGCCCACGAACGCCTTGTGATTGTAGAACAGCAACACGCCGCCTTCGGCGCCGTCGAGCAAATCGAGGGTGACTTCCGCGACGTAACCGCGATCGCCGACCAGGCACGTCAGCGGCGAACTGTCCGCAGGTGATCGCCCTTTGGCGGCCAGATGCAGCGCAGCTTTTTCATATCGCATCCGTTGCATGTCGCCGGGCGTGGGCTGAAACAAACTCCATTGCACGCCGAGCTTGTTGCGCGTGAAATCGTCCGACAATGCGAATCCCGACGTGCTGCGCTTGCCACCCTTGGGTACAGGCAGTGGCCTGGAGAGATCGCCACCCTTCGCGCGAAACCAGCCATCGGCGGTCCACTCGATCGGTTCCAACAGCGTCTGGCGTCCCAATGTGCGGAAGCCGTTTTCGTAGCCGTGGTACACCATCCACCAATCACCGGCCGGACCTTCCACCAGCGAAGCGTGCCCGCGCGACCACCACGGTTCCGCCGCACTGGTGGTGCGCACCAGCGGGTTGTGCGGGCAGTGTTCCCATGGCCCGTGGATGGATTTGGAACGCGCGGCGATCACCATGTGGCTGGTCGGCGGTCCCGCCGTGCCGCCCACGGCGGTAATCAAATAGAACCATTCGCCATGGCGCAGCAGCTTCGGGCCTTCCGGCGCGAAATCCTCCACCACCCAATCGTCCGGATAGCGCCATGGGCTGTATGCCGGCTCCAGCGAACCATCCGTGGCGAGGCCATCGTCGGCAAGGCGGATCTTGCGGATGCCGTTGACGAACAGATAACGCTTGCCGTCCTCGCCCACGATGTGACCGGGATCGATGCAGCCGGGAATTTTCAGATCGATGGGATCGCTCCACGGCCCGCGGATGTCGTCCGCCCAGATCACGTAGATCGACCACGCCTGCCCCTGCGGAGCTGCGGGAATGTAGATGAAATAGCGGCCGTCGTGTTTGCACAGATCGACCGCGAACACCGTGCCGATGGGCTTGCTCAGCGCAGCCGTGATCGGCGACCAGTTCAGCAGATCGGTGGAATGCCAGATCACGATGCCCGGATAGGCATCGAACGGCGTGAACGTCATGTAGTAGTCGCTGCCATCCTTGAGGATGGTGGGATCGGGATGATCGCCAGCGACGATGGGATTGAGATAGGTGCCGTTGCCGAGATCGGCTTTGCGCTGGTTTTCGGGGCCGAGTGCCCACTCCACCCGCTTTGTTTCTCCTGAACACGAAGCAGATGTAGCCGATTTCGCGACAAATGGCGCTGCGACCGCGCTGGTTACCAGCAGTTTGAAAGTATTGCGGCGGGAAATATCCACCATATTCGCGATGCCTTCTTGTTCCTCGCCGTCATTCTCGCGAAAGCGAGAATCCATTTTTCTTTTTGGCGAAAGGCAACCATGGATTCCCGCTTTCGCAGGAATGACGTCCGGCAAAATTACCGCTTTCGAAAATACCCATAACGTCGACGATGGAGGTAAACGTTAATCGCGCTTCGTACCCGACAGCACATCCACCCACACCGCAATCACCAGGATCGAACCCTTCACGATCAACTGCCAGTAATTGTCGACGTCCATCATCGACATGCCATTGTCCAGGCTCGCCATCACCAGCGCACCGATCAGCGCGCCATGCACCGTGCCCGCGCCGCCGCGCATGGAGGCGCCGCCGATGAAGCACGCCGCGATCGCATCCAGCTCGCCGTTGGTACCGGCCGAAGGCGAGCCGGCGGCCAGGCGCGCGGTGTTGATGATGCCGGCGAATGCGCACATCAGCCCCATCAGCGCGAACACCACCATCTTCACGCCTGCCACGTCGATGCCGGAAAGGCGGCTCGCTTCCATGTTGCCGCCCACCGCATAGATGTGCCGGCCGAACACGGTCTGCGTGGCGATGTAGGTGAAGATGGCCAGCAATGCGAGCAGGATCATCACCGGCAGCGGCACGCCGTTGTAGCGGTTGAGCATCACCAGGAAGCCGGCCATTACCGCGCCGATCGCGATCAGCTTGAGCGTATCGCGCCATGCCGCCGATTGCGGAATCGACAACGCGGCACGCCGCTTGCGCCGCATCGCCGTCATGGCGACCAACGCGACGAAGATGATCGCCGCCAGCCAGTTCGACAGCGTCGGGTTCACGTAGCCTTGCGCGAGGTACACCATGTCCGCCGGCACCGGCGCGATGGTGGCGCCATGCGTAATGCCCTGCAGCACACCGCGAAACGCCAGCATGCCGCCCAGGCCGACGATGAACGACGGCACGCGCAGACGCGTGACGATGAAGCCGTTAAGCAGCCCTGCCACAAGGCCAAGCAGCAGCACCGCGATCACGGTGGGCCACGAACCCCATGCCAGATTCACCGTCATCACTGCGGCAATACCACCGAGCAGACCAAGCAATGATCCGACGGACAGGTCGATCTCCCCCGCGATGATCACGAACACCATGCCGCAGGCGAGCATGCCGGTGATCGAGGTCTGCCGCAGCAGGTTGGAAAGATTGCGCGAGCTGATGAACGCGCCGTCGGTGGCGATGTGGAAAAAGATCCAGATGACGGCCAGCGCCAGCAGCAGCGCCAGGATCTTGTAGCGGACGAATAGGGCTCGGAATTCTTGTGCACGCATGATGGGAGCTCGCGGTCCTTATTGATGTCACTCAAGCCAGTTACTGGCTAAAGGGCTTGTTCGAAGCGCTCGTCATTCCGGCGAAAGCCGGAATCCAGTTCAAATACGCGTCCGAAGGACACGATATGTTTTTATGTTGAGTGCTTCGCACAACGTATTGAAACTGGATTCCGGCCTTCGCCGGAATGACGACAAGGCAAGATTGCGCATTTCCGGATCATAAATACCTACGCCCTCTTCGCCTGCGGAATCGCCGCCGCCATCACCTGTTCCTGCGTCAGCCCATCGTTGGGCAGATCCGCACACAAGCGTCCTTCGCCCATCACCAGCACGCGGTCGCTGGTGCCGAGAATTTCAGGCAGCTCGGAGGAAACGAGGATGATCGAGATGCCCTCTTTCGCCAGCTCGAAGATCAGCCGATAGATATCCGCCTTGGCGCCGACATCCACGCCGCGCGTGGGTTCGTCCAGAATCAGGATGCGTGGCCGCGTCAGCAGCATGCGGGAGAACAAGGCCTTCTGCTGATTGCCGCCCGACAGATTGGCGATCGGTAGCGAGGCGTTCGCCGCCTTGATGTGCATCGACGCAATTTGCGCCTCGGCCACGCTCCACTCGCGCCCGCTGTCCACATGACCCGCGCTGGCGTAGTGCCGCAAGGTGGCCAGGGTAATGTTCTGATCCACACCCAGCATCGGCACGATGCCGTAGCGTTTGCGGTCTTCCGATACCAGGCCCAGGCCGGCGCGAATCGCATCGCGCGGTGAACGGATGCGCAGCGGCTTGCCGTCCATGTAGAGCTCAGCCTGGCTGCGGCCGGGATACGCGCCAAAGATCGCGCTGACCAGTTCGGTGCGGCCCGCGCCGACCAGGCCGGCGATACCGAGGATCTCGCCCTTGCGCAGTACGAAGGACACATCCTTCACGCGTAGGCGCGACGGATCGGAAACATCATGGCAGGTGACGTGCCGGGCTTCGAACACCACGCCGCCGATCTCGTGCTCCACCTTCGGATAAAGCGTTTCCAGCCGGCGGCCCACCATCATCGCGATGATACTGTCTTCATCCAGCTCGCTCATCGGCTTGGTGGCGACATGTTTGCCGTCGCGGATCACGCTGACCGTGTCGCAGATGCGCGCCACTTCGTCCAGCTTGTGCGAGATGTAGATGCAGGCGATGCCGCGTTGCTTGAGCCGCTCGATGATGCCGAGCAGCACGTCGGTTTCCTTCGAGGACAGCGACGAGGTTGGTTCGTCGAAAATCAGCAGGCGTGCATCCTTGGCCAGCGCCTTGGCGATCTCGAACAACTGCTGGTGGCCGCCGCCGAACGCCTTCACCGGCAGCGCGACGTTTACGTCCTCCAGCTGCAATTCCTTCAGCAGCGTGTGCGCACGCGCGTACATGGACTCGTAATCCATGCGCCCGCCGGGCAAGGTCAGCTCGTTGCCGAGAAACAGGTTCTCGACCACGGAGAGCTCCGGTACCAGCATCAGTTCCTGATGGATGATGACGATGCCGGCCTGCTCGCTGTCGCGCACCGAGCGCGCCTGCAGCGGCTTGCCCTGCCAGCGGATCTCGCCTTCCCAGGTGCCATGCGGATAGACGCCCGAAAGTACTTTCATCAAGGTGGACTTGCCGGCGCCGTTCTCGCCGCACAACCCCAAGCATTCGCCAGGGCGCACTTGCAGGTCGATGCCGTTCAGCGCGTACACGCCACCAAACGCTTTACGGATGCCCCGCATTTCGAACAGAAAATCGCTCATGGCGGTCAACTCAGTGGCCGTAGATCTGGGCGTGCGTGTAGAAGCCGTCGCGAATCACGACGTCCACGTTCTGCTGCGTAAGCAGGATGGGATCGAGCAGAACCGTGTTGACGTCCTTGTTCCCGTTGTTGAGGGTGGTGGTGTACTTCGGCTTTTCGTCGCGCACCAGCTCCACCGCAAGCGCTGCCGCTTGCGTGGCGATCTGCTTGATCGGTTTGTAGACCGTCATCGCCTGCGTGCCGTCGATCACGCGCTTGACCGCCGCCAGGTCCGCATCCTGCCCCGACACTGGCACCTTGCCGGCCAGACCTTGCGCCGCCAGCGCCTGGATCGCGCCGCCGGCGGTGCCGTCGTTGGAAGCGACCACGCCCTGGATGTTGTTGGCATTGGCGGTCAATGCATCTTCGACGATGCGCAGCGCCTTGGATGCATCCCAGTCGGGCGTCCATTGCTGGCCGACGATCTTGACCGCGCCGCTGTCGATCGCCGGCTGCAATATTTTCATCTGGCCCTGGTGGATGATCTTGGCGTTGTTGTCGGTGGGCGAGCCACCGAGCATGAAGTAGTTGCCCTTGGGTGCCCGGTTCAACACGCCTTGCGCCTGCAGCTCACCCACACGCTCGTTGTCGAAGGTGATGTAGGCATCGACGTTGGCGTTGAGAATCAGGCGATCGTAGGACACCACCTTGATGCCGTTGCGCTCGGCTTCGGCCACCACGTTGCTGAGCACCTTGGAGTTGAACGGCACGATCACCAGCACGTCGACTTCGCGCGCGATCAGGTTTTCCAACTGCGCCACCTGGCGTTCTTCGCTCGCATCGGCCGATTGCACGTAGACCTTGGCGCCGAGTTTGGTTGCGGCGGCGACGAAGTAGTCGCGGTCGTGGGCCCAGCGTTCCAGACGCAGGTCGTCGATGGAGAAGCCGATGACGGGGTGTTCTTTGCTGGCGTGGGCAACGGAGCTGCCAATGAGCATGGCGGCTAGCGCAAGATACTTGCCCACAGCGACCATGCCCTTCCGTGCCTCACCGTCATTCCGGCGAAGGCCGGAATCCAGTTTGAAGGACAAAGCATTGTTTATGTTGAGTGCTTCGCACGACGTACCAAAACTGGATTCCGGCCTTCGCCGGAATGACGAGCGGTTTGAACGCAAGAAAGCCACGCCACGCTCTGCCCAGCCCCTCACCCCGACCCTCTCCCCGAAGGGTAGAGGGAGTATGGAACCCCGCTTCGTCATACCGTCTCCTCTGCCCGATAAACACCGGCAAGTTGACGATACAACGCCCGGAACTTCGGCTGACGACGTTCGCGAAAATACGCATGCCGCGCGGCGTCCGGCTCACGCACTGCCGTTACCTCAGGCATGTCGCAAATGTCCGCCAACGTAGCGCCCGGTTCGGCCGCCAAATGCGCGAGACGTGCAGCGCCCAGCGCCGCGCCCACTTCGCCGCCAGCGCGCAAAGTCAGCGGACGGCCGATGATGTCGGCCAGCATCTGCGTCCAATACGCACTGCGCGAACCGCCGCCGATCACGGTAATGTCGTCGGCGTGCAGGCCGGCGGCATCCACTGCTTCGATGCCATCGAGCAGGCCAAGCCCCACGCCTTCCAGCGTGGCGTTGGCCAGGTCCGCGCGCACGGTATCCGCGCGCAAGCCGGTGAACGCGCCACTGGCATGCACGTCGTTGTGCGGCGTGCGTTCGCCGCTGAGATAAGGCAGGAACACCGGGCCGTCGTTGCGCAGGCCGGCGCGCTCGGCATCGGCCAGCAGCGTCCGTACGTCGGCATAGCCGCCCAGGCTGGCGGTGAAATCCAGGCAGCTCGCTGCGCTCAACATCACCGACATCAAATGCCAGGTGCCGGGCAAGGCGTGGCAGAAACTGTGCACGGCCTGTTCGGGCCGCGCGAGGTAACCATCGGATACCGCGAAATACACACCCGACGTACCCACCGACAGCATCGCCTGCTTGTGCCGCACGATGCCCACGCCGACCGCGCCTGCGGCATTGTCGCCGCCGCCCGCCGCCACCGGCACGCGTTGCATACCCCAGCGATCGGCCAGTGCCTGGCTGAGGTGGCCGGTGACCGCGTTGCCTTCGTAGACCGTCGGCATCGCATCGCGCGGCAAGCCGGTGGCGTCCAGCATGGGCTGGCTCCAACCGCGTTCGGCCACGTTCAACCACAGGGTGCCGGCCGCATCGGAAGCATCCGTGGCGTATTCGCCGGTGAGGCATAACCGCAGGTAATCCTTCGGCAGCAGCACTTTGGCGATGCGCTCGAATACCGCCGGTTCGTGCTCGCGCAACCACAGCAGCTTGGGCGCGGTGAAACCGGGCATGGCGAGGTTGCCGGTGATGGCGCGAAAATCCTGCCAGGTTTCCATCTGCCGGCATTGCGCGTCGCAGCGGCCGTCGTTCCACAGAATGGCCGGCCGCAGCACGCGGTCGGCCTTGTCCAGCACGGTGGCGCCGTGCATCTGTCCGCTCAGGCCAATGCCGGCTACCTGGCGCGGCGCGATGCCCGCCCTGCCCGCTTCGGCCAGCACTTGTTCGATCGCCGACTGCGCGGCCGTCCACCATGCATGCGGATCCTGCTCGGACCAGCGCGGTTGCGGATTGGATACGGCAAGTGCATGCGATGCGCTCGCACGCACCTTGCCGGCAGCGTCGATCAGCACGGCCTTGATGGCCGAGGTCCCCAGATCTATCCCCAGATACATGCGGCGGCTCAGCCGTAGATGTACGTGTTGACCAGGTTTTCCAGATATTCCTGTTGGCCCGATACGTGCGACGGACGCAGGTCGCGTTGCTGCGCTTCCTGGGCCAGCGATTCCAGCGTGTAACCGCCTTCCAGGATCTGCTTGCCGAACGACGCATCCCAGCCGGCGTAACGCTTGGCCTTGAAGTCGGCCAGCGCGTCGCGCTCGATCATCTTGGCGGCGCGTTCCAGCGCCAGCGCCAGCACGTCGATCGCGCCGATGTGGCCATGGAACAGGTCGGCCGGATCGCTGCTCTGGCGGCGCACCTTGGTGTCGAAGTTGAAACCGCCGGTGGTGAAACCGCCACTGCGCAGGATTTCGTACATCACCAGCGTCATTTCTTCCACGCTGTTGGGGAACTGGTCGGTGTCCCAGCCGTTCTGCGGATCGCCGCGGTTGGCGTCGATGCTGCCGAACACGCCCAGCGAAATCGCCGTGGCCACTTCATGGTGGAAGGAATGGCCGGCGAGCGTGGCGTGGTTGGCTTCCAGGTTCACCTTCACTTCGTTCTCAAGGCCGAACTCCTTGAGGAAGCCGAACACCGTGGCGGTGTCGTAGTCGTATTGATGCTTGGTGGGTTCCTGCGGCTTGGGCTCGATCAGGATCGTGCCCTTGAAGCCGATCTTGTGCTTGTGCTCCACCACCATCTGGAAAAAGCGGCCGAGCTGCTCGCGCTCGCGCTTCAGATCCGTGTTGAGCAGCGTATCGTAGCCTTCGCGACCGCCCCACAGCACGTAGTTGGCGCCGCCTAGGCGATGCGTGGCGGCCATCGCATGGAACACCTGGGTAGCTGCACAGGCAAAGACTTCCGGCTGCGGATTGCTGGCTGCGCCCGCGGCGTAGCGCGGGTGGCTGAACAGGTTGGCCGTGCCCCATAGCAATTTCATGCCGGTCTCGGCCTGCTTGGCCGCCAGCACGTCCACCATCGCGGAGAGATTGCTTACGTATTCGGCAAGGTTGTTGCCTTCCGGCGCCACGTCGGTGTCATGGAAGGTGTAGAACGGCGCGCCCAGGCGCTTGAAGAAATCGAACGCCGCATCGGCCTTCTCTTTCGCGCGCTGCAGCAGATCGCCGCTTTCATGCCACGGGCGGTGGAAGGTGCCGAAGCCGAACATGTCGGTGCCCGGCCATACGAAGTTGTGCCAATAGCAGACCGCCAGCCGCAGGTGCTCGTCCATGCGCTTGCCCAGCACCAGGCGGGCCGGATCGTAGTGGCGAAACGCCAGGGCGCTGGGGTTTGCGCCGGCCTGGCCGATGGGGGAAATACGCTCGAAATATCTCATGGGAAGCTCCTGAACCAACTGGGCGTCCGGTTCGGTTCGCGTGGGCATTGCCGCGCGCGCAAACCGGATCGGCACATCTTTGTGGATGCTGCAATTGGCGTGTTTGGGTGGCAATTGCGAAATCTGTCAGCCGCGCTAGATTTTTCTTTGTCGCGTTGCGTCATGTGCCTGATCCTGCGAACTGTTAGCGTCGCGTTGCGGCACACGCCGTTGTTGCAGGTCAGCTGTCCGCCCATGACAAAGCCACATCGCATCGCGCTGCTCTTCAATGCCAACAAGGTCTACGACCGCCAGGTCATCGCCGGCATCGGCCAATATCTCACTTCTACCCGCGTAAAGTGGGATTTATTCATGGAAGAGGATTTCCGCAGCCGCACGGTGGGCATCCACCAGTGGCGCGGCGACGGCATCATTGCGGATTTCGATGACCCGGTGGTGTCCGAGGCGCTCGCCTCCATGCCTATTCCTGTGGTCGCCGTAGGCGGCTCCTACGCGGACGAAACCCACTATCCGCACAACATTCCCTACGTGGCCACCGACAACCACAAACTGGTGCGGCTGGCCTATGACCATTTGATCGAACAGGGCCTGCAGCGCTTCGCCTTCTACGGCCTGCCGCCCAGCCCCGGCTGCCGCTGGGCGCACGAGCGCGAGCTGGCTTTTCTGCAGATGATCCGAGCGGACGGGCTGGACGGCACCGTCTATCGCGGCTCTTCCACCAGTGCCGGTGGCTGGGGCCGTGCGCAGGAGGACCTGGTGGCATGGGTCCGCTCGCTGCCCAAGCCGATCGGCATCATCGCCACCACCGATGCGCGCGCCCGGCACCTGTTGCAGGCATGCATCGTGGCGGACGTGCCGATTCCCGAACAGATCGCCATCGTCGGCATCGACAACGACCCTATTGCGCAATTGCTCTGCCGCATTCCGCTGACCTCGGTGATCCAGGGCGCGGAAGAAATGGGCCGCATGGCCGCGCAAGTGTTGCATCAGATGTTGCACGGCGGCGACTGCTCCACCACGCGCGTGATGGTGCCGCCGGTGGGCATCAACGTACAGGCCACCAGCCTGCACCAGCCACTGAAGAGCGCATACGTGATGCGCGCCAAGCACTACATCCGTCAATACGCGTGCCTGGGAATCAAGACCGAACAGGTCGCCGATTACGTCGGCATCTCGCGCACCTTGCTGGAAGAACACTTCAAGCGCGAGCTGAAGCAGTCGGTGCACCAGACCATTCTCGAACACAAGCTGGAGATGGCGCGCGGCATGCTGGCCGATCCGTCCATTCCCTTGACCGACGTGGCCGTACGCAGCGGTTTCACGTCATTGCAGTACATGTACGCGGTGTTCCGGCGCGAGTTCAATTGCACGCCGCGGCAGTACATGGAAAACGCCAGGGAAAGCGTGCGCAGTCATTGAGGTCCGAGTCCGCTTCGCAAACATCCTTCAGCGCACGCCATCGCCGGCGCTCAGCATGCACCGCTATCCACTCTGATACCAATGTGGATATCTGAAGATTTCATTTTCTTATTGGAAGGCTACCGGCCTTGTTTCTAGACTCGGCGATGGACTTGGCGAGCATACGAGCGTGAGCTGCAGCTCGTCATCGGCCGGCAACGTGGATCGTCGAACTCCCCTTTTTATTCGAACGGCGACCTGCATTGGATCAGCGGCGGCGCAACCCTTCGGCGATCCACACGCATCCACCATCGCCACACCCTGAGGAGACAACATGACCAGCAAAATTCGCGGAAGAACCTTGCGCACCGCATGCGCCGCCATGGTCATGGCCACTCTCGGCTTGAGCGCGTGCCACCGCGCCGAGGCGCCGCTCAAGATCGGCTTTCTGGTGAAGATGCCGGAGCAGGCATGGTTCATCAACGAGCAGAAAGCAGCCATCGAGCTGGGCAAGAAGGAAGGCTTCTCGGTGGTGAACATCGGCACGCCGGACGGCGAGAAAGTGCTTGCGGCCATCGACAACCTCGGCGCACAAGGCGCGCAAGGCTTCGTGATCTGCGCGCCCGACGTGCGGCTGGGACCGGCCATTCGCGCACGCGCGAAGCAGTACGACATGAAATTCGTGACGGTGGACGATCGCCTGGTCGACGGCTCCGGCAAGCCGCTGGACGGTGTGCCGCACCTAGGCATGTCTTCGTTCAAGATCGGCAACCAGATGGGCCAGGCCATCGCCGACGAGATGAAACGGCGCGGCTGGAAACCGGAAGAAGTGGGTGCGCTGCGCATCACCAGCAACCAGTTGCCCACCGCCAAGCAGCGTACCGATGGCGCCACCGAAACGCTGCTTGCCAGTGGCTTCAACAAGGAAAACATCTTCGACGCGCCACAGCGGACCACCGACGACGAAGGCGGCTTCAACGCCGCCTCGCCCGTGCTTGCGCAGCATCCGGATATCAAGAAGTGGGTGATCTACGCGCTCAATGAAGAAACCGTGCTCGGCGCCGTGCGTGCGACCGAGCAGTTGCATATTCCGGCGGACGATGTGATCGGCGTGGGCGTCAACGGCGCCGGCGAGGCGTTTGCAGAATTCCAGAAGAAGGAGCCCACCGGTTTCTACGGCACGATTGCGGTGAGCTCGACCCATCACGGCAGGGACAGCGCGCAGAACCTGGTGGATTGGATTCGCACCGGCAAGGAGCCGCCGGCGGATACGCAGACGGCGGGCATGCTGATGACGCGTGACAATTGGCAGAAGGTGCGGGCCGAGCTGGGAATTTGAAGCTCGCCGTAAACCAATCCCCTCTCCTCTCCGTGGAGAGGGTTAGGCTGAGGGGCTGAGGCTTGCGAGAAATTTATTTGATACGCGCAAGTTTTTTCTTTGATCTCGCATGGAACTGATGGCTCCGCGAGATTCGCCCCTCACCCCAGCCCTCTCCCCGGAGGGGAGAGGGAGTAAAACAGCACGCAACCATTGAAACCATGACGCACACAAACGCAGCGACACGACCCGTCAACCACGCCTACCTCGAACTCGACGGCATCACCGTCAGCTTCCCCGGCGTGCGTGCGCTCGATGGTGTATCGCTGGATGTGCGCGCCGGCGAAGTACACGGCCTGATGGGCGAAAACGGCGCCGGCAAATCCACGCTGCTCAAAGTGCTCTCAGGCGTAAACCATCCGCAGGCCGGCACGTTGCGTCTTGACGATGTAACGCATTCCTTCGCCACCACACGCGCCGCGATCGACGCCGGCATCGCCATCATCTACCAGGAACTGCATCTGGTTCCCGAACTGACGGTGGCCGACAACCTGATGCTCGGGCAATTGCCCAACCGCCTCGGCGTGCTCGACCAACGTGCGCTGATCAAGCGCGCGGTGGATGAACTGAAACGCCTTGGCGAACACGTCGACCCGCGCACACCGGTCAAGCATCTGTCCATCGGCCAGCGCCAGATGATCGAGATCGGCAAGGCGCTGATGCGCGATGCGCGCGTGATCGCCTTCGACGAACCCACCAGTTCGCTCTCGGCGCGCGAAACCGAAAATCTGTTTCGCATCATCAAGGCCCTGCGCGCCGATGGGCGCGCGATCATCTACGTCACCCATCGCATGGAAGAAGTGGAAGCGCTGTGCGACCGCGTCACGGTATTTCGCGACGGCAAGCGTATCCAGACGTTCGAATCGATGGCCAACGTCGATCGCCATGCACTGATCACCGCCATGGTCGGGCGGCCGATCGCGGATGTCTATGGCTACCGTCCCCGCCCCGCCGGCGACGTGCTGCTCGAAGCGAAAGGATTGCTCGGACCGGGACTGGCGGAGCCTGCATCACTCACCGCGCGGCGCGGCGAGATCGTGGGCTTCTTCGGGCTGGTCGGCGCCGGCCGTTCCGAACTGATGAAGCTGATCTACGGCGCGGAACGTGCAAGCGAAGGCCATGTCGAACTCAACGGCAAGCCTGTGAATTTCAACAGCCCGCGCGATGCCGTGCGTGCCGGCATCGCGCTCTGCCCCGAGGATCGCAAAAAGGAAGGCATCGTCGCGATCGCCTCCGTGGCCGACAACCTCAACCTCAGCGCACGCCGCCATTTCTGCCGCGGCGGTTTCCTGCTCGACGCCCAGCGCGAACGTACGTTGACGCAGGAATACATCCAGAAACTCGCCATCAAGACGCGTAACGGCGACACCGCCATCGGCACGCTTTCCGGCGGCAACCAGCAGAAGGTGATTCTGTCGCGCTGGCTGGCCGAGCGCATCGAGGTGTTCCTGATGGACGAGCCGACGCGCGGCATCGATGTGGGTGCGCGCGCCGAAATCTATCACCTGCTCTACGAGCTGGCCGAAGCAGGACGCAGCGTGTTGATGGTGTCCAGCGATCTTGCCGAAGTGATCGGCGTCGCCGACCGCATCATCGTGATGCGCGAAGGACGTATCGTGGGCAACGTACCGAAGGCCGAGGCCACGCCCGGCGAATTGATCAAGATGGCGCTGCCGCGCTGACGCACTTCAAATGAGCCACAGATGAGCCTAGCCATGCAACCCGAGGAAACCCCGTCCAGCGCCCAGGCATCCATGCCGCCAACCGTGCCTATGCGCGTGCGTGCGTGGAACATGCTCAACAACTCGGGCATCGTGGTGGCCTTCGTCGTGCTGTTCGTGGTGCTGTCCGCGACGGTGCCGGATTTCCTCACCGCCCGTAACATCCAGGGCCTGCTGCTTTCCGTCACGCTGATCGGCTCGATCGCCGTCACCATGATGTTCGTGCTGGCGCTGGGCGAAGTCGATCTTTCGGTCGCCTCCATCGTGGCCTTCGCAGGCGTGGTGGCCGCCACGGTAATCACCCAGACGCATAGCGTGCTGCTCGGCATGGTCGCCGGCATACTCGCCGGCGGCGCGGTCGGGCTGGTGAACGGTGTGCTGGTCGCGCGTTTCAAAGTCAATTCGTTGATCGCCACGCTCGCCATGATGGAAGCCGTGCGCGGCCTGGCCTACCTCACCTCCAACGGCGATGCGGTGATGATCTCTCAGGAGAGCTTCTTCGCGCTGGGCAGCGGTTCGTTCCTCGGTATCTCCTATCCGATCTGGAGCAACATCATTGCCTTCATCGTGTTCGGCTTTCTGTTGAACAAGACCGTGTTCGGCAAGCACGTGCTCGCCGTCGGCGGCAACAGCGAAGCCGCGCTGCTCGCGGGTCTGCCGGTGACGCGCATCAAGATCGTGGTGTTCGTATTGCAGGGCCTGGTGACGGGCTTCGCCGGCGTGATGCTCGCCTCGCGCATGAGCCTGGGCGATCCGAAGACATCGGTAGGCCTGGAGCTTGGTGTGATCTCCGCCTGCGTGCTGGGCGGCGTTTCGCTCACCGGCGGCGTGGCGACGATTTCGGGCGTACTGGTGGGCGTACTGATCATGGGCGCCGTGCAGAACGTGATGAGCCTGATGAACGTGCCGACGTTCTACCAGTACCTGATCCGCGGCGGCATTCTGTTGCTGGCGGTGCTGTTCGATCAGTATCGGCGCAGCAGACGGCGCGTGTGATCGTTGCACAATGGCTGGAGCGAAATCCGCCGTCGGTTGGGTTAGCGTCACCAACGAATCGCGTGAGGAACGACTGGTTCCCCCGGATCAGATCCGGGGGAACCCAACAACGACTCACTCTAGGCGATGTCACCAGTTGACGCGGATACCAATCTTGCCGCTGTAGCCATCGCTGTGATTGTTGACGCCAATGTCGTAGCCGGCATTGGCGTACACAAATACATTGCGAGCCAGTTGCGAACTGATGCCTGCGCGCAAGCCTACCCAGGTGCCTTTGAGGTCGGAATGGAAGCTCACCGGCGTGGTCGGCGTGGAGAACGCCACGCCCGGGTTGGCCATGAACTCGCGCCACAGGTCCACGCGCAACCAGGTGCTCATCAAACGGGGTTGTGCAGCGTCGCTGCCGAGCGACCAGTTCTTCTTTGCCTCGCCGCCGACACGGCCGGCCAGCGAATTGGCGTTGCCAAAGTACACGTCGGATGCGGCATCGGATGCATCGTTGAAGGAAGCACGCTGATACACCAACTGCGCCTGCGGCACGAACACCCAGCCGTTGCGCAGCGGTATCGGATAACCGCCTTCGAGCGACGCGGCAATACCGCGGCCTTCGGTCTTGAGCGCCGCCATGCGCGTGGAGCTGGCCTTGACGTTGTAGCCGGTGCCCTGCACCACCGCATCCGTGTACCAACCGGATGCGCCGAAGTGCGTCCAGTAACCGCCGAGCGTGTAGTTCTGCAACCGGTCGCGGCCGGCTGTGATGCCGTCGAAGTGCTTGACGTCGCCGGCGATCTGGCCGAGCGCGATGTAGACACCGGCGATGTCGCTGCCGTTGTCATGCTCGCCGCGATACAGATCGACGCCCGCTTGCAATGCGAACATATTGTCGTTGTAGCTCGGGCCCTTGTCGCCGTAGATGCCGAGCGCACCGCCGTCGCGCCTATCGTGTTGTGCAATGACGCGCGCCCAGGTGCTGTCGGCATGCTCATTACTTGCCTGCAGCACGTCATCGCCGACGCGCTCTTGCAGGCTGTCCATCAGGCCCTGCCCGTATGACAACGCCATCGAGGGTATGGCGGTGTAAAGCGATACCTCCTGGCGATAAAGCGGAACGGTGTTCTGCGCGGGCGGAGTCGTTGTGGTGCCCGTGCCGGAGGGCGAAGGCGACGGCGCGGGTGCCGGTGTAGGTGCCGGCGTAGGTGTCGGTGCCGGTGTTGGAGCAGGGGCCGGTGCAGGCGTCGGTGCGGGCGCAGGTGCTGGAGCAGGTGTCGGTGTCGGTGCAGGCGTCGGTGTCGGTGTCGGTGTCGGTGCAGGCGTCGGCGTTGGTGCCGGCGACGCACACGCCGGCGCACTGGGCACCAGCGAACAATCCAGCTGTGAGCGCAGGTACCAGTTCTGCGCGCTGCTGCCATCGGTGCTGCCGCGATAGAGCGAATACTCATACGGACCGGCCGCCACCGCACTGGCCAGGCTGAAAGCGCCCGCGGCCGTGGTACCGCCGTTGATCGCCTGCACCACTTCGATACCGTTGGCCGCGGTCAGTGCGCCAGGGCCGCCGGCATTGGTGATGCGCAACGCGGTGCTGCCGGTCGCCGTGCCGCCGTTGATCACCAGCAGATCCGACGGCGAACCGTCGCCACCAAGATACGTATTGAGCGCAACCACACTGCCCGTGCCGCCCACGTAATTGGTGGTGACGAGCTTGTTGCCGGTGCCATTGCCACCCACCTGCACCAGCCCGTTGTTGTTCAACGTGCCGTTGACGGTGAAGCTGCCTTTGGTGCTGCTGCCCAGCGCGGCCAATGCATCAGCCACCGCGATGGTGCCGCTGTTGTTCACCGTGCCGGTAACGCTGCCATAGCCGCCCAACGTTGCGCCCGACGCCACGGTGGTAGTACCGCCGCCGCTCAACGCTGCGCTCGTGTGACTGTCATCGCCCACCGCCAGCGTGCCGGCGTTGACGTTGGTGTCGCCGGTATACGGATTGTCGGCATTGAGAACGACGGTGCCGCTGCCGAGCTGGTTCACGCCGCCGCTGCCGGAGATGACGCCGGCGAAGTTATAGGTGTTGGAGTGGTTGAAGGCCAGCGTACCATTGTCGGTCACATCGCCCACGATCGAACCGGTGGTGCCGCCGTTACCCAGTTGCAACGTGCCCGCCGTGATCGTCGTGCCGCCGGTATAAGTGTTGTCGTTCGTCAGCACGGTGGTACCGCTGCCGATCTGGTTGACCGCACCGCTGCCGGAGATCACGCCGCCGAAGCTGTAGACGTCGGAGCGGTTGAAAGCCAGCGTGCCGTTGTTGGTGACGTCGCCCGTAATCGAACCGCTGGTGCCACCGTTGCCGAGCTGCAGCGTGCCGGCCGCGATCGTGGTGCCGCCGCCATAGGTGCTGTCACCCGCCAGCACCAGCGTGCCGCTGCCGGCCTTGGTCAGTGCGCCGGCGCCGGTGATGCCCTGCGCGAACGTGCTGTTGAAGGCCTGCGTGTCGATCGTGCCGCCGGCAGCGTTGATGGTCACCGCGCGTGACGATGCCGGATCGAAACTCTGCGTGAGCTGCAAGGTACCGCCATTGAAGGTGATACCGCCCGACGTGTTGCCCAGCGCAGTGTCCGCGCCGACCGCCAGCGTACCGTTGTTGATGAAGGTGCCACCGGCATACGTATTGATGCCGGTCAGCGTGGTTGTGCCCGAACCCATCTGCACCACGCTGCCGCTGCCGGCAATGACGTTGCCGAAAGTCAGCGCATCGCTGCGATCGAAGGCCACCGTGCCATTGTCGGTGATGGTGGCCGTATTGATGCTGCCCGCCGTGCCGCCGTTGCCCAGCTGCAACGTGCCGCCGTTGTCCACCGTCATGGTGCCGGTATAGGCAGTATTGTTGTCGGTGAGGATCAGCGTACCGCCCTGCACTTCAGTCGAGGTCAGTCCGGTCAGGGTGGCGAGCGGATTGGCAATGGTCCATGTACCGCTATCTTGCTTTTGCAGTGTTTGGAATCCGGAAATGGAGGTGGTCAACTGACCGCTGCCCACATTCAGCGTATCGCTGCCGGTGCCGTTCAAGGTGAGCAGATTGGCGCCGCCGCCGCCATTGATACTGCCGCTCACCGATGAACCCGTATAGATATGCAAGGCGTCGTTGGCACCCGCAAAACCCAGGTTGCCTATCACCTGTCCCTTATTGGTGAAGTCCAACGCACCATTGCTGCCGGAGGCCCCAAGCACATTGCGGGTGGCCGAATCGCTTTCGATGACGCCCGTGGCATTGTTGATCACGGTATTCAAGCCGGCTCCGGACGAGGACCGATCCTGAAACCATATGGCCGCGTTGTGCAAAGCCTTAATGGTGCCGTTGTTAATGATGGTGTTGCCGAAGCCCATGGGGTTTACCGCTTCAGCGTCGCTAGCCGTTCCGTTCGACAGCACGGAAGCGCCCTGCTCCACCGTCAAGGTACTGTTGTTGTTGAACTCGATGGTGTTTTTACCGAAACCGTAACCGCCACCGCCGCTGGACGTAGCGTTGTTTTGCGCCACTGCGCCCGATTGCAAAGTGATGGTCGCATTGTCGCCAAGTGAAATGGCGGGGACGTTCCCGAGCACAATCTGGGCATTCGGTTGCAGCGTAACCGTAGCGCCCGAATCCGCCGATCCGGTGCCGACAGTGCTGCCGTACGTCGACGTCGCATCGCACGTGGTGTTGTTGGACGCATCGGTCGTGCAGTTGGCGTACGCCTGCGAAGCCAACAGGCTCAAGGACGTCATCACCGCCAGGCAGACAGCCTTGTGTTGCGGCCACGCCGGCTTGCTCGGCTCGGCGGAAGAATGGATGGGAAAGCGAGTAGCGCGAGTCGTTTCGTGTTGCATGGATAAGCCCCTATGGAAGTGATATTCCTTTCTCCGCAGCCACCCGCGACCGAACAAACGCCATCCGCGTCGATGCCGCGCATCGATGCAAGCGCATGTGGGTACAGTGCGGGAGGTCAGCCGACAGCGCGCTCGCAAGCCACTTTCATGGCTTTGCAGCGGCGCTGCTTTGCGTTGCGCAATACGATACCGATGAATTTTGTCCGACCGATCAGACAATTCCTAAAAGCAAAAAATAAAGAAAACTGATGACTGCTTTTTGGCCTGTTCGGCCATGGAGGCTGTCCTGACAATCTTTTAATTGTCTCGACGAGCCTGTCATCAACTCATCGACATGGCCCCAATTGACAGTCGCCGCGTCATTGCGTGGCGAGTGGGAAACTCAGCGCAGATGCCGGCCCATGCCGGACATTGTTGGGGACGAAGCTTTTCTTAGTGCGCAGGCTGGATCGCATATTGGGTCACCCCGGATCCAGTCCGGGGTAACCCACTTACGACGTCCGCTTCGAACATCACCAATTGATACGAACGCCGACCTTGCCGCTGTAGCCACTGCCGTGGTCATTGACCCCAGCGTCATACCCGGCACTCGCATACATGAATACGTTCCGCGCCAATTGCGAACTGATGCCCGTGCGCAAACCCACCCATGAGCGTTTGAGGTCGGAGTGGAAGCTCACCGGCGTGGTGGGCGTGGAGAACGACACGCCGGAGTTGCCCGCGAATTCGCGCCACATGTCCACGCGCACCCAGGTGCTCATCAACTTGGGACGCGTGGGATCGCTGCCGAAGAACCAGCTTTTCTTCACCTCGGTGCCGACACGGCCGGCCAGCGCATTGGCGTTGGCGAAATACACGCTCGATGCCGCATCGGCGGCATTGTTGAATGACGCGCGCTGATAGACGAGCTGTGCCTGCGGCACGAACACCCAGCCATGGGGCAGCGTTATCGGATAGCCGCCTTCGACGGATGCACCCACGCCGCGGCCCGTCGTTTTCAACGGCGCCATGCGCGTGGAAGTGGCCGTGACGCTGTAGCTCGTGCCCTGCATCACCACGTCCGTATACCAGCCGGATGGACCGAAGTGCGTCCAGTAGCTGCCGAGCGTGGCGTTCTGCAGCCGGTCGTGGCCGGCGATGCTGCCGTCGAAGTGCTTCACGTCACCCGCGATCTGGCCCAGCGCGATATAGACGCCAGTGGCATCGCTGCCGCTGTCGTGCTGGCCGCTATACAGCTCGACACCGGCTTGCAGGGTAAACGTGTCAGCCCGGTAGCTCGGACCCTGATTGCCATAGATGCCGTACGCACCGCCATCGCGCGCTTCATGCTGCGCGATCACGCGTGCCCAGGTGGCCTGGCTATGCGCATCGTCGGGCGGCAGGTCCTGGCTGCGCTCCTGCAGGTTGTCCATCAGGGTTTGCCCGTAGGACAACGCCATCGTCGGCACCGCGGCGTACAGCGATACCTCCTGGCGATAGAGCGGGACGGTTTTCTGTGCCGGCGTCGGTGTTGGCGCCGGCGTCGGCGTTGGTGCCGGCGTCGGTGTTGGCGCCGGTGTCGGTGTTGGCGCCGGCGCCGGTGTCGGTGTCGGTGTCGGTGTCGGTGTCGGTGTCGGTGTCGGTGTCGGTGTCGGTGTCGGTGTCGGTGTCGGTGTCGGTGTCGGTGTCGGTGTCGGTGTCGGTG
>Ga0209674_100393_pt1 | contig 22498 bp, 20 predicted proteins | sample AraplaCvi_mMS_r2_FD_184279 | JGI IMG/M metagenome (GOLD analysis project Ga0209674, IMG submission 184279) | Arabidopsis root microbial communities from North Carolina, USA - plate scrape CL_Cvi_mMS_r2 (SPAdes) (version 2) | ecosystem: Host-associated > Plants > Roots > Endosphere | place: USA... | reverse complement strand
CGGCGCCGGCACTTGAGTAGGCGTCATAGACCAGCGACCGGTCGACCTGACGCCATGGCCCGAGGAGGCATAGATAGCCCAGCGCCATGGCAACAATCACCAACCTTGTTTGCCACTTCAAGTTCCATAAGCGAGCCAATTCATTTCCCCTGTCCCATCGCGTCTCCGATCTTATCCAAGGTCTGTCGTGGGCCACAGGGGATGGCAGACACGCGCTTCACTATGATGCCGCCTCGTCCTGCTCAAACAGGGCGATAAAGCCGCCGGCAGGATTGTCACTGGCAAGCATCTCGTAGAAGCCGACACCGTCGGCCGCCGACTTTGCACCGCGCTCGAACATCGCACGTTCGAACTCGGCCAGTGCGTATTCGAGGTTGTCTGGATTGCGTGCAAGGGCGAGACCCAACTCCGCACCGTCGAGCATGGCGAGGTTGGCGCCTTCGCCGTTGGGCGCGGTGACGTGGGCGGCGTCGCCGATCAAGGTCACGCCGGGAACGCGCGTCCACTGATGATCGACGGGCAGGGCGTGGAAGAGCCGCACTACCGGCGTGGTATCGCTGTCGGTAATGAGTGCCGTGATCGCTGGGGCCCAATTGCGGAACTCGTCCTTGATACGAGCCGCAGCGGCCTGGGCGTCCGAGACGTCGATGTCTGCGAACCATGCCTGGGGTCGATTGAGGATCACATAGGCATGCAACGTATCGCCGCGTTCGCGGTGCGCCATGATCGCACTGCCGGGTGCTGGCGCGCTCATCGCGCCGCTGCCGACGGCCTGCGCGGTGGCGGGATGCCGCGTGTCGGACTCGAACAAGTAAGTCTCGATGCACCCGGTTCCCGTGTATGTCGGCACAGCTTCCGTCACGAGTGGGCGGACCTTGGACCATGCGCCATCCGCACCGACCAGCAGATCCGTCTGGACGGAGCCACCGTCGGTGAAGTGAACCTCGTGACGTCCCTCGCCAAGGCTGATGACATGATTCACCTTCCGGTTCCAGCGAACGGTATCGGGTGGCAGCGAATCCAACAGAAGCTGCCGCAGCTCCCCCCGCTGCACCTCGGGCCGCGTGCCGGTGCCATCGTCGGGATGGTCGAGCAGCACGGTTCCGTCCGGGCTCAGCAGGCGAAAGGCCTGTCGTCCTTCGAGGATCAGCGCGCGAAAAGCCTCTGTCAGACACGCCGCTTCCAGCGCGACCTGACCATCGTGGGCGTGGATGTCGAGCATGCCGCCTTGTGGCCGTGACGTGGGGGACGCGTCGGCTTCGTAGACGGTGGCGCGAATGCCGTGCAAATGAAGCACCCTCGCCAAGACGAGGCCGCCCAGGCCGGCGCCAATAATCGTGACCGATCGCAACATGGGATACCTTCGAAATGTGGAACGGCGTTCCATTTGGCGATATTGGATCGGCGTTCCATTCCTGTCAAGCTAGGCCATGTCCAAGAAACCTGCGCGTGCCGGGCGGCGCACCGAAGCGCTCACCAAGGCGCAAATCGTCGAAGCCGCCATTGCCATTCTCGATAGCGAAGGCGTGGCGGCGCTTACGTTTCGAACGCTATCCACGCGACTCGCGACGGGCAGCGGCGCGATCTACTGGCATATCGCCAACAAGGAAGAACTGCTCGGCGCCGCCACCGACCACATCGTGGCCGCGGCGATGGACGCCGCCAAAGTCCCCAACCGAAAGCCGCGCGAGGCCATTCGCGCTATCGCGACGGCCGTATTCGATGCGTTCGACGCGCATCCGTGGATCGGCGGGCAGCTCTCGCTCGCGCCGGGGCGCACGGGGATGTTGCAGGTCTTCGAAGCCATCGGCGGGCGCCTCGTTGCGCTGGGCGTCCACGCCAAAGACTGCTTCGACGTCTGGTCGGCGCTCGTCAATTACATCTTCGGAGTGGCCGCGCAAAACGCCGATAATGCGCGACGGGCGGAGGAGGGGAGAACCCGGGAAGACATGCTCGGCACGCTCGCCGAAGGGTGGGGCCAGTTGGACGCCAGCCAATTTCCCTTTCTACATGAAGTCGCCGTGCAGCTTCCCGGTCATGATGATCGGGAACAGTTTTTGGCAGGGATCGATCTGATTTTGGATGGGGCGCTGGAGCGGCGCCCATAGGGGCGGCTAAGCCGAAGGCGGCCGGGTAACCACGGTTTCAAACCGACTGGCTGCAAAGAGCGGCAGACGTCGGCACCATCGTCATCGGAGAGAGCATGGAGTGGATCGCTGGCTTGGTGCATGCGGGCACGCTGCTGCTGGTGAATGCGTTGTTGGCGGCTCTGGCGTCGGCACTCTTCTTTGCCTTGTACCTCGGCCACCCAAGGGTCAAACGTCAGCCCGGCGTGCTGTGGTGGGGCATGAGCTACGCGGCGTTTGCGACCGGCTTCGGATTGCTCTTCCTGCCCGCGTTCCACGTCATCTTTCCAGGCCTGCAATTGATCGGGAACCTCTCGATCGATGCGGGTGCCGTGCTGGCGCTGCTAGCGGCCAACCTGTATCTGGAACGGTCCCGACGCCGACTGTGGGTGCTGGTGCCGGTGGTCATGATCGCGCTGACCGAAGCCGGCCTGGTGCTGGTTGAGGGAGAGAACCTTCGCCACATGGTCATCCTGGGCGGCGCGCTGACCGCCCTGCTCACCGTCGCCACCGGCGCCGCGTTCTGGCAATGCAAGGACGAGGCGCAACGTCCCGTCGCGCGACTGGCGGCGATATTCCATTTTCTCTGGGCAGCGATGCTGCTGGTGCGGATCGGATGGTGGATCGCCCAGCCGGCCGAATTCGCGGGGAAGGACCCCACGTCGACCTTCGGGCTGCTCTCGCGCATCGTTCTCACCTGGGTGATTACGCCGGCCCTGCTGTGGATGCTGACGCGCAAGCTGGACGCGGAACTGATCCGGCACGCCAGTCAGGACCCGTTGACCGGCGTCGCCAATCGCCGCGTGATGTGGGAGGAAGGGCAGGGCCGAATCGCGGCATCCCACGCACGCGGCGCCCCCGTGGCTGCGCTCATGATCGACGTGGATCATTTCAAGTCGATCAATGATCGGTGGGGCCACGAAGGAGGCGATCATGTGCTTATTGCGATCGCCAACACGTTGAGCCGGCATATCCGCGAGAAGGACATCCTGGCCCGCGTGGGCGGCGAGGAGTTCATGGTTTTGCTGCATGACGCAGAAGCGTCGGCGACGAACGAAGCGGCGGAGCGATTACGGCAGGCCGTGGAAAAGAAAGCGATCAACCTGCCTTCCGGCGAAACGCTGCATTGCACGGTCAGCATCGGCTACTGCCTGTCCACGAGGAAAGAACAGAGCTGGCGCGACGTCGTAGTCGCGGCCGACCAGGCGCTTTATGCGGCCAAGCAGGCAGGCCGCAATCGTGTTGTTGGTGCTGGGGATTGAATGCATTCGGCGCGTGCGTTTTGAGTCAGCGGATGGCTCATCGCTAGCGCTTCGATTCGAGCCATCAAGGCATGGCGTTGCGGTAATGGCGCGGGGCGATCCGATTTCAAACGTGCTTCTTCGATGCGGAGCGGCGCGCCTTCAGGCGCGCATCGACCCCGTATCCAGCCAGCGCTGATGCCACGACAGCGCTTCCGGCAGCAGATGCGGCGTGTGCTTGCCGAAGCTCGCCCGCGAAGCCCGCTCGAAATAATCCTCGAGCTGCGGTCGATACGACGGGTCCACGCAGTGATCCAGGATCTGCCGGGCACGATGCCGCGGCGGCAGGGCGCGCAGGTCGGCCAAGCCGTGCTCGGTCACGATGATCGATACGTCGTGTTCCGTGTGGTCGACGTGGCTAACCATCGGTACCAGCGCGGAGATGCTGCCGTTCTTCGCGGTGCTTGGGCTCAGGAAGATCGACAGGAAGCTGTTGCGCGCGAAGTCGCCGGAACCGCCGATGCCATTCATGATCTTGCTGCCCATCACGTGCGTGGAGTTCACGTTGCCGTACAGATCGGCCTCGATCATTCCATTCATGGCGATGCAGCCAAGTCGGCGCACCAGTTCCGGGTGATTCGATATCTCTTGCGTGCGCATGATGATCCGCTCGCGATAGAAATCGATATTCCGCTTGAACTCCTCATTCGCGGCCGGGCTAAGGGCAAAGCCCGTGCATGAGGCCACGCGCAACACTCCGTCGCGCAGCATGTCGAGCATGCCGTCCTGGATCACTTCGGTGAATGCGGCCAGGTCGCGGAAGCCGCTCTCGGAAAGTCCCGCTAGCACAGCGTTGGGGATATTGCCCACGCCCGACTGCAACGGCAGCAGGTTCGCCGGTAAGCGACCCTTATTCACCTCGTGCTGCAGGAACTCGATCAGGTGCGCGGCGATGCGCTTGCTCGTGTCATCCGAAGGCGAGAAGGGGCTGTTGCGGTCGGGACCGTTCGTACGCACGACGGCCACGACCTTGTCGGGGTCCACGCGCAACGACGTCTCGCCAATGCGGTCATCCGCATGCAGCAACGGAATCGGCTTGCGATGCGGGGGCAGGGCCGTGCCGTAGTACACGTCATGCATGCCATCGATGCCTTCCGGCTGCCAGTCGTTGACTTCGATGATCACCTTCTTCGCCAGGTCCAGCCACGTCTTGTTGTTGCCGATGGACGTGGACGGAATCAGCGAGCCGTCCTCACGAATGCCAGCTACCTCAACCACAGCGGTATCGATGTCGCCGTAGAAGCCGAACCACACGTGCTGCGCCACGTGACTCAGGTGGATGTCGATGTAATCGAGCGTGCCCGCGTTGATTCGCTGGCGGGCATCCGGATCGGTCTGGAACGGCATGCGCAATGCGATGCCGTCAGCCTTCGCCAGCGCGCCGTCGAGCTCCGGCGCCGTAGAGGCGCCAGTCATGAGCCGGATGCGGAAGTCCTGCCCGGCCACATGCGCATCCTCGATACGACGCGCCAACGCCAGCGGCACGGCCTTCGGGTAACCCGACCCCGTGAACCCGCTCATGGCCACGGTCTCGCCGGGCTGGATGAAGGCGGCGGCAGCCTCCGCGCTGACCACGCGGTCGTGCAGGAGGGAGGAGCGGATGCGATCGGAAGACATGGCTGGCGTCGAGGCTACAAAGGATGACCGGCCATTTTCTCACCGGCCCCGCAGCATGGCACATGCGACCTTGGTGGTATGGCAACGTGTCGCAGGGGGTGTGGCTCGGCTGAACGAACCGAGACATCGTGCCGGAATCGCGTTGGGCCTTTTGCTACCTTAATGCGGGCCGCGCCCTAGCGGCCATGGAAGGAGTCGCGATGCCACGGCAACGCTTGCGTCACCCCGGTTTCCCCGGCCATCCACTTCGGTTGGCCCTTGCCATCTTAATGGCCTGCTCGGCCCCGTTAACGTTCGCTACCGAAGCGAAGGAGACACCACGCATGAACGCGCCCGCTGCCCATGTCACCGCCGAGCAGGTCATGCACGGCATGCTGGAACTGATCCGCGCGACGCCATCGGTGGCCGAACTCACGCCGGAAGCCATGGGTGAGCGCCTGGGGCTTCCGATCAAGCGCCTCAGTACGGACCATTACGGTTACGCACAGCCTCTGAGCGATGGCTGGGCTTTCAGCGTCGAGCGGCAGCAAATAGGTGCGATGGGGCCGCGCGTCGACCTGATCTTTTCCCCGGTCGGCGAAGATCGCCCGCCCGCGACGCCGATATGCACACCTGACTTCGGTCACTTCACGCAGCAACTGGAGCGAATGGGCTTCAAACGCCAGAGTGCGCACGGCGAGCATGGTCGCTGGACCTATGATGCCTTCGACCGCCCTGGACAGCATGTTGAGGTCTACCCCTTGGTCGCCGAGGGCGCGGATGCCTCGGCGGCATGCGTGCACATGGTACTCGTGCGCTAAAGGGGCCGGTCATGCCACTGAATGCGAAAGCCGAAGCGGTCCTCCAGACATTCGGGAAAGAACCTGGCGTCACCCCGGACCAACTGAAGAACCTGACCGACACGATCAATGCCTCGCCAGCCCTGGTTGATGAGGTCAACCGTGCCGTCGATGCAGGCCATCTGCAGCGTATTGTCGCTTTGAACAACCCGCACGCCGGTGGTGAGTACAACGCCAGTGCGCACGAGATGCGCCTGCCGCTCACCAGCCTTTCGACACCGGCTGGCGGCAAGTACGACGCGTCGGAGGCAACGTTTGTACTTGGTCATGAATTGCAGCACGGGTTCAACGCGGCCGATATCGCGAAGGCCAATACACAGTTCACCCACGACCTGCAGGCCGTGGCGCAATCAAAGACGACGCCACACGACTACACGAAGCCCGTGGGCGATGTGATCGCCGCGAGCCGCCGTGACGAAGCCGGTGCGGAGATCTCTGGATGGAACGCAACGGTCAGCGCCGCGCGTCTCGAGGCACAGAAGAGCCATGCGCCCGCGCCCACACTCGAAGACATCTACAAGCGCAACCCTGGACGCATGGACGACTTCATTCACGTCGATCGCACCCAGTTCCCCGCGACTTACAGCATGCGTTCCAATCTCACCGTGAACGCCGACCTGACCATGCCCGTCACACCGGGCAACATCGAGGGCATGGGCAAAAATTACTTCGACCGGTCATCGACGCTCGGGCATAACGGTAACTCGTCGTATGCGAATTACTACGGCGCCTGGGCAGTGGGCGTGGCCGTTCAATACGAGCGCCATTACGGGGGTGGGCAGGTGCCCATGGCGCTTGATCTCAAGTCGCTGCACCTTGATCCCAACATCATGGCGCAGAACGGCATTGACCTCGGTGCGAACCGTAACGCCATGCCGTATCTCGACACCAGCACTCAGCCGCCGACGCCGCGAAACTTCCGCGACTCGGCTACCTCGCACGTTTATCGGCCGGTGGTGCCCGGTTCGGCGCCCGTTACATTGGATGATGTGGATCACCCCGACCACGCGCTGTTCAAGCAAACGCAGGGCGCCGTGCATAGACTTGATGCGCAGCACGGCAGGACTCCTGATCTGCAGAGCGAAAACCTTGCCGGCGCGCTGACCGTCGCGGCACGCGAGCAGGGCCTGAAGTCAGTCGATCACGTGGTGCTTAACGCGGATGCGTCGAAAGCGTACGCCGTTGAAGGTCAGTTGGATTCACCGCACAAGCGCATCGCAGAAACATTCACGCAGCAGGCTGTCAACACACCGATCGAGCAAAGCAGTCTCGCCTGGCAGTCTGTTGCAGAGCACGCGCACCAAGCGGCCCAACAGTTGGGCACACAACAGCAGGCGGCATCGCAGCACCAAGTCGCGCAGCAGGCCCAGGCCATGTCGCACTCTATGCCCGGTCCCTGACCGGGCGTATGGGGCTCTGCACCATCCGTCAATAACCGTGGTGACCCAGCGTCTGCGTCGGGTGCCTATGCACGACTGCCGAACTGCTATCGGCCGCCATTTTGTTCATGATGAGCGCGTCTTTCGATGCTGTATCGAATTCACCGGCGGATTGGTCGCAGTTTTTGTCCGCAGGTCACGTGTGGGAAACGAACCTTACTGAGAGTTCGACAAATGCCGCACCTTCTTGATCAAAGGCTGTGCATCCTCTTCGACGGCAGAGTTTCCGCAGTTGTCTACAAAGTTCGCAGGAAGGCGTTCTTTCCCAGCCATCTCGATCATTGAAGATCGGGTTAAGAAGAGGAGATAGGTCTTCCCGGTATCCATGGGAAACCTGGCCGTTGTGTTTTCCGACAACAGTTGGATCGTCTGCTGCGGCGGACCTTTGAAGGTTTCCAATACCTGGACCGAATAAATCGTCCAGGCGTAGCCCTCCGGATCGTCTGGTTCGGAGATATTACGAGCAGCTGTGACTCGCCCCGTGATGACCGCCGCCGCACCCTTGAACTCGGCAGCAACCGTCGGATTTCGATAGATGGCGGTCGGCCCTGCACCTGATTCCCAGCACGAGCCGTAAGAGGCAGGTGATATCGCGCCCATCGCCATCATAAGACCGGGTAAGGCAAGTCGTTTGAATGGGCTCACTCATCCTCCTGAGAAGTTTTTCCCGAACTAAGGGCGACTTACGAGCGAGCAACGAGATCTGGCAGAGGAGCGACGGATAGAACCTGCTCAATGACCAGTAGCGTGAACATGCCAAAGTGACCATAACCCGCCCACTTGCCACCCCACGATTTTTGAGGCTTTCCAGCGAAAAAACGACCAACTAGCGTTGCTCTGGCTTGCGCATAGGGTTTGTTATGGATGATTTGGTCGAAGTCACGAAAGATCGAGTCGTCTCTTAGACCCGTCACAACCCCATCCACGGTGAGGGGCTCTGATCTCGTTCGGTCCGCTGTAACGCCGCAGCAATAATACATGGTGCCGGATGCCCTTGTTCCTCCGTACTCAAGCCATAAACCCGTGCTGAGGCTTGAGTTGGCACATCGATGGGAGTCGATGGTGAAGTCCTCGAAACCATGGCTCACATCGCCTGAAACCTCAACCAACGCGTGGTCGTAGCGTTCCGGCTCCGCAAGTAGCTGGCAAGCCGTCACCCGAGCCGGTTGTTCGCAGTGCCCATATGCGGGAAAAAAGCCCAGGCAAAAAAGCGCAACACACCAAAACGTCCGCACCATTAGTCGTTCACCCATCGCCCCTGTTGCAGGGAGTTTATCGATACTCAAGCTCTTCCGTACCCCCACATCTGGTGAGCCCGAAGAAACTCATCTTCACTGCCTGCGACTTCGATTTCAGCGCGTTTCAGCTCAGTCATCGCACCGATAAGAACGGCAACTGCAGCTTTCTGTGCAGCATTGCAGTACGTGTAAAGCTTGTTGTCTAACCCGCCGTGATGGAGATGAAATAGCAGTTGATAGCCATACCAGTCATACCCGCAAGGCGGGTCGGCAAACGCCAATCGAGCAAGCGACGGCATGTAGAACGCCACGCCGTCGGGGCTTGAAAAGCACATGGGGTCCCAGCCTGGATTTCCGACATCCGAAAACGTGAGCGTCTCCCGATTGCGATTGCTCAGAAGCTGGTCATGCTCCGCGCACTCGTCGCAATGCGTGTAGTTCGTGAAGTGCTCGGGCTTTGGTAGAGAGCCGAAGGCCTCGTCTACGGCCGCAATGACCTCGGACTGCATGACCATCATCGAATCCTTGATCGGATTAGCAGGGAGTATTGATCAAGTGACCTTACTCCTCTTGGCCGGCCATATAGAAACCGAAGAGACTGGGATGCCCATCCTTCATCGCGACGGTCAACTTCAGGATGCCTGCCTTGAAAGTGCCGCCCGCCAGACGCGTCCTGTATTCAAGAACAAGATACGTCCTGTCACCTTCCCTTCCCGCTATCGACGCATTCGCGTAAGCGAAATCCTGCACTTGCCCCATCATTCCCTGGACCTTGGAAATCTTGTCACTGAACTCTTTTTCCGTGATTTTCAGGCGCGCAAGCTCGTCGAATTTCAGATACAAGCCATGCGTGTTCTTGGCGTTGTAGAGGTCTATCGCACTTCGCGCAAAATCGGTCGCGTCCTTGGCAGAGATCAGTGTCGAATCTGTATTCCCGTTATGCGAGGTGCCAGGATTCGTCTGGGTCTTGGTAAGCTGGAAATAGAACGTCGCCCCAAGATTGATGACAACAAGAACCACAAGTACATACAGCACGTTAAGTACGCGACGATCCGTCATGGCACTCCCTTGTCGAAGTCAATTATGGCTGCGTCTCGCCAAGAACTGGTGGCAATTCTCGATGAGCGAAGAACTAACCTTCGCGGCTACACATCAGAACGATTATCTCTGCCTCGGATCGAAGGTGGAACTTCGCGTTATGTGGAGCAGGCGACAGAGGCTTACCCGATAGTCGCCGAGGGTGCGGATGCTGCGGCGGCCTGTGTGTGGCTGGCACGTCCTGCCCTTGGTCAAGCATTTCCGGGTCGGTGTCCAGTGCCTGGCGGAGGTTAGCTAGCGATCGGCTTGCGGCGTGGTTCAAGACACGCGCGTCATGATTTCCCGTCGTCCTTTCCCTTGCCGCGGCCCACGGGCTTCGTGTGGGTTTTCGCCAATGTTTTCAGCTTGCGCGTGGCTTCCTCGAAGTCGCGCTCCACCGGGCTGGGCTGGTTCAGTTGTTGCCTGCGGTACTGCTCGAACTGTTGCTCGGCGAATTCCATCGCCTTGTTGTGGCTGATGCGTCCGGCGTGGGTCAGAATGTCCCGCTCGCTCAGGCGCAGGAAGTCGTCCAGCTTGGCGATCCACTCGGCCATCGTCATCGGTTTGCGATTCATCGCCTGCAGCTCGGCGAACTCCAGGTAGGCGTTGACTACGCGATTCAATGCCTGCAGCTCCTCCTCATCGAGGTAGCTCTTGGCGATCAGCGCATCGGCTTTGCGCGGCTTGGCCCCTACCCAGTTGGTCATGCCGACGTTGGGCTTGCCAGCATCGGCGCGCGCCCGGATCAACTCCGCCGCGGTGTGTCCGTGTGCGGCCCAGTGCATCTTGTTTTGCACCGTGGCGAAGAACTTCTGGCTTGCCTCGACAGACGGGTTGTAGTCCACGCTGGTGGCGTAGATGTCCAGCACCTTCCGCCAGAACATCTTCTCCGACGAGCGGATGTCGCGGATCTTGGCCAGCAGCTCCTCGAAGTAGCCATCGTCTGGACTGCGCTTGAAGCGTTCGTCGTCCAGAGCGAAACCCTTCACCAGATATTCGCCCAGCCGGGCCGTCGCCCACTGCCTGAATTGAGTGCCCCGGTCCGACCGAACGCGGTAGCCAAGGGCCAGGATGGCGTCTAGGTGGTAATGATCCACAAGGCGGCGAACCTGCCGCTCGCCCTCGATCTGAACTATCCGGAGTTTCCGGATAGTTCGTTCAGGTTCCACCTCGCCCTCGTCGTAGATGTTCTGCAGGTGCTCGCTGATGGTCTTCACCGTCACCTGAAACAGCTCTGCGAGCTGGGCTTGCGTCAGCCAGACGGTTCCGCCTTCAAGCCGGACCTGGATACGCGTCAGGGCATCGTCCGAGCGGAACAGGATCAGTTCCGAACGGTTCTCCTCTGGGGCGGCCTTGGTCATTCCGTGTCTCCAAACGTGTTCGGCTTGGCTGTCGCCGTTCTGCCTCTCGTGCTTACGCGGGAGGGTTGGGGTGCGAAGGCATCCGGTTCCAGCAATGAATTCTGCAAGGGCGTCGCCGTTAGCAACAGCTTGGAGCGGACGAGAGTAATGTATGTCATGCGCATACGCGCCATCAGCTCGGCACCGTAGATCGGTGACCGGCAGTTTCTTTCCGCGGTTTTGCTGGATGCCGCCGGGCGACTGATGGTGGGCCCACCAGGATTCGAACCTGGAACCAAGGGATTATGAGTCCCCTGCTCTAACCGTTGAGCTATAGGCCCTGCGCGGGCGAGAAGTCTAGCCGATAGGGCGGTGGGTTGGCATGTCGGCGGAGGCTTGCTTGCGCGCGGTCTATCTCAAGTCCTTCGCCGCCATGCGCCCGGCAGTGCCGAAAACGCGGCCATGTATGCGCCGGCTCCTTTACGCCGCCGATACGGCGTAATCTGCACCCGAGCGACGGCGTCTGGCTGAAGCACTTACCGAGGTGTCGTATGAGCAAGGGAATGGATTCGAAGAAGAGCGAGAAGAAGAAGCCTGCCAAGACCATGAAGGAAAAGAAGGCTGCCAAGGACGAGAAGAAGCGCAATCAGCGCTGAGGCGCTTGCGACGCGCTCAGGCGCGTCGCGAGTAGTCCATGTTTCTCAGGTCATCGAGCATGGACGGGCCGGTTGGATGCCAGTCGAGCGCCTGGCGGGTCCACGCGCTGGAGGCGGATAGATCCATGCCGACGAAGCCGCCCATCCAGCCGTAGAACCCGGCGGCTTCGTCGGCCGCGATGGAGGTCACGGGGATGCCCAGTCCTTCGCCGAGCACTTCGACGATGGCGCGGGTGGTGATGCCTTCCTCGTCCACCGCGTTGTAGCGCGAGCCCGGTGTGCATTTCTCGATGGCGAGCCGGTAGAGCCGCGCCACATCCGATACGTGCGCCGCGGGCCAGCGGTTCTGGCCGTCGCCGACGTATGTCGCCACTCCCTTGTTGCGGAAGATCTCGACCAACGGGGTGATCAGGCCCTGCCGTTGGGTGTCGTGTACCTGCGGCAAGCGCACGACCGACACGGCGATGCCTTGCTCCAGCAGTTCTGCGCCGGTCAGTTCCGTCGCGATGCGCGGGTTCGCATGGGCGGTGTTGAACACGTCCTCGGTCGCGAGTTGTCCCGGGCCCTTCGAGCCTATGCCGGTGCCCGAGGTGATCAGCAGCGGGCGATTGCTGCCTTTCAGCGCCTCGCCCATCGCGCGGATGACCCGGGCGTCCTTTTCGCAGTTGGCGGCGAAGTTCGAGAAGTCGTGGTCGAAGGCGGTGTGGATCACGGCATCGGCCTGGGCGGCACCGGCCTGGACGCTCGTCGGATCTTCGAGCTCCCCGCGATGCACCTCGGCGCCCGCCGCACGCAAAGCCTCCGCGCCGGCGTCCGAGCGGGTCATGCCGAGCACCTGGTGCCCCGCCTGAAGCAGTTCCGGAATGACGCGTGAGCCGATGAAGCCGGTGGCGCCTGTCAGAAAGATACGCATCGGGGTGTCTCCAAAGTCGGGAAGGCGTACGATGGGCCGCACACCGATACCGGTAAAGTAGTGACGTTATCCGGGTATAAGGACCAACAGGCTGCGATGTCCGCGTCTCCCCACAACCCGCTCGGCACCTTTCTTCGCGATCGCCGCACCCGGCTCGATCCCGCCGCCTTTGGCGTCATCGGCGGCCGGCGGCGCACGCCTGGGTTGCGCCGGGAGGAAGTCGCGCAGCGGGCGAACATCAGCCCCACCTGGTACACGTGGCTGGAGCAGGGCAGGGGCGGCGCACCGTCGGCCGACGTGCTCAACCGCATCGCCGCGGGATTGATGCTGACCGAGCCGGAGCGCGAGCATCTCTTCATGCTGGCGCTGGGTCGGCCGCCCGAGGTGCGTTATCGATCGCCGGAGGGTGTATCGCCGCGCTTGCAGCGCGTGCTCGATGCCTTCGAAGCCAGCCCCGCCATCATCCGCACCGCGTTGTGGGACGTGGTGGCGTGGAACGAGGCGGCGGCAACGGTCTTTACGGATTACTCGCAGTTGCCTCCCGCGGAACGCAACATCATTCGCATGATGTTCTCCAACGAGCGCGTGCGTGCGCATCAGGAAGATTGGATGAGCGTTGCTCGCTTCGTCGTCGGGGCGTTTCGCGCCGACGCGGCGCGTGCCGGCGCCACCGCGGAGATCGGCCAGTTCGTCGAGGACATGTCGCGCATCAGCCCCGAGTTCAAGGCGATGTGGCAGGACAACGACGTGCGTGGCCACGGCGAAGGACTCAAGCGCCTGCATCTTCCCGAGCACGGCTTGCTCGAACTCGAATACTCCGCGTTTGCCGTGGACGGCCGGCCCGACTTGGGGATGCTCGTCTACAACGCGGTAGACCCCGCGGATGCCGCGCGCATTCGCGGGTGGATCGAGGCACGTCGACAGCAACGCCATGCATGAGCACCACGAACATCATGAGCACCACGAACACGGCCCGATAGCGAGGCGCTTCATCGCGGCGCTTCTGGCCCTGATCCCGCTGCTCACGCTCGCGGCTTTGTCCGTGCCGCATTTCGAGGAGCCCGTGCCACTCACGCAGGCAGCGGCATCCGCCAGTATGTATCGGCCGGCTGTCGCACTCTGGCTCAGTACGGCGGATCACCGCTACAAACTCGCATCGCAACCGGACATCCCCATGGGCGCGGCGGATGCATCGCCCGCCGACATCGTGATCGAAGCGGATCAGACCTATCAAACCATCACCGGTTTTGGCGCGGCGATGACGGACGCATCGGCGTGGCTCATACAGAACAAGCTATCCGCGTCGAAACGCAGCGCACTGTTGCGCGAGCTATACGGCCCGCCGCCCGGGCTCAACTTCAACATGATGCGGCTGACGATCGGCGCATCGGATTTTTCGGCGCAGTTCTACACCCTCGACGATCTGTCGTTCGGGCAGACCGATACCGACCTTCACCACTTCAACGTCGCCGCCAACCTGCCGGACCTTATTCCCACGGTGCGCACGACGCTGGCGATTAACCCAGGTCTTCTCATCGTGGCGTCGCCGTGGAGCGCGCCGGCATGGATGAAGACCAACGAGAACCTCATCGGCGGCGAGCTGCTCGAACAGTACGAAGAGGTGTATGCGGATTACCTCGTGCGCTACCTCGATCTCTATCGTCGGTACGGCATCCCGATCTACGCGCTGACCTTGCAGAACGAACCGCATTTCTCGCCGATCACCTACCCGGGCATGCCGATGAATGCGGAAACGCGTGCGCGCATCATCGGAAGCTATCTCGGGCCGAAGCTGGCGAACCGCACACCGAAGACGCGCATCCTCGACTGGGATCACAACTGGAGTCACCCGGAAGAACCCCTCGCCGTGCTGTCGAATCCGGCGGCGGCACGCTATGTCGACGGCGTGGCATGGCATTGCTATGAAGGCAGCCAACACGAACAAGGGCGCGTGCATCGCGAGCATCCGGATAAGGACACCTTCATTACCGAATGTTCGGGCGGCGACTGGGCGCTGAGCATGAACGGCGAGCTGTTGTGGTTCACCCGCAACTTGCTCGTCACCGGTACGCGGCAGTGGGCCCGCGGAGTGATCTACTGGAACCTCGCCCTCGATGAGAACCATGGTCCGCATCTCGGCGGGTGCAGCGTGTGCAACGGTGTGATCGAGATTGACTCGCGTACCGGCGAGGTCACGCGCAACGACGAGTATTACGCGCTGGCGCATTTCAGTCGCTTCGTTCTGCCAGGCGCCGTGCGGATCAAATCCAACGACACCGATGCCGAGAAAGGTATCGCCAACGTGGCGTTCCGTAACGAGGATGGATCGATCGTGCTCGTGATGGTCAACATCCGCACCCATGCTCGCCGTGTGACGGTAACGCAGGGGAAGAATCGCTTCGAATACGAGATGCCACCCGAGAGCGTCGCGACCTTCGTATGGAATCCCGAGCCTGTCGTGGCCTGGGTGCGCCGCGGGCTCGAGTGGCTGGGGCCTGGCCGCCTGGCGCAACCGACCGTGCAGTAAGTCGAGTGGCGCGTTGAACCCATAAAAGAAAACGCCCGCTTGCGCGGGCGTTTTCTCGTTTGCCTGTCGAACCGCGATCAGTCGATGTCGAGGAACGAGCGCAGCGTTTCCGAACGGCTCGGGTGACGCAGCTTGCGCAGTGCCTTGGCTTCGATCTGACGGATACGCTCGCGGGTCACGTCGAACTGCTTGCCGACTTCTTCCAGCGTGTGATCCGTGTTCATGTCGATACCGAAGCGCATGCGCAGCACCTTGGCTTCACGCGGGGTGAGGCCGGCCAGCACGTCGCGCACGGTTTCCATGAGACCCGTTTCCGTGGCCGACTCGATGGGCGAGCTGGCGTTGGTGTCTTCGATGAAGTCGCCAAGATGCGAATCTTCGTCGTCGCCGATCGGGGTTTCCATGGAGATCGGTTCCTTCGCGATCTTCAGGACCTTGCGGATCTTGTCTTCCGGCATCTCCATTTCCTTCGCCAGTTCTTCCGGCGTCGGCTCGCGGCCGAACTGCTGGAGCATCTGGCGGGAGATGCGGTTCAACTTGTTGATCGTTTCGATCATGTGCACCGGGATACGGATGGTGCGCGCCTGATCGGCGATCGAACGGGTGATGGCCTGACGGATCCACCACGTGGCGTAGGTCGAGAACTTGTAGCCGCGACGGTATTCGAACTTGTCCACCGCCTTCATCAGGCCGATGTTGCCTTCCTGGATGAGGTCGAGGAACTGCAGGCCGCGGTTGGTGTACTTCTTGGCGATGGAGATCACGAGGCGCAGGTTGGCCTCGACCATTTCCTTCTTGGCGCGGCGAGCCTTCGCTTCGCCGACGGACATCGCGCGGTTGATTTCCTTGATGTCGGTCAGCGGCAGATACAGGGTGCGCTCGATCTGGGCGAGCTTTTCCTGCTCTGCGTCGATGGCCTCGCGGAAGTTCTTGATGTTCGGCGACCACTTCTGGCGCTTGCGCGACAGCTCGGCGGCCCACTCGAGGTTGCCCTCGTTGGACGGGAAGCTCTTCAGGAACTCGGCGCGCGGCATCTTCACCTGCTTGACGAAGATGTCCATGAGCACGCGCTCGTGGTGACGGATGTCGTTCACCACTTCGCGCAGCTTGCGCACGAAGCTGTCGATGAGCGCCGACGGAAGCTTGAGGTTGAGGAAGGCTTCCGACATCTGCTCGCGAATCTTCGCGACTTTCTTGTCGTTGATCTCGGCCTTGGGCGCAGCCTTCTGGAACTTGGCGTGCAGCGAGCGCAGTTCTTCCATGCGGCGCTTCACTTCTTCCGGGTCGGGACCGGTCGGGCCGGTGTCCTCGTCCTCGGTAGCGGCCTCGACTTCTTCCTCTTCGTCGGCGGCGTCGCCATCCACTTCCACGGCGGCATCGGCTTCGGCCTGGGCGGCGTCGGCAGCTTCTTCGAGATCCGCGAAGCCGGCGAGGATCTCGCTCAGGCGGCGCTTGCCTTCCACGTGCTGGTCGTATTCCTCGAGCAGCAACTGGATGGTGAGCGGGAAGCTGGCCAGCGCGGTCTGCACCTGGCTCAGGCCTTCCTCGATGCGCTTGGCAATGGCGATTTCGCCTTCGCGGGTCAGCAGCTCGACGGTGCCCATCTCGCGCATGTACATGCGGACGGGGTCGGTGGTGCGGCCCACCTCCGCGTCCACAGCCGAGAGCAGGGCCACGGCTTCTTCGGCCGCGGACTCGTCGTCGGTGCTGGTGCCAGGGGCGGCGCCGTCGGAGATGGTGTCGGTGTCCGGCGCGGAATCGTGGACTTCGATGCCGACGCCCTTGAGCACCGCCATGATGTCTTCGATCTGCTCCGGATCGACGATGTCGTCGGGCAGGTGGTCGTTGATTTCGGCGTAGGTCAGGTAGCCCTGCTCCAGACCCTTGGAGATGAGCTGTTTGATTTCAGACTGTTGCTCGTGAGCTTTATTAGTCATGCCGACCGCCGCGGGTTACAGGAACCGATCAGTATAGTCATTTGATGATTTTTTGACCAGTTTTCAAGTGGATCGGACTCGTCGGGGCAACGCAAGAATCGCGCCAGTGGGCCGGTTCGGCCAGGCATTCGCGCGTGTCGACGAGGGGAAGGGGAACGCCTCAGCGCACCTCCAAGCGGAAGGTCACCGGGCCGTCATTGATCAGATGAACCTTCATATGGGCACCGAACCGTCCGGTTTCCACCCCTGGCTGGGCGGCCCGCGCCAGCGCCACGAGGCGGTCGAACCAGCGCCGGCCTTCTTCGGGCGGCGCGGCGGTCGTGAAACTGGGGCGCATGCCCTTGCGGGTGTCCGCCGCCAGGGTGAACTGGCTGACCAGCAGTAGTCCACCGCCGGTCTCGGACAGGGCGAGATTCATCTTTCCCTCATTGTCCGAGAAGACCCGGTAACCCCGCAGGCGTTCGAGCATGCGCACGCACTGGGCCTCGCCATCGCCCGGCTCGACGGCCACGAGCGCCAGCAGCCCGGCGCCGATCGCGCCCACGGTTTCGCCGTCGACCTCGACACGTGCAGATTCGACGCGCTGGATCAGTGCAATCATGGGCAGGCTAGCGGCAGATGGGCGCCAAGCTTAAGTGGCTTTGATGGGGACGTGAACGCTTTGCAGGCGGTTACACTCCCAAGGATGCGCCCGGACATCTACCTCCTTTATCTCCTGCTCAGGCTGGTCAGCCTGCTTCCCCTGCGTACCGTGCATGCGATCGGCGCATGGATCGGTCGTCGTTCGCTGCGTTCGCATTCCCGCAGTGCGCGCTACAGCGCCGTGAACCTGCGGCTCACCCGGCCGTCGCTGTCCGAGGCAGAGCGCGGCGACCTGCTGCGTCGGACCATGGAAGAGTCGGGCAAATCGGTTACCGAGGTGGCCGCGATCTGGGGTGGCGGTGCCGACAAGGCGCTGGGCCTGGTGCGCGAGGTGGTAGGCGGCGAGCTGTTTGCCGACGCCCTGGCCTCGGGCAAGGGCGTGATTATCGCGGCGCCCCATCTAGGCTGCTGGGAACTGCTCAATTACTGGCTGTGCAGCAAGACGCCGATGGCGATTCTCTACCGGCCGCCGCGCATCCAGGCCATTGAGGCGCTGCTGCGCAAGGTGCGCGGCAAGCTGGCGCCCGAGCAGGTCCGCGCGGAGGGCGCTGGCGTCCGTACGCTGTTCAAGCGACTGGGCGCGGGCGGCACGGTCGGCATCCTGCCGGACCAGAAGCCGCGCGAAGGCGAGGGCGAGTTCGCACCGTTCTTCGGCGTGGATGCGCTGACCATGGTCCTGCTGCCCAGGCTGGCGGCGCGCACGGGAGCGACCGTGCTTTTCAGTTTTGCGGAGCGCCTGCCGGACGGCGCCGGTTATCGCATCCACGTGCTGCCGGCGCCGGAAGGCATCGACAGCACCGACCTCAAGGTCGCCTGCACCGCGCTCAATCGCGGTGTGGAGCAATGCGTGGAGCGGGCGTTCCCGCAGTACCAGTGGCACTACAAGCGCTACACCGCGCATGATCGGCCGGACCCCTACAAGGTCAACGAGGGCGCGAAAGCCGGTTGAGGAAGACGGTCATTTCCTTCGCGGCCTGCATGTCGCCGCGACCGGTGGCGACCTCGATGCCCGAACGCCACGCGCTGGCCGCGCCGTCCTCGTCGTCCATGGCGAGCAGGCTTTTGCCCAGCAGTTTCCACGCGGCGGAGTAGTCCGGATCGAAGCCCAGCGCATCGCGAAAGGCCTGCGCAGCTTCGCCGTAGACGCCGTCGCCGAGCAGCGCGTTGCCGAGCGAGAACCGCAGCAGCGCGCCGTCGCGGACGCCGCCGATCTGTGCGCGCAGCCGATCGACGAGAGGGTCGGTCATCGCATCGCGGTCCGCGTGCGCCAGTAGTCCTGCGGATAGAGCAGCGTGGGCTGGCGCGGCTCCGGCGGTTGCCGACCGTTCTGCAGGGCGTTCAACGTCGAGGCATCCCAGATCATCAGCCAGCCCGTGCGCGACGGCTGGATCAGCCGCGCATAGCGGAACGCATTGGCAGGCGGATGCTTGGCGTACGACACGATGACGCCGTTCGGATGGTGCCGCGCGAAATCGTCCAGCGTGTCGCCGTCGTGGACCACATCATCGTCGTCCTCGTCCACCTGGGTAGGCATGCCCGGTGCGACCTGGATGCGGGCAATCGGATGCATGAGGCGCCCGGCGAAATGGTATTGGCCGTTGTACGAGACGCCGAGGTTGCCGATCGGCCTTCCCGCCGCATCGGCTTGCGCGAGGAAGAGCGAGGCTGGCGTCAGGTCGTAGCGATACCACAGGCCCAGGGTGAATAAGGCATTGAGCGCCACGGTGCCGATCAGGCCGGCGAAGGCCAGGCGGCGCATTTCGCCGCGCCCGCGCAGCAGAAGCAGTGCGCCGAGCACGATGAAGATGACGCCGAAGAACCGCGCGTACGGCGCCATGCCGACGAGCCAGATGTTGTCCGGAAAGCGCGAGGGCACCACGGAGGGCATCGCGAACAGCACGATGGCGAGGAGAAATGCACCGAGCGACAGCGGCCACGTACCCAGCGCGTAATGCGAGGCCAGCCCCTTGTGCCGTTCGCGCAGGTCCGCCACCGATGCGGCGACCAGCATCGTCGCGCCCGCCAGTTCGGGCAGCACGTAGTAGAGCTGCTTGCCGGTAATCAGCGAGAAGACGAGCAAGGTCGGCAGCAGCCACGCCACCAGGAACCGCAGGCCGGGTTCGAGCGGCTGGCGCATGAGCACCGCGAACAGCGGCAGCACGAACACCAGCACCAGCAGCTTGTCGACCCAGCCAGGGAACGCACCGCTCGCGGCGGAAGCCAGCAGCAGCACCAATGCCACGCCCGCGGCCCACAGCGCTGCCGTGGTGCCCGGCTTCCAGGGACGGCGGAACAGCGTGGTGGGAACGGCGACGATGCCGCGCAACCAGCCGCTCAGCGGGAACAGGATCACCGGCAGGAACACGAGGTAGTACCACGCCGGGCGGGCGTGGTTCTGCAGATCCTGCGCCTTGCTGGCCACCACGCGGCCGGCGGTCTGGGTGAAGAACAGGCGCTGGCGATATGCCTCACCGCCAGCCTCGCCCGCGGGAATGGCCCAGGCCAGCAGCAGCGCGAAACCGATCAACAGGCCAAGCAGGCCAAAGCCGTACCAGCGCGCCTTGTTCTGCCGCGCCCAGTCGTTCCACAGCGGGCCAAACAGCAGCGGGAACACCACGTGCAGCGCCATCACCGGTCCCTTGGTGAGCAGGCCTGCACCAACGAGGAGGCCGAACAGCCACCAACGCGGCGCGGCGCGCGTGGCCGTGGGGGTGAGACACAGCAGCGCAGCCAGCACCCAGACGACCAGCAGCACTTCGTACATGATCTGCAGGCCGAACAGGAACGAGTAGGCCAGCGCCATCAACAGCCACGGTGTGGCCTTGGCGACCCACGGCCGGGCCGGAAACAGGCGGCTGGCGAGCAGCGAAGCAAGCACCAATTGCACGCCGCCGAAGATCACCTCGAGCACGCGCGGCCACACGTCGTTGACGCCGAACACCGCCCAACCCGCGTGGATCATCCAGAACAGCAGCGGCACTTTCTCGCTGTACGGCTCGCCGTTGATGTGCGGGACGAGCCAGTGGCCATGCGCCCACATTTCCCAGGCGACCGCGAGGGTACGCGTGGAGAACATCGGCATCGGACCGTGCGCGAAGATCGCAAGCAAGGCCATAGCCGCCCAGAGAGGCAGCCACGGCCAGAGGGCGCGGAGGTGTTCCGTTCGGGTATAGGCGCTGTTGGACAAGGGCGTCGTCACCGTTAAATGATCATGAATTCTAAACGCACGCGGGCGCCTGTGGATGACTGGCGTCCCGAGGCGCCAGTCCTACCGGCATGGCTGTCGCCGGGACGTGGACAAGCGACCGCGCCCTCAGGGCACGAAACGCAGGTGTTCAGCAGAGCGCGTCGATGGCGGCGCGAAGCTTGCCGGCGAAGGCCGCCTGGTTCGTTTCGTACCAGGTGCGGGCTGCGGCGCTCATCCGCGCGAGTTCCTCGTCGCTCATGGCCATGGCCCGCGCGACGCTGGCTTCCAGCGCTGTTTCATCGAAGTGCCAGAGGGCCGAGGCATTGAGCGTGCCGCTTTCGTGGGCCGCCACCAGCAGCCCGCGTTCGGCCGTCACCAGCTCGTTCATCGGCGGGGCATCGGTCGTCAGTACCACGGCGCCGCAGCTCATCGCTTCCACGATGTAATGCCCCCAACCTTCCGCTTCCGACAGGCACAGGTGGAACGCGTGGGCGTTCTGCAGTTGGCGGATGTCCTCGATGTCGTCGACATAGGTCACCCGATGATCGAGGTTGAGCGCGGCGGCGGGACGCTCGCTACGTGCCGTGGACGGTGACTGCAGCACGTGCAGCGTCGGCCATTCGGGATGCCGGCGCCAGACATCGAGCAGGCGTTCGGTGCCCTTCATGCGGCTGGCACCCGCCAGATGGAGGAAGGCGCGGTCGCGCGTCACGCCGTCGCGGCGGCAGTCGATGCTTTGAAACCCGATGACATGCACCGGCAGGCCTTGTGCCGCGAACGTGTCGCGGGCGATGGCGGTCTTGCACAGGATGGCGTCGAAGCGGTGCAGCTGCCGGCGATCGCGGCGCGACAGCCATTCGGGATTCGGTATCAGTGCGTTTCGCCGAGCGAGCGGCAGGTAGGCGGTATGCACGTGTTCGAGCGTGATGCCCAGGTCGTAGCGGCGCGGCCCGCGACCCGCCAGCCAGCGCGCATGCATGCGCAAGGTTTCCCACCACGCCCGCCAAGGTAGCCCGCGGCTGCGCCGCGGCACCGAGGTGATCGTGACCGCATGACCCAGTTCGCGCAGCGCAGCGTCGAGCAATCGAATGTCGTGGCTGAGGCCCCGCCCGTTGTTCCAGGCGATCAGGTGGATCGAGGCCACGATCAGCGCACTCCCGCCGGGCGGGCGGCACGATTGAGCATCAGGCCGACGTAGACCGCCAGGCCGAGGGTGAGAAAGAAGTACAGCGAGTGCGGCATGGCGCGATAGAACACGTTATCCGTGAACCCGCACAGCGCATACATGCACACGGTACTGAGACCGGCGATGGCCGGTATGGCGATCGCGTTTTCCCGATGGAACGCATGGCGCCCAAAGAAGGCGATGGCGCCGCCGAACAGCAGCAGAAGTACCGCAAGACCGGGCAGGCCGCCGGTCACCGCCCATTCGAGGTATTCGCTGTGCGGGTGGTCGTAGCGCTCCACCGTCGCGTTCACCTTGCCCTCGGCGATGCGCGCACGCGCGTAGCTGCCGAACTGGTTGAGCCCCACGCCGCTCAGCGGGTGGTCGCGAACGGCCATGCTGGCGGTGCGCCACATCTCCAGCCGCTCGCGCACCGCACCCGTGGCGTCCTGCTCGCTGTACGTGGACACCTCTTCCTGCACGGCCGCGAAGCG
>Ga0209674_100391_pt1 | contig 22997 bp, 11 predicted proteins | sample AraplaCvi_mMS_r2_FD_184279 | JGI IMG/M metagenome (GOLD analysis project Ga0209674, IMG submission 184279) | Arabidopsis root microbial communities from North Carolina, USA - plate scrape CL_Cvi_mMS_r2 (SPAdes) (version 2) | ecosystem: Host-associated > Plants > Roots > Endosphere | place: USA... | reverse complement strand
ACCGTTTGCCGGCACCGGACATCGGGGCCTACACACAACGGACGTATGCGGCACCGGAAGGAGAGGCCGAATCGATACTGGCGCAGGTATGGTCCCAGGTGTTGGGCGTCCCTCGCGTAGGGCGACACGACAACTTCTTTGAGCTGGGCGGTGATTCGATGCAGATCCTGCGTCTGATCGAGCCGCTTTCCCTCGCTGGCTGGCATCTTCTGGTTCGCGATGTCTTCTCCGCGCCGACATTGGCCGCACTGGCGCTGCGTATGAGTACGGCAGTGCCGGAGGCAGAAACGCTCGTCGTGCCGCCAACCATGATTCCGGATGGCATCGATCACATCGAGCCCCACATGCTGCCCTTGGTGTCTCTATCGCAGGCGAATATCGACGCCATCGCGATGACTGTGCCGGGCGGCGCGGGCAACATCCAGGATATCTATCCGCTTGTGCCGTTGCAGGAAGGCATTCTGTTTCATCACCTGCTGCAAACGCATGGCGATACCTATTTGCTACGCACCGTAATCGGTTTCGATTCACGTGCCCGGCTCGACAACTTTCTAAGCGAACTGCAGGCGACGATCGACCGGCACGATGTCCTTCGCACTGTCGCCTGCTGGGAAGAGCTGCCCGAGCCGGTGCAAGTGGTGTTGCGGAAAGCATGGTTGCAACTGGACATCCTGGCGCCTATGGATGGCCTGTCGTCGCGCGAAGCGCTAGAGGCGTACACTGATCCTGCGCGACTGCGCCTGGATCTTCGCCAGGGACCGCTTGTGCGTGCTTACGCAATACCGGATGGATGTGACGCCTGGCTGCTTGCACTAGTCAATCACCACTTCATCAGCGATCACATCACGTTGGCCGCCATGGTGGAGGAGATTGGCCTGCGTTTGGCCGACATGAGCGATGCGTTGCCACCCGTGGTGCCATTTCGGGATTTCGTGGCGCGTATTCGCATGGCTAGCGGCGAAGGCCATGAGGCCTATTTTCGCCGGGCGCTTGGTGATGTTGGCGAACCCACCGCTCCATTCGGGATTCTTGATGTGCGCGATGCCGGGGCCGCAGCTTCGGAAACGCGACTGCCGCTGCGCGACGACATCGGCTTGCGTTTGTGCCGTCTTTCGCGCACACGAGGTATTCCCGTGTCAGCTCTCTTTCATGCCGCCTGGGCGATGACGTTGGCGGCATGCACCGGACTCAGCGACGTTGTTTTTGGTTCCGTATTGTCTGGACGGATGCATGATGGTGCAAACGCGGTGCGTGCGATGGGTGTATTCGTCAATACGCTTCCGCTACGAATTACTATGGGCAACGCTGATGCTGGAGCATTGCTTGAGCACACGCAACGTCAACTGGCTGAACTCTTGCAGCATGAACAGGCATCGCTGGCGCTTGCCCAGCGATGCAGCGGTGTTGAGGCGCCGGCACCGCTCTTCACGAGTCTGTTGAATGTTCGCCATGTATCACGGGCTGACGGGGGATCCGAGCTGACGGGCATGCGGATTTACGCTGGCCGTGAGCGATCCAACTATCCATTGACCCTTTCCGTGGATATGGCAGGCGAGTCGTTCTCCCTGCTGGCAATGTGTGCACCAGGCATTGATGCCACGGCCATGGCCGAGCGCTATGCGTGTGCAATTGAGCGGTTACTCGAAGCGGTGGAAAGCGGGGATCCCACACCCATATGTGGGCTGTCGGTACTGCCACAGCACGAGTACGCCCGCCTGGTATGCGCCTTCAACGATACCGCAACGCCCTTCCGTCAGGACGACCTGATCCACAGTGGATTCGAACGTTACGTCAGCATGTCGCCAGACGCGATCGCCGTATTCACGCGCGAGGGACAGTGTACCTATGGCGAATTGAATACAAACGCCAATCGAATGGCGCACCGATTGCTGGTCATGGGATTACGGCCGGGCGAGCGCGTGGCAATCTGTGCCCAACGCGGGATTCCCATGGTCGCTGCGTTGCTGGGCATTATGAAAGCGGGTGGTGTGTACGTACCGCTGGATCCCGCGTATCCAACCGATCGACTGGCTTATATGTTGCAAGACAGCGCACCGGTGGCGCTGGTGACCGATTCCATATTGCTTGGTGATCCGGATGTTTTCGGCGCGATGACATTGTCGATGCAGGTACTGTGCCTCGACGACGAAGCGGCACTTGCTGTCCACCCTGCGCATGACCCCGATGCAGTGGCGCTTGGTATCGTACCGACCCAGTTGGCGTACGTGATATACACCTCTGGCTCTACCGGACTGCCTAAAGGGGTCATGGTGCAGCATCGGCCCGCGGTGAACTTGTTTGAGTGGGTGGCCACCACCTTTGGTGTGGGGCCTGGGGACACCCTGTTGTTCACCACTTCATTGTGCTTTGACCTCTCTGTTTACGATATCTTCGGCATTCTCTCGGTCGGTGGACGTGTGCGCGTTGCTGATCGCGATGAGGTGGCCGATCCACGCGCGCTCGTGCAAGTGCTGCAGCAGGAACGTATTACGTTCTGGGATTCGGCACCTGCCGTGTTTTCGCAGCTGGTTCCACACCTCGAGCAAAGCGCGCCCACGCCATGGCTTCGCCTGGCGTTTTTCAGTGGGGATTGGATTCCACTGGAACTGCCGGGCGCGGTTCGCCAAGCGTTTCCCAACTGTCGCCCCATCGGGCTGGGCGGTGCAACTGAAGCGGTAGTGTGGTCCAACTACTTCCCGATTGAGTTTGTCGATCCCACATGGTCGAGCATCCCCTATGGACGGCCAATTCAGAACGCGCGCTACTACGTTCTGGATGCCATGTTGAATCCGGTACCCGAGGGCGTTCCCGGCGATCTTTACATTGGCGGCGAATGCTTGAGCGCAGGCTATTTCCAACGCGAAGCGCTGACTGCCGAACGCTATCTGCCAGATCCATTCAACCCCCAAGCGCAGGCGCGCATGTACCGTACTGGCGACCGTGCGCGCCACCGGAACGATGGGCAGCTGGAGTTCCTTGGCCGTCTCGACAGCCAAGTAAAGATCCGTGGCTTTCGTATCGAACTGGGAGAGATCGAGGCGCAGCTCCTAATGGGAGAAGATGTCCGCGCCGCGCTTGTGACGGTGCACGAGTTTGCCGCTGGCGATCGTCGTCTCGTAGCTTATGTGATCCCGGTAGAGCCTGGCACGTGGTCGGCCGTAGCGACGCGCGATCGGATATCCGCCTGCCTGCCTGATTACATGATGCCATCCGCTTTCATGGCGCTTGAGGCATTTCCTTTGACCGCCAACGGCAAAGTCGATCGCGCCGCGCTACCTGCACCGGATGGGGCGGGGCAGATCCATCGCATCTATGAAGAACCGCGAGATGAGGCAGAAGCACAGCTTGCAAAGGTTTGGACTGCACTGTTGGGTGTAGAAAGGGTTGGGCGCCAGGATTCGTTCTTCGAGCTTGGCGGCCATTCGCTCGTCGCCATCGCTTTGATTGAACATCTGCGGCAAGCCGGCTATGCCCTTGATGTGCGCGCGGTGTTCGACGCGCCGGTGCTGGCGCAGATGGCGCAACGGTTGCACCCGGTAGCTGATGGGTTTGTTGCTGGTATAGCTGACGTCGCGGGCCGCTCCGGTATTCCCGATGGGGCTTTAAGTATTGAGCCCGAGATGCTGGACCTAGCCACCTTGAGCCATGCTCAGATCGAGCGTGTCGTTAGCGGTGTTGAGGGTGGCGCGGCAAATGTGCAGGACATCTATCCGTTAGCGCCATTGCAAGAGGGCATTTTGTTTCACCATCTTCTAGGCGGAGAGGGAGACGCTTATCTATTGCGGACAGTCATCGCCTTCGCAGACCGCGCACGAGTCGATGCGTTCCTGGATGCGCTCCAGGAGGTGATCGATCGTCATGACATCCTGCGTACTGCGTTGCACTGGGAGGGGGTGGAGGAGCCGCTTCAGGTGGTTCGCCGGCACGTAACATTGCCGCGCACCGTGCATGCGCCCGAGGCCGATTTCCAAGTGGCCATGAATCAATTGTCGGCCCTCACGGACCCACACCACATACGTCTGGATCTGCGTCATGCGCCGTTGTTGGCTGCGCACCTGGTGTGCGTGCAGGACACCGGCGAATGGCTGCTTGGCTTGCTTGCGCATCATGCAGTGTGCGACCACGTTACGCTCGCTCTGGCGATGCGCGAAGTCGTGGCATTGCTCGATGGCAATCGATCCCAGCCGTCGGCGTTGCCTTATCGGCGTTTTATTGCCCAAGCGTTGTCGTTACCCCGACAGTTTCACATCGACTATTTCCGCGCGCGTTTGGCGGACGTGGTCGAGACCACCGCACCATTCGGAGCGATTGATATTCGGGGGGACGGTCGCGAATTGCGTGAGGCCAATTTAGCGCTGCCCGGTGCACTTTGTGACCGGTTGCGTGAGCGCGCGCGACGCGCCGGCGTGCTCCCTGCGACGTTGTTCCACCTGGCATGGGCGCGCGTACTGGCCACTTGCGTCGGGCGCGATGACGTTGTGTTTGGCACTGTACTCTCAGGAAGATTGCAGGGCGTGGAGGGTTCCGATCGCGCACTTGGTGTGTTCATCAACACTTTGCCGGTGCGTATACGCCTGCGGGACGCCAATACAGGGGCCTGCATTCACGATGACGAGGCGTTGCGCGCGATTCAGGACGAGCTAAACGGACTGCTTGTGCACGAACAGGCGCCGTTGTCGCTGGCACAGCGGTGCAGTGCAATCGCGCCGCCAGTACCTCTGTTCACGACACTGCTCAACTACCGGCGGGGCGAGGCTGCCGATAAACGCACGCAGTCGGTGCTATCACGGCAGGGCATGCGTGTCGTCGCTGGTGGCGAAAGAACCAATTATCCCATTGCCGTGGCTGTGGACGATACTGCAGAGGGATTCTCGATTCTCGTTCAATGCGCACCCTCGGTGTACAGGACAGAGCCAATGCGGCTTATTGGGTACCTGTACACTGCGTTGGAAGCATTGGCCGATTCGTATGGTGCCAGTGCGAATTCGCTTGACGTCCTGCCAGCCTCCGAGCGCACGCAGGTACTGGAAACGTTCAACGCGACGCATCGCGCATACGAAAGCATGCCGACGGTGCATGCAGGATTCGAGGCCCAGGTTGCCTTGCGTCCGGAAGCGGTGGCGGTGGAGTTCGAAGGCAGCCGGTTGAGCTATGGCGAGCTGAATGCGCGAGCCAATCAGGTGGCACATACGCTGATCGCCCGAGGGGTGGGTCCGGACGATCGCGTGGGGCTGTGCGTGGAGCGCAGCCTGGAGATGGCGGTGGGCTTGCTGGGCATTCTGAAGGCGGGCGCGGCGTACGTGCCGCTGGATCCGTCGCTGCCGGTCCAGCGAATACAGGCGATGGTGACGGACAGCGCACTGCAAGCGGTACTCGGCCATGCGCCCACTCTGGCGGTGGTGTCGGGGGCGTCGGTGCCGGTATTGCGGCTGGATGAGGCAGCAGAGTGGTCATCGCTGACGACGAATCCGGATCCGCAAGCGCTGGGACTGAAGCCGGCGCATTTGGCCTATGTGATTTACACCTCGGGTTCCACGGGCGTACCCAAGGGGGCAATGAACCAGCACGACGGCGTCTGCAACCGGTTGCAATGGGCGCGGGACGTGTTCGGAATGGGGCCGCGGGACTGCGTGTTGCAGAAGACGCCGTTTGGTTTTGACGTGTCGGTCTGGGAGATCTTCCTGACGTGGTCGGTGGGGGCGCGATTGGTGCTGGCACGGCCGGGCGGCCATCAGGACCCGCTTTATCTGGGAGAGCTGATCCAGGGCAGCGGAACGACGGTGCTGCACTTCGTGCCATCGATGCTGGAAGCCTATCTGAAGCATGGCCGAGCGGGCTCGCTGTCAGGAGTGCGCGCCGTCATATGCATCGGCGAGGCCCTGAGTGGCGAGTTGCGGGATCGGTTCATCGAAGCGTACCCGCAGGTGGCGTTGCACAATGCATATGGGCCCGCAGAAGCCGCGGTGAGTGTGACGTGGTGGACCTGCAGTGCCAGGGAGCGCGGGGCGGTGCCGATTGGACGGCCGGCGCCGAACGTGCGGATGTACGTGCTGGACCATGGGTGTCAGCCGGTGCCGCTGGGGGCGGTGGGAGAGCTGTATATCGGCGGCGTGCAGGTGGGACGGGGGTATCTGAATCGGCCGGAGTTAACGGCAGAGCGTTACGTGCAGAGCCCATTCGTACCGGGTGAGCGGCTATACCGGACCGGCGACCTCGGGCGTTGGCGTGATGATGGTGCGCTGGAGTATCTGGGCCGCAACGACTTCCAGGTGAAGTTGCGTGGGCATCGGATCGAACTGGGCGAGATCGAGAGTGCGCTGCGACAGTGCACCGGTGTGCGCGAAGCCGTGGTCTGCGCCCGAGCTGACGGGGATAGGGCGCCGCGGCTGGTGGCGTACGTCGAGGGGGCGTGCGGAGAAGGTCTGGAAGCGGATATCTTGCGTGCTGCGCTGGCAGCACGGTTGCCGGAATACATGGTGCCAGCGGCGTACGTGGTGATGGAGGCATGGCCGCTGAGTGTGAACGGGAAGTTGGATCGGAACCGTTTGCCGGCACCGGACATCGGGGCCTACACACAACGGACGTATGCGGCACCGGAAGGAGAGGCCGAATCGATACTGGCGCAGGTATGGTCCCAGGTGTTGGGCGTCCCTCGCGTAGGGCGACATGACAACTTCTTTGAGCTGGGCGGTGATTCGATCCGCAGCATCGCAGTGGTAGCGCAGTCGCGCGAGCAAGGGATCACCTTCGCTATTGCGGATTTGTTCAAGGCCCCGACGGTGGCCGAACTGGCACGAGGCCTTGGTGGCGGGCAAGGCTCCACGCCAAGGCCGCGACCATTGGCGCCTGAGGATATCGCTCGCCTCCCACCCGGCCTGGAGGACGCTTACGCTGCCACATTGTTGCAGCAGGGCATGATGTTCCACGCGCATCGGGCGCCAGACAGCGGCGCATATCACGATGTCTTCAGCTATGAATTGGAATTACCTCAGTGGCGCGAAGACTTCATGCGCGATGCGCTCGACGCCGCAACAATGCGTCATCCTGCATTGCGCACGGCTTTCGTACACGGTTCTTACAGCGAACCTTTGCAACTGGTGCATGCGCATGCCTGGATTCCATTGGAGGTCCATGACCTGCGCCACCTCGATTCGCATAAGCAACAACAGACGGTTGAAGAGGCCATAACCCGCGAACGTGGGATTGTGTTTGATCTGGAGCACCCGCCGCTTTGCCGTGTATTCGTACATCTACTCGACGGTTGCCGTATCCGGTACACCATGAGTTTCCATCATGCAATTCTCGACGGTTGGAGTGTCGCACTGCTTCAAACAGAGCTGTTCAGCCACTATTTGCGTCTGACAGCGGGTGAATCTGTGCAGCCGACGCCTTCTCCGGCTGCGTCGCCGGCGGATGCTGTCGCGCTGGAGCAGGCAGCGTTGAGGGATTCACGCCAAGAAGCTTTCTGGCGCCATGCCTTGGATGGCTTCCACCGCATGTCATTGCCGGTCCATGACGGCGATCTCGTAGCGGGGGAGAGCTACCATTCCGAGACCATCGCTATCGATGATGCCGACGAGCGCGCTCTGTACAAATTGGCCCAAACGCTGGGCGTGCCGGTAAGGACGCTGTTGTTAACGGCCCACCTACGCGTTCTGGCATCGCTCGGCGGCGACGCGGACGTTACCACCGGCCTGGTATCCAACGTGCGCCCAGAAGCTGCGGGTGGCGATCAGGTGATTGGTTTGTTCCTCAATACGCTGCCGTTGCGTGTCCACTTGCCGCCGTGTCGATGGCGCGATCTTGTCATGCAGGTCCACCAAGCCGAGCTGGCCGCGATGGAACACCGCTACTATCCATACTTCCGGTTGCACCGTGACCATGGCGGCGCTCCGCTGTTTGACGCGATCTTTAACTACGTAAACTTTCACATCTACGGGGTGTTGGAAGGCACGGGATTACGTCTTCTGGGAGCGGCGGTTCACGAATGGACCGGCTATCCGCTCGACGTATCGTTCTCGCACGCCGGCAGTAGGCTGATCCTGCAAGTCAACGTAGATCCTGCGCGGTTGTCGCTCGCACAAGCACGACGCATCGTCGATTATTTAGTAAAGACTATCGCTACGCTTGCGCACTCTCCCGAGTCGGAACATGGCACGTTCGCGTTACCTGGCGTTGATGAATTGATTGTCTTCAATGCATGGGGAAGTACGCCAGCCCTGGCGTCTGGCGGGCATGGAGCACCCGCCACAGTGCATGCCGGCGTCGAAGCACAGGCTAGGCTTCGCCCCGATGCACTCGCCATTGTCGACGGAAGCTATAACTTATCGTACGCGGAACTGGATGCGCGAGCTGAGGCACTCGCTGCAAGACTCCGGCAATGTGGCGCTTCACCCGGCACGCGCGTCGTTCTCAGCCTGCCGCGTGGTGCGGACGTTATCGTCGGCATGCTCGGCATCCTGAAGTCCGGGGCTGCGTACGTGCCGATTGACCCGGTTTACCCCAATGCGCGTATCGCCGACACACTGCTCGACAGCTGTCCGATAACGGTGCTGACCAATACGGCCTCATTGGCACGGCTGCAGGCATTGTGTGGCGATCAACCGCTCATGGTGTTAGCGATCGACGAAGTGCAGGTCAGCGCAGCCGATGCCTCAGCCCGGAGGGCCGCTGAATCGCTCGGCATTGAACAAGGGGAGGGTGTTACCCCGTGTGATCCCGCGTACGTGATTTATACGTCCGGTTCGACGGGGCGCCCCAAGGGTGTAGTGGTTGAACACCGCAATGCAGTTCACTTGATTCGCAATCACTTGCATCAATGTCAGCTGTACCCGAAGGATCGGGTGATGCAATACGCCACGTATAGCTTCGATACGTCGGTCGAGGAAGTCTTTCCAACGCTGTGGGCAGGTGCGACACTCGTTATGCGCCCCTCTAGGCTTATCGCACCGGATGCTGACTTCCATCGTTTTCTTCGCGAAGAGCGGATCACCGTTGCGGATCTTCCAACGGCATTCTGGCATCGCTGGGTGCAAGTGCTGGTGCGCGCGGACAAGAGCGGTGACGAAGGAGTCGAACCGAGCCTGCGACTGATTGTGGTAGGCGGGGAAAAGGCTGAGCCCGCCTTGCTTCAACAATGGCGGATGCTGCCATCACTGCGTTCCACGCATTGGTTGAACACCTACGGCCCCACCGAGACCACGGTCTACGCCACCGCACAGGAAGTCGATTGCGCTGCGCCGCCACGTGAGGAGGACGGAAGCATAGGCCGACCAATTCCCGGCACGCTTGTGCGCGTGGTCGATTCCTATGGACAGCTCGCCCCCATGGGCGCGATCGGGGAGTTGTGGATTGGCGGCGACGGGGTGGCCAGAGGTTATTTCAATCGCCCGGAACTCACTGCGGCATGTTTCCTTGAAGATGCGCAAGGCCTGCGCTGGTACCGCACCGGCGACTTAGCACGGTGGCGCAGTCAGGGCGTGCTTGAATATCTGGGCCGCAACGATACGCAGGTGAAGTTACGCGGATATCGCATCGAGTTGGGTGAGATCGAGGCGGCACTGATGGAATGCGCGGCTCTTAGGGAAGCGGTGGTGGTGATTCGACGCGACGGTGACGGCGAGCCACGATTGGTGGCGTACGGGGTGCCATCTTCAGACGAAGCGTTTGACACGCGTGTGCTTCGGACCGCGCTGGCCGAGCGCTTGCCCGAATACATGGTCCCGGCGATATACGTGACTCTTGCGTCGCTACCGCTCACGCCCAGCGGCAAGATTGATCGAGCAGCCCTGCCTGCACCATCTACCGCAGCGGTGCAGACTGCCTATGTTTCGCCATTGCCGGGACCGGAAACCGTCATCGCGGAAGTCTGGGCAAGCCTGCTCGGCTTGCCGCGTATCGGTCGCGATGATCATTTCTTCGAGTTGGGCGGCCATTCGTTGATGATCATCGCCATGATCGAGCGGTTGAGCGATCGTGGCATTACGCTGGATGTGCAGGCCGTCTTCGATGCACCGCAGCTGTCGCAATTGGCGACTCGCGCGATGGCTTCAGATGCTCTCAGCGATGAGGCTAATGCGACGCCGCCCAACCTGCTTGAGGAGGGGGCGCAGCGGATCGTTCCCTCGCTGCTTCCCCTTGTTGATATGGATCAGTCGGACATCGATACCTTGGTTGCGGCAATACCGGGCGGTGCTGAAAATATTCAGGACATCTACCCACTAGGCACATTGCAGACAGGCATTCTTTTCCATCATCTGATTCACCACGAAGGCGACCCCTATCTCTTGCGCTACGTGGTGAGATTGGCGGATCGCGATCGACTGGATCGGCTGGTCGAACATCTGCAGTACGTCATTGACCGCCACGATGCGTTACGTACTTGTGTGCACTGGGAAGCGTTGCTTCAGCCGGTGCAAGTGGTGCAGCGCCAGGCACAGCTTCCGGTAATGGAGCTGTCATTGAACGACAACGAGGATGCGGTGACGCAGATGTTCAGCCTGACGGATCCGCGCGCGCTCAGAAAGGATCTGCGCGCGGCACCGCTGCTGGAAGCCCATTACGCACGCGATCCCGCTGGCGGCTGGCTGCTCGCGATCTTGGTGCACCACATGGTGAGCGACCACGTCACGCAGAATTTGATCCTTGAAGAGGTCGATCTGCTGCTGCGTGGACGCGTGGACTTGTTACGGCCATCCGTTCCCTATCGAAAGTTCATCGCCGCCCAGAGATTCGCTTCGCCAGCGGCTCAGCGCCGTTATTTTGAAGAACGTTTCGCTGACCTGGAAAGGCCAACCATCGCATTTGGCATGCCGGAAGTCCGCGGAACTGGGCAAAGCGTGGTGGCAGTGCATGAGCCGATGCCCCCGTCGTTGGCGTCCGGGGTGCGCTTGGCCGCACAACGGTTGGGCGTGGCACCGGCCGTGTTGTTTCATGTCGGTTGGGCGCGTTGCTTGTCGCACCTTGTAGGCAGCGACGATGTGGCGTTTGGCACAGTGCTGTCGGGCCGCCTGCAGGGAGTCCAAGGGGCGGGGCGGGCGATGGGCGTGTTTATCAATACGCTGCCAGTGCGGCTGCGGCTTTCTGGCCTTTCCCTTCGGGCAACGGTGGAGCTGGCCTTCCGCGAACTTAGTGCCATTCTGCGCCACGAGCAGGCGTCGTTGGCCCTGGCGCAACGTTGCAGCAGGATGCCGACGCGCGAGCCGCTGTTTAACACGCTTTTCAATTACCGCCACAGCCCGATCGCCAGCTCCGATGTGGTGGCTCGTGCGCGAGAAACCTGGCAGGGCATTGAGTTGATCTTGGGCGAAGAACGCACCAATTACCCTGTGGCTGTTTCCGTTGACGATCAAGGGGCTGGCCACGGCTTTGTGGTCAGTGTGCAGTGCGTGGCAGGCATAGACCCTGCAGCAGTGTGTGCGATGACCATGGGGGCCATGAGTCGTATCGTTGCTGCCTTGGAGGAGTTCCCGGAGCAGCCTCTCGCACTGATAGACGTGGAACTGGAGGTGGAAGCATGAGCGCACGGGCGGCCGTAGTGGTCCTGTTGCACGAGGCTCCGGACTTGCCGATTCCGCCGCCCGCTGGGACGTCGATTGCGTTACGCGTGCCATACCCCGATGAGGGGACGGTCACGCTGACAGGTGCAGCCCAGAAATTCCTGGCGAGGTTGCATGCGGCTCGGCCTGGTGGTCCTTATTCCCTGGTCGGCCTTGGCGAGCGGGCCGGCGTGTTCGCACAGGCATTGGCGCTGGAACTGCTGGGGCAGGATGCAAGCGTGACCAGTGTCGCTACAGTGCTTGATGCTGCGCTGCCCCCCTGGGTGCCGGATGGTGATGACATAGCCCGATTTCATCGGTTGCAGGCGGCATGCGCGGCGTGGACGCCGCCCGAGCCGTCGATGCTTCCCACGCAGAGTTGCTCGAGCCCAGAGTCGGATGTTACGGGATGGATCGAACGCATCGCTGCCACGGCACCCGTTCCGCCGCCGCCACCCGCCACTTCGGCGATTCCGCTAAAGGTCGGCGGTCCATTCCGTGCGCCGGTATTTTGCATTCCTGGCGCAGGCGCCAGCATTGTCAGCCTGCTTGATCTGGCGCAGGCCACTCATCCACAGGCGACGGTAATCGGTTTGCAGCCTCGCGGGCTTGACGGCATGGCGCCGCCTTGCACGACCGTGGAAACGGTCGCCGCCTCCATCTTGCCGCAGGTGTTGAAAGCTGCGCCACAAGGGCCGATCAGGCTCGTCGGTCATTCCTTCGGTGGCTGGATCGCCTTTGCGCTTGCGCTACACCTGCGTGCGCAAGGTCGGACGCTCGCGAGCGTTGACTTGATCGATTCCCGCCCACCGCCGGCTGATGAGCTGGTTGTCGAATGCGAGGAGCTCGACGTGCTCCTGCGGTGGGTCGCATTACTGGAATTGTCTGTCGAGCGCCCGCTTGGAATCGATGCGTCGATCTTGCAACCCTTGTCTGGGCCGGAACGGATGCGGGCTGTACATCGTCGCATGACCGAGGTAGGTCTGTTGCCCATGCAATCGGATCCAATCACGATGCTGGGGGCATTACGCATGTTCGCCGCGTGCCTGCGGACGCGTTACATGCCTGCAGGCACGTATGACGGCGCGTTGCGCGTCGTTCATTTGCAGGACCCGGGTCTGGATGCATCGGGCAACGATCGCGAGGCGACGGAAATGCATTCGGGATGGTTGCGCCATGCACCGCACGCACAGTTGTTGTGTGCGTCGGGCAACCATATGACGGGTATCCGCGGACCGCATGCGCGCACGCTGGCCGAACGGCTGGGACTTAATGCGTAAGCGGCGCCGATGCGGACATTGTCTGCTGACTACCGGATGCGGCGTCGTTCGCATGTGCGTCGCTTAGTACTAACGAGAAAAACATTACTTCAACGCCGTTGTACAGCTTGAAGAGGATTCGATGTCGCCCTGCGTGCAGTCGTAGTCGAACTTTGCCTTCACTGAGATTGTAGTCGGCGATCTCTCGCTTCATCGAGCGTGCATCGACGAGGAACCACGGTTTCAATGGCGCACCGCCGTTCCATACCAGCTGATCGTCGACCCAGAGCTTGCAGTCATCGTCGGCACCGATCCAGGCCCAAACGTCGGTATCATGGTCGAGCATCAGTTCGGTGTATCCATAGTAGATTGCGCTCTCGGCGGGGTCAGGAAGATAGGTGGGATATTCGCCTGCCTGTACATATCTCCAGGCAAGAGTCTTGCCAAACTTTCCGGCGTAAGTCCCGTCCAAGTCGACGGCGAATTCAGGCGGATAAGGGTGATCAAGCGGACGCGTACCTTCCGCGTCAAATGGCCCGACCACGTACCACGTATCGACGTAAATACGGTTGGCATAAATTCCGCCAGCTCCAATGCTGCGCCCGCCAGCAGCACGGACCGGTCCATCAATGGGAGGGATTGGAGACGGGCGACCGGGGGCAGGGCGTGCAACCGGCTGGTTGGAATCTGACAGCACGTTGAACTTTTCCAGTGCGGTATCCAGCTCCGGCGCTTGAGACATCCCGGTGATGCCTCCGCGGCCACCACCATCCGCTCCAGCCAGCCCCGCACGCTGCGCATCGCGGCGTTGTAGGTAGTCGCGATACCTCTTTAATGCGATCGTGGCTTGCGCCTGCAGCTGAGCCATCTGTGCGATTGCCTCCGCATCTGTATGTGCTGCCGGCGGTGGCGGCGGCATATCCGTATCCGTCCGCCGCATGGCCTCGTCGAGCGGGATATGCAGAAGCGTAGCCAGATCGTTGGCTCGTGCGCGGTGCTGATTCTGGCGAATCGCCTCATAGACCTCCCGTGCCTGCTGCAAGGCCTGTTGAGGGGAGTTAGTCGCCGTAAGGGGCGGGGGCTTTGGCTGGTTGGTGCTTTGTGCGAGCGCTTGTCCAATATGCGAGAGGTCGTTCAGTCGCTGGGAGGCCGCCTTTTTGAAAGCGGCCTCGCTAGTCACATTGACCCGCCGCTGTGCTTCCTCGGATGTGGGGCGCAGTGAAATGGTGTAATACGCAACGCTGAGCACTATGGCATGCAGCAATATGGACAAAAAAAAGTCCAACTGTCCGTGCTCACTCTCGGGAGGACGATAAGGATCGCTCGGAGGCAGAGCGGTCATGTCAGTCTCTAACGTGAACTGCAAGATTGGTCAACCCCTCAAACGCGCACAAGTCCATCACTTGGACGACATCCTGAAAGTTGGCACGGCGATCACCATCGATCCGCACCATCGCATGTGCGTCATGTGCAGCTACATCGCGCAGGCGGTCGTGCAGCGCCTCCGTGGTTACGGCTGAACCATCGAGGAAAATGTGCCCATCACGGTCAACCGTGATGACAAGGCCTGGCGAGGATGCGTCCTCCGAACGAAAGGTTGCCGCCGCTTTCGGTAGATCGACTGGAATAGCCCGGTTCTTTTTGTTGTCTTCATTTTGCTTAAATGTGGTTGCCACCATAAAGAACATAAGCAGAAAGAAGATGCAGTCGATCAGAGCTACCAGCCCAATTTCCGGCTCTTGGTCTTCACCCAGGTTGATCTTCATGCCGCGGCTCCAGCAGGAGCGCTCAAGAACCGTTCGCGCAACAAGGTGCCAGTCTGCCGTTCCAATTCGATGCTATACGCAGTGATTCGGTATTTGAAAAAGTGGTAGACCGCTAAAGAGGGGAGCGCCACGCACAGGCCGGTGGCTGTGTTGACCAGCGCCTTGGAGATGCCGCCAGCCAGAAGCGCTGGGTCAACCACTGAGCCCGAGAAGGCAAGGGCGTGGAAAGCCTCGATCATGCCGACGACTGTGCCGAGCAAACCGACGATAGGCGCCACAGTCGCGATGATCGCCAGCGGATAAATACGACGCAAATGCTCACGAAGCTCCATGGAAGCTATGTCTTCGACTCCCTTGGTTACCATGACAAGACCGTGCGCCCGGTAATCGACCATGTAGCGCAGCATTCGTGATAGCGTGCTCGGCTTGCCGGAAATCAAAGTCCGCAACTGATCAAGTTTGCCATCACGCCACAGGATGCCCGCTTCTCGCGCCAAACCTTGAGGGACAATCAATAACATACGTAAATGGCGCAGCCGCTCGATGGTCACCCATAGGGCGACCATCGACATGGCCAACATCACCAGGATTGCGAGCCCACCCTCTTTTAACTGGCCCACGAAGTCGAAGCTCTGCGCAAACGCAGAAGTTGGCGCAAACGCCAATATGCCACCCAGAACCAGGCCAAACAAAGAAACAGGCAAGCGATGCGTCATAAGTTAGCGTCTCGCGAGTGAGCGGATTGACTGTATAACAACGGAATACTTGCTCAGCGGCCAGCGCCTGCAAGTGCAGAGTGACTAATGTCACCAAATGAAACTTGTTAGAACCGTTCCCGGAGCTGGCACGGCAAATTTGACCTCGAAGGAACTCCCCTTTGAAAATACAGCACCGAGCGGCTGTGCAACGGTAAACCCCAGAACTTCTCGCCGCGCGTCAATGAAGTGCGAACGCACGGCTTCGAATCCAAAGACTCGACCTATGGTTGCGAATGCAGCCTTATAAAAGCTTTCCTTTGCACTTCTGGCGATCTCCGGCGGCATTGCGATTTCCCACACTTCAAATGCATGGTCGCACTGGCGCCCGGGTTCGAATGTGACCAACTGTATGCGAAGCGTGTCCTTCTCAGTTTCGATTTCAGCACATCGTCTAGACCACGGATAAGAAAGTGCGGGCCTTACAGTCATAAGAATGGTCACGTCCTGTCGACTGGTCTACCGTATTCTTTGAATCGGTGCTTGTTTCCGCCGAGGCTCTCAACTTTCAAAACCGGCTTATCATCAACTGCGTCCGAAACAGCAACCGCATTCGGCATCTCGACTTGACTAGATCTTGCGAAATGATCGAACCGCCCAAACGCAATCCCCTCCGCCAGCCGATCATGGACAATGTGGCATGCTGGATTCAAGTCCCTTGACTCCGGACAATGCTAATCAAGGCGCGTAGCCCTGCCTTCATTGGCGATAGCTGCCACTGAAGGCTCCTGCTTGAACGGCAACGGTCGAACCAAGTACCCTCTGTCGAGCGTCGGCCTTCATGGCAGTCACACGCAACACTCATATAGTCTGCTCTATCGGTCAACTTCGGGGAGGTCGGATTTCGGCCCGCCCGGGAAATAGAACGATTTCACAAACGCGGAACCGCTGGCCTTGCTTAGTAGTGGAGTAGAGGTGACAGTGTCAATTTTCTTTGTGTATATTGGGTAAGATCCAAAAAGCCTAAAAGTTCCAATTAACTCGTTTGTGGCGGCAAGATTGAGATGTATCTCGTAAGCCAACAAAAAAGCCAAGGGAGGGCGCTGAGCGAGAATGCAGCGGACTTTTATCGTTGGATGTCCACGATCGGGCACAACCGTGGTGCAGGCGATGTTGGCTCGGCACCCCGAAGTCTTTACTCTTCCAGAAACGGCTTTCTTCCAACGCCTGTTGGGTGACATCAATCATCGATTGCTAGGCGACCCGCATGCCCCCTTGGCGACTAAGAGGGCAACGCGAAGCTGGGAGGCTCTGGGCCGGCGATTGGGACTGACCAGCCCTGAGGGGCGGCGAGAGTTTGTCATGTTGCAACAAACTCTTCTGGGCGCAGCGTATGCGGGGAGCCGCAGCCCCTGGTTTCAGGATGCCTGTGTCATTCGATTCATTGGCATATTGGACGAGCTGGCGCAGCGGGATGGTCGCTCGGTATGGCTTGAGAAGACGCCGCATCATCTGCTCTACCTTGAAGAGATTGAGCACTACGTGCCGAACGCCAAGGTCATCCATGTGATCCGACCAGGCATCGATGTCCTGGCATCGATTAACGACGCATATTTCCGTTACCAGATCGAGGCATTTAGCGGCAGTCTTATGCAATGGATCAGGCGCTGGAATCGAGCCGCGGAAATCCATCGATCACGAATGGGCAATGCGAACCATCTTTTGGTTTTCCACGAAGACCTGATCAGTAGCCCGACGACGGAATGGGCCAGGCTCTGCAGATTCATGGAACTCACGCCCCACACCGATATCGATGAAATCTGCCATCAGAATATTGCTGACCTAAACTCAGAGCCCTGGAAGCGCGATGCCTTGGCAGGCCGACCCCAGCAGGTCGACCGGAAGGTCGTGAATCAGTTTGGCCCGCAACTTCGCAGCTGGCTGCGTGAACGTCTAAGTTCGTACGAAGAGCTCTATGCGGAAAACCACGTCATCCGCGACGCTGAGCAGGCGCCAGCAAGGCCAACTTCCATGTCGGAAGAGGCGATATCGTAAACATCACCGAATCGACTGCCGCCGACTCCGCTGACTTATCACACCAAAGCATCCTGTCAGATCTCTCGGCATGTCCACACAAGGACTGATGGGGCTTCGGCTTGGCTAAAGAGCACATCACATTGATCTTCCTGAGAACGAGCAAGGCCATTTAGCCGAGAAAAGCTGGCTCGAACGACCGTTCGCTGACCTGTGTTCTGATCCTGATACACCCTGGATATATTCAGTTCGTCTTCGTCACCTTGTATATCAATTTCCGCACCATCCCAATGTTCGATCACGCCACGTCCTTGAAAGCACTTGAACAGTTCTGCGATTCGTTTTGCGGGTGACAATTCGTCATGGCGCACAAATATCTCTGTGATCGCTTTTCTAGAGAACTGCTCCGAGTATGCGAAATAGTTGTCAGATTCCGGTACGCCGGCACTAGAATCCTGATAAGCAAGATAGACGCATGGCGCATTCGCACTCAGCATAAGGCACATTGCGTGTCCAGCCACAACGATGGCACTAGTAGACTGGTTGCCATTGTAGATTGGTCTGAACTTAAAATCGTGATCGATAACAACCGGTATCAACTGGTGGAGGTTGATGGGCCAACGTGCGCGCTGGTTCAGTAATTGCCTAATGGTGACGTAAAAACCATGCCCTTTGAGAAAAATGTCTTGAATGGCACCAGCTAGTGGAAAGTCATACAAATAGACGCCCTTATTTTCTTGCCCAAGAATAAGCGACGCGAAACGCAGGTCGCGATATCTCAGGGTCCAGTACTCCAGAATGGCGGAGAATGGATTTGCGCTATTCCCTATTGAAACATGCATTTCTTCTTCAGCTGACCTCAAGGCTTTCAATATGCGTCGAAGAGGCGTCACGCTTATATGTTTTGCCATGTCAATTCGAAATGAGCGTACGCCCGCCTGATTGGCTTTCCAAAGTGCGCGCTCAATGACCGCGTCAAGCACCTCGTGGGCGTAAAGATTGAGCTTTGGCAGCGAGAACGACGAACCGAGATGCATCCGTGATAAGACTGCCGCGTAATGCGAAGACGACACTCCTTCGCTCAGGCCGTTCTCTTCATGTACCCCAAATTCGTGCAAGAAGTTGAACGGATCGCTTAATTCCACCCTCCTGCCGCCAATGTCCAACATCGTTGGCAATTCTGTTGCCTTGAATATTGCAAGCTGACTTGTCTGAGGTAGATAGCCAAGCGTCGCGAATGTGCAATCTTGCGTGTAGCTCAAACCAAGTGACGTTGCTTTAGCAACGAGGTGCTTGTACTCCTCTTCGGTTCCCAGCACTGGGTCAATCCCAACCTCACCGCTGCACCAGTAGCCATGATTGTTTCGGTGTGCGATTAGCTGCCCGCTTGGAGTTTCGCCGTAATGAAGCTCGGTACTCTGCTTGTCTACTGGTGCCAGCATGATGCCGGTGAAGCCATGCGACTGGATCAGCGCCAAGCTCTCCGCGATGAATGCTAACTTTGAATGACCGTCAGCAGCATCGATTAAACGAGGAAGTATTAGGAGTTGAGGCCCTCGATAGGGATGGGAGAGTCGATCAGCCACCCCGTCGCCAGCCGGCGACCCGGCCACGCATAGCTCGAATGTCGAGCGCACAAGTTCCTTGTCTTCTTTGGAGCGCCGTCGCATCAAAGCTTGGAAAGCCTCGCCCGGTTCATCGCGGCGCGCTCGAATCCGGTCCTTTAATTTCTGCTTGCTGTAGAACAACTCTCGTAAATCGTCGGCACCAAGCTGGCCGCCTATTTGTGACGAAGTTTCTATGACTCGCAATGGATTGCAGTACAGAATGATCGATGGTTCGCCCGTGTGCTGCAGAAGCGCGCCTGGCTCAGGGGGCAGGGCGGTCGCCGCGATCTTGACGAATATCTTGCTCAGAGCGCCTTCATGTTGAAAAACCCGTTGAATCACAAGGACGCAATTGAGTAGGCTGTCCCAGCGAAACTCGCAATCAGCGAAAAGCGTCGTGCCGTCGCCAAGAAGGAACAATATGTGTCTAATTAGACGTAGTACCCGCAGCTCGTCTCGGCTCAATTCCGAGGTCGGCGTATTCCCACAAATACGAAGTGCGCTACATACCCCTTCGAAATCTCGGCACGGGGCGACAAGCAGAGATTCAATGTGAGACCGCATCTGCGCCGAAGCATTCTGGGCGCGCCGCTCATCCACCGAACCTTGTTTCGTCGCCCGATTTGAAAGGCCGGACTCGCCAATATCTAGATCGACACCCGAGGCTTGTGCTGCAAGATCTTTGTCAGTTGATGGCAGCATGGCGCATTCCTCTTTCCCTGATCAGCTAGACGCCGTGACATGGTATGAAAAAGCATGAGGTCTCGCCTGGATACTAGTGCAGAAGGTCAATCTTTAGACTTCTGCAAATAACTTTCCCCACGGCTTTTGGAAGACCTTTTCAATAAGTCTCGCATAAAAACGACTGGGAGCCGATGGGAGCCGACGCCCAACTAGCTCATCACTGACGGGCATCGGTTGACTGTGACCGTATACACGTGGGCAGTCGACGCAGACAACAGAACCAGGCATCCTCGGCAAAGGAGTATATGCGGATTAGCGAGAAGTCGTGGAAGGGTGCATGGCTACAGAGTCTTTGTCGCGCGTGATCAAGCACCTCGTCATCACGAACGCTGTGTATTCAAAAGAACGGGACGCGTGGGTGATTTCTGTACCCACCCTTCAAAGGGTTTTCGAAACATCCACCCACGTCCCGCTCCCCGAGCACTCTTCCCTTTACGAGGTGTTAGACGCGGGAACACGCCTGGGCCTTTGGTTGGTGGATCGCGATGACACCACCGGGGCTGACGTCATCGTCATCCTTTAACCCACACGGCCTTAGATGCGGCACAGTGTCGAACGAAAAGGGGGACACGTTCGTTAAGCGGTGCACCGCGCGGCGACTTAGGCACGAGAGCGCGAAGGTGCGCTTCTCTGGGCGCTTGCCGCCCGGCGCACGCTACAGCTCGAACCATGCGGGGCGAACGGTGTTTTCACAGAGGCCTTACATGAGGCGACGCAGGATCACGCACGGAAACACGTGCGCGACCAACGTCCCCGCCCTTGCGGCGAGGGTCCACGACGGAAGGGGTCCCTATGGAAACAGACACGTTTTTTCATGTGGTCGAAGACCTGGTGAAAGGCAACGCGACGTACTCGGAAACGACCGGTCACCGCATCATCTCCCTCCACCGCCTTCGCGTGATTTACAAGCAAAGGACGGGAACCTGGCCTTTGAAGTTGCTATCGCTTCAAGACGCGGTGGAAGAAGGGGTGCGCAAAGGGTATTGGGAAATGGACTACGACGAGGAAGCCGACATGGACATCATCGTCCTCTGCTGACGCATCGATCCCGCACATCGCACGCGCATCACGGCGTGTTCTGAGCCACAGGGTTCAGAACGCATCTTAGCGGCGCGCGCGCATCCGCGCCCGCAGCATGGCGGACATGCCCGATGACGTCCTGCGCCAACTCGCCAATCGTGCAGCGCCGGTACCGCTCCGGTGTCGGCACCATCCTGGAATTGCTTGGTACGCAAACGGCGCTGGCAAGGCAGCAGCGCGTCGAGGCGTTGACCGCGTGGCGTTGCGACGACTGGGGTTGGCATCCGCGCTAGGTTAGTTGAGCTGGAATGATGTCGACCTTTTAAAAAACCAGGTCGGCAGTAGATAAGGGGGGGCCACTTCAATGACCGGATGGCCGACTCCGGCCAGAAGGAAGCACTGGAAGCCATGGTGGAGGGCAACCCGTGCGTCGACACGGCCGAGCCGATGAGATTGCCGATGCCGTGCTGTGCCTGTGCAGTTCGGCAGCCAGCTATGTGACGGGGCAATCCATTCCGGTGAATGGCGGGCTCGTCCGCTTTTTCTGTATCTATCAGCGGTTAGCGATTCGTCGGCGATGGAAATCCAACGCAATATGCGCGAAGACGAGAATTGAGGCGGCAAGGGTCAAATAATCGCGTACCGTATGAGGTTCAAAAATATCGTGGAAGGTAAGCCAGTCGACGACGACCAGCGCTAGCACCATGGCTATGACAAGTAGACGTTGTGGCATTTCGAGATACTCCCGTCCCGAGGAAACCAGGCCATCAATAGTGATTCGAACAAAAAAAGGCACCAAAGCCAGCGTGCCTGCGCTTCTGTAGACATCCCTGGCTTCAGCGATAAACGCTAACTTCATCTCTCGGCCAAACCGATCCCGAAAGGACTTTGGATAGACCAGCAATAGTGCGTCAAAGGCCCTTGCTAGCATGCGGATGGAAAGATGGTTGGCCTTCATCTCTATCGTCCCGCTGTCACCGGCAGATGCCGGGGAAGCAATTTCCTCGTTTGAGCCGTAGCCACAACGGCGGCCAATCTGGCAGCCTCGCTGCGAGCAGCACGCAGCCCAGCGTCAGTCGCCCGATAGTAACGCCGCCGCTCGTCATCAAGATCCGGGTCAGGGCGCTCCTCACACTCCTCGACGAGCCCTGTGAGGAGCATGCGTTTGAGGCATCCGTATAAGGTGCCTGGCCCGAGTTTTAGGACACCCCCTGTATCACTCTCGATGGCCCGCATGATGCTATAGCCGTGGCGTTCGCCGTCGGCCAGTGCCAGCAATATGTGGAATACCGCCGGCGAGAGCGGGGGTGTTGGTTTGTTGTGATCGTCTATAGGCATAAATATATCCGTTGCGGATATAGTTGCAGCATGCCAGCCCTGAGTCAAGACAGGCTCAGGCGTGTTTCGTCACGTCCAAGAGGGTCCGCTTCGAATCCAGACTGTGTGAAAACGCAAGTTGATCATTGGCGATGGGCCTCTTACGCGGAATCTAGCCGACTTTCATGCTTTCTCCTTCGCGACGCTGAGTCGACCGGTTAATATTTAACTGTTTTGTTCTAAAATAAAGTGCGAAGCACAGTCGACTTAGCTTTGAACTATTTATTTCAAAGGCCGTAGGACCCCGTGGACAATCCCGTAGTCCGACAATCACCTGCCGATCGAATCACGCGACAATTTCGCCGCGATCGGGGCTCCGTCCGGACCCTTCCCTCAACCAATCTGGGTGGGGCAAGTCGATGCCGGAGACATTGACGACGGCCTGCCAAGCGGCTTCCTGGTTGGCGCCATCGTGGAGGTGTGGCTGGGGCTGCACTTCCATTGGGCCCGAGAACTTCCCTTGAGCCGATGCGTAGAATTGCCCTGAGGCGTCGGTTCCTAACTCCGACGCCTGAAGGTAGCGACGGACCGCAGTCTCTGGCGTCTGATTCATGCCGGGAATGAGGTTCACGATCGGAATCATTAGATATTTCAACAACGGTCCAGCGTTTCGCGCCACCCTGGTGGCATTCGACGCACCAGGTGAGACAGCGTACACGGCCATGCCGGACGGTAACCGGCGCGCTAGCGCCGCGACCCACCAAGCGACAATGAGCTTCGCGTCGGCATACGCATTGTTCGGCGAATACTTCACGTGCGGCCCGTTGCGAATCAGGGCCTCGACAGCGGCGGTTTGGTCACCCCCGAAGTATTTGTCCGCGAAGGCGGCCGCGTCGGTGTATTTGAACATGGGCACGCCGCCTCGAGCAGGCTCCGCGCTGGCGATAACGATCCGCGCGTTGGCGCTCAGCAGCTTCGCGCGGAGCAACCCTATAGTCAGTTGATGATGGCCGATCAG